>Ga0206872_10209_pt2 | contig 16226 bp, 13 predicted proteins | sample Alteio_BWOrgCont_34_FD_152906 | JGI IMG/M metagenome (GOLD analysis project Ga0206872, IMG submission 152906) | Enriched cells from forest soil in Barre Woods Harvard Forest LTER site, Petersham, Massachusetts, United States -... | ecosystem: Environmental > Terrestrial > Soil > Temperate forest >... | reverse complement strand
AGTTGGCGCAGTGCTGCCGGTTTTTGCCGGATAAGGGTCAAGGGCGGAGCCGCGGAAAAGCAGCGTACCTTTAACGTCGACTTTATCACTTATATGTAATACCGTACCGCCGGTCAGTTTATATTTCGGCAGGTTCCAGGGTTGGGCAACCGTTGCCATCTGATAGTTTTTAACTTCAACGCGACCAAAAATATCCACATCTTCGGAGGCTTTGTAGTCCAGTTCGCCGTTTAAACCGCTTACGTGCGAGCTCCCGTCATCATATATTACCTGGAACCTGTTATATCCTTTAGTGAAATCAAAATTGCTTACAAATAGCGGCATGTCTTTTACTTCATCGCGGAAAATAGTCACCTTAAAACCCAGGCCAGGCGCTATTGTGCCTTTCAGGCCGGCTGCAAGATCCAACTGGTCGATCGAATTTTTGATGGTGAGATCCTGCCCCAGGAAAGGATTAGTTGTGTAAAAATCAAGCAGGGATGATTTATTGACATCGCCCTTTACTTCGGCAAACAGGCGTACATACTTTGGTATCACCTGGAATTCCAGTTTAGCGGCGGGGAAGATGTGGATTGATGACGTAAAGCCAAATTGATCTACTATGTTTATCCCCGCATCAATTTTATAACTGTCGCCCTGAAATTTTATATAAGGATTCAGCCTGACGAGGCTGTTATTATAGTTATAAAGGCTATCCTGTTGTGTACTAAGGTCAAGCGAACCGCTTAAGCCTGCATAAAACTGGTGTATCGTCTCGTTTAAAAACCCCGAAAGCACCACATTGCTTTCCTGTGCCTGAAAGGCATCAGTAAACTTGTAGCCGCTTAGTTTAAAGGCATAGGTAAAATCATTTTCTACGTCCTGGTAGTTTTTTGCAAGTTCGCCTTCGGCGCCAATGGTGCTGAAATGCTGCTTGTTTACCATTAAATTCGGCGGCGGAGGGTTGTTTTGATCGTACCCGTAAAAATAATTGCTGCTGTAATTATAAGTAATCCGCCCGCTTAACGAGTTTACGTCGCCTATGCTTTTACCAAATATCCCGGCTTGTTCTTTACTTGAGTTTTGGTCATAAACATTCCCCTCCTGTGCAAAGTGTTTCAGGTAGCCGCCTACTTGCAAAGCCTGGTCGCGGCCATTATCAAAATAAGCCTCGCCATAAGTAGTTTTCATACTGCCAAGCCCGGCTTTTATATAATTGTTTGTAAGGTCCGAGTCCCTTTCGGCAGGCCTCTTCATCGGATTAAACGGTTTAATATCTGTATTCAGTTCAAGGCGCTTATCAATCGGGAAATAAGTTAGCGGCGCCTTGAAAGGTGTTTTATCGTCAAGGTCGGGATTGATCCGTATTTTAACCGCATCGGCCAAAACGGGCTTGTAGGCTGTTGTTACAACAATTTCTTCCGACAAGGCGCCGGCGCCGTTTGGCTGGCCGCCTTTTTTAGTGGTATCGGTAGTGATTTTTGAAACAGCTTCGCCTAAATTTTTAGCGTTTGCTTTTTGCTGCACCGGCGTTGCCCGGACTACTGGTTTTCTTGTAACTTTTGCTTTATGCTTTTTTGTTTTTTGTTGCGTTTGTGCCAAAACAGGAACAAAGTATAATGCTAAAACTAAGCTAAGCAGCGTATATATACATTTAAATTTCATTGCTTGTCTCCTGGTTATTCTTTGTTACTGTTTTTTTACATTAGTACTGTCGGGCTTTTGCTCTGCAGGGCCCGGTGGCGACAATTGCTCCAGCTTTTGTTTTGCCGTTGGGATGATGTCATCATTACCCTTGTAATTATCAATCACACTTTGAAGCGTAGCCTTAGCCTGGAAGGTATCTTTCAGTGCAACGTAATTATCAGCCAGTAAAATAAATGTTTTTGTTACCCAGTAATCATAATTGGGCAGATCCTTTACGAGGTCGAAACAGGTTTTTTGGGAGGCTTTATAATGTCCCTTTAAATATTCAATCCTGGCAATATTATACTTTGCTTCAGCTGCTGCGATAGTTTTTGTATTGGCTACCGTATAGTCTAATTCCTTCACGGCGTTTGCTGTATCGGCTTTTTTAAGGTAAGCCAGCCCGGCATATAAACCCGTTTTAAATTTATCTTCCTGTGACGATTTTTCATTATCGCGCACCAGTTTTACATAGTTTAGCGCTTCATCAGGCATTTCCATCTGCGCGTAGCAAAGCAGCAGGTTATTTATTGCAAAAGTATAGTCTGCCTTATATTCGGAATTGGTTTCGAGCTTTTTCAGGAAAGGTACAGCCTCATTATATTTCTTCTGGCCGATATAAAGCCTTGCCATGCTGATCAGCGATTGCTCGGTATAGCTGCTGGTCCAGTCGTTTAAAATCACATTATAATCAGTAATAGCTTCATCGGGCCTGTTTAAATTAACCAAACTCTGCGCACGGATAAACCGGGCCTGCTTATCATAAATAGGTTTGGTACGGAATTTATCAAAATAAGCGTTCACCGCCCCTACAGTACCCTGCCAGTCGCTTCGTAAATACAGATTATTTGCCGCCGTGTACATAATGTTCTCCTGGTCTGCCGCAGTATAATTGGCTATTGGGACGGTTGCAGCGTAGTTTATAAAGGTTTGCGCATCGCCTTTATCGGTATATATTTTTTCTATTTGCTTAAGGGCAAGTTTGGCTTCATCAGTCGACGAATAATCCTGTACAACACGTTTAAACGATGCAATTGCCAGGTCGTCACTTCCGGCGTTATAGTCAATAAGGCCGATAGTTACCAACGCACGCGGTACATAGCTGCTGGTAGGATACCTTTGTATCATATCCAGCAAACCGCTTTTTGCTTTCACGCTGTCGCCCTTTAAAAAATAAGTGTAGGCAATCTCAAACGATGCATCATCTGCATAATCAGATTTTGGGAATGAAGTGAGCACAGCGTTCAGTGTACTTATCTTGTTATCCGCCGACCCCTGGAGCCCCTGGATCATGCCGCGCTGAAACAGGGCGTAATCTTCCCCCTTGCTGTGCTGCTCAATAATACGGTTATAATAGTCTAAAGCTTTACTATAGTTTTTCAAAACAAAATAACTGTCGGCAAGCCTGGTTACCGCATCGTTTATGGTGTTAGGATCTGTCTCATCTCCACTTAAAAACTTTTGAAAATAGGTAGCAGCTTTTCTATATTGTTCGTCCCCAAAGGCTGCATAGGCGAGGGCATAGTTAGCATAATTGTAAACAGTGGTTTCGCTTGCGTCCGGTAAATCCAAAAACGTTTCAAATGTCTCAACCGATTCCTTGTACTTGCGCACTTCGTACATCGATTCAGCCATCCAATAGGTAGCCAGGGCCTCAATATGAGGATCAACAGGTTTTTTTAACGACCGCAGAAAAATCCCGATGGCATTTTCAAAGGCGCGTTCGTTATAAAACTCGAGGCCGCGATAATAGGTAACTTTTTGATAGGCAGCCTGGGCGCTCGCGGTTTTATTTGGAATAGGCTCTAATATATCAACCGCCTCGGCATAGTTATGTGAGTTTAGCAATTCTTCGCCTAACAAAGTTTTAACCTCGTCATTGCGCCTTGATTGCGGATAGTTTTTCAGGTAAAGCTTGGTGGCGTCGAGGGCCTGCGTATTAAAATCAAGCTCGTATGATAGTTTTGCATATTCATACAAAGCATCTTCCTGCAATTGCTTATCAAAACTAAGTTTTGAGGCTGCCAGGTAAGCGTTGCGGGCGCTTTGCTTGTTGTTCATTTTCAGGAAAACATCACCCAGTGTATAGTTCCCGTTTTGGCTGTAAACATCGTTTGTTTGCTGCAATTTTTCCAGTTCGGTTGTCGCTTTGCCGTAATTACCAATCTTGTAATAGGCATAACCCATCTGGTAGCTATCCTGCGTGTTTTGTGTGCGGCCCAAATCTTCATCCGCAAAGCGGCCATAATATTTAGCAGCATTTTGGTAATCGGCTTTGGCGAAATAGGATGCGCCGATGATCCGCAGCATTTCTTTTTCATTTTGCTGATGGGTACTGTTAACAATAGGCACGGCGTAATTGATAACGTCATCGTACCGGTTATCCAGAAAATAAACAGCGGTAATATAATACGGGTAACTGCTTTCGTATTTTTTTGAGTTCTTTAACCTTTCAAAATTTACCAGCGCCAGGTGGTAATCCTTATTAACATAAGCTATGTAAGCAAAATAGTAGACAGCATCATCTGTAAACGGCGACCGCCTGCCTTTTACTTCGCTGAAAAGCAGCTGGGCGTTTTTATAGTCGTTAGTTGCAAAATAGGCATATCCTTTGCGAAACAAATATTCGGTGTTGTCGCGCCCGTTTAGTTCGCTGGCATCCACTTTATCAAACCATGTCAACGCCTCGGCGTACTTTTCCTGTTTTGAATATGACCGCCCGATCTGGAAATATGCCAGTTTTGTAAGCGGGTTTTCGGGATGCTCCTTAATAAACCTTAAAAACATGCTCTCGGCATCATCATTCTCCAGTTCAAGCGCACACAAGGCTTCGTAATATTGCGAGTTTTCCTTAATCAATGACAATTCCGACTCAAAACGCGGCTGTGCACTTGTTTGAAGCCTTGCCTTTTCAACAAGCCGAAATTGTTCCGCAGCTGCAACATATTCTCCTTTGTCAAACAGGTCGGCGGCTGAATGATACGTATTATACAACTGGAAGGATGGATTTTGTTGAGCACGTGACGAAAGGACAAAAAATACCGGGAAAAGTACGGCGATATATTTATGTTTGGTCATAGTAGCTAAAAACGATTGGCGAAAATAACGAAAACGGGAAAAAGAATTCCACAATAGTATTGAACACCCTGTGGAGAACATTGTTTTTGTAACGATGATTAAACGACTGATGGTATGCATGTGGAAAACTTTTCGTGCTGTTAATAAATGCGTTGGGACGACACGATGAATCGCTGCTGTTCCTGATCTGCTTAAAATATATCACATTGGGAAGCAAAATATTAAGTAGCTGCGTAACGTTATTATTTTAACGATGATTAAACCAATTTTCATAACACGAGGCCGGCTTGACGTTGTATTATTATTTATTGTGCTATTTTTTTCAGGGTTTCGGCCCTTAAAGAAACAGGCCGCGGGTATTATTTTGAAAGATGAGCAGGTACCGGTAACGCCTAAAGAGTTTTATATAGCTAATGTACTGGACGAACGTGACGACCGGAGCGCTGTGGCATGGCTGTTACCGCCGGCAAACGCCGGAAATCAGGCGAAAGCATACCCTGTTGATTTGCAGGGTGGCGGTTTTGCCTCAATTAAACATTTTATTGATCATAATTTAGCCTGCGACAAAATGCTGCGGCCGGTGATTATCAGCCTTAAGAAATTTATGGTAACCGAATCCGGTTTGGCCAAAGGCCGTGTTGAAGGCAATATTAGTGCACTGATCTCATTCGGACTGGATCGGGGCGATGACGGAGTGCTGCACCTGCTTGATTACAAAGGAGATGTAACTTATACCCGCAATGCCGGGCCCCCGCAGGATATTGAACCGGCAATACGGCATATGCTTGAAAATAGCCTGATTTACCTGAATACCTGGATGGACCAGCAGGCTGCTACGAATATAAAACTGGCGAAAGCCGTAAAGATCACTTTTACAGATTATGCAGAAAAACCGGAGGGCGACAGTATTTATTACGCCATTAACAGGCCATTAACCTGGGACGATTTTAAGTCGAAGGTCGGCTCGGGCGGATTTGATGCCGAAGTATACCCTAATATAGGCTATGACCAGCGTGCCGAAGTTGCCAAAGGAATAATAAATGTGGAGCTGGTTATAAAAGTATGCCTGCCTAAAAGCGCTGCCTGGGTGAGAGATGGCAGCCGCAATGACTATAGCCTGAACCATGAACAACGGCACTTTGACATTGTTAAATTGGTAGCCGAGCATTTTAAAAAGAAGTTAAGCACCGAAAATTTAACAGTCGACAATTACGAGGGCATCATTAATGTTGAATATCTGGAAGCATACCGTGAAATGGATACCCTGCAAAAGCAATATGATGATGAAAGCAGGCACGGCTCCGACCAGGCGGCGCAGCAGCAATGGAACCGGCGGATTGACAAGGAATTGAAGGAATTTGGGGTGAAGCTTTGAAAGTCATTGGGTCATTGGGTCATTGGGTCATTGGGTCATTGGGTCATTGGGTCATTGGGTCATTGGGTCATTGGGTCATTGGGTCATTGGGTCATTGGGAAAGGGGGATACAATTTAGTCATTTTTTAGTATAATTTATTGATTGTAAACAATTCACTGTAAATTCAGGTTATAATCAACTATTCAATAATCAACTTAATCAACCCAATCAACTTAATCAACCCAATCAACTTAATCAACTCAATCAACCACTCACCAGCCTCAATTATGCCTACCATTTACGAACGGTTAACTGCATTTAATAAAAACAGACTGCCCGACATGCTAAAATTAAAATATAAGGCTATGTCGTTAAATATATTTGGCTTTTACAGGGGTACCTGCCACTTGTTTTACGAGGATTTGTCAGCCGCTGACGCTCTCCCGCCGTCGCCTTTGACCTGGATATGCGGCGACTTGCATATCGAGAATTTTGGCAGCTTTAAAGGAGATGACCACCAGGAGTATTTTGATCTTAATGATTTTGATGAGGCTTTGCTTGCCCCTGCGGCCTGGGAAATTGTCAGAATGGTAACCAGTATTTTTATAGCATTTGAAAGTCTTGGACTTACAAAAGATGGCGCGGATAAAACAGCGAAAGCCTTTTTGAACAGCTATGCAGCTACTTTAAAAAAAGGTAAAGCGATAAGTATAGACCCGCGGACTGCAGATGGCATTGTACGAACTTTTTTATCGGCAGTTGAAAAACGAAAACAAAAAGAACTCCTAAAAAAGCGTACCAGGGAAAAGAAAGGGAAGCTTAGCCTGTTATTGGATAACGACCGGCATTTTGAAATAGATAAAGCGCTAAAAAAAGAGTTATCCGATTTTGTAATCCGCGCCATAAAAGACACTGCCTATGGCGCCTATGATTTTAAAGCCGGGGATTGCATTTTCAGGCTTGCCGGAACGGGTAGTGTGGGCGTAAAAAGGTATTTGTTTTTGTTAAAAAGCTTGAATACCAAAAACAAATACCTGCTGCTCGACATGAAGCAGGCGTTTGCCTCATCTCTGCAGCCCTACGTAAAAATAAAGCAGCCAAACTGGGGATCGGAAGCCGAAAGGGTCAATTTAGTTCAGCAACGCATGCAAAATGTATCGCCTGCCTTGCTGCACGCAACGGTTTTTAAAGAGGAGCCTTATCTGCTAATACAAATGCAGCCCACTGAAGACAAGATCAATTTTGAATTGATAAAGGATCGCCCTGCTGAAATTGACAAGGCAATTAACGATATGGCTGTGCTCAGCGCCTCGGCGCAGCTGCGAAGCAGCGGACGGCAAGGATCGGCGATTGCCGATGAATTGATTGCGTACGGACAAAATGACCAGTGGCACGATGCAATACTAAATTATGCATTACAATATACCAGCCAGGTTAAAAAAGATTACAAGGAATTTCTGACTGGTTACAGAAAGGGTATTTACAATTAATTTTTGCGGTTTGCAGTTTTTTTTTGACAGCCAAACTTTAACAGCCTATTCCTCAGTTTTTCTGTCCAATTTTTTTATATATACATAAGAGGCTTTTTTACACTTGGCGCAAAAATATTTCTTAACAGGCAATATAAACTGTAACCGCTTTAGCAACCAACCCCTGTGCATTTGAAAGTGGTAGGGGGAGCCACAACGGGAACAATAATAGGTCTTACGGGGTTTCTTTTCAGCAGTCAAAATAAATCCTAGTTTAAGATAACTGCGAAAGTAAAATATTTTATTGAATCGCCCTTTAAAAAGTTCTAAAATCTACAGAATTAATAGGAATTATTAATTTGACTATTGATTAAATCCAAACATGGAATTTACGTTTACAGTTGTAGCAGGCATACCTGCGCAAGGGAAGCCAGAAAAGGATATTTTTAACAAAAAAACTCCTGTGTACCCGGGAATCGAGTTCAGCCTTGCACTTTGGACAAAAATAAGTTTTTCGTTCTGCCTTTATCAAATCACCACCGTTTAATGACATAGCCATTTTTTATAATATTACCGGTGCTACGTGTTTTCGAACACTAAACAAATATAGCGAGAGTGTTACGTTAAATGCAAACTAATTTATTATCAAATTGTTACGTGAATTTAAAATTTAGGGTTAAAAGGCCTCGCCGAGGGCTAATATCAGGCCTGAATATCCTTTGCTAAAACCATAATCAATACAAATGTTTGTATCAGATTTTTTGTTGAATTTTATGCGTAAGCCTGTTCCCGCAGCCGGGTTCAGATATTCAAAACGATAGCCTCCCGGCTGACTGGCAGAGTTTACATTGGCAAAAACTACAAAGCCCAATAAACCATTACTGGTAATACCCCTTCTGTATTCGCTTTCAAAATAAATCAAACCATTGCCCCTATAGCGATTTTGTTCAATTCCCCGGCCGGAACGGTTATAGGGGTCCATCCCGATGGCCGGCAAAGCAAGATATGGGGTTCCCTGGGTCAGTGTCGTCCAATAGTAAGTCCAAAAAGCCAGTAAATTTTTTTGAGGGTCAACACCATTCAACGAAACATATTTACGAAAATCGACATACAAAGATTGGGCATTATTACCGCTGCCAATTGCTTCGGCGTTATGCCGGTAAACTATATTTACATAACTGCCGGGGATGGGGTTGAATAAATTTTGGCGGGTATCATATAATAAATTCAATGTAGCGCCTGTTGAAACTGAACTTTCGCCCTGGGCCGTTCCGTAATTGTAACCTGTAAAGCTGTTAAGGGGGATTGAATTATTTGTATTAACATTGATGAAGTAGTCGAGATTATACCCGACTCCGATATACAGGTATGGTTTAATCCGTTTTAATACGGCCTGGTAAAAACGGATATAGTCATAGCTGACCAATATTTTATCACCTTCCGGCTGGCCGCCCCCCAGGCCCCATGTATACTGTGGATACACCAAAAAATAGGTGTCGCCCTCTATATTATAAGTATTGTTTTTTAACCAGATACTTGAATGTATGGGCATGCCATATCTTCCCTTAAAGTTAAAATAAGGAGCGAAGGTAATGCTGGAAAGATAAGTAGTTTCTCTTTCGCCCAGGTAAAAACCTGCTGTTGTAGAGGTAACCAACGCTGTACCTCTGCCAGGTACCGTGGTAGAAATAGGTAAAACAGAAAAATAAATTTGTCTTTGTTCCTTAGGGTATTTTCGATGCTTAAACTTAAAAAGCGACCTTCCAATATCTATCAGGTCTCTCTGTCCGGTAGTATCAACGTAAATATTTGTTGTGTCGGTGGGTATTTGGGCGAATAGCAAATAGGGCGAGAAACTAACAAATAACAGTAAAATGAATTTAAACACATCCTTTAAAGCAATGAAAGGATGTTTTGTTTGATGAGAATGTATTATAAGCCGGTTTAATTTGTGTAATAGCTATAAGAGAGGTCGCAATGCCATCAACTATATCAGGCAGCTTTTTTAAAAAGCCTCGCCCAGGCCAACTATAAATGCGGAATAATCTTTACTAAAACCGTAATCAATACAAATGTTGGTGTCAGATTTTTTGTTGAATTTTATGCGCAAACCTGTCCCTGCGGCAGGGTTCCAGTATTCAAAACGGTTGTTAGCCAGTTGACTTGCCGAATTTATATTGGTAAATACTACAAAACCCAATAAACCATCGTTGGTGATATCCCTGCGGTACTCGGTTTCCAGGTAGATCAGCCTTTTCCCCCTGAAACGGTTTTGCTGAATCCCCCGGCCCGACCGGTTATAGGGGTCCATGCCTATGGCTGGCAAATCGAGATAAGGTGCATTAGTGGTTAGGGTAGTCCAGTAATAGGCCCAAAACGCCAGCACATTTTTTTGTCCTGCAGTTGTGAGCGATACGTATTTCCGAAAATCGGCATATAAACTTTGCCAGTTATTATTGCTGCCGAACGCTTCAGCGCTGTACCGGTAAACCAGGTTGGCGTATATGCCGGGAAGCGGGTTTATATCGTTTTTACGGGTATCATACAACAAATTTATACTGGGCCCCGATGAAAAAGAATTTTTATCTGTAGACGTGCCAAATTTGTAGTGGGTAAAGCTGGCTATGGGATTGGTATTGCCGCTTGTTGAATTGTCGCTATTTTCAATATCTATATAGTAATCAAGATTATACCCGATGCCAACAAAAAAGTAGGCGGTAATGCGTTTAAGCGCGCTTTGATAAAAGCGGATGTAATCGTAATTCACCAGTAACCGGGCACTTTCAGGCTGTCCGCCACCCAGTCCCCAGGTATATTGCGGGTACACTAAAAAACGCGTATCGCCTTGTATGTTCCAGCTATTGTTAATTAACCATATGCTTGAGCGGATAGGCATGCCGAATCTTCCCTTTAAATTAAAATAGGGTGCAAAGGTCACGCTCGAGAGGTAGGTCGTGGTTCTGTCGCCAAGATAAAAACCTGCTGTAGTTGAGGTAAGCAATGCAGAGCCTCCACCGGGTATCGAAGTTGAAATGGGTAATATAGAAAAGTAAATCTTCTTTTTTTCATCTAACAGAATTGGCCTGGGCTTGGATTTTAATAGCGACCTTCCAATATCTATCAAATCTTTTTGCCCTGTTGTATCAATATTAAGATGACTTTTATCTATGGGGGTTTGTGCCGCCAGCAAACAGGAAGACAAGAAAAAAATCGAAAATAAAAAAAATTTCTCCATCGTCTTTTAAAAGAAAAAGCTGACCTTTTGTTTTAATGAAGCATATTCACCAGGTAATAGCTAACGGTTTAGCGGCAAAAATTATATCCGTTAACTTTATTTAACAAAAGCTTAATCGCTTAAAAACTTAAGAACAGCGGCAGAAAATTCAACGTTCCTTATTGCGGTGTTATGGTTCCCGGGTACATATGCAAGACCCGAATTTGGGATGAGTTTATTTAGCCCGGTCTCCGAACCGTTCTCTTTATCTTCGGTACCCCTTATGATTAACACGGGAATATGTACGCCGGCCAATTCTTCTTTACTGGTTGAGGGCTGGTACTTTTGCTGCAAGGCGAGCGACAGGTTATCAAAATGCTGGCTATGGATGTATTTCATCATATCATCCACATCGTGCAAAGTGGTATCGCCCATCAGGGCGCGGTAAGCATGTACCCGCCTGGGCCATTCGGGATTGGTATAAGCATCACCCATGCCGCCCATAATTGCTTTATGCAGCCGTTTATCAAGCACTAAAAGCCTCGACGTAATTATTGAACCACGCGAATAGCCGACGGCATCGTAATTAGCTACGTTTAAGCGGGTAATCAAACCCATAATATCCCTTGCTTCCGCATCGTTAGCATAGGCGGATTCATCGTGCGGTTTGTCTGACAGGCCATTGCCCCGCTGGTCTATAATAATCACCTTATAGCCTGCTTTAAGCAGATCAGGATAAACGGCGCAGCTTTTCCATCCCTGGCTTGTTCCCGAAAAACCATGAATCAGTATTACGGGGTAGCCATCGCCTTTTACTTCGTAATAGATTTTTGTGCCATCGAAAGATGTGAAGTAGTTACCTGAAGTTTCGGGTTGTGCAAACAGGCTGAAGCTTGTAAAAAGAGCAGCACATAGCGCTGCCAAGCCGATGGTGTGTTTTTTCATAAGTTTTGAGGTTGGGAGCATTGTTAAAACGGGGCCTGCTAAAGTTGCAATTTTTATTGCGGAAAATAACGTTTTGCATAATCGCTATTTTATAACCCCCTTAAGATCGGCAACGATTTCTTTGGTAAATATTACTGAACCGGCGGTCTGCAGGTGATATTGATCGGTAAACAAACTGTCGGTAAAAATACTAGTGTTGTAGTAATTTAAATAGATGCCGCCGTTTCCTTCGATAATTGATTTGCACTTGTTAAAATGCGCTGATAGTTGATTCTGGTATTGGTCTGTACCGGTATCAGACTTTTTTACCGGAGCTTGTACAAAGATAAATTCGATCTTTTGTTCGCTAAGAAAAGCACTTAAAGAATCCAGTGCCTGATAGTTATCCTGGGTATATTTGGTTGGAAAGACGTCATGCCCGTCGCCCTTCCCGGTATTTTTGTTCCTCAGCTTACCACTTAACGAGGCCCCTCCCCAATTATCAAGAACGAGCGGGTAAGTATTAAATTTTCTGCGGATAATCTGGTGGATTGAGTTGTAATTCTTAAAGTAAAAAAACTCCGGGAAATTATCTTTTATATAATTACTCGTGTTTATATAGTTTAAATAAGAGCTATTGGGAGGAGCAGTGAAATCACCCAACGATGAACATACAATTACGTATTTGGGTTTATTTGTTTTTACAAGGTCAGTCAACAGCCTGTTCATATCGGCAATTTGCAGGCCCCACGATGCAAAATTATAATAAGGCAGGTTGAAATTTTGAACAATAATATTCGAATTCAATTCATACAATGTTATTGACGAACCCATTGCCATCAGCTTTACATTTTTAATATGATGTTTTTGAACCGCCAGCATTTTTATATCAAATAGGGTTGAGTTAGTAACAATAGGGGCGAAGCCCAGCCGGAACAGAACCTCAAAAAACAGCAATACCGGTGCAATAAACAACAGCATTTTAAATACGAACCTGTTTAAGGGTTTTTCCATCGCTGTTTAAAATTTGAAATAAATAAAATCAGTAATCTTTGGAGGACTGAAAAATAGGATGATAAATATCAAACTAAAATAAATCAGCGCCCTCATCGGGAACCTTTTAATACAGTCTAATTGTAAAGCGTGCTGTTTGTCGCGCTGCAACCACTCCGCAGCCAACATTATAAGTATAGCCAGCAACGTAACTATAGCATTTACTTTCTCGGTTATAGTAAAACTGTAAAGGATGGATGGAGAAAACAGTTTACGGTAATAATCAAAAGCCTGCTTTAGGCTATCGGCCCTAAAAATAACAAAGGTTAACATTAACAGGATAAAAGTTCCAGCCATATTAACAAAAGTCTTTAACGACGATGGTCTGCCGCCTATTTGCGTAGCTTTTTTCTTTTTGTTTATCGCACCGCGTAATATTGACGGAATAAAAAAACAGCCATGTAAAAAACCGAAAACCAGGAAGGTCCAGTTGGCGCCATGCCAAATGCCGATGGCCGTAAAATTTATTAGAATGGCCAATATCAGCCCGGCTTTTCCATAATCCCTGAAATAGATGCTTAATGGTGTAAATACATAATCTGTTAACCAACTTGTTAGTGAAATGTGCCACCTGCGCCAAAAGTCAGGAATGCTTTGGGCGAAAAAGGGGAAATTGAAGTTCCTCGTAATTCTAAATCCAAGCATATTGGCAAGCCCTATAGCCATATCCGAATATCCTGAAAAATCTGCATAAAGCTGGACGGTGAAAAGAAATACAGCCAAAAGCAGCGAGCTTGCAGGCAAGATTTTATAATGATCAAAAGCGGGAGCTGTTAGTGCGGCGCAATTATCGGCAATCACAATTTTTTTAAATAAGCCCCACAAAATCTGGCGCATACCGTCTGATGCCTGCCTATAATCAAATACCCTTTTCTTTTCTAATTGCGGTATAAGTGTTTTAGGCCGGTCTATCGGCCCCGAAATTAATGAAGGGAAAAAAGACACATATGAAAAAAATATAACCCAATCTACGGTTGGGTTAATTTTACCTGCCTTAATATCCATTAAATAACTTAATGTTCGGAAAGTGTAAAAACTTATGCCCAGCGGAAGCAAAATATTAAGCGCATAAATATCCAGGGAGATATTAAAAACTTTGAAAGCGCTAACGAGGGATACAATAAAGAAATTAAAATATTTAAAAAAAAGCAGGCTGCCCAGCCCTTGTGCCAAGCCTATCCAAAGTAAAAAATTACGATGCTTTTCGCTTTTGCTTTTTGCAATACCGATACCCAAAAAGTAGTTTAGCGCTGAACTGCCGGCGAGCAGGAAAAGAAAACGCCAGTCCCACCAGGCGTAAAAAATATAGCTGCCCGTTAAAATGAATAAGTTCTGAAGTTTAAGGTTCCCGCCGAAAACATACCAGTATAGCAAAAAAAATACAGCAAAAAAAACAACGAACGTGGCCGAGGTGAAAAGCATTTGCGTGTTTATATTGAGTTTAGCAATTCAATAATACCGTAGGAGACGTTTAAAAATGCAACTTTACGCCCATTGAACAATACTGCCGGTTTTGGCGCCGATATTAACAAAGCGCCCTCTGTAACGAGCCTTTCAATTTCTGTATCGATGTCATCCACTTCAAAACATAAATGATAATAGGTGATATTTTTTTTTAGCAAGGTTTCAACTTGTTTGCCCGATATCAATTCTAAATTGGTCCCGTCTGCGAGGGTCAGCAAGGCCAGCTCGGCATTTTGTTCTACATCAAAAACGACCGGGCTTTTTTTAATAACCTGGTTGATCTTAGAAATATTTGCTATTTCGTCATCAATATTCCTGCACGCAATGCCAATATGATGAAATTTCATAGCGGTTCAGTTTAGTTTTGCACTTATTGAATTCACCATTTCACCCACATTACTCCAGCTTTGAATTTCCCGCGACGTGAACCGCATATTGAACTGTTTTTCAATAGCAACTACCAGTTGAATGTGGTTTAACGAGTCCCAATCTTCAACATCGCGGGCTGTGGTTTCGTAAGTCAATACGAGGCCATCGTCGTCAAGCACATCAATAAAAATAGCATTCACTTTTGCCAGTATCTCACCTTTATCCATAATTAATTCATCAAGTAATTTTTGTTAAAAAAGCTGCGTATAATATAGCTATTTTATGTTTGGCCGCCTTTTCAGGGGAAACATCTTCAGTTAAAAACGACATTTCAGCCGCTATCTGAAAACCTGCTGATTTTACAATATTCCTTATTTCTTCAACATTATTAAAAAGGTAAATATGGTCAATGGCCGGGGCGTTTGTGGGGGTGGTGAAAAACAGAACGCCGTTATCACTAAGCAGGTCATTTAATTTTAATAAAAGGCCCTTGGGGTCTTCAACGTGCTCCAATACTTCGCCAAGCGTAATAAAATCATATTTTTCCTCATTATTAAAATCAAAAACATCCCTCAGATTATATTCAACCCGCGCATCGTTTACAAAGTGGCCGGCAAGCTCGAGTGACGTTTCGCTTATATCCACTACTGTAAACTTAGTTTTTTCATCCAGAATTTCTAAAGCCTTTGAAAGATAAAACCCATGTCCTGCACCGACTTCGAGGTAACTTTTAGTTGTATTCGCATACTGCGGTAATTTACCGGTGAAAAAATTGAACATCTGGTAATGATGCCTGAATAAAAACTGGGACATCAGCAAGCCATGCATATAATATTCCATTATTTGAGGGTCGGCATAAACCCGGCTATTTACTTCTACAAAGGTGCTGCTGCTATATTTTCCGGTCCGCATAAATTCAAGGGTTTCACAGGTTATATCGGCCAGCATTTGCAGGTAGCAGTCAATGGCATAGTCTAATGTTTTATGCTTTGACTGCAAAAACTGAACATATTTTTTAAAAAAAGCATCAGCCATTTCATCATAGCCGTCATCAAAAAACGCCAGGTTCTTTTTGAGCTTTTTGCTATGAACAGGGTTCAGAACTTCTATCCTTTCACATATATAATTTATATGTTCATTCATTGGTTTTAGCGGTTATATGGCTTTTTTTTGGCTCATAAGCATCGGTATCCAGTATCCAGAATGCACCATCTGCCCGGAAGCCAAGATTCGGGTAATGGTTTTTTACGATTCCGTTTTTTGCGGTCTCAATATATTCCCCTTTTAAGGTTTTAAATCCGTTGCACTTCGCGAAAAAAGTAATGGTATCCAACACAAAATTCTCCATCCCGCGTTTTAATACCCTGCAACTCATTAGCCAGGTATTGATAAATAAAGTCTCGTTACTTTCTTTCTGCAGGATCACTACGCAGATCAATCCGTTATCGCCAAATTTATCGCTTAGTGTGAACGTGAAATTATAATGATCGGAGGATGAAGCGAGTTTTTCGATATCGGCTTCGGTATAACGCACCGTTCGTAAATTGAACTGATTTGACCGCTGCGACAATTGTGCAACCCTCGGGATATTAAATTTGTTAAAGCCCTCAACGCTGGAGATCATGCCGAGGCTTT
>Ga0206872_10213_pt1 | contig 16259 bp, 12 predicted proteins | sample Alteio_BWOrgCont_34_FD_152906 | JGI IMG/M metagenome (GOLD analysis project Ga0206872, IMG submission 152906) | Enriched cells from forest soil in Barre Woods Harvard Forest LTER site, Petersham, Massachusetts, United States -... | ecosystem: Environmental > Terrestrial > Soil > Temperate forest >... | reverse complement strand
CGTGCCTGGGCTTGTATGGCCTGGTTTCTTTCATGGCCGTTCAACGTACAAAAGAAGTAGGTATCCGCAAAACACTGGGTGCATCAGTAAGTCATATCGTTTACTTATTTTCCAAAGAATTTACCTTGCTCATTTTAATTGCCTTTGCTATTTCGGCGCCCTTAGGATGGTATTTTATGAATAAATGGCTGCAGGCTTTTGCCTATAAGATAGCGCTTGGGCCGGGGATATTTATATTGGCCATTGCTGCATCTGTAGTGATTGCGTGGATGACGGTTGGCTATAAAGCAATACGGTCCGCGCTGGCCAACCCGGTGAATAGTTTGAGGAGCGAGTGAGGCAGTCATTGGTCATTAGTCATTGGTCATTTTAAATCGGGTCAATAACTAATCACCAATGATAATAGGCTTTTTACTAATGACCAATGACACAGTGACTAATGACTAAATTATGATAAAGAACTATTTAAAAATCGCCGTCAGGCAATTGCGTAAACAAAAAATGTATTCAGCCGTCAAGATCGGCGGGTTTGCATTGAGCATTGCCGCCTGTTTGTTAATCGGGCTTTATATTAAGGATGAGTTGAACTATGATCAATCATACCCCGATACCAACCGCATTTACCGCCTTGTGGAGTATTACGCCCATGATGGAAAAGTTGAAAAGGGCGATGATTATCCGGCACCGATATCAAATGCCTTAAAAGCGGATTTCCCCGAGATAGAAAAATCTGCCCGTTTAATGCCTAATTCTCTTTTTCCAGGAGCCGGAAGTAATGAATTAAGACGTGCCGACCAGGTGGAAAACACGCACGAAGAAGGTTTTACCTATGCTGATGAGGATTTGCTGAACATTTTGAAAATGCCCATGGTGTATGGTGACAGAGCCCATGCGCTGGCCGAACCCAATACCATGGTGATATCAAAACGGAAAGCCGACAAGTATTTTCCTAACCAGAACCCAACCGGTAAGGTAATGTTTCTGAATAATGATCAAACCAAACCGTATAAAATTGGAGGTGTGATGGAAAATCCACCCAAAACTTCCGACTTTCAGTTTGATTTTTTATTGACGCTTAACGGCGTTGAGTTTTACAAGGGCGAACAAACAAACTGGAATGCCAGCAATTATCCTGACTACGTACTACTTAAACCCGGAACAAATATTGACCAGCTAAATAAAAAAATAACTGCCGATATAGATAAAAATTATCTTTTGCCGGCCTTGTTAAGTATTAGCTACAAGGATGCTGCAAAGGAATTACAAAATTTATCGTTCAAGCTGCAGCCCATCAGCGAAATCCATTTATACTCTTACGATATACAGGATGAGTTTAAACATGGCGACATAAGGTTTATCTGGCTGTTTGGCGCTGTGGCATTGTTTATATTAACCATCGCCTGTATCAATTTCATTAACCTTTCTACCGCTAAATCTGCCAACCGGGCCAAAGAGGTGGGATTGAGAAAGGTAGTAGGCTCAACCCGCTTCAGTCTCATTAACCAGTTTCTTACCGAATCATTGCTTTACAGCGTTCTTTCCTTTATAGCCGGGATATTGCTTACCTGGGCCTTGCTGCCGTATTTTAACATGCTGGCTTCAAAAACATTAGTTATGCCATGGCTGAATCCGTGGTTTATACCTGTTATCTTAATATCATCAATAATAGTAGGCACATTGGCCGGCATCTATCCTGCATTTTATCTTTCATCATTTAAACCTGCAAGTGTGCTGAAGGGGTCGATAAGTACGGGCAGCAAAAACTCCATTTTAAGAAATGGGCTTGTTGTATTCCAGTTTACAGCTTCTATTATTTTAATCATCAGCACTTTTGTGATCTATAACCAGATGAAGTATATACTTAACAAGGATATAGGTTTTGATAAAGACCAGGTGGTAATGCTGCAGGGTACAAATACGCTGGGCGATAATGGCGTGAAGAACCTTAAAGATGAATTATTGAAATTATCATCCGTAAAAAGTGTTTCTGTAAGCGATTATTTGCCGGTAGAAGGCACCAAACGCAATGGCAATACCCTTTACAACGAAGGCAAATCAAAGATTGAAACCGGTGTAGATTCCCAATTTTGGATCATTGACAATGACTACCTGAAAACATTTGGTATAAAACTACTGAAAGGGGCTAATTTTTCTGTTAATGATCATTCCGGCGGCGTGATCGTCAACCAAACCATGGTTCAAAAATTAAACCTTAAAAACCCTATCGGTAAGAATATTACCCACGGAGGGGATAAAATGAGGATTATCGGTGTGGTAAAGGACTTTAATTTTGAATCGCTCAGGCAGCCCATCGGTGCGCTGGCCATGTACTATGGCAATAGCCCGTCCATTGTATCGGTAAAAGTGGGCGGCGGCGATATGCAAAACACTATCACGCAAATATCATCTTTGTGGAAAGGAATATCCCTTTCGCAACCCATCCGCTATACGTTTATGGATGAGCGCTTTGCCAATATGTACGCCGATGTACAGCGCATGGGCAGCATATTTACGAGTTTTGCCGTGCTGGCTATTATAATAGCTTGCTTAGGCTTGTTTGCTTTAGCCTCCTTTATGGCCGAGCAGCGCAGCAAGGAGATCGGTATCCGCAAAGTATTGGGCGCAAGCGTACAAAGTATTACCCGGTTATTATCCCTTGATTTTGTAAGGCTGGTGGCCATTGCTATCGTAATAGCATCGCCAATTGCCTGGTGGGCCATGAAAAAATGGCTGGAAGATTTTACCTATCAAGCGCCAATTGGCTGGTGGATATTCGCCCTGGCAGGAATATTATCTGTTTTGATTGCTTTGCTAACTGTGAGTTTTCAGTCCATAAAAGCAGCAATTGCCAATCCAATTAAGGCTTTGAGGAGCGAGTAGTTTAGTGATTAGGGACTGGATATCAGAGGTTGGTTGAAAAAGCCGCCAAATACTAATGAAGCAATGAACAAATAAAAACATGAAAAGGAACTATTTAAAAATTGCCTGGCGTAACCTGTTACGCAACAAGGTTAGCAGTATGATCAACATCGGCGGCTTAGCCATAGGCTTAGCCTGCGTTATATTTATCAGTCTGTACATCAGCGATGAATTAAGCTACGACCGCTTTTTTAAGAACGCCGACAGGATATTCAGGGTTAACACTCATGAGTTGATGTCGAACAGTGAATTTACGGCAGGGCAAACGCCACCGCCGGTTGGGGCTGCGCTGGTAAATAATATCCCCGAGATAGAAACTTATACGCGTGTATACAAGCCTGGCGACCAGGTCATACATTTTGTACGTAACGGCCAAAAAGGCTCCCTTACAGAGAAAAGCCTGCTTTCTGTAGATTCTAATTTCCTGCAGGTATTTAGCTACCCATTAATTGAGGGCGACCGCGCTACCTGTTTAAACGGGCCGAACTCGGTAGTGCTGACAGAACGGGCAGCAAAAAAATATTTTGGGAATACCCCGGCAATCGGCAAAAACCTGGTTTTTGACATGTATTCCACGCCTTTTACAGTAACGGCGGTAATGAAGGACCCGCCTGCGCAGGCATCAATGCAGTTTGATGTACTGCAATCAAATTTGGGTATGCCGCCGGTAAAGCACTTTAACTGGAGCTGGGTTTGGCTGCAAATGGATACTTATGTAAAAGTTCGGGATAATATTGCTACCGACGATGCCTCTATTAAAAAAATTGAAGCTAAGTTCCCGGCCATGATAAGGGTGCAGGCGGCAACTGCTTTTAAACGCATTGGGCAGCCCTTTGATGCCTTTATAAAAAAAGGCGGTAAATACGACCTTGAGCTGCAGCCTTTAACAGATATTCACCTCTACTCGGCCAATATTGGCTCTATGTTTATCGCGCAGAGCGATATTAAATACGTTTACATTTTCGCGGCTATCGGGTTGTTTATTATCCTGCTGGCCTGTGTAAACTTCATGAACCTTGCTACGGCACAGTCGGCAAAAAGGGCAAAAGAGGTGGGTATCCGCAAGGTGTTGGGCTCGCTGCGCAAGCAACTGATCACACAGTTTATGGCCGAGGCTTTCGTATATACATTAATTGCAGCATTTATTGCAATTATTATTGTTGCGTTATGTTTACCCGCATTTAACCAATTAGCGGCAAAATCAATTAACCTGGCTGTCTTTTTTGGCTTTTATTCTGTGACCGGGTTGCTTGTGCTGATAATTTTGACTGCGCTTTTTGCAGGCAGTTATCCGGCCTTTTTCCTTACCTCGTTTAAACCGGCAGCAATTTTAAAGGGTAGCGGTGGATCTAAAAATTCCGCCGGTGGATTTTTTACACGAAACGCCCTGGTTGTTTTCCAGTTCACCATATCCACCGTGCTGATCATTTGCACTATGATTGTCTTCAAACAATTGCTTTATAATCAATCCAAAGATCTTGGCTTTAATAAAGAAAATGTTTTGATGATAGCCGATGCCGACAGACTGGGCAAGGCCGAAGAAAGTTTCAGGCAGGAACTGCATCGCCTGCCCGAAGTGGCCGCTGCCAGTGTCTCCACCAGCATGCCCACTAAAAACTTATTTACCGATTATTATGTACCCGAATCAACAGGTGAAAATGTATCCACTGCCGACAAGAACATCAGCCTAACATCATTTATTGTTGATGAAGACTATGTGCCGACGCTTAAACTAAAAATGGTTTCCGGCAGAAATTTTTCAAAGAATTTTACAGATTCGGCATCAGTTATACTTAATGAATACGCCGCGGCACAATTAGGCTGGAAGGACCCGATTGGTAAAACGCTTACTTATCCCGGCGGCAACGATGTAAAATTTAAAGTGATTGGTGTAGTTAAAGATTTTAATGCACAATCATTGCACAACGCGATGATACCATTTGCATTGTTTTATACAACGTCCAAAACCTATGATATTGGCACATCCTATATCGCGGTAAGAATTAAACCGGGCGATTATAACAAGGCGATTAACCGTATCCAAACCAAATGGAAAAGCTTTATGCCTGATAACCCGTTTGAATACAGTTTCCTGGACCAGGAATTTAACGCGCTCTACAGCTCCGATCAAACCGTGGGCAAAGTGTTCAGCGTGTTTACGTTTCTTTCGTTAACAGTAGCCTGTTTAGGATTGCTTGGCCTTGCCATGTATACTGCAGAGCGGCGCACCAAAGAAATAGGCATCCGTAAAGTATTGGGCGCTTCTGTACAAAGTGTGGTTTCCATGCTGTCAAAAGACTTTTTAAAGCTGGTACTTATTGCTTCCGTTATAGCATTTCCGCTGGCATGGTACGCCATGGGCCAGTGGCTGCAAAGCTTCGCCTACACAACTGATATGAGTTGGTGGGTATTCGCCATTGCAGCCGGGGCAACGGCAGCTATTGCTTTGTTAACGGTTAGTTTTCAAGCTTTAAAAGCAGGGTTGACAAACCCGGTGAAGAGTTTGAGGAGCGAGTGAAGAAGTCATTTAGTCATTGGGTCATTAAGTCATTATTGGGCGGGCATAACAAACCACCAATGACATAATGACCAAATGACTCAATGACAAAAAAATTACCATAAAAACAACGGCAGCAGCCATACCGGCGAAACATAATACGGATCGTAGTAAGGCTCGTAATATGCTACAGTTTCTTCTTCAACTATAGTATCCCCGCCATTGTTGTTGCCCTGGCTTTGATTTTCTTCCTGTTCTTGTTGCAGTAATTTTATCATCAATTCCGAACCCTGGCCTATCATATCCACCATAGCATCTTCGCCAACTTCTTCGGGCTTGATGGCGGTTTTGCATATTTCCTCTATTTCACTCCATTCATTGTCAGATACTAAATCCATCTGCCAGCCGGCAGAGCTGCTGTCAAACCTGTTCTCGTTTATGAACGACATAAATACTATCTCCGCCGGGTCGATCTTTTTAAACAAGGCAACAGCTATGCGCAGGTCGTCAAAACGTTCGTCGTTGATAAAATCGGCCCAGGCATCGTCTGTACTAAAGTCAAAATACCGGGCAAAGGCAAATTCCCCTTTTTCAAGGTCGACATAAGAGAAGATATCATACACCTTAAGATACTCGGTGTACCGTTTCATGAAAGTATCAAATACTTCCTGACCTTTAGCAGTAACCTGGTAATTCATACCCGATGTTTGCACATAGCCCTTTGACATCAATTCAATAAACAAAGATTCCAGTACGCTGTCATCTCCGTTGGCAACGGTTTGAAATTTATGGGTGCCATTGACCATTTCATTTAAAAGAATAATGGCCTTAAAGGTTTTTTTATTATCGTCTGTTAAAAACATGGTGATTAATTAGTTCGTAAGCCTCACCTAAATCCTCTCCAAAGGAGAGGACTTTGAAATGCAAGCGACTTTAAAGCCCTCTCCAAAGGAGAGGGTTGGTGAGGCGTGGAATGTTTACTGATTTAATAATTTAGTACGTTTCGCCTTAATGGCTTCCAGCGCGCTTGATGAGGAGCCGGTCCCCAAAGCTTTATTAATTTCCTGCTCGGTAGACATTGTTGAATCCTCTATCTGCGCGTAAGCCGCAGCGCGGAATTCAGAGGCAGATGCCTTTTGGTCCATCCGGTTTAGCGTTGCCATCAGTCCGTCGGTATCAACGCTTGACAATGTTTTGTTTATCTTTTCAGAAACTTCGGCAGTTTTAGCCCGCGAATTTATCAGCTGCGCACGGCTTTCGGTTTCGGCTATCTGGTCTTTTATTTGTTTTATTTTAAGGTCCATCACGGCCACGGCGCTTTCTTCTTTTTCCGCCATTTTCGCAAACTGGTCGGCCTCGTTTACAGCAGCCTGGTGCGCATCGGCAGCTTTGGCAGCCAGTTCGTTGCCTTTCGCTTCGTCCAATTGTTTGCTTTCTACGCGGTCAAGTAATTCGTTAGTCTTTTTTTCCCAATCATCAGCGCTGTTGCGGTATTGCAGCTCACTTGCACGGTGCTGCAGGGCCAGCGCTTTGATCTCGGCCTCGCCCTGTATAGCCTGCTGGTAATTTTCCCTTAGTTCGCGGAGGATCTGCTCGGCCATTTTCGCCGGGTCTTCTAATTTATCAACTGCGGCATTAGCTTCTGCCTTGCCTATACGGAATAACCTGTCAAATATGCTCATATCAAAAAAATTTAGATGTTTTGAAAATTAATTATTGGTTTTAATCGACCCGAATTTGCACTCCAAAATTCGTGATAATTCGTTCTTATTCGTGAAATTCGTGTTAATATTTATTATCTTCTGCGGCCAAACCCACCACGGCTGCGCCCAAAACCTGACCTGCCTGAAGAACTGTGTGAGCCAAAACCGCCGCTGCGAACAGGCTGCGAACTGCGTGTGCCGAACGACCTTTGTGACCTGGTTGGTGAGCTTAAACTGCGGCGGCTCGACATAGCCGATGAAGTAGTTGGCCTGAAATTGCTATAAGTATGTACGCGAGTATAATAGCTTGGATAATACCCGTAATGATACATCGGCATGTAATAAACGTGCGGGCGCATCAGGTAACTTAACAGCAAAAAGTCGGTAAATGAAAATGATGAATGGTAATAGTTATTATAGCCGGCGTATTGCGGATTGCCGGTTACATCAAGGTTGGCGGTATTGCTGGTGCTATCCGGTTTTATGTGGATAGTTGCCACAGTTACTGAGTCGGCGCTGCTCACATCGTCCACAACATTAAGCTTGTTCGGCCCGTTTTCTTCAACCTTCAGGTAGTCGATATTCCCGTCTTTATCAAGGTCGAGGTTATTGATTTGATTTTTTGGGTCGTTAATTCCCTTTTCAAGGGTCTGCGGGTCGGTACTGGTTTTCACCAGCTGGGCCAGCTTGTTTACATCAAACCCGGCAGGCGCGGTGTTTTCAATGGTTACAGCGTTTTGTTGAGGCGGATTTTGATTGCATCCGGCAGCAATAAACATTACTGCAGTTAATGCTATAAGAATTTTTTTCATGTTTTTTTGTGTAAAATTATAAAGGTAAACGATCCCGGCAAGGTTTATTTATTTTTTATTTGCGGCCTGCCTGCCCGTTTTTTATTGTATGCTTTTTAGACAGAGGACAGCATCGGATGTTACAAAAATTATCGGGCTCACTCTAAAATTCCGCAAGCCAGGCAATGCAAATTGATATTAATATAAAAACCGTTTGAATGTTCGCATTAAACTATTCACCAATTCACTAATCACCAATTCAATAACTCAATAATTAATCCTCCGGGTGCACTTTCCTGAGATAGTCGTCCATTTCAAGTATCAGTTGTCCGCTCGGATATGGCCGCCATCCGTGGCCGCCGCGCTCGCCGTACATGAAGGAGCCGTTATAACGCGGTTTGGTTGTTTTGGTTAAAAAATCTTCCATGCGATAAACGCCGAAGTTCAGGAAAAAATCATCCATCCGGCCGGCAAACACATGTAATTTACCAACCAGTTTAGGTCCCACAGTGGCCCAGTTTTTTTCAAGATAATAACGCATATCAAAATGTTCTTTCCAGTAGCGTGCTACCGAGGTATCTATAACCCCGGTTTCTTTATCAAAGAGCGGTTTGACATAGCCGTCGTTGCCCACCGGCCCGAATACCGCGCTCCAGATATCCAGCTGTCCGCCTGACCGGCCCTTAGTGCCGTTAACCAGCTCCATAGTGATGCGCTGCTGCGACGTTAAGCGTACATCTCCCGTTTGCCAAAAACGTGTGTTTATGGTAGGTACTTTATACCATTCAAATTCCTTGTAAAAGGCATTTTTGTCTTCATAAACATTAATTCCCTCCACATTCCTGAAATCGAGCGGATCGGGCGAAAACGCCCATGCACCGCCGTAAAAATCAGGATAAAGCGCCTGCAGGGCAAATGCCTCCCAGCCCCCCGTTGAGCCGCCTGTCAGCAGCCTGGCATAGCCCTTTCGTATACACCGGAACTGTTTTTCAATTTCGGGGATCAGCTCCTGGTGAATGGCATCGCCGTAAGGACCGTTATTAGGGGTATTTACTGCGTACGAGTCATCAAAATAGGGCGTTGGGTGCTGAAGGGTAACGGCAATAAAAGCCGGGAAATCATCGGACATCCAGTCAATATAAAAATCATTTTTTGGATCAACCTTAAATCCGAATGGCGCCCCAAGCGAAAAATGCCCCTGTTCATAAATGGTGGGATAACGGGCATCGGGGTTGTCATAGTATTCATTAGGTAAAAGAATGGTAGCGCCAATATAAATAGGCTGGCCCCAGAATTTGCTTAATATTTCGCTCTTTATTTTAATGTGCTTTACCCATCGGGTATCGGGCGGAACGGGGATTGGCGGCATCACCTGGTCTGTTTCAAGTTTTATTGACTGGCGGCTTTCCTGGCTGATCCTGATCTTTTGTATCTTGCTGTACAAATTCCCCGGCGAACGGCGCCAGTCCTGGCCCTCCCATTGGTCCATGTGCATCCAAAGCGTATGCCCGTCCGAACGTTTAAATTCGGTATACTTATTTAGAACGGCTTGTACATAATACTCGCCGGGCGGGATATCTTTAAGATCATTGATAGGGTAACCAAGGACAGTTCCGTCAACAGTAACTTGTTTTGAGGGCTCTAGGTTTTCAAAATCGACCCCAAAAAACTGGGTGCCATAGCGGCCCACCTGCATACGGGGTTCAATACTGTCCGTCCGCGAAATGACCAGGAACATCCGGCCGGTAAGAGGCAGTGCGCTTACCGATGCCGGAAATGATATTTTAAACTCAAGTTTCCCTTTTGTTTTTTGGGCGTTGGCATTTGGCAGCCCGAATGCGAAAAATAAGCAGGCGGCGAGAAGTAGTTTTTGTTTCATGTAAGCGGTCAGTTAAGCGGTTGTAAACAATGAATTTAAAACCACCAGCAATTTAAATGAAATTTTAATGTCATAAAAAATATATTGTCGTTAAATTTGACGCCCATGAAAAAAATCAGTTTTATAATTTCACTCCTCACAATTTGTTATACAGGCATGGCACAGGTAAACCACCCAACCGAAGTCACCAGGACTATTTTTGCTTACGGCGGAAATTTTACCAAACCGTTTATGCGTTATGTTATCGCTTTAACAAAAAAGCAAAACCCAAGAATATGTTTTCTTCCCACAGCATCGGCTGATAATGCAGGTGGTATCCTGGCGTGGTACGAAGCATGCGAGGACCTGCCAATGCGGCCCTATGTACAAAAAGCCTTTGTAGCCTCTTATACCGAACCAAAAACTTTCGAGGAAAACCTGCTAAGCATGGATGCCATTATAGTTGGCGGCGGCAACACCCTAAACATGATGGCTATATGGCATGCCCAGGGCATTGATACGATATTAAGAAAAGCCTATAACAAAGGCATTATACTGGCTGGCGGCAGTGCAGGCTCGTTATGCTGGTTCCAGGGCGGCACCACCGATTCGAGGCCTAAAGACCTTTCTATTGTGCAGGGCCTGGGTTTTATTCAAACCAGTCATTGTCCGCATTACCATAGCGAACCTTTGCGTAAACCGCTTTATTTTGATAACATCCTAAAAGGGAAATTGTCTGTTGGCTATGCCATCGATGACCTTGCAGGTATAGTTTTTGAAAATGAAAAATACATCAGGTCGGTGGCTGTGGATGATAAAAGCAATACCTATTATGTATCCGTTATTGACGGAAAGATAGATGAAAAGCTTTTGCCGGTAGCCGGGATAATAAAGTGATTCGGAGCGATTAATGTTATTTTTCTGCAACCGGATTAAAACAACATTAGAAAACGCTTGTTATAAGAACTGAATTTCGTGCCCTTAAACTATAAATTTAATTAGAAAACACAGAGCCTGGAGAGATGCCTAAACGAATACTTGTAATAGACGATGACCCGGATATCCTGGAGGTTTTAGATATCATTTTCAAACAGGAAGGGTATGAAGTTATTTTATCGAAGACCGGTTACGAAGCCGAACAGCTTAGCGAGATTAATCCCGACCTGGTACTGCTGGATATAAGGATCGAAGGATCCGGAAGGAACGGCGTCTCTATCTGCACGAAAATCAAATCCCACCCCGAAACCAGGGACCTGCCCGTTATTTTGTTTTCGGCTGAAGACAACATCGAAGAATTGAGCATGCAAAGCAGGGCGAACGGCCATATCAGCAAGCCCTTCAATTTCGCACAATTAGTAATAAAAGTAAATGAACTTTTAGCAGCCTGACTTGTTTACATTAAAAACACAAAGAAACAATGCCTTCAAGCAAGATAAAATTAGGCCCAGATAAACTGAGAAAGTTTTTTATAACCCATTTAAACCGCATTTATTGCGCAAAATTACATTTGGTGCATCGCCTTCCCGAAATTGCGGAACTGGCCCATTTTAACGACCTGCGGGAGGCTATTGCCGAAACCACAGAAGAAGTGAAAATGCAGATAACCCGCATGCGCGAAATTTATGAACTGTTTGACGCCGAAATTGCCATTGAAAATCATAAAGGTTTGACAGGATTGGTGGAGGATGCTTTTATAGCGGTAAAACAGCATGGCGGTGACCCGGAGCTTCGTGATCTGGCCATTCTTTTTTATATGCAGAATATCGAAAGCGTGGAAATGACCTCGTTCCAGGTACTGCAAATAGCAGCAGTTAAACTAAAAAACAAACGGATCAGCCAGTTGCTGCAAAAAAACTTTGAAGCTGCCCAGGCCGACAGGTCGTTGCTGCTGATGGTTAGCGCGAAGTATATTACCAGTGGATCGGCGGCTTAAGCTGGTTTCCCGGCGCGTAAATCTTGAGTGTTTGAAGGAGGCAAAAAAGCGCTGGTTTGGGCGATTCGTTGGGGAAGGAGGAGGAAGGGGTAAAATAGTTCGATAAACCCCACCCTGCATCTACCCGAAGGCGGGAATCGCACGGGTCCACCGCTCCTTAAAAATTCTTTCGAACACTCAACGGGCGTAAATCCCGAGCCCCAATAAATCCCTTTTCCTATCTTTACCCCCGAAATGAAATACCTGCGCTGGCTTTTGTTCCCGTTTTCGTTATTGTACGGCCTGGTGGTTATTATCCGCAACTGGTGCTACGATGCCGGTTTTTTTAAAAGCTATAAGTTTGATAAGCCAGTTATTTCAGTCGGCAACCTTGATGTTGGCGGCGCGGGCAAAAGCCCGATGACCGAATACCTGATCCGTTTATTAAAAGATAATTACAAACCGGCAACCCTGAGCAGGGGATACGGGCGTAAAACTAAGGGGTACCTGGTAGCAGAAGAATCAAGAATCAAGAGTCAAGAATCAAGAAAAGAAAATTACGATTCATCACTCACCACTCACCACTCACCACTCACTACAGCCACTCAAATAGGAGACGAACCGGCTCAGTTTAAAAACAAATTCCCAGATATTACCGTTGCCGTTTGCGAAAAGAGGGTAGAGGGCATAAAACAACTGCTGCCTGATCATGACTTGATCATTTTGGACGATGCCTACCAACACCGGGCCGTTGAGCCGGGCTTAAGTATTTTATTATTTGACTATTACCGGGTTTATGAACCGCATTTGCTGCTGCCTGCCGGCAATATGCGCGAACCGTTCAGCGGGCGGTGGCGGGCGCAAATATTAATAGTCACCAAATGCCCTCCGGCGCTTACGGTTGAAGAACAAGCCGATTTGGCGCAGAAAATTCAGCCGCTGCCTTACCAGCATTTGTTTTTTACGGCTATTGAATACCGGCATTTGCAGGATTTGGAAGGCAAGGCTGTTGACCTGGCGATTGACGGGGATACCACCGTTTTTTTATTAACAGGTATTGCCAATGCCAGCCCTTTGGTTCAATTTTTAAAACTAAGTATGCCCCATATTATTCATCATAATTATCCCGATCATCACCCCTTTACCTTGAAAAATATCACTAAACTTGCGAATGAATTCAGGGACTGTCCGTCACAAAAAAAAATAATTATTACAACAGAAAAGGATGCGCAGCGTTTAGAAGAATCCTGGTTTAAATCGGTCCTGCCGGACGCTGGCCGGCTGCCTGTTTTTGTGATACCGATAGGGGTTGAATTTTTAAACGATGGCGCGCATCGGTTTAACCAGTTAATTATTGAATATGTTAGAGAGCATACTGCACACAACTGAATATATAAAAAACCGCATCGGCGATTTTGAACCGGAGGTGGGAATAATTTTAGGCACCGGGCTTGGCGGACTGGTTACCGAAATAGAAGTCGAAAAACAATTGATGTATGCCAACATTCCCGATTTTCCAATTTCAACGCTCGAGTTTCATTCAGGCAAATTGATTTTTGGCAAACTTAACGGAAAAAAGGTTGTTGCCATGCAGGGGCGTTTGCATTACTACGAAGGTTATACCATGCAGCAGATCACATTCCCGGTAAGAGTAATGAAGATGCTGGGCATAAAAACCTTGTTTGTATCCAATGCCAGCGGGTCGCTTAACCCCGCTTTTAAAAAAGGCGATTTGATGGTTATTGCCGATCATATCAATCTACAGCCGCAAAACCCGCTTGTCGGAAGGAATGAGTCGGAGCTCGGCCCCCGTTTTCCGGATATGAGCCAGCCCTATAAACGCGAATTAATAGATAAAGCATTAGTTATCGCATCGGCAAACAATATTATATGTCATAAGGGAGTTTATGTTGCTGTAACCGGCCCTAACCTGGAAACTAAGGCCGAGTATAACTATTTGAGGATTATTGGAGGCGATGCTGTGGGAATGAGCACAATACCCGAAGTAATAGTGGCCAACCACATGGGCTTACCGGTATTTGCTATATCGGTACTAACCGATGAGGGTTTTACCGAAATATTGGAGCCGGTATCGGTCGAGGAGATATTGGCAGTTGCCTATGAAGCTGAACCTAAAATGACATTGATACTTAAAGAATTGATAGCCGGTTTTTGATGCCTTACAAGTTAAAATATATAATATTGGTATTGATTTGTGCATCGGTGCAAACCGTTTTGGCACAATCCACAAATAACCCGAACTATCCGGGAGGGCAGCCCCAGCGCATGAATTTGCGCGATACCACAACCGTTAAAACCTATACTGCCGATCAGCAGATGGACTCGCTGCGAAAAAAATCGGACAAGAAGAAGGATACTGTTGTTTTTAGCTCAAAGTTTATAAGGGTTACCAACGAAAGGTTTTTAAAAGACAGCACGCAATTATTCAGATTGGATACGGGCATTTATAGTTTTGAAAATTATAACCCGCTGAGCCAGCCGCGCAGCCCGAAAATAAGTTTGGGCTACACGGGTGTGGACGAGCGCAGCCTATTATATGAACCTTCGCGCACTATTGGTTTTGATGCGGGGCTGCATACACTCGATGCATATTTATTAAACCCCCAGGACATAAATTACTATAGGGCCCGCGTACCGTATACACAGCTTTATTTCGTATCGGGCGGCCTTAAGGAGCAGATTTTTAAAGTGCTGCACACGCAAAACATTAACCCCCAGCTCAATGTTGGCTTTAATTTAAATTTTATAGGCTCACAGGGCTTTTACAGTAATAATGAGGTATTGGAACAAAATGTGAGCCATGTAAACGTGGGCGTTTTTACCTGGTACGAGTCAAAAAGCAAACGGTACAACCTGTTAGGAAATATTATATACAATGAATTAAAAGCGCCTGAAACGGGTTCCATACTAAATGATTCTATTTATGTAACCGGGTCGATAGACAAAACTACGGAACCTGTTCGTTTACCAAATACGTATGAAAAATGGTCGGGGAGCGGGATATATTTAAAGCAATTTTACTACATAGGCCGGATTGATAGCCTTAAAAAGGCCGGTGCCGCAAGCACCAGCATATTACCCACGCAACGCGTAGCCTACACATTTAGTTATAACACCCGAAACTATAATTTCATACAAAATGATCCCGATACCTATAATGTTTTTCCGGATTATTATTTCGGGTCCAACTATTCACGCGATTCACTTTCGGTCACGCACCTGCAAAATGATTTTTCCTATAGCTTTTACCTCCGGAGTAAGAACGTAAAGTTTATCAAGAACGAGGTAAAGCTTGATGTGGGGCTCACGCAGGATTATTACAAGTACAGCCAATACGTTAGCGATACCACTTTAAATCAATATGGCGTTAAAGTTAACCTGCCGCAGCGGGTGCAAAGCGCCTCGTTCCAGGATATTACCCTGAAAGCCAAACTAAGTTACCGCCTGAACGATAAAATGGGCCTGGAAGGCGATTTTCAGCAAATAGCGCAGGGCCGTGATGCAGGCGACTTTTTGTACGATGCAAAGCTAAACCTGGCGGGCAGCGATAAAGCCGGCAGGATAGTATTTGAAGGCTACACACAAAGCAGCGCGCCGCCATTGGCGTATACCGACTGGATATCAAATCATTTTATTTTTCACGATAAGTTTAATAATCAAAAAACCAACAGCATATCGTTCAACTATATAAATAGTGTTTTAAAACTTGATTTGAAGGCCGAATATTTTTTAATAGGCGATTATTTATATTTTGCAGCACAGCCCGGGGGCATTGATGCCGCCCCAAAGCAGCTAACTTCAGACATAAATTTGCTGAAGGTAAGTTTTGGTAAAAGCTTTGCCTGGCGCAGATGGCATTTCGATGATTTTTTAGTTTACCAAAAAACAGATTACCAATCGACCCTGCGTACACCCCAGTTTTATAACTATAGCAGTTTGTATTATAAAGCGTTTTTGTTTAACGTAATGTATACAAATATCGGTATAGATGTACGCTACAATTCAGAGTATGTAGCGCCATCGTATGCCGTAGGACTGGGCCAGTTTTATAATGGACCGAATGTAACATTCTCTTCATACCCCATTGCAACGGTGTTTGTAAAAGGGACATTGCAGCATACAAACTTTTTTATAATGTACGATTATGCCAACCAGGGATTATTCAGCCCCGGCTTTTATACCGTAAACCGCTACCCGCAGATGGACCACCTGCTTAAAGTCGGTATATCATGGGCGTTCTATAATTAGCCAGCCCCCCAGCCCCCTAAAGGGGGAGCTTTTGATTTGCATGATTAATTTTTTACTCCCCTTTAGGGGCCGGGGGCCCTACGTCTTCTGTTTCTTCCTCCTGGCTGCAGGGAAAAGGACGTTATTCAAAATAAGGCGGTAACCCGGGGAGTTGGGATGTAGCGAGAGATCGGTTGGCGGCTCCCCGGGGTTGTGCATATAATCTTCCGGGTCGTGTCCGCCATAAAAGGTGAACTGGCCTTTTCCGTATTCGCCGTGTATGTAACGGGCTTCATTGGCGCTTTTTAACTCGCCTAAAATAGTAACGGAG
>Ga0206872_10212_pt1 | contig 16304 bp, 15 predicted proteins | sample Alteio_BWOrgCont_34_FD_152906 | JGI IMG/M metagenome (GOLD analysis project Ga0206872, IMG submission 152906) | Enriched cells from forest soil in Barre Woods Harvard Forest LTER site, Petersham, Massachusetts, United States -... | ecosystem: Environmental > Terrestrial > Soil > Temperate forest >... | reverse complement strand
TTTGAATCCCAAAGACGGCGGGCCTCTCCGAACACACGGCGGACAGGATTCGGGCGATCGGCGGGAGCGGTGCTTTCCATTATAATTTCTCCATAAACGGATATTGCTTGCGCAGTGGACGGCTCATTCATCCGCATTGTAGGCGTTCATAGCACAAACCCCTCGGGGTGCAAATATAAAGTTGTCTGCCCCAGATGAATATCTCCAAATGAAATATGTTGTCCTGCACCATGATATAGCCTAGGCTATAATATATTGCATTGGCTTATTGAAGATGGCGCGGATGACAAGCGTAAGCCCTCGGAAAAGCTCTCTTTCAGAACGCACCGTCTTTGCGGGCAGTGAGAGGCTGGCCGGGCGGCGGCGGGGTTTGCGGTCGCTGCTGCCGTTCGCGGGGCCGGCCATTATCGCCTCGGTCGCCTATATGGATCCGGGCAATTTCGCGACCAATATCCAGGCCGGCGCCAAATATAATTACGATCTGCTGTGGGTTGTCCTTCTGGCCAATATTGTGGCGATGTTGTTCCAGGCGCTGTCCGCCAAGCTTGGCATTGTTACCGGCCGCAATCTTCCCGAAATTTGCCGCGACTCTTTTCCGCGCTGGATCGTATGGGGCATGTGGGGCGTTAGCGAAATTGCCGCGATGGCCACCGATCTTGCGGAATTTCTCGGCGGCGCCATCGGTCTTTCGCTGCTGTTCGGCATGCCGCTGCTTTATGGGATGATCATCACCGGCGTCGTCACCTACGCGATCCTGATTCTGGAACAAAAAGGCTTCCGGCCGATTGAGCTTTTGATCTGCGGCCTGGTTGGGGTTATCGGGCTCAGTTATCTGATCGAGCTTTTTATCGTTACGCCGGATTGGAGCGCGGCGGCGTTTCATTCCATTATCCCGAAGCTTGACGATGCCGACGCCGTGACGCTGGCGGTTGGCATTATCGGCGCCACGGTGATGCCGCACGCGATTTATCTCCATTCCGGCCTGACGCAAAACCGCATTGTCCCGAAAGATGAGGGTGAGCGGCACAAATTGCTCCGGCTTTCGCATGGCGAAGTCATCCTCGCGCTTGGGTTCGCCGGCCTTGTCAACATGGCCATGGTGATGATGGCGGCAGCGGCCTTTCATGCCGGCCATAGCGACGTGGCCGAGATTGAAACCGCCTATCACATCCTGACGCCGCTGCTGGGCGCCGGCGCGGCGGCCGTGTTCCTGACATCCCTTATCGCCTCCGGCGTATCAAGTTCGGCCGTCGGCACGATGGCGGGACAGGTGATCATGCAAGGCTTTGTCAATTTCCGCATCCCCCTATGGCTGCGGCGCCTTGTCACCATGGTTCCGGCTTTTGTTGTTGTGGCGCTGGGCGTCAATGCGACGGAGGCGCTGGTCATCAGCCAAGTGATCCTCAGCCTTGTTCTGCCTGTGCCGATGATCGCGCTGCTGATCCTGACACGGCGGCCCAGCGTGATGGGGGATTTCGCCAACACTCGTCTGACGTCATTCTCCGCCTGTGGAGCCGCTGCTATCGTGCTGTTCCTCAACGGCCTGCTCATTCTGCAAACCTTTGGCGTGACACTGCCGTTTTTAGGCGGCAATTAAGGGAATGCGCATGTTGGGAAAAATACATTCCTCAACCACGCCTATCCTTGCCGCCATGGCCATATTCATTTTTCATCCGCTCACCCTATGGGCGGCGGATGATGAAGCGCCCGAGGATTGGGCCCTTCATGGTCAGACGACTTATGTCTTTCAGGACCATCCGCCCTTTCATTCGCCTTATCAGGGGCCCAACAGCCTGGGCCCCGGCAATCAATCCAACTCGACCGCCGATATCACGCTTTACGGCGGCCTGCGCCCGTGGCAAGGGGCTGAGTTTTGGATCAATCCCGAGGTGGATCAGGGCTTCGGGATGGGCGATACCTTGGGCGTGGCCGGATTCACCAGCGGCGAGGCTTACAAGGTTGGAGCCAACACCCCTTATGTAAAATTACCCCGTATTTTCATTCGTCAGACGATCGATCTCGGCGGCGACAATGAAACCGTTGCCGCGGATTTAAACCAGCTTGCGGGCACACAAACGGCCAACAGGCTGGTGATGACATTGGGCAAATTTTCCGTGGTAGATGTGTTTGACACCAATAAATACGCCCACGACCCGCGAAACGATTTTTTAAACTGGTCTATTATCGACATCGGCTCATTCGACTACGCCGCCGATTCATGGGGCTATACCTATGGCGGCGCGGCGGAATGGTATCAGGATTGGTGGACCATCCGTGCGGGATTGTTTGATTTGTCAACGGTCCCCAACGATACACAGCTTGATCCCGTTTTCCTGAGACAATATGAATCCGTTCTTGAGCTTGAAGAGCGGCACAATATTTTCGATCAGCCGGGCAAGCTGAAGCTTCTGGGTTTCGTCATGCATGGCCGCATGGGTTCCTACAGCGACGCCATTGCCGAGGCGCAGGAAACCGGCACGCCGGTTGACATCGCCTCGGTTCGGGAATTCCACAACAAGGTGGGGGTTGGGCTGAACGGAGAGCAGCAGATTTCCCAAGATCTCGGCGCCTTCATAAGGGCCGGATACACACAAGGCCAATATGAAGAGTATGAGTTTACGGATATCAATAAAACCGTCTCTTCCGGCCTTTCGCTGACGGGCGGATCATGGGGGCGGGCGGACGATACTGTTGGGCTTGCCCTGGCATTCAACGATGCCTCAACCGCCGCGCAGCAATTCTTTAACGCTGGCGGAACCGGCCTGCTGGTCGGCGACGGCCAACTGCCCCGGCCGGGCGTGGAGCAAATTTTGGAGACTTACTATAGTTTCGCCGTTTTCGGTTTCGCCAAACTCTCCGCCGACTACCAATTTATCCAAAATCCCGCCTATAACCGCGACCGCGGCCCTGTATCCGTATTCGGACTGCGCGCCCATGCGCAATTCTAGGGCGTTTTATTGCGCCCGGCCCCCTAGCGAGGGCCGGGCATTAAGAAGCGGATTGCGTTGTGAAAGAAACCGCTATGGTTTGCTATGCTGCAGCCAATACTTCATCGCCGGGGTCTGTTCCAGGGCCGTTTTGACAGCCGATCCGATATCGAAATAAGAGGCATTCGGGTCTGTAGCGGAAGGGGGTTGGTCTACAAGATAGACGCGCGAGTTGCCCGCCCAATCCCCACGAACACGCACACTGTCGCAGTATATAGGGCCACTCTGGATGGAAATTTCTTGCCCACCTGTTGGCTCTTCTGAACTTGGAACATCGTGACTGTATGTGATAGCCATCTCACCTTCGATTTCACCTTCACATTTTAGGTCCGTAACGTCTCCAGAAGAAAGCGGAACGGTCACCTTTACCTGTTCAACGACTCTTTGACCGGGTATGGGAAGATTGAATGAGCCAATTTCCCAATTCGGACTGGATGCGATCTTCCCAAATTGACGGCTGGTTGCATTTTCGAGCGCATCCCGAAATTCTTTGTCGTAATGACCCTGGCTTTCTTGTAGGGCGCCCAATGCCTGAACGGCTTCATCCCGTTCTTTCTTTAAGTCTTCCAACGCGGCATCGTCTTTAGCCAACCTTGCTTTCGCGGCTGCAAATTCTTGAAGAAATACTGTTCGTTTCACTTGTTCGGGACTAGGCACAGATTCACGGAGACACATCCCGGCCTCAAAATACGGGTCATGGATTTCCTGTTGAGAGGTGTCGCTAACATGATATCTAGTTCCAGTAGACTTGGGGGCGGTCGTAGCGCCATTGGCATGTTGTACAAAACCCGGACGGACCGAAATTATCTCTTCCGCGTCTTTTCCCGGTTTTCCCGGCGGTGGCTTGTAGTAAGTGATCGTTACTTGATCCATATCTCCCGCTTCCGTGTCAGACTCGGAAGCACGCGGTGTATCAGCCCATATCGTTCGATCGACCGTGCCATCAGGCATGAAGCTACTTGCAACCGTCAGCTCTACACCGCCGATCGCCAACTCCATACCGCCGAGCGCATGCTCAAGGCAGGGCTTTATAGCGGCCACGAACGGAGCATCATCGGGGGTTAACCCCTTTACAATCATAGTTTGACCTGCATCTACCGTTCTCGGGCCCGGCACCATTGCAGCAGCCACACTCGGCCCTGCCACCGTCACAGCCAACACCCCAGCCAACCGGCTTTTCATGTCACCCATACTAAACCTCCTCAAGAGAGCCCTATTTTTTAAGGGCTTGAAACTTTCAAATGCATACTTAAACGATCCCCCATGAAAGTAATACACTTTTTTGCTTTCGGCCCCCACCTGGAATGCTCAAACTTGGGAAGGGCTTTGCTTCTACCCAGCCGCATTCCAGCCTCTTTTTGCGTTTTAAAACCCTTAAAAACAATATATTAGTCAGCAATGAACATTCTCTACCTCGCCAACACTTCTCCTCTGGCGCAACATTTCATGCGCGGGTGGCGCAATGCTTTTCTGGCGTTGGACGACAGCTTTACGGTGCTGGCGCCGGAGGGAGAAGAATTCGCCGCCGCCATTCGCGATAATGTTTACGACCTTATCCTCACCGCCAGCGGCGAAGGCGCGCGCCGGCTTCCTGTCGAGGAGCTTAATGCCAAGGGCACCGCGCTGGTGGTGAACGGGCTGCCCTTTAATGATTGGGGCCTCTCTTGCGAAATCCAGGCCCCTTGCGCCGATGCTGATGAGGTACGCCATATCGCCCGCTTTCAGCGCAAGCTGGCGTGGTCACAATGGAGCCCGGAACTTGTTGAGAGCTTTTACTCAGGCTATACATCGCTTGGCATTCCGGTGCTGGCGCTGCCCTATGCGGGTGACATTACTGTGGCCCCCGAGACAGTGCGCGATATGGCGGACGTCAAAGAATCGCTGATCTTCATCGGCAATCTTAAACATCGCCGCCGCGGCAATCTCAGCCTGCTGAAACGGCTTATGACATTGGCGCCGCGCCAGAGCATACGCCTTCACGGCGGCAAGGATTGGCAACGCTTTCTGGGTATCGAAGCCGAACCGACGCCGCCCGGCATGAATACCGGTAAGCTCTACCGGCAAGCGCTGATCGCGCCCAATATTCATACGCTGCGCCAGCGCAGCCATCGGATACAGGTCAATGACCGTTCTTTTCACATTCCCGCCTGCGGCGGTTTTCAGATTTGCGATAATCCTATGATCAGGGATTATTTTGATGCGTCGGAAGTCGTGCTGGCTGAATCGGAAAATGAGTTTGTGGAGATGACAACACATTTCCTGCGCAATCCCGACGCAACCTTACCCTTTCTGCATAAAGCCAGCCACAAGATCCGGCAGGAGCATAGCTATTTCAATCGCATCGCCGCCTTGTACAAAGCGCTTGATATTCATAAAGAAGTACGGATTGGCGCACAATCCTGGCAACCTTTTACTTACCCCTCCTCCCGCGTGGTTCAGAAAATTGGTTTTGAGCGTTGGGTCCGCTATGCGCTGGAAACAAGATTCATGCGCGCGGCGCGCGCTGTAAAGCAATGGTTGTAAGTATTAATTTTCTTCCCAGGGAAAGAATTATCGTGTATAGCTCCTGCAATCCTTTTATCTCGTTTGGATATTCTCGAAAGGACAAGCGGTTATGACTGGAATTACCCGTTTATCCCGCCCCGCCAGACGTTGCCTGATCACGGGCGGCGCCGGATTTATTGGGGCGAATTTTGTCCATTATTGGAGCAATCAATATCCTGAGGGTTTGGTTATTGTTCTGGATGCCCTCACCTATGCCGGAAATTTGCGCAGTTTGCAGGAGTTGGAAACGCGGCAGAATTTTCTGTTCATACGCGGCAACATTACGGATGAAGCTCAGATTGAGTCTATTTTCTCCACCTACGCCATCGACACTGTTTTCCATTTCGCGGCGGAATCCCATGTTTGCCGCTCGATCCATGATCCGCGTGATTTCATCAATACAAATATCGTTGGAACCTTCACGCTGCTGGAAGCGGCGCGGCGGCACTGGCTGGATGTTGTCCCGCCTGTCGAGGGACACTTCCATCATGTTTCAACCGATGAGGTTTTCGGCTCTTTAGGTCCTGAAGACCCGCGCTTTGATGAGCGCACGCCCTACATGCCCAACTCGCCTTATGCCGCCTCCAAGGCCGGCGCTGATCATCTGGTCCGGGCTTATCATCACACCTACGGGCTGCGGACAACGACGACAAATTGCTCCAACAATTACGGGCCCTATCATTTCCCGGAAAAACTGATCCCCCTGATGATCCTGAATATCCTCCGGGGACAAGCGCTGCCGGTTTACGGCAATGGGCTCAATGTACGCGACTGGCTGTTCGTGACGGATCATTGCCGCGCCATTGATGCCGTGGTGGAGCGCGGACGGCCGGGAGAAACCTATGCCATCGGCGGCGATTGTGAGCGCCGGAACATTGACATCGTGAACAGCCTGTGCGGTTTGCTGGATGAGGCATTCGCCAAGGACCCGGCTTTGCGCAGCCGGTTCCCGCATGCGCCCGCCGCCAAGGGACAATCCAGCCGCTCCTTGATCAGTTTTGTCGCCGACCGGCCGGGCCATGATCTGCGTTATGCGATCAATGGCGCCAAGATTGGGCAAGAGCTTGGCTTCCAACCCCTGGAAACACTGGAAACGGGGCTGGCCAAAACAGTGGCCTGGTATCTTGAAAATGAATCCTGGTGGCGGCCTATTCTTGACGGCTCCTACAATGATTGGATTGAGCTGCAATACGGTTCACGGTCAGCCGCGTAGGATTCTTCATGATCAAAAAAGGCATCATCCTGGCCGGCGGTACCGGCACCCGCCTGCATCCTTTGACGATATCGGTCACCAAACAGCTTATGCCGGTTTACGACAAGCCGATGATATATTATCCGCTGTCGGTATTGATGCTGGCGGGCATTCGCGAGATCCTGCTGATCTCCACCGCCCGCGATCAAGCCAGCTTCCAGCATTTGCTGGGAACCGGCGCGCAGTGGGGATTGGATATCCAATATGCCGTGCAGCCGTCGCCCGACGGCATCGCGCAAGCGTTTATCATCGGTGAGAAATTTATTCATAACGAAGGCGTGGCCTTGATTCTGGGGGATAATATTTTCTTCGGCCACGGCCTCAGCGCCCAACTGCATAAGGCGATCTGCAATGACGTTGGCGCAACCGTTTTTGCCTATTATGTCAATGACCCCGAGCGCTATGGGATCATCACTTTCGATGCCAATCACCGCGCCATAGACCTTCAGGAAAAGCCGGAAAAGCCGGCTTCCAATTACGCCGTTACCGGACTTTATTTTTACGACAACGACATTGTTTCCATTTGCCGCGATGTCAAACCCTCGGCGCGGGGTGAGCTGGAAATCACCAGCATCAATCAAGTTTATTTGCAGCGCGGGACTTTAAAGGCGGAAATTCTGGGGCGCGGCACGGCATGGCTGGACACGGGAACACCGGATTCCCTGCTGGAGGCCAGCGAGTTTGTCCGCGTGATTGAGCAGCGGCAAGGGTTAAAAATCTGCTGCCCCGAGGAAATCGCCTGGCGCATGGGCTTTATTGATTCCGCCCAACTGGAAAAACTGGCCGCGCAAATGTCAAAGAACCGCTATGGCCGATACTTGAAAGACATCCTCCATCAAGGCGCTCTATGAAAACGCAGGAAACCGATCTGCCGGGGGTTTTGCTTTTTCAGCCGAAAATATTTGGCGATAATCGCGGGTTTTTTAAAGAATGGTACCGTGCGGATTCTTTTCCGGAAAACATTTCTCTTCCCCTCTTCGTACAAGACAATTTCTCGCGTTCGCAAAAAAATATTCTGCGCGGACTGCATTACCAATTAAACCGTCCGCAGGGAAAATTGGTGGGGGTAACGCGCGGCGCGGTTTTTGACGTGGCGGTTGATGTCCGTCGCGGATCACCCAGTTTCGGCCGCTGGGTGGGTGTTGTTCTTGACGACCGTGAACACCGGCAAATCTATATCCCGCCCGGCTTCGCCCACGGCTTCTGCGTGCTCAGCGATGAAGCGGATGTGTACTATAAATGCAGCGACTATTACGATCCGGCTTCAGAGCGGGGGGTTATTTGGAATGATCCTGCCCTGGCCATTTCATGGCCCTGCCAAGAACCCGCCGTTTCCGGAAAGGATGCCGTTCATCCGCGCTTGAACGAAATCGCCGTTGAAGACCTGCCGTGTTATGAGGCGGCGGCATGAAGGTGTTGATTGCGGGCGCCGGCGGTCAGGTTGGTTGTGAACTCCATCAACTAGCTTGCGCTCAAGGCCTGGACGTTACAGCCTTCGCGCATAAGAGTTTGGACATTACGGATGCCGTCTCTGTACAGCAGGTTATCGGCGCGGCACGGCCTGATGTAGTAATCAATGCCGCCGCCTATACGGCCGTTGACCGCGCCGAGACGGAACCAGAGCGAGCTTTCCTGGTGAACAAGGACGGCGCCGCGAACCTGGCCCGCGCCGCGCACCATGCGGGGGCGCTTTTTCTTCATCTTTCCACGGATTATGTCTTCGACGGCAGCAATCCCAATCCCTATACCGAGAATGACACGGTTTGTCCGATCAATGTCTACGGCGCAAGCAAAGCCGCGGGAGATGAAATCGTCCGCCAAATCTGCCCGCGCCATGTCATCCTGCGGGTGAGTTGGGTTTTTGGCCGCTCCGACAGCAGCTTTCCTTCAAAAATAAGGGCGCTGGCGCGTCAGCGTGAAGAGTTGCGCGTTGTTTCCGACCAGCGCGGCTGCCCAACCTATGCCGGTGATATCGCCGCCGCGCTGCTGCAAATAGCGCAATTTGAATCTTCCCAAGTCAAGGCCTGGGGAACCTATCATTATGCTGGCGCCCCCGTAACCAATTGGCACGAATTTGCAACCGCTATTGTCGCGATTGCCGCCAAGAAAGAGTCCCTTGCCGTCAAACGCATTATGGCAATAACCTCCGCCGAGTTTCCAATGGCCGCCCGTCGCCCGGTGAATTCAGTTCTTGATACAAGTCTTTGCCGTGAAACCTGGGGACTATCGCCACCATCTTGGGAAGGCCGCTTACCTGCCATAGTGGCCTAAAGCTTTTCTCTGCGTGTAAAGATAAACATATTCTGATTCCACAGATCCTGTTGCATCGGGCGCAGTTCCTTATATTTGCGCCGCGCAATTTGTGTTCGTTCATCATCAAGGCGTAGGCCCGCCTTGGCAAAAAGGGCAACCCATTGCGTATCATTCTTCAAGTTAATGTGACCCGGTATGCCCTGCGTCCGGCTTATATTGACAAAAATTTCCGGCGTATTTTCTGTTGCGGCCAGAAGTTCAATAACTTCGGGATCGGTGAGATGCTCAAAAACATCAAAGGACAGCAAAACATCAAAGCGCTGTGTTTTAAGATCTGTCAGGTCTGTAAAATATTTTTCGGGATACCGACCAAAACTCTTGAGATAAAGATCCCTCGCGGCGGAAGAGCGTTCGCACCCTACATAGTTCCAGCCGCCGTCATTCATCACATCAATCATGATCCCGGGGCCACAGGCAAAATCCAAAATAGATCGCCATTGCGGCTGCGTTTCTATAATGCCGCGCAGCACTGGAGCCAATTTCTGCCATGCCTCGAACCAACCGGGAGAGAAAAATTCTTCTCCGTAAACAACATTCCGCCGGGGTGTGAAAAAGGAAGAAAGGCGCCTAATAAATTTTCTCATTTCCTAAATTCCAATGCCAATTAAGCCGGGATATCCCACTTCTTCATAAAATAGGCTTTGTTGCGCGCATGCAAGTCTTCAGTATCGATAATATTGTTAAAATAGCGAATCCCTTGCTTGTAAGCGCTTATCCCGTGATGGTGGTAATGGTGGAAGACTGCGCCGGAAACAGCTAAATTCCGTAAGCCATTTTTTCGTGCCGCGTTACAGAAATCTATTTCCTCAAAGCCTGCCGGGGTATAATTCACGTCAAACCCGCCAAGGGAATGAAATGTCTCACTCCGGAGCATAAAGCAATTTCCGGCAATCATGTGCGCTTCAGCAACATCATCACACTCAACGAAATAATCATGTTCCGCGCCCTTCCAATTGGCTCCCACGGGGCCAACGATACCGATATCGGGCGCGCTTCTAAGAACTTCATCCAAGCGCTCAACCCCGCCAACACCCACTGAAACATCGTCATTCAGAAACAAAAGCATTTCGCCTTCGGCCAGTTGCGCTCCTATATTCCACGATCTGGCGACCCCGGCATTCATATTGTTTAAGCAATATTTTGTGATCACAGGATTTGTTTTCACCAAATCAATCAAATCATCTTCTCTGCCGTTGCAAATCACCACCACCTCATGCGCGATGCGAACATTCTCGGCAATATCGCGCAACACCTCACGTACGGTGTAGCGCGGCATGAAGAAGCGTTTTTTGTTCAGCGGCCGTTGCAGATAAAGAACGGGTATGATGATGCTAACCTTTGGCCTTTCGGCAATAAATGTCATGTCAAACTTTCCGAATTTTTCCGCGCCTGTAGCGCACAAGCGAGCCCCACAGGCAGCCAGAAATAAAGATATTCCGGATTGATGGCGGTGGGGATGATATGAAAATCGACCATGCCGCAGCAGAGGGTAAAAAGCAATAGCAATCCGATCAGCATTCCTTCGCGCCGCCGCTCTCGCCAGGCCATGCGGAAGGTAAGGCCAAGCAACGCCAGAAATAAAACGCTTGCCACCACGCCGCCATTCAACTGGTTGGCCAGAAAAAGATTATGCGGGTGATTATACACATTGCCATCTTGCATGATAAATTCCGCTTTGGTGCCAAGGCCGCGGCCGAACAGGGGTACCTGCTTTATGAGATCCCATGCCTGCCGCCAAATTTCAAGCCGGTAGGAATTGCCGCGCGCCAGGAAAAATCCGGGGCGGATGCTTTCCAGAATGGCAGCCCCTGCCACGGTCAGGCCAGCGGCGGGAAGCAAAAAACGCGCGCTTGAGCGAGGGCCCCTGCACATCGCCGCCGTCAACCCAACCACGATCAGGGCTCCCAGAGGACCACGACTGCCGCTGAGCTCCATAAAACCCACCAGAAATCCCATTGCAGCCCACAGTGCCACGCGTTGCATTGTGCCTGATGCGAGAGGCCGCAATGCATAGAAGCTACCGATGATGATCGCGCCGAACATGGCAGCGCCATAGGTTTGCGACACCGCGCGGCCGCTTGCTTGGAAGCGTTCATCAAGAAAGTTTCCGTTCCAAACCTGCCAAAGGATGGCTGCCGCACTAGTAATAAGCGAAACCAAAAGAAGCCCTTGAAAAAGCCGGCGCAAAAAATCTGGGCGGCGCAGGAACAATTGCGCTGTAACGGTCACGAAAAATAAAACCGCAAAAACCCTGCCGCCCTGTTCAAAAAAAACATACCATTTGACGTCCTGTGACCAGAACAGCGTCAGCCAAAGCCATGTCATGAAAATCAACGTTAAACGCCAGACAGAGCTTTGCCAAACGGCGCGTAAATATGCGGTGGGCGCCAGCAGCAGAAAAGCAGGAATGACCACCAAATGAAAGAGAGTCCGCAAAGGCGTTTGCGGCAGCACAAACAGCAAGCAGCAAATAGCCACATAAACCGCCAGCAGAACGCCATCATAAGCACCGCGTCTTGGCAGATGTATGATGAAGTTCGGCTTATTCACGGCAGCGCCCGTTTTCAGCAAGATTCCTCAGCAGATCAACATACAGACCGACAATTTTCGATTGCTCAAAATCTTCGTTGGCGCGCGCCCTGGCCGCCTGGCCGAGGCGCATTCTCAAATCAGCATTATCCGCCAATTGCGCTATGGCGTTACAAAGTTTTTCGGCGTGGCCAACATCAAATAAAAGCCCTGTTTCATTCTCAACAATGGCATCCGAAATTCCGTAAATGCGCGAGCCTATGGAGGGAATTCCAGCGGCGGCGGCTTCAAGAATAACCATGCCAAAACCTTCCCTATAACTGGGCAAGCAGAGGAAATCGGCGGCAGCCATGTAGCGTTCCGGCGTGTCGGTAAAGCCGGTGAAGCGCGTGCGTTCCGCCACCGAACCCAAAAGCTGATGTAGTTTTGGCGTCACCTTTTCTTCATCTGGCCCCACCAGCAGTAGCCACAGATGAGGGCGCGCGGCCGCCGCTTGGGCAAAGGCCTGAGCCAGATCGAAAATACCCTTATCCGCCGTAAACCGCCCCATGAAAAGGGCCAGCGTCGCTTCGGCGGGGATTCCCAAAGCCGCACGAATGTCAGCCCTTGCCGCGGGATCGCTCCGGAACCGCGCGCAATCGACGCCGCCGATCGACCCTTCTCCCAGAACCTGTATACGGTTTCTAGCAACGACACCCTCGGCCTCCAGAAAATCTTTTTCCGAACGGCTCACCGCAATAATATGGGTGGCGCAGGCCGCCGTGATTCTATCGGTCAGTTTAAGCACCCAGCGTCCAAATCCCTTGCGCGATGCCCAGACCTCGCCTTGAAAAATGAAAACGCGGCGCGGCACGCAGCTCACGCGGGCGGCAATCATTCCCAACAGCCCCGCTTTCGGCGCCACCGCCCAAACCACGTTATAATGTTCGCGGCAAAAAAGATGCCAAAGCTGGATCAAGGTTTTGAAATCCTGCCAAGGAGCAATCTGGCGCTTTATGCCGATCGGTTCCTGGCGCAAGGGAAGCGCAAGAGGCGGCGTGTAAGGGTCATTGTCCGGATTAATCGCCAGCGTTACGTCGCATGTTTCCGCCAAAGCCCGCAAATGAGGTTTCAGGAAAAAATGCACGATAAGGGGAGACGTGGAAATCACGCAAATTTTTGGCTTCGGCATTAAGGACCGTTTTTCGTCTTTCGCCGGCGCGCCGGCAACATGATCGCCGCCCGGCGCAGAAATTTTATCAAAGACCATGCCGAGACTATTATCCATGTGGCAAACCCGAGGCCGCCTTTGGCCCAAAGAGACGCAAACGCCACCAGTTCGCAGCGTTCATGACGCCATAACTGGCCGCTATACCCGCCGGGACTGAATTCAGGCCGGAAACAGCACGCCATAACGGCCTGAATAAGATAGCACGGGGCACCGCTGGCCACAATCTCCAGCCAAAGCAGGTAATCTTCCGAATGGGAAAGCTGCCCAAACCGCAAAGCAATATCGCGTCGTATCATGACAGTACGCGTCGGGAAACGGTTGAACCACAGCATTTTTAAAAGGTTGATACGGCACGCCGGAAGCATGTCGGGAACGGCAGGGATGGGGTCACCCAGCCGCCAAAGAATTGTTTGATGGGCACTTAATATCGCCTCGGGATGAGCTTCCATCCAGGCCGTCTGCCGGGCGATCTTTTCCGGAAACCAGGCATCGTCGCTGTCAAGAAAAGCGATATAGAGGCTGGCGGCTGCCGCCCATCCCGTATTTCGTGCAAGGCCCGGCCCGCCATTGCTTTCGCGGGCGATCACCTTGATCCAATCCGCCGGATATTGGCTGGCCAGTTGATAGAGCGTTTCCAGCGTGCCGTCGCCGCTGGCATCATCGATCAGGATCACCTCATACGGCCGCCGCGTCTGAGCAGCCACCGAGGCGACGGCCTGGCCGATGCTGCCAGCGCACCGCCAGCACGGTATAATGACGCTGACGGGGGCCTCAAGATTCATGCGAGAAAAGCGTCCATCCGCGCCAGGAAGCTTTTTTTGACCGAAGCAGGGCTGAAACGCTCATCAAAAAATGGCGTTTGCCGTCCCCGCGCGCCGGCCTTGACGATGGCGGCGGCAATGGCGGCGGAGTCCAAAGGATCAAAATAAACAGGATAGTCACCCGCCACCTCACGCAAAACCGCCAGATCGGAACAGGCCAACGGCGTTCCCACGGCCATCGCCTCAAGACAAAGACGGCCGAAGCCCTCGCAAAGTGTTGGGCAGGCAATCACCGTCGCGGCGGCATAATGGGCGGCCAGGGTGCGCAGATCAAGACGGCCGAGGAAATGAATACGCTCCAATAGGGAAGTCGGCGCACCGCCAAGAACACGGTTCCATCCCGCGTCGCGTACGCCGGTGATCAGCAGCTTGGGATCATGACCGTTCGCCGCCAGCAGGGAAAGTGCTTCAATTAGCCGTCCGGTATTTTTGCGGTACTCGCATCCCCCGGCATAAAAAAGCAGCAGCCCTGCCTTGTAGGAGGCGCGTAGAGCGGAAACTGCGTTCTCATCAACGAGCGCAGAGAAAAGAGGATCAAGCGTGTTATAGACCACCTGAACACGCTCCGGCGCAATAGCATATTGGCTGAGAATACGCGCGCGGCTGGCTGCTGAAACGGTGAGCACAAGCTGCGCCGCGGTTAAATTCAGCCGCAGCATTGACAGGAAATAAGCCCGTATCCGCCAGGGATAAATGCCCGGCAGATCCTCAATACAGGTATCATGGATTATCATCGCCGCGCGGACCCCGCTGGCGGGTCCCGGCAAGCGGACGTCGTGATAGGGAGAAAATACGGCCTTCAACGAAAGGCGTTTCAAGGCGCGGGGGAACAAAAAAATATCATAAAACGGATGCCGCAGCGGACGCGGCAGCCAAGTTGGCCAGGAAATATTTACTTTCTCCCAATTTCCGCTTTTCGGCAAAGCCGAAACATCAAACTGCGGCCCCACCAGAAAAAACTTCACATCCGGCCGGTGCTCAAGCCACGCCGCCAACAGCGGCCGGAAAAAAGCCGAAATGCCACCGGAATAGAGGGCCAGATTTTTGCAGTCGATGGCGATGTTGGTCATGCGCGAAGTTTCTTTCTTTATTCGCGAAATTGCCTTTTTTATTGAAGTGAATTTAGGAACGTGGCATAGTGTGCGGCAACAGAATCCCAAGAATATTGAGCAATTCTAGCCCGTGATGCTGGGTTAAGTGGCCTCTCAAGAGCAGCAAGCAGCGCTGTAGCATATTTTTCCGGATTGGTAACGTCTACATATATTCCGTCTGGCCCGATTATGTCTCTCTGGCGTGGGCCATCATGCACGACAACAGGAAGTCCACAAGCTAATGCCTCGAAATAGACAAGCGCAAAGGATTCCTCCAAAGAGGCCAACGTATAGACATCGGCTGATTGATAGATAGAAGGCATATCTTCGTGAGGAACAGCACGAAACGCAACCCGACCACTGGCCGCCGCCGGATGCCGCAATAAGGCGGCATGTTCTGGGCCGCTCCCAACACAGGTCAGGTGAACATCGGGAGGTAAGTGCAAAAAAGCATCCAGAAGACGCCAATGTCCCTTGCCATTGACCAGTGCCCCAACAGAAAGGATGTGCCGCCCTTTGGTTCTCCCCACGGCCGGGGTAAAGCGCTCAAGATCGATACCGTTGTTAATGACGGTGGTTTGCAATTCGGGCAAACGGTTTCGTACTTTTTCTCTATCACGCTCAAGCAAAGCAACAAAAGCATCGGCAAATGCCAATTCTTTCCAAACGACGCCCCCATGCCCTACGCAAACGATTTTTGCTTTCGGGAAATTCTTACGTGCCCAGTGCGCACTTCTCCAGCCGGCCTGGGAAACAACGAAATCCGCATCCCCGCAGGCGTCCAGGGTTGAGCTGGCGGAACAGAGCAGACTGAAGGCTTCTAGTTCCGAAGGACCAAGACCTGCTCTGGCCAATAAGCGGCAAAGCACATCTGGCCGTATCCAGCGATAAAAGCGTTCTCGTGTAATGATGGGCGCGTGAACCGATTGTATCCCGGGCAGCGTCCGCCCCGGCCCCGACAAGATCTTGACCGTGAAACCCTGCCGAACAAGCCATGTCCCTATGACACCGGTAAAAACCTCCATTCCGCGATCGAGGCTACCAAACCTGGGGGCGATAAAAAGGACCGTCGGCATTATTCCCCGCTAAATGCAGCCCGTTGCGAATATTCAAACACATAAGGATCGTTGCCGTTCTCGAGACACCAATCTTGCAACATATCGCGAAACCCTGGCAACGTTTTCGTATCGACAACCGCGCCGTCTATACAGCCCTCCCAAAACAAACCCGTCCAGCTATTTTGTCCGATAATGACATAAGGCCGCCGCCAGAATTTTTTTCTCAGCCACTTCCTGGGAAATGGAGGTATTTTATATTTGTATCCCCTGATAGGATCAGCATAGGCAAGAATTTTTTGAAGAAAAAGCACCATGAAAGGTGGGCTGGCGGCTGATATTGCAGTCTTGTTTCGGGTCGAAGTAATCCAATCATATTTAAGCGCATCCTGCGTTGGCACAACCGTCACAAAAAAACTGTGATGCGCACTGCCATAAATAGAATTCAAGGGCAGAACCTCTTGAGACACGCTGGGAAACTCAACATATCCCCTTTTGCAGT
>Ga0206872_10211_pt1 | contig 16451 bp, 9 predicted proteins | sample Alteio_BWOrgCont_34_FD_152906 | JGI IMG/M metagenome (GOLD analysis project Ga0206872, IMG submission 152906) | Enriched cells from forest soil in Barre Woods Harvard Forest LTER site, Petersham, Massachusetts, United States -... | ecosystem: Environmental > Terrestrial > Soil > Temperate forest >... | reverse complement strand
ACGGTGCGGACGCCAACCAAAAGATACCAATGCCGATCACCCAGCCCCAGCCAGCCGCACCGCCGAAACCGCCGCGCAGCAGGACGCGCTCGTCGGCCGCCAGGACAAACGGCGGCGTCCAGTCGGCGTCGGCTCGGGGCTCGCGCCGGCGCGGGGGCGGCGGTTCGTCGGCCGATTCGAGCGTCGGTGGTTCGGCGTCCGCAGCTTCCGCCACGGCCAACACCTCCTCCGGCTCCTCCGCGGCTTCGTCGGACACCAGCGCCAGCACCGGCACGTCCGCGTCCGCCGCGACTGCCCTGGCCTGCTGTTTTTCTTGCTCGCGGAGGACGCGCTTGCCGTCGAAGCCGGGGACCAGCGCCCACGAGTTGCGCGGCCGACCGGGTGGCGGGTCGGTGCGAAAAACCTGGTCCGCTTCCACCAGCGAGAACCGGTTGCCGTCGCCCGAGCCGATGCCGACGCCGAGCCAGGGGAACGGGCCGAACTCGATCTCGCCGACCACCCGCTTCTTGTAAGTAACCTGACCCAGGGCCTCGCCGCCGGCGCCGACAACGGCGGCCCGGTCCTGGCCGAGGCGAACGGCACACAGCCAGCCTTCCGGCGAGGCGGCGCACCCGGCGGCTTCGGCCTTCCAGTCGCACAGCTTGCGGCGAATCCCGAGGTCGGCGTCAGCGCGGTACAGGGCGCCGGGCGTGTTGATGAACCACCAGCCCAAGCGGCTCCAGGCCAGGCCTGCGATCGGCGTCTTGAGGCGCATCGTGTGCCGCGCGCCCGAATCGAGGTCGAGGGCATGCACAGCGCCGTCGCGCGTGGCGACACCCAGCCGGCGGCAGGTTTCGTCTAGCGCGACGCAAGCCGCGCCGGCGACGTTGATGTTAAATTGGTTTCCGGCGGAGCGCCACACGCAAACGCCCTTGTCGTGCAGCACCGCCCACGCTCCCTCCGCGGTGGCGGCCAGCCCCGTCGCAGCGACGCCCGTATCGGTCCGGTCAATCACCACGCCATCGGCGCGCCGCAGCCGGGTGAGCTGGCCGTTGGCGTCGACCGCCAACACAGCGCCCCGCGTGTTGCGGACGCCGGCCACCGGCGCCGCCGCCTCGAAGGCCCACAGGGGGCTTTCGTCCTCGTCGCCGCTGACGCAAACCCAACGGTCGTCCGTGGCCGCAAGCAGTCCGGCGACAGGCCCGTAGGCGAACGGCGTGAGGGGACCCATGATATTTCTTTCTTTCAATCCGGTCGGCCCCGCAACTAATGGTTGTCGTTCCGGCGCGGGGTTCACGTGCCGCGGGGCGTCAGCCGTTCGTTAACCGGACGATGAAGGTGTGAAGGCCCTTTGCCCGGAAACATCGCGGAGGGTATGTGGAGCCTTCTCGGCCGCCGAACAAGCCAAGGACCACCGCCGGCATTGTATTACGCCGGACGGGTCATGCGGGCAAAAAGCCCGTCCTTGTTAACGCTCCGCGACTGGCAGGGCCAGCGCTCTGCGCTGCCATGGTGCTTGATAAGATGCAGTCGACAACCGTCAGAGTGGCGGACTCGTCGAACGGGGCGCCGCCCCCGTTCGCCGCCGTGTTCCCCGTTAGCGTGGTGTTTCGCAGCGTGGTGTGCCCCAGTTGTACAGGGCGCCGCCATAGACAGAGTTCCGGAGATGGACGCGGTGACTCCGCTGTCAACTTGGAACACCCGGCTGCGCCCGCCGCCGCTAATCGTGACTCCGGCCGCGGGGCCAGATGGTTTCCGTCCCGCTGGTATCACTTAGCTCCAGCTGGCCGAGAGCCAGGCTGATGGATTGGGGCGCGGGCGCGGCGAAAACGGTGGAATCGAACTGAATAGTGTTGTTACCGCCCAAGTTTGCCTGGGAAATGCAATAGCGCAGGTCACTTATCAAACCGGCGCCGGCTCCAGTATCGCTGGTGCCAGCGCCAGTGCCTTCCTCGCGGTCTCCACGGATGCGCACGCGGCGACGAGGGCCTGAAGGTGGTTTGGAGCTATACGTCCAGCGGTGTCCATTCCTGGATATCGAACCGGGAGTGAGGTGATGCCGTTGGTACGTAAGCCACCTCGTCATAGGAGGCGCGGCACGCCCGAAGGATGCGGTCCAGGTCCTCGGTCGTGACCGTTGCTTTTTCCCGGCAGACCATCAAATCCGCCTGGCCGGGGACTGACACGAGGTGAAGGCTTGGTATCCGTTCCTGGGCCAGCTGGCCGAACTTCTTGCCAGCCTCGCTTGCCGGTATCAACAAAAATGAGTGCTGCTTGCCAACCGGACCGGGTACGACCTCGCTTTGCTGGGTCCGGCCGCTGTCCGGAAGAGTGGCTCCCGCCGCGGGACGCAGCTGCCCACTGGCGACGGCGACTTGCAGCAGCGGCGTGGCGTTTTCGTAGTAAAGCTGCATGCGCGCCGTCACATCGCCCTCCTCAGTCAACTCCGTCGATAATTCGACTTCGGCGACATCGGTGACCGGCAAGTGATTGCTGAGTGTAGTGACCGCCTGAGCGATGAGTGGGTTGACGAGGTGCCGCACAAGGTCGTTCGTATTGGTCGCCGCCCGGAAAAGGCCGCCAAACGGGGCCAGCACGCCGTCTTGCAGCGCCTGGTCCAGCTGCGTCCATTGTTCCTGCGTAAGCGTGACGACAAACTTCTCGGCAGCCTGTTCGAGATCGTGGGCGGCTTCAGGCAGCACGACCCTGGTGGTCGCCGACTCGCGGATGCTCTCCCAAAACGAATCGGAAGTAAGCATCGGTGTAGGTGTCGGGGACAACTCGGGGTGACTGTCCGGCCGGTCGTCGAGCAGGTGAACGTTGTTTTGTAGCGCTTCCTGCATGTGCCGTAGCCGCTGACGACAAAAAGTAAGGTCGCGGACATGCTCTCCGAGACGGCCACGCAACGTGACGTAAAAAAGGTTGAGGGCCCCGCCCAGATCTTCATTGAGGCACTGGCGGGCGTAAGCAGTCAAGTGGTCCATGAAGACGCGCACGGTGCGACGTGCCCGATTACCGAACCAGCTAAAGGCGTTAGCACCGTCGGCACATTCCTCCAGCGCAGTTTGCAGCTGAAGTTGGGCGTGCTTCATGCGTGGTGCCTGCTGCTTCACGCGACTGTTGTGAGCTTCCAGGGCTTCATCGCAAAGGGCGAGCATGCCTGTCAACGCGGCCTCCGCGATGGCGAGACGCTTGCCTGGGTGTTCCATAAGGGCATATGCCACCTGGCTGAGCCGTTTGTCCCAATCCTCGGCCATCTGGGCCGCGGCGGTTTCGAGCGCGCGCGTTACACGGCTCTTTTTCTGCTGAATCGTCGAACTGCCGATCGGCAGGACGCCAGACCCCAGCCATTCCTTGACGCGCACCACGGCTTGCCGGGCCCAGGCGCCCGGGTCATCCTGGGCGATGTATTGTTGCGATTGGTCCTCCATCGCCGTAAGAAATCGTGTCAGGCAATCACCCGGCGGTCCCTCCATGTGCCGGCCGGCAAGGTCGGCGAGGCGCCCCGCGAGAGCTTCGGGCCGAAGGTCAGGGTCAGCGGCGACACGGGCATGGGCAGCATCGAGTTCCGCCTGCGCGGTTACCTCTCCGGGCGCGCCCCATTCTTCCAATATTCGCTGGCAACAGTTCCGGGCGGCCAAGCGAAGCAGCAGGCCGCGTGGGAACCACACCGCATAGGTGCCGAAGCTGCGGAATGGGCTGGCGCCGTTTTCCTGACGCAGCCGGCCGTGATCCAGGCGGATACCAAGCGGGGTTGTCAATTCGTGGAACAGGTAACTGCCCAGATGCGACATGGCGTCGCGTCGGCCTTCCGGCGTCCGGTTGTTCAGCGTTAGCAGGTAGATGCTGGTAAATGGCGAGCCCTCTTCGACGATACGGGGACCGTCGGCGCCGTACTGCGTCGAAAAGGTGATGGCCGCGTCAGAGAAGTGATTCAACTCCGTCAGCGTCGCAAACAAGTTGGCCTGTTCTGATCTGGGCGTCGCCGGATCGTCTGGAGCGCCGCAAAACAGGAGCGATGTTACCGGGGCGTCGGGATGTCGCATTTGCTTCAACAATCGGCGGGTGGCATACCCAAGGTCGGTAACGAAGCCACTCCCGCTTCCGCACGCCGAGCCGAGGACGAAAACCCGGGGAACATTATCGCGCAGGGCAAGGCCGGTCTGGCTAACGCTGTGGTAAATGGTGTCCGGGTGGCAGGCAAGCTTGATTTCTTTTTTGACTCGACCCAGGACGCGGAGGTAATTGTCGGCGAACGCCAGCCGGGCCAGGGCGCGCGACCCCTGCGGCTTGAGCGAGCGCGGCATGCAATAGAGCTTCTCGCGCGGCAACCAATCGTTGAGCTGGTCGAGCTGGCGGCGACGGTAGTGGTTGACCGACTGCAACGGTAGATGTTGCACTTGCGCCGACTTCAATGACAGCTCGGGCGCGCCCCGGATCGACGATTTGACCGCGTCCACGTCGGTGTCGACGTACAGAAAGCGGAAGAGCGGCAGCTTGTCGAGGTCGCCGAAGCGGTCGAGCAACCGGCCGCGCAACTCCATGAGGGCCCGTTTGCCACACCCGCCGACGCCAATGATGACCGTCGGCCGCAGCGCCCCGGTCTGAGGCAAGGCCATGGTCAACCCCAGCTGCGACACGTCTTCGAACTCCGCGTCGGTGGGTGGGCCAGCGCCCAGGTCCACGGAGACGAGATCGTCTTCCGCCGTCATCTGCTCAAGAGAGATGTTCTCGAGCGTGTCGAACATGGTGATCGGCCGCTTGTGGCCGCCAACCTCTTCGGCCAGATGCACTTCTCGGGTGGGCTGCACGCCCGCAGCATGCAGTGCGCGGACGAATGCGATGCAATTGGGAAAACGTTTGGCCGGCTCTTTTGCCAGCGCGCGCGCAACTGCCGGCCGCTCAGGCTCGGGCAATGAGCGTAACTCGGGCTGCTCGTTCATATGCTGCTGTGCAAGCAGGCGGGCGTTCTTGCCGTTGAAAGGCCGCTGTCCGGTCAAAAGTTCTTGATACACGATCGCCAGGCTGTACTGGTCGCTCCGACCACTGATGTTGCCTGCAAAGGTTTCAGGTGCGGCATACAGGGGCGTGACACCGCCGAGAACACCCGATTGGCCTGTGCGCTCAAGGTGCTTAACCAGCCCGAAATCCGCGACTTTGACGCGGTCGCCAACCAGGAATAGATTGCGCGGCTTGATGTCGAGGTGCTGCAAATTATGCTTTTCGTTCATCAAATCCAGGGCTTCGGCCGCGTCGCGGATATAGCGCAACAGCGTATCCCGAGGAATTCCGACCATACCGGCGTTGACGTAATTCTCGAACTCCTCGTGGAGATTCCTGTCCGCCAATTCCATCACAATGACGACTTCGCCATTGACGATTTGGATCTGCTCCGTTGAAAGGATGAACGGATGCCGGACCTCAATGACGCGTTTGAGCGCCTTCAATTCTTGTTCGGCGCGGGCACCGTCGACGTCCAGGGAGTTGATATTGCCGAAGACGAACTTGATCGCCTTGAACAACCCACCAGGGGCCTCGCATTTCCAGACCTCGCCAAACCCGCCGCTGCCAAGCGGCTCGATCAAGCGGTATCCAGGAATAGGCTCCGAATCGGCTTCCCGCAAAAAACTCATGGTTCGATCCCACTTCCCGTAAGCAGCTAACCGTGATCGTGCCAAGCGATGCGATTTATCGCCACGACGGGACTGTCCCGGAAATGCGCGGCGCGGGCGCGTGAACGGAAACTGCTCGTCTCGCAAAATCCCAGCAGATCGTCGGACAAGGGCAGAACCGCCAGAATGCAAGAATTCCAAGTGAAAGCCCGAAGGGGCCACACAAGCGTAGGTCGCGTCGGGCCGCTTGTCCAATCGGCGATGTCATGGAATCCGATTTGGATTTCGTGCCCGATAGGAAAATTTCGAAGATCGTCGCAAGGGAGGTGTAAGTTCAGCTAATGAGGAAACCCAGGGCAGCCGGGGCGGCACGGATACTTTCGCGGCTCGTGGCTTTGCCCGCTCGTTATTCAAAGCTGGCTAGCCGGGAGCGTAATCGACCGGAAGTACGCCCACCTCCGGTCGCTTACGCTCCCGGCTAGCCAACTCGACAATACTATTGATACACCCTCAGAGATCGTACAAATGGACTTCGATTGGTTCCAACGGCAAGGGGGCAATGCTATCGCACAGCAGCTGCACCGCATCGGCGACGGTCCTGAAAGCCGCGCATGCAGACATCTTACCAAGGCGATCGTGCGACACGATCGGTGGGTTCCTCGGCAGGCGTGGACACAATTAGGTCTCGTTTTCGGCGACGAAAGGGACTTATCTCGCTCATCCTAGCGATTACTACGTCAAAAAGCATCCTTGCGCGACCGCTACAATCGCTACAACCTGGCCACGTCGTCAACTCGCATCATCCGGCGCACGCCGAACATTCTAACGCCACATAGGCCTTGGTCTTGCCGGAATGATGCGAAACGCGTTGATCGGTTTTCCAAGGAAACCTACGCTGAAGTATGTCGGCAAATGTGAAATGTTTTGCGGAATGGAGGGAGCGCACCGTTCGCGGGACGGGGCCCCTTTGGAATGACGGCCGTCGACGGCGCCTGCCGTGCGGACGACCACTCGCCCGGCAGTCAAGGGTAGAGGCCGGGCCCCGGATCGTGGAGGTATATCATGTTGAAAAAATGCATTGGATTGGGAATGGTGTTGTCGGCGGTTTTCATGGCGTGTGGTTGTCTTTGCCACAAGGGTTGCACGACACCGACGGTTGCTAATGCGTCCCCGTGTTGTGGGCCAGCCCCGATCGTTCAACCCCCGCCGGTGGTGGCCCAGAGGCCTTACTGTCCGCAGTGACGCGGCTCAGTCGTTTGCTTCGTACCTGGCCCCTCCTACGGGGCCGGTACGCTTTCTATCCCTTCTCCCTACACGTCCGTCATCTCATCCATCTTGGCCCAATCCCGGAAATGGCATGCTCGGCGTGCGCCGCATGTCTTACCCGGCTTCGGGACCAAAACGGGTGTTTTCAACGTTCATGGTATTGCGTGCCGCCGCGGGCAGCGCATAGTTTTCATGGCTGATGAGTCTTTCGTTGATCCCGTAGCGACCCCACCCAACCCGCCGGGTCGCCGACCACCAACCGACACCCCCTGCCAAGCAATCATGGATGGTGTCCTAGGTCGCCGTGCATTCCCTGAAAGAAGGAGTCTACCGATGCGCCTTCGCATGCTGTGTGCGTTGTTCGCCGGTTTCGTGCTGGTGCTGAATTCCGGTTGCTGGTGTTGTTGCCACCGCTTCTGCCATCGACGTGACTGCGCGCCCCATGAAGGCTGCTGTGCCGCCCCGGCGGCCGATTGCCATTGCTGCGGCGCGTCGCCGTTACCACAGCAGGTGGTCGTCCCGGTGCCGCAGGGCCAGGCGCTGGTATCCGGCGGCCATTGAGAAACACAGTGGACGGCCCTGGTGGCTCTGGCGCCGTCCACTGATTCTCATGGTGATCTGATATGGATTGGCTCGTCATTGTGGAACGCATCGAAAAGCTCCACGCGCCTGATCTGCCAGCCCTTGGCAGGGTCCTTTCTGAACTGCGCCCTGCAGAACATTGGTAGCGTATTAATGTTACCCAGGACCTTAACGTTGAATTCCACGTTTGCCACGGGCGGCGAGTCGCTGGTTTTGCCTAAGAAATGATATTCCTTGAATACCACGTCGCTCACGTTGTTGACGTTGGCAGCAGCCAGACTGCGTAGCGCAGTCTTGTTCATTTCGTCGAACACGCCGTCATCCGCCACCATCTGGAATGCTTCATTCAAATTGTGATTGTGGACAGCCTGCGACATTCTCTGCAGTCTGACACCAATCTGTTCGCGATCGGTTTCGACGGCGAAATCCAGCAGCATGTAAAGCAGAATCAAGGCCACGAAAGCGGCTACACCATAAAGCCAGTAGCGTTTCCGATGGCGCCACCAAATGATTAGCAACACAAAGGCGGCCAGCCCTAGTGATATGTATACTTCCCACAATCCTTCAAACAGCCAATCCGGCACGAGAACTCCGAGAAACACCAGTTCCGAGCCGCGACCCCTAAGGGAGCGTTTGGCGAAATCGCTCCCTCATGGTCGCGGCTCGGACAGGACAGGAATCCCTTAACGCCGCTTTTGCCACAATGCCGATCCGTAAAGCGCCGATTCGCCGAGGTGGTCTTCGATACGAAGGAGTTGATTGTACTTGGCCACCCGGTCGGTGCGGCTGGCGGATCCGGTCTTGATCTGGCCTGCATTGGTTGCGACGGCGATGTCGGCGATCGTGACGTCCTCGGTTTCGCCGCTTCGGTGGCTAATGACCGTCGTGAAACTGTTGCGCCGGGCCATCTCTATGGCGTCCAACGTCTCGGTCAACGTGCCGATCTGGTTCACTTTGACCAGGATGCTGTTAGCGGCCTTGAGGTCGATGCCCTTTTGCAGACGTGTCGTGTTCGTCACGAATAGATCATCGCCCACAAGCTGCACTCGATTGCCCAGTTCGCGAACGAGTTTCTGCCAGCCTTCCCAGTCGTCCTCCGCCAGGCCGTCCTCGATCGAAACGATCGGCCAGCGGTCGCACAGCTTTTTCCACAAGTCGATCATTTCGTCCGTGCTGGCGACGCGGTCCGGCTGACTCTTGAAGAAGCAGTAACCGCTTTTGCCTTTTTTCTTGGCCTCTTCGAATAGCTCCGTCGTGGCCGGGTCGAGGGCGAAAAAGACGTCCTCGCCGAGCTTGTAGCCGGCCAGTTCAACCGCCTTGGCCAATACCTCGAGGGCCTCGTCGCTGCTCTTGAGGTCCGGAGCGAATCCGCCTTCGTCGCCAACAGCAGTATTCAGGTGACGGTCGTGGAGCACTTTCTTGAGGTTGTGGAAAACCTCGGAACCCATGCGCAGCGCCTCGTGAAACGAAGGTGCGCCGAGCGGCATGATCATGAATTCCTGGAAATCGACATTGTTGTCCGCATGCTTGCCGCCGTTGAGGATGTTCATCATCGGCACCGGCAGATAGCGAGCGTTGGTACCGCCGATGTAGCGAAAAAGGGGCATACCCACCGACTGGGCGGCTGCATGGGCGACAGCGAGCGACACACCGAGTAGGGCGTTGGCGCCAAGGTTGCCCTTGTTTTCGGTGCCGTCCAGTTCGAGCAACAAGTGGTCGACTGCCACCTGGTCGAGCGCCTCTTCGCCGGCCAATTGCGGGGCGATGACTTCATTGACGTTTTCGACGGCCTTGAGCACGCCCTTGCCGAGGTAGCGTGCCTTGTCACCGTCGCGCAACTCGACGGCCTCGTGGGCGCCGGTACTGGCGCCGCTAGGCACGGCGGCATTGCCAAGCGAGCCGTCCTCCAGCACGACCTCGACCTCGACGGTGGGGTTGCCGCGGCTGTCCATGATCTCGCGGGCGTGAATGCGTTCGATGCTGCTCATTGCTAGATCAGGACCTCGCCAGGAGTGAAAAAGGAACGGGCGACTGCCGAGCCGGAAGCGCTAGCAACGGATCCGTCGCATCCGACTCAGACCACTATCGTTCTAGGTTTTGGGAGGCCAGTTTCCAGGCAGAAGGGGAGAAAATCGGGGCCCCGGCGAGGGGTGATAACAAGAAGCCGCTTCGGCGGGAACATCAGCGTTGTCGACAAAGGTACGAAGCGGTGGTGGAACTGGACGCCGGGGCCCACGGGAGTGCTCGGCCGCTGGACAGACCTCCGGGGGGTCGGGAACTTGGGGGGCGGAAGTCTGGACGGCGTGGGCCTGCAAGGGGCCGAAGTTTCCTCCGGAACAGGCCGCCGCTCGTCATCTAGCGGCCGAAGCGTTGGGGCCAGGAAGGCGAGACCAATCGAGGCTGACACTAACAGTATCGGCGTCGTCGTGTGGCCCCTTGAAGGGAAGCGGATGAAAGATGGGTTAGGGATTGGTGGCCAGGGGCTGTACCTGATAGACCCGCATGTGGTTGGCGCGCTCGACGCCGCGGTACTCGGCGGCTCCGGTCAGTTCGACGGATTGGTTCTCGAATTGCCCGAGGTTGATTCCCGGGGCTTCCGTCACGTACAGCGTTGGGTTGTTCGCAGAGGTAATGAATCGATAGGTGGGCAGGCCGTCAATCTGTCGGCTCGCCCGCACCAGCTTCCCCGGTCCGCTCCGGTACAACTGCACGTTCGCCGGCAGGCCGGGCGCAATCGAATGGCTTGACGTTGTTCCCGTGCTTGCCGTATCCAGGGCAGGCGGATTCAATGTTGCGGAGGGTGGTTTCTGGTCCGGCGCAACGGCCGCACTGGTCTGCTTGACAGTGGGAGTCGCAGGCGGCGGATTGCCAAAGCCGCCTGGGTTGGTCGCCGTGACTGGCGGCGGGTCCTGCTGAGTTTGCAGCGGCATGTACTTGACCTGAGGCGCGGGCATCGAAGCCGTGCTGATCGCGCCGGCGGCGGGCAAGGCGGTGGTTGTGGTTGGCTGGGAGCCGCCGCCCAGGAACTGACCGCTGCGCAAAAATGCAGCTCGTTTCAAAGCCCAATCCGCGTCCTGTGGATTGCTCGCATAGTTCTCGCGATAAATCTGGTTGTACAGCTCGACGGCTTCCGCCATTCTCCCCGCCCGCTCCGCTTGCTGGGCCCGAGCCCAGAGACTGCTCGGAGCCGGTTGCGGAGCTGGAGCCGTTGGAATGGGGGTTGGGGACGGCGGCGGCGGTGGTGCTGGAATCACCGGCGGGGTCGAAATCGACGCCGGCGATGATGGCAGGCTCTCCGGAATGAATCGGCTTGCGAGTTGAACCTGCAACTCGTTCGTCGACCTCGTCTGTGCCGCCGGTTGCGCTACCGGCGCAGCGGCGATTGGCGTCTCTTGCAGTGCCGTAACCCGCCGCACGGCGTCCGCCTTGACATAACGCACCTCGCCCGCCGGCGGCTCGATGGGCAGCCACATCCCCTCGCTATCCTGGATGGTATTCCATCGGCTGCGGACCTGGGCGCCACGATCCAGGTATTTCGCAATAACCGTGGGCCGCTCGTTGATCACATTGCTGCCGACATAAACGGGGACTTTTTCCCGAGGATCGGCAACGACCATCCAGTTGTAGTAATTCGCCTGAACATACTTCGCGTTGACATAACTGAATGACCCCTTCGGCGGCTCGATTGCAAGCCAGCCGTCAGATCGCTCCTGGACGACGGTAACGGTATCGCGTGCCTTCAACCGGTTTGTCAGGTAGCTGGCCGCTCCGGTGCCGGGAAGACAGCGGACTTCGGTGTCATTGACGACGGTGGCAGAATAGGGGACGCTTTGAGCCACAAGGGGCCCAGCAAAAAGACCGGTAAGGATCAAGCCGCCGATCAGGGGTGTGAATCGCATAACCAACTCTCCCAAGGTCCCGCCGTCGACGGCGTGTCGCACGACGATCCCCCTATCTCTCTCGGCAACGGGATAACAGGAGGTTGAAGCCCTGGCGCCGGTTAACCCTCCATTGCGTTGGCTGGAGGCGCGACCCTTCGCGGCCCGACCGTTATAACGATGCGCGAAGGCACTACAAGGGCATTTGATTCGCCGCCTACGGCCTGCGGGTGGTGTGGCAAACCTGGGGGACCGTCGCGTTTTGTGGACTCTGCTTGAACTTCTCCGCGCGGCCTCTTCCCCTCGTTGCGCCTAATCCTCGCTAACTTCCGTCTTGCACACAGCACCCGCACATTCGATAATCTCCCTAGGTTCATGTCAATCCATCGCTGCGCACGGAAAGGATTGGCCGCATGAGACGGATTCAGTGGTCGTTCGTGTTGCTGGCGCTGGTCCTGACCGCGGCACCGGCGCGGGCGCAGGGCTACCTATTTCTCAATCCCAATGGGTTCGATTACGGGGTTGCCGGCGGTTGGGTCACTTACTCCCGCCATAGGCATCACAGTACCTTGTCCATTACCGTTTTGCCCGCCCTCCTTGCGCCGCCCTACATTGGCCCGGTAGTCAACCAGCAGGTCACCGTCATCAACTACCGCCCGCCGCCGATACTTGTTCCGGCACCGTTCGTCGCAGACGATTTGACGCTTGCCATCCTGCCGCGGCGCGAGCCCGAGATTCCGTTGAATCCACGGCCGTTGCCGGAGAATAAAAAGCCAGCGCAGCCGGAGCCACCGGCCAAGCCGCCCGAGCAACTCAAACCGCCCAAGCCGATGCCCGGCGACAACCCGTTCATGCCGCACCCCAACCCTGAACCGCGCGGCGAAAATGCCCGATGGATCGACCTGGGCAAGGAATCGTTCGCCGACACGGACTACGGTCTGGCCGCGCAGCGCTTCCGTCAAGCGTCTGTCGTATTACCCAACGACCCCCAGGCGTATTTCCTCCTCGCTCAGGCGTATAGCGCTCTGGGCAAATACCGGGAAGCGGTAAACGCAATCAAAAGCGGCATGCAGATCGAACCAAATTGGCCGCTGGCAAACTATCAGCCGCTCGCCCTGTACGGAACCCACGTCGCCCTTTACCCCGAACACCTGCACCGCCTCGCCGAAGTGGTTGATGCGTTTCCCAATGACCCATTTGTGCTTTTCCTGTACGGCTACGCTTTGTGGTTCGACGGACGTCGGGAAGAGGCCGTCGACTATTTTCGCAAAGCGCTGAGCGCTGGGGCGGACCCGGTGGCAGTCGACGACTTCCTGCGCGCCATGCCGCCGGGCGGCAGCTTGTAAAATGGTGCAGATGGTGCAGATGGTGCCGCTGGCCCGCCGCACCGTGGACAACGAACTTGCCGAGTATGCAGGATCGCTATGCTTTTGCTGAGTTGTTCCTCACTTTCGCGCGGCTTCGACGCGGGACCGCTGTTTCAAAACGTCGGATTTGAATTGCAGGCCGGCGAACGCGTCGGCCTGGTCGGTCCCAACGGCGTCGGCAAGACCACGCTCATGCGGATCCTTGCCGGGCAGGACAAACCCGACGACGGCGAGGTCCGCTATCATGCCGGCGCTCGCATCGCCTTGTTGCGTCAAACGCCCGACTTCGCCCCAGGCCGCAACCTGTTCGACGAAGCGAAGACCGCACTCGACGAACTCCTCGCCGCCCACGACGACATGATCCACACCGCCGAGCGGCTGGCACAGACCACCGACGAGGCCGAGCATAAGAGTCTCGCAGCCCGCTACGATCGGCTCCACGAACTGCTCCGCCATCACGACGCCTTTCACATCGATCATCGCATCGAACAGGTGCTCGAAGGCCTCGGTTTCCGGCGCGAGGATTTTCGCCGTAACGTGGACACCTTCAGCGGCGGCCAGCAAAGCCGGCTGATGTTGGCCAAGCTGCTCCTTTCCGCCCCGGACGTCATGTTGCTCGACGAGCCGAGCAACCATCTCGACATCGACACCACGCGTTGGCTCGAAGATTACCTGAGCAAACAGCCCGAGGCGATGCTCATTGTCAGTCATGACCGCTATTTCCTCGACCGTGTCGTGACCAAGGTGTTCGAGATGCACGCCAACCGCATCGCGAGCTACCCCGGGAATTTCCAGCAGTACTGGCGACTGCGACAGGAGCGCTACGAACAGGACCTGCGAGCCTACGAGTCCCAGCGCGAATACATCGAAAAGCAGGAGGAGTACATTCGCCGGGTCCATTACGGCCAGTTGCACAAGCAGGCGGCATCGCGCCAGAAGCAGATCGACAAAATCGAGCGCGTCGAACGGCCGACCATGGTGGAAACGCCACGAATGCATTTCCAGTCCGTACGGCGATCCGGGGATGTGGTGTTGCAAGTGGACGACCTGGCCAAGTCCTACGACCGCCCCTTGTTCAAGGACCTGAGCTTCAACCTTCCCCGTGGCAAACGTCTCGGCATCATGGGGCCCAACGGCAGCGGCAAGACGACATTGTTGCGGATCCTATTGGGAGACGAGCAGGCTGATACCGGCAAGGTGCAGCGTGGCCACCTCGTCGAGTTCGGCTATTACGATCAGCATTTGAAAGAACTCGATCACGACAAAACCGTGATCCGCGCCATCTGGCCCGAATCCGATCCCGACGCCGTCGAACAAGGGATGCGCGACCTGCTCAGTCGTTTCGGCCTGGCCGGCGACCAGGTTTATCAACGCGTCGCCGAGCTAAGCGGCGGCGAGAAGAGCAGGGCGGCGCTCGCAAAGCTAGTCGCCCAGGGCGTCAACGTGCTTGTCCTCGACGAGCCCACGAACCATCTCGACTTGTGGGCGTGCGACGCGCTCGAGCAAGGACTGCAGGAATTCGACGGCACTTGCATCGTCGTGAGCCACGACCGCTATTTCCTCAACCGCGTCGTCGATCTGTTGCTGGTGCTCGATGGCAACGGCACCGTGCAAGTCATATACGGCAACTACGACACGTATGAGATGATGCGCGCCCAGCAGGAAGCGGCCAAGGCGTCGGCGCCAAAAAAGAAAGAAGCCACGCCGCCGCGGCCGACCAACAACAACGTGGGCACACCAAAAAAGGAGAAACGCAAGCGCCAGTTCCCTTATCGCAAAGTGGAAGACATCGAGGAAGAGATCGCGCTGAGCGAGGAGGAGCTACACGAGCTGGAAACGCTGATGGCGTCGCCGGACTTGTATCGCGATGGTGACAAGGTGAAGGAAACGACGACGGCGTTCGAGGCGACGAAGGCGAAGCTGAAACAGCTCTATGAACACTGGGAAGAGGCGGTGGAATTGAACTGAATTGTCTGTCCGAGCCACGACCGTGAGGTAGTTTGGGAGAATCGCTCCCTTACCGTACTTAACACTTTGCTGCTCGTCGTCCCAGTTGGCCATGCTTGGCCATCCCGCAATAGACGCCAACAGCACTCCAATTCTTGTCATTCAGGGCCGTTGACACCGAGATGGCCACACGGCCACGCCCTACGCCGTGCCTCCCTTCTTGTGCCGTTGTGGATCTGCTCTTCCATAATATACGTTAGTTCAGTAACATGAAAGGGCCAACAACCCTTCACCGGAAACGCCCACACTTCCACCACTCGAACCGGAACAACAACATGACCGCGCCACCTACTGTTTGTGCCGCTGTCCGTCCAGTGAGCCAGCTGGTTTCCCGTCCGCTCACGTGGTTGTGGCCCGGTCGGCTGGCTTTGGGCAAACTTGCGATCCTCGACGGTGATCCGGGCCTCGGCAAGTCCCTGGTAACATTGGACCTTTGCGCCCGCCTCAGCACGGGCAGGCCGTTTCCCGACGGCAGTTGCTGCCCGGGAGTTGGCAACTCTATTGTCCTCAACGGTGAAGACGGTGCAGAGGACACCATTCGCCCCCGTCTGCAAGCCTTGGGCGCCGACTTGGAGCGCGTTTCGTCCCAAGCCGCGACCACGATGAAACAGGCGAGCCGCTTTGCTTCCCTACTCACGCCGGTACGCTGGACGGAGCCCTAACCCGGACCGGCGCCCGGCTCGTTGTCATCGACCCGATTGTTGCCTTTCTTGACCCGACCATATTGGACAGCAGCGACAAGAGCATCCGGCGCGCCTTGTTGCCTCTCGCCCAGCTCGCAGAGAAGCACGCCTGTGCCATCCTGCTTGTCCGCCATCTCAATAAGCGCGGCGGTGGCCGTTCGGTGTATCGGGGCGGCGGCTCCATCGGCTTTCTCGGAGCGTGTAGGTCCGGTTGGCTAATCGCCCGCGACCCGTTATTGCCGGAGCGCAGCGTGTTGGCGCAGATCAAGAATAACCTGGCCTGCCCTCAGCCAAGTCTCGCCTACATCATGAACCCGCATGCGTCCGGCCTGGCCACGCTATCCTGGGTCGGCCCTACATTCTGGACCGCTGATCAACTATTGGCTCGCGCCGGCGGCGCCCCGCACGCCTTCCAGCGCGACCGTGCTTGCGATTTCTTGACCACTTTCTTAAAAGAAGCACCGCGCACATCCCGCGAGGTTTGGGCAGCAGTCCAGGAACAGGACCTTGCCGAGCGCACCATTCGCCGCGCCAAGGACGATCTCGAAATTCGCTCCAAGCGGATTTACGCGGACGGCAAGCCCCTCAGCTACTGGCTGCTCCCTGGCCAGACCCTGCCGGATACCGTAATTCGCGACCAGCTTCCGTCCGATCTGGAACCCTGGCTCGCGCCGCTGCGTGAGAAGTTCCCGCCGTCATCGCCGCTAGACGACCTGTAGACGAAGGCAGCGTTTTTCCTTTTTACTCTTACTCTTGCTCCTACTCTTACTCCTACTCATGCTGAGCCATCCCAAAAATCAAGAGTAAGAGTAAGAGTAAGAGTAAGAGTAAGACAAACGGAGTCGCTTAGTCCGCTTTACGTGGCCCCGTTTGGTAATTGCGGTCAGATAGCCGTTTGCTCATCCCGATGAGCATCTTCACGATCCTGCTTAGTCGTTCTTTCCCCGGTTCGATTTGGACGGCAGTCAGCTTCGCCTTGGCAACAAGGACATCCAGCCCTGCAGCGCACTCCAGGGCCGACCCGTTGGCTATGTCCAAGGACCGGCACCGATCCTTCATGGAGTATTTGCCATTGCC
>Ga0206872_10210_pt1 | contig 16597 bp, 21 predicted proteins | sample Alteio_BWOrgCont_34_FD_152906 | JGI IMG/M metagenome (GOLD analysis project Ga0206872, IMG submission 152906) | Enriched cells from forest soil in Barre Woods Harvard Forest LTER site, Petersham, Massachusetts, United States -... | ecosystem: Environmental > Terrestrial > Soil > Temperate forest >... | reverse complement strand
GTTTGGTCATCACGCCGCGTCCGCGTCGATCGTCTCCACCCGGCCGAGTCCAACTCCGAGCGATGCTAGGCGATTGAAATCCAGGGTGTCAAAAGAAAACGGCAGTCTCGTTGACGCCGACTGGGAGGCGCGTCATCCTGATCCAAAGAGGAGATTGCGTTTTTATGATCGGCGCCCTTCGAAGGTTCAAGCTGACGCTAATCGTTGGTTGCTTCACCATTGTGGCCATGCTGTCCGAACTAGGGGCGCGTGACGTGTTTCCGGCCTGGGTCGGTGTTGCCGTTGCCTTATTCCCGGTTGTTCTGTTTGCCTTGACGAAGCCAGGTGAGTCGCCGCTCCGAGTTGTGCGAGTTGCTCACCTTATTGCATCGATCTGGTACCTCGTTTTGGCATCTGCATTGCTAATCGCCTTTGGCAGCCGCGGTGCATCGGTTGAATTGGCGATCTGTGCGATTGGGGCGGCCGTGGGAGCCATCCCATGCGGCACCGTTTTGTATCAAACGGCCGTCGATAGGTATTTGCCCAGCGATGACTCAAACGGCGATCGCCGTTAAAACGGCAACGAACGCGCCCGCTTCAGATGCGCATTCGAGTTTGAACGCAGCATAGGGGAGCGCGCATTGACTCCCACCCAAGGCAGGACCCAGACGTAAAGGCATGCTGCCTGCCCAGAGCCCTGCGGACCTGCTGCAACCGTGCCCGGCTGCTATTCACCAGTTCGGCGAGGTACATATGACGTTCGAAGTCGAGAAATCCATCGAGATTCTTCAACGAACACCCTACGTGTTGAGTGCCTTGCTTGGGGACTGAGTGATGCCTGGGCCTTGAGCAACTACGGCGATGCTACTTTCAGCCCGTTCGATGTCGTCGGTCACCTAATCCACGCCGACAAAACCAACTGGATGACGCGACTCCGTGTTATCCTGGAAAACGGCGAAGCCACCCCTTTTCCTCCGTTTGATCGGTACGCGATGTACGAGGCCAGCAAAGGCAAATCTGTGGCCGACTTACTGCAATCGTTCGCGTCCCTCCGGGCGAAGAACATCGACGACTTGAGGGCCGTGAACCTGACGCCCGAGAAACTGGAACTTCGTGGTACTCATCCGGAACTCGGCGGAGTCACGTTAAGGCAACTGATTGCCGCGTGGGTTGTTCATGACCTCGGCCACACGCATCAGATCGCGAAAGCGATGGCATTCCAGTATCAAGATGATGTGGGGCCTTGGAGGAAGTACCTCTCCATCCTGCCGAACCGCTGATGCACGATGGTTGAGGCTGGCCGAGGAGAGATGACCGCGTTGGCTGGGTGTCCCGGCGGAGGGCAAGAGCATGACGGAGCAAGAATGGCTGGCGTGCACCGACCCCACGCCGGTGCTGGATTTCCTGAAGTTTAAGGCCAGCGATCGGAAACTGCGCCTTTTTGGCGTAGCATGCTGCTACCGTATTTGGCACCTTCTGACCAATGACAATAGCCGAAAAGCAGTCGAGATCGCAGAGTCTTTTGCTGACAGGTTAACGCACACGTTCGCCCTCTCTGCCGCGCACCAAATGGCAAGTCATGCCAGTTCTCCTGGGCTTGAGGCATTGTTTTCATGCACTCCACATGCTATCGCGTGCAGGTTGGCTTGCGCTGCAGTAGAGTCTGTGTCTTTGCCCCGAAATTGCCCTCATGAAGTTGGTGCAAGAATGGTCGGCGCGATGTCTTGGTCCCAAAGGTCCTATCATGAGACGAGGGACTACGTCGACGAAGGGCGCGCCGTTAACTGCGCATTGCTGCGAGACGTCTTTGGCAACCCCTTCCGGACCGCGTCTATCGACTCCCGTTGGCTCCGGTGGAACGATCACATCGTGAAGAAAATCGCCCTGGGCATCTACGCCGACCGTGATTTCGACCGTATGCCCATACTTGCCGACGCCCTCGAAGAAGCCGGTTGCACGAACGGCGACATCTTCGAGCACTGCCGTGGCCCCGGACCGCATGTGCGCGGGTGCTGGGTGGTGGACCTTATTTTAGCCAAGGATTAGCAGCCACAGGCCGAGGTGTCGACTGGTCGCCCCCAGTCGTGGGGGCGATGACTGGCGGCGTCGCCTCCTTTCGCCCGGACGACCTCAGCTTCGGGGGCGATGATTGCTTCGCCTCGCCTGAACGTCCCCAGCCGCGGCTGTCTAATTGCGAATGCGCCGACGAAGGACGCACTAATGGTGAACCTGATTCGAGCCAATCGCTGCGTACTCAGCATTTTGATGGCCCCATTCTTTTCCGTCGCTCACTTTGCCGGCGCTACCTGGCTGAGCTACGTACTGTTCGGGCTGGCCGGCGGGATCGTGGCGGACGGTAGGCTAACGCGGTTCGGTGGGATCGACTACAGTTGGACTAACCTGGCGTGGCTGCCCGGATGCATGTTGCTTCCAGCCAACGGCGGCCCGAGCGCCATAGGCGCGATGCTCATATTGGGAGGTTCAGGTCTTGCCGGTTTTTCGGCTGCAGCAGGTTTCACCGGGTTGGTGGCTGGCGTGCGGCCGCGATTCGGCAGATGGGCGTGGCGACTGTGCAACGGAGTGCGGTCTGACAAAGACCTTTGCTGCTTTGCGTGTTGCGACGTTGGTGGCAGCCAATTGAGAGGCCGCCAGGAGCCATTGGATGCCCTATCGCGATCCGAGATGTGTCTTCGTGGCGGAGAATTTCGGTCACGCGGACGTCGTGGCGGGTTGGCTTGGAGCACAAGGCGTCTCTGCCGAAGTGATGAATCGACAATCAACAGGCGGGCTGGTATCGCCTCTGCTCACATCGGGGGGTGGCATCGAAATCTGGGTCTTGGACCCGACCCAAGCTCGCGAGGCCATACGATTGTTGGGCGAACACGCCGTCGTGCGATTTACCAATAAACCCACGGGTCAGCCGCTGAGAGTCGTCTGCGAGGATTGTGGCAAATCGAGTACGTTCCCAGGAAACCAGTCGGGTACAGTGCAAAACTGTCCCCATTGCAATGCCTACCTTGATGTGGAACCGGCAGACGGATTTGACCTATTGCACGGTTCAGGCGGGACAGACGAAAGCGAGGACGGGCCTACTACGGACGGTATCACCGATATGGGGCCTTGGGGGATGACGCCACCGTCCGTTTAGTCTTGCAAACGCCGCAGGGCGGCCGGACAATGCCTCGCCACGACGGCCCAGCGGCGGGAACGATGATTGAGGGCGTCGTCCCCCTTTGCCCAGTTCGGCCCAAGCCGCGCGGGCGATGATTGGGGGCGTGGCACCTGACTACGCGGACCCACAATCGTCGCTGCTTCGGTTTCCGCTGGACGTCCCTAGCCACGTGGGCGATGATTGGGGGCGTCATGCCACCTTCCCCCAGAACGGTCCCAGCCGTGGGGGGGCGATGATTGGGAGCCACCTTGGAGCTTGGCTACTGATGGCCAAACGCAAGCAAAGGAGTGACTAGTGAGTATCCGGCCATTGGCGCTGGTCTGCGCCGTTTTCTGTGTCTCGTTAGGTCCAACGCTCGCTGATGATCCCTTTCGCAGATCGTCTGCCGAGACCCGTCCGGAACCTTCAGAAGCTGACGTGGTCTACGAAGATGTGAAGCAGGCGTTGGCTAACAAGGTCAAGCGAATTCCTAGTGCAAGGCAACTGCTTGGAATCGACGGCGAGGCGAAGGCATTGGCCATAACTAATGAACTGCGTCGTGTAAAATCAGCGCGTTTAGAACTCGACTATTGGTACAGACATAGAGATTGGATTGTGAAGCAAAGCCGTGCCACATTGAAAACCAAGGATGGCAAGGCCGCCGAGGTCTTGTTGCTTCGTGCGCCGGCCCTCAGTATGCCTGGTACGGACTTTTCAATGGCTTTTTTGTTAGTTGATAACCAACTCGTTGATTGGGCGTCGTGTTGGAGCCACAACCGCACTGCCCAGCATGAGGCTCTTTTGGAAGATGTAGACGATGACGGTTTCCCCGATCTTGCATTTCGAGCGAAGGCGGGATGGTGGGGGTTGCAAGACGAAAGAAAACAGACTCGCCCGAATGACAAGAGAACTTGGCTGTACGCCTATGCGATAACGTCGCAAGGCTTCAAAAGCCTCTTCCCCGACACCCATCACACTCAGCGATTGAAGCTGGATTGTAATACTGGACAACACGCTGTCTCACTCCAAGTCACCGGGCTACCAGGGCTTGTCCGCGAATATCAAATGTACGAATGCACGATCTCAGCGACGAACACGGGCACCACCGATTTGGCCATCGAACCTGGCGAGTGGTTCAAACTGGATTTGGGAAAAGACGAGGGATGGATGACATTCTACGGGCCAGATAAGCCACAAGCGGTAATAAAGCCTGGGCAAACAATTTCTCAGAACTTGCGTTTCCTCCTCCATGGCAAATGTCCCGTTGTCACAATGGGCGTAAAGTTCGCGGCGAGCGAGAAAGCCGCCTGTGTGCCTTAGGTCGTTTGTCGTCGTTGGATGCAGAGATCGTACGGACATTGCGCTGGAAGGCGGCTTTCGATAATGATCGCAGTCGCTGCTTCGCCCGCCTGGACGACGCCGGCAGCGGGGGCAATGATTGTGGGGGGCGCAGCGCCTGACCGGAGTGGATTGCCAGTGCATGTTGCTGGCAACACGTCTGAGAATCAACCCATGACCGAAGCCGAAATGGCTGAACTGCACCGATCTGGCAACCATACTGGATCATGTAGCTGGGCCAGCGATCGAAAGCTTTAACGTCTTATGCCGCATCAACGGTTCTACGCACGAGCGCATTACCATGAAACCCAAGCCGAAAGCGGCCCCACACCGAGCACTCGCCATCCGCTTCACCCTGATCGTGCTCAAATTGCTGGTTGTTGGTTGCGGGATGATCTGCGCAGGTTTTATTACGGGCTGGAACATTTGGGCGGTGCTCTCAATTCCGTTGATTTACGTTTTAGCCATTATTGCCACTATACTGCACGAGCTTGGCCATCTGTTCGCCGCGTATTTGATGGGGCTGCAAGTTCAACAATTTGGGATTTTTCCCCTGAAATTGGCCCGCAAGGGCCGCAGATTCCACCTTAGATTCCATCTTGATGGAAGATACGACGGACTTGTGGGAGCCTTCCCGCTTGATGACCGTCGCATAAGGCAGCGGTTGTTCGTATTTACCGCAGGCGGCCCCGCAGCGAATCTTTTGGCAGGGCTGCTGTGTTTGGTACTGGCATTGTGGGCGGACTCCGCTTTTCCGCCGCAGCTCCCAGCATCGAAGCTTGGCTTTTTGTTCGATTTCGCAGCCATAATAAACTTCGTCTATTGCCTGGTCAATTTAATACCACATCGGTTCGGTGCTTTTCGTAGCGACGGAAGCCGACTGCTCGGATACTGTCGTCGCAGTCAATGGGCAGAACGGCTTTTCATGGTTCTATCCTTGCAGGCGATCAAGTTAAGCGGCACTCGCCCTTCCGACTGGGACGCATTACAGGTGGAACACATGCTCGCGCTGCGGGACGGTTCTCCGGACGATCTCAATTCAAACCTCTTTGGTTATTATCACGCACTTGACGCCGGTGACTTGCACAGTGCGGGCGCCTGCCTAGACCTTGCGGTTGCACTACCGCGGGAGAGTGTTCTTGTTTATCCGGAAGAGGTCGTTTTAGAAAAGGCATACTTTGAGGCGATGCACCGCAACAATGTCGAGGCACGCAGCTGGCTCGCTAAAGCCCAAGGTTACGAAGACGAAAAACAGACTCGTTTGCGTGCGGAGGCCGCAGTCCTCTTCGTGGAAGGCCATTACGCAGAGGCTAGCGCAAGGGCTAGGGCAGCCATCGCTGAGATTGCAAACTCGATTGACCGTGGGGGCTGCCTCGCGGAATCGGAATGGTTGCAATCGCTGTTGGTAGAGTGCCAAAAGCAACCTACGCCAGCCGCCCTCCAAAGCAAATCCGGCGAAATTGGCGCTCTACTTCCAAATCCAATTTACCCGTAAGTGAAGGCCAAGGGAATGACGCAAAGGATGCCGGCGTCCGCACTTGAACCTCGCTGTTCTCTGTTCAAACTGCAACGGTCAACGTGGCTGGCCGATCTGCTTGCTGGCCATCGTCCCTACGTAACTTGCCGTTGCCATAGTCGCTGCCCCGAACAGGTTTCGCGGGTCGTTTAATGTCGGTATTGTGGTCATGAGCAAGACGTGTTAGTCCAGGTGTAGCCTTATGCGCATCTATGCTGGCATTGCTGTAGTGATGGGCGTGCTTTATGTACCGCTCTACACTGCGCTCTTTAGTTCCTGTGTCGGGTCGGACCTCGGACATTCATCACCACTTATCGTTCCGCAGGCTTTGCTTGGCCTTCCATTCTTGCCCTTCTACCCGTGGGACGAAGAAAAGCTGAATCACCACGACCCGGAAATTGACCTTCGGGAGGTTGGCTTGGTTGGCTTCCTCGTGGCGAATGGAGCCTTCTGGGGCTGGGTGGCCGCTGGGACTGTTGCGCTCGCCCGCCGGATGTTCGGCGCTAAAAAGGGGCTCGTCATCATGGGCCTTTTGTTTATTGGGGGTTGCTTGCTTTGTTTTCTGTTGCACCTGGATTTTGAAGCTGGAAAACACTGGACGCCGCCGAAGCAGGCGGTTGAGTTAGAGGATTTCTATAAGCTCTACCGATCCCATTATCGAACCACCGGTAAGGCGCCGAATAGCTTGCAGGATCTTGAAAATGGCAAGGTCGAACATCCGTCAGGTTATTCCGCCGCGGCAAGCGGCCAATACGTGATTATTTGGGGTACAGTGCCAGCGGACATCGCTGAGCATGAGCTTACGCTACTCGCATATCGTCAGGATATTGAAGCAAACGGCGGATGGATTCTCCACGCTAACGGGTCAATGCAGGGCTTATCGAAGCAGCTTGTCGACCCTGGTTTACTCCACCGGCTTGGCGCACCTGGCAAATAGGCTTGATTTCGACACTCAATACAGTCCCCGGACCCCGGCTAACCTCTTGCCTGTACGCTTTCCCCTGCACGGCCCCAGCCGCGGAGGCGATGATCGCAGTCACGGCTTCGCCTCGCCTGGACGTCCCCAGCCGCGGGCGCGATGATTGCAGTCACGGCTTCGCCTCGCCTGGACGTCCCCAGCCGCAGGGGCGATGATCGGGGGCGGTGGCACCTAATTCCTCGGACCCGCCCGTCGTCGCTGCTGCCGGTTTCGCCTGGACGGCCCCGGACGTGGGGCGATGATCGGGGGCGTGGTCGTTCTTTCCCCTGGACGGCCCCAGCGGCGGGAGCGATGATTGGGGCCAGGGGGCAAAGGCGAAGCAACTCGGGGCCAAATGAAAAGTGACCGCTATGCGGAAAAGTCTCGCCGTCGCCTTCGGGCTGGTTGCCGTGATGCTGGCCATTGTGGGGCCGCCGTTCGTGGCTTTGAGCTTTCAGCCGTACCACCCGCCATTGCGGGTAGGAATGGATAACCACCAAGTTTTCCAGCTAATGGAGGCACGCTCAGCCAAATTAGATGGCGCATTCACATCTCTTGACTCGTGCCACGATATTTTTGTGGAAACGCCGGATTGGCTCGGAAATACCAGAGCAATCGTTGTGAACTACAAAGCGGTGCGACCGCGGACGGAATACAGAGTCGACAGTTGGCGGCTAGTGTCCATTGACCGCGTCCGTCCGCCCTGGCTGGTCAGGGTGGCGAAGTGGTTTGGGTGGTAATAGCACTAACGCGGACAAGTACCGGACCATGCGAAAACGAATTGCCATCGGCGCCGCACTGGTCGCGGTCATGCTGTCTATTGTGGGACCGCCGTTTGTGACTTGGAGCGTGCGTCCGTATCCGCCGCTGCGGGCTTGTCCCGGGTCGATGATTGCAGTCACTGCTTCGCTTCGCCTGGACGGCCCAAGCCGCGGGGGCGATGCTTGGGGGCGTGACCGATGGCATTTCAGGCCCTTGAATCAAGGTAGAGTCGTGACACAACATCAGCCTTTTCAACCTAGTGAGGGCAAAGTCTACGCCCACACGACGAAACCGGCAAAACACACCGGTACGAAGGAGCAAAGCCTCTTGCAGTCGATGCTGTTCGCAGGGGCCGTTTTTCGCTCCAAGTCGTGGGCTCAATTATCACCCGACCCCTGGGAAGCTACAGTCCTGGACAGGGGGCGAATTGCGCTGACGATGCGAATATGTCACCTATGCTTGTTGAAGTTACTATTCCGAACCCACCATTCAAGCGCGTTTTTTTTGTCCTCACCTCCGAAACTGCTGTAAACGGCTTGCCGCCCGGAGAAAGCCGCAGATTCCAACCACATGTCCAACTTGTAGGCAGGTGCCTTGACGCCGCAGGCGTTTTTGTAACTGCCGGTATCATCCCGTTGCTGGTGTTTCCCGTCATCGACTATGCTATTAGTTTCTCCGGACTCGACCTCGACGACGAGACAGCATTTGACAGAACTGAAAACGTCCAACTTATTGGGGATGCCGCGCTGGTGGCCCGTTATAGGGAGCAGAACCCGGTGCACTCAACAGCCTGCAAGTGCGGCGCGCGCATAGAACTCGATTTTAGGGCCATACCGCGCCTGGTTCGGTGCCCGAATTGCAGCAAGGAGTATTCCCCGCCCCAGCCGCCGCCTGCGATGGACGCTTCAGAACCGGAGCAAAACGCACAGAACGGATGATCGCACCGCCCAATGCGTGCCTTTCTCCGGCGTTCCGAATACGTCTCCGTGACGAAGATTAGGGTAGACCTTGAACCCCGCACCCGCGCGCCCTGGCTGGACAAGGCGTTGAAGTGGGTCGGCTGGTGAGCGTTCCAAACCTTGCCCACAGCCCCCCCTTTCCCCTGGACGGCCCCAGCCGCTGGGGCGATGATCGTGGACCAAACCGACGGCAGCTAATTACTTTGCGGCCGTCGGCACGTAGGGCGGGGCGACCCACCCAGCCACTTCCTCGTGGAAGGGCTTGCCCGCCTTATACAAGTCCAGCACGCCCTGCATAACTTCTTGCAGTTGTTGCGGCAGCAGATCGATGCCGCGGGTCTGCCATTTGACGGCCTCGTCGAAGTTGCCAGCCTCCGCGTGCGCCGCGGCGAGACAAATGAGATCGAAACCTTCTGAATACTTGCCGAGTTCACAAGCCTTGGTGGCAGCTTCTATGGCGGCCGGGCCATCGCGGTATTTGGCGTCCGGGCACACCGCCAGCATCCAAGCATAAGCATGCAGTGCCAGGGTGTTGACAGGGTTAAGTCGAATGGCCATGCGATAATCGACGAGAGCCTTATCGAAGGCACTCTTCTTATACCAAGCCGTTCCTCTATTCATGACGGGCACGAAGTCGTGCGGGCTAAGGCGAATTGCCTCGTTCAAATCAGCAATTGCCCGGTCATAGTCTTGTTGGGACGCCCACATGGCGCCACGGGCTGCGAAGGCGTCGGCCTCCGTAGGGTCACGACGGATGGCTTCATCCCAGTCCTTAAGGGCCTCGTCATACTTGCCGGTCTTGAACCAGGTCCAGGCGCGCTTCACATAGGCCATACTGCAGCCCGCGTCGAGCCGCAGTGCTGCATTGAAGGCCGTGAGCGCCTTGTCGTACTCTTGCTTGTCCGACAGTGCGCTGGCACGGCCCACCACATTAACGGCATCTGTCGGGTCGAGCCGCATCGCAACCTCAAAATCGGCGATGGCTTTGTCGAATTGCTTCAACAGTCGCCACGCCGTCCCGCGCAGCAGGTAGGCACGCGCGTCGCGGTTATTGCCACCTATCCGATCAGTGAAGTAGGCGACGGCCTGTTCCGGCGACAGCACCTCGTTCCCGTCCACCCAGCCGTCTACCTGTTGGTGCACCCTGACGCAACCATCGCGCTCTTCAAGGACGTCATAGTCGGTGTGGGTAAGCGTGACAGAAGCAACGGTCCCATCAGGTTTGGCTTGGAGTAACCGGGTTCCTGGTTTCTTGAGCAGCACAGGCAAGCGAACCCGAGGTGGCATGAATGTTTGTTCGGAGAGATTCGGCTGCCCGCTCGGGTCGTCAGCTGGGATCGGATCGGGCTCCACGCGCGCCGCCTTGCCGGCCTGGAACAGTTGCAGCGTCTTGTTGGCAGCGATCTTGCTTTCCTCATCAGTCATTTCGATGAAGTGCTTCTGCATCTGCACCGCCTTCTCAAAGTCGCCGGATGCTGCAAACGCCAGCGCGAGAGTTCCAACCCCGAGCTCTTTGCGCGCGGAGTCCAGGTCGTACGCCCGTTGGGCGCTCTCGACCGCCCGTTTGCCGTTGCGCAACTTATCATTTGGACAAGTTGCGAGCAAAAAGGCTAATTTGTACAACGCGTCAACATTGGAAGGGTTGAGTCGCACTGCCTCTTGGTAGTCGCTCAATGCCTGGTCGAATTCACGTCGAAGAAAGTGGGCGTAGCCGCGCTGGCAGAATGCCATGTCCAGCGAGGGTGTTAATTGAATAGCCTTGTCAAATGCCGCAATCGCTTTGTTGATTTGCTTGTTCTTTACCCAAATGCAACCAAAACCGACGTAGGACCAACCGGTGTTTGGATCGAGGCGCAAAAGCGTGTCAAAATCCTGACGAGCCTTTTCTAACTTCCCTAGCTCGAATAACGCTCGCCCGCGGAACAACACCGAATCGGAGTCCGCTGGCCTCAGGCGAATGGCGTTATCAAAGTCGGCGATCGCTTTGTCAAAGGCTTTCATTTCCCACCAAGCCAAGCCGCGGCTGTGGTAAGCCGTGGCGTTGTCCGGATCAAGCCTTATAGCCTCGTCCAAATCCTTGATCGCCTTGTCGGTCTCCCGTTTGCGAAGCCGTATTGCCCCGCGATTCGCGTAGGCGTCAGCCGTCTGTGGATCAAGGCGAATCGCCTCGTTGAGGTCATCGAGCGCAAGATCGAGGTCCCCTTTGGCAAACCGAACTGCGGCCCGATAGTTGAACGCTGTCGGGTTATTTGGCTCAAGCTTGATCGACATATCGAGATCGACGGCCGCAAGATCATATTGCGCCCGCAAAAGGCGCAAAGCGCCGCGGTCCATGTGCAATTCGCCGTTGGTTGGATTCAGCTGAAGAGCAGTATCAAAATCGGCCATGGCCTTTTCGTGTTCCTTTTTGTCGATCCACATCACAGCGCGATTGGAAAAGGCGTGTACCTCGGTCGGGTCCAGTCGGATGGCCTCATTGAGGTCTGCGATTGCCTTGTCGCTGTCCGCCTGTTGAATCCACAAGCGACTTCGGCTGACGTATGCTTTTGCGTATTTCGGTGAGAGGCGGATAGCCTCGTTAATGTCGTTCAGGGCCGTGTCCATCTCTCCCCGTATGCCGTGCGCCACGCCTCGCTTCAGGTAGGCACAAGGGTCGGCAGTATCTCGGAGCCTGTCCGTGAAGAAATTCACGGCCTCCTCCGCACCTACCGCGTCTTTCTTCTCGATCCAACCGCTGCTTCCCAGATGCTTAAGTTTGATCCAACCTTCACTCTCTTCCAATACCGTATAGATCATGCCGGTGAGATAGGCAGTTTGGATGATGCGGGGTCCTTGGGCGGCAGTTCCTGCGCTTGAGGGAATAGGCGTAAGCTTTCCGTCTTAATGAGGACAGGCTTCCCAACCCAGGCCAGTTCGCCGGCATGAAGCGAAATTGGCGACACCAGGAGGATTAGGACACCAACGAACCGATTGGCACGAATCATTAACTTCCCTCCCTGCAGGGTAAGGACGACGTGGCATAGGGAATGCGATAAACCGTGTCAATGGCGCCAACCCTTGTCCGTCCACGGCATGCGCCAGCGAACTTCCGGCCGCATCGTTACCCAGTCCCTCCTTTTCCCTGGACGTCCCCAGCCGCGAAGGCGATGATTGGTGGGGGTGCCTGTGCTCGGCGGCCAAGCAACGCCGCGACGGCTAATTTAGTCACGAGGACAACCAATTCGGATTGGACCCATGCCGAAGCCGTCGATCAAGAATTCGGTCCATGTGATCTTGGGTTCCAGTGCGGCAGGCTCGCTGAGGCAGGCTTGGGGACGTGATTTGATCATACTTCGGGATCCTCTGTCGCCAGGCCCGTGCAGCGTGAACCCCGCTCGTCACCGACAACTTCGTGAAGCGTATTTGCGAGGGTACCTTGATGGCCCAGCTGGGACGAAAAGACGCGCGCGTGCTACGGACGAGCGGTCTCTTTCGCAGGCGGTCTTGAGTGCTCCCGACCTCGTCGCCGCCCTCGGGGCCTTTACAGCTACCAAACCCGTGTTGTTGTGGACTGCGGCGTCCTGGTCAGATCGGCTCAGCTTCTGGTGGATGCTCGACGCCGTTAGCCGATCCCGGCTAGAATTGGAACGGTTTTGGGTTGCGGAACCGACGCTGCCTGGGCAAGACAAGGAGGAAGTCGAAATTCCCGTGATTAAGCTCGGACAATACCCACCAGCGTCCATGCGCGACGGCGTAGCCAGGCTGTACCGGTTGGGAACGGAATTGCTCCGGTCAGGAACCGCCCTCTGGCGAGCGTTCGCGGGGCGGTCCGCCATAGCATTTGACGAAATACGTCGGCAAGGCCGCATCCAATTTGTGAACCTTCCGGAGCTCGCGGACGGCTACGGCTGCTTGGTGCCGCAGGTCACGGGCCGCCGGCCAGTTCAGTTGATGCTTTCCGAGTTTGACCAGGCTTTGTTCGATGCCTTGCGACAGGACGTATGGCTGCGACCGGTCGATCTGCTTAAGAGGATCCCCAGGCCTGTCGACTACTTTGACTACTACGGCGACCTGCTCTTGCCGCGGCGGCTGTGGGAATGGGGCCAACACTCGCGCCGTCGGCCTGCAGTGTTGACCAAGTTTGAGTCCCGGCGTGTCAACAGCTTCACCGCGAGTGCTTTTAGGCTGACACCGCGCGGGGTCGGGCTTCGCGAAAAGGGCCTGCAAAGTCCTGGTGAAGCGCCACCTATGTACATCGGTGGCTGTCGGTTGTACGGAAGCAATCCGACATGGGTACGCCGCAGCCGCGGCAAACAGTGGTGGATCCAGCGATTGGGTGATTAACTCGAGCTAGGTTGTTCATTGCGGCTCCGCGGCCCTGGCTGACGTTCTGGGTCGCTCTGCCGTCGGAGGCGCGACGCGCATGAGGCCCTGCCCAGTTCTGATTTGCCTGCTTGTTGCGGGGTGTGCTATGCAGCCCAGCCCAAATATCACGACCTTCGGCGAAGTAAGCGACCCGGCCGCGGACAACCGGCTCGTCCTCAGATTCATCGAGCGACCGTTGCCCAAGCCGCAACCCGATTACAAGGCGTATGACTTCCACTCCCTCGTCTGGGAGGTCCGTACCGGAAACACGTGGGCCGAGAAGGTCGCCATCACGCGGGAGGATTTCGAGCGGGGCGCGCCGCGTCGGTAGGTTAGCGCGCTCCACAGCTTTGACACGCCGGCCGGGAAGGCGATCATCAAGGTCGGCGAGGAGCAGCCCCGCGACGCCGCAGGCGCGGTCCAAGTCGAATATACGTGGCGGGAGTGGGATCTGGTGCACAACCGGCAGATCCGCATGATCCGGGTGTGTGCCGAGCCCTTCGAGCCGTTCGAGGGCAAGGGCGGCGAGTAGCGGAGCAGAGCTGCGGCACCAGAGCCGGGCACATCTTTGTGTTAATGCACAGGTATGTCTTGGACTGGAGTGGTGAAATCCTGCTGAAGTTTTATTTTGATACGAATGGCCGATTGGCAAAGCGCGAAGGCAAGTGGCACCCCCTCACCTTTTAGCCGTTGTAAATCCCAGCCCTTCTGCCATCGACAAGCCTCAAGAGACCGAAGGCAAGCTCAGAGAAAACGACCCTACAGCAGTAGCGGTGCGCTTCACTCAAGCATCAACGACCGGAGTGATTTTTCTCAAGTTTCGGGGGTCATAGAGCGGTTCGGCCAAGCCCTTTCCTACTTGCCAGCGCTGAGCAGCTTGCAAAGACAGGCTATCAAGTGGGCATTTTGCCATTCCGCCTCGCGTCGCCGAGCGTCAGCCTGCCAGGTGTTCAAGGCCTGTCCGCGTAAGTCGGGCCGTGTTTGGCAGGCAATGGTTCCTGCTGCATTACAAGCCGCCCAGGCAGCAATGAACGCCACATCCACACCGCGGGTCAGCAGGCATCCTCCACAGCATGTCCAGGCAACCGTCGCCCCCATGCTCTTTCGCCTGACCTCCTCAGCGGTCGTCCAAGCGGCTACCCGGCACTCCGCCTCCGCCTGTCCGGCGGCACTCCAGGCCGCTTGCCATTCCTCAAGGTCTGCCTCACCACGAACCCAGCGCCTTCGCGCCACGATCGACTTTCGGGGGCGCAAATCGTTTGGCCGATGTGCTTCCCAGAGCGGCAGAACGTGTTCCGCGAAATCGCATGCCAACTCGTCCGCCACGTCGTTCGGAAGCAAGTGCAGCATCCCACAGCATCCGAACCATCGATCAATCGGCTCGCGGCCGCACTGCTGGAGCCACTCGTTCAGCCGGTCGCGTTCGGTCTCGTCCTGTCGCTCCAGGTAGGAGATGAGCAGCCGGATCAACTCACGGTCCAAACGAACTGCCCTCAACCGAAGCCCAGTGTATAGGCCGAAAGAATCCATGCAAACCGCGGGGTGTGGTAGCCTGAGAGTTACCACACTTCCCACCACCATCGCCCCACGGAGCTTGCACGATGACGACGACCACTTCCGCGACCGCCGCCCGCACCATTCTCGCTATTGACCTGGGCAAGTACAAGTCCGTCGCTTGCCTGTGCGTACTCGCCCACCAGTCGCCTTCCCCGCCGAACTTGTTATTAGGATACGCCGGCGCTTGGCCTCGCCTGACGTCCCCAGCCGCGGAGGCGATGATTGGCGGCGTTGTACCGCTTCGCCTTTTCTGGCCGGCCCTAGCCGCGCGGCGATGATCGCAGTCACGGCTTCGCCTCGCCTGGACGGCCCCAGTCGGGGGGCGATGAAGGGGGGCGTGCGGTGTGTGCCGTGCGACACGAGCAGTTCGCCTGGTCGTCCCCAGCCGCGGGGGCGATGATTGCAGTCGCTGCTTCGCCTCGCCTGGACGTCCCCAGCCGCGGGGGCGATGATTGCCGTACTGATTCGACTCGCCTGGACGACGCCGGCCGGAACACAGGGCCGTCATGCTGCCGGCATCCGCATTACTGCCGCTGTCGTTGCCGTGGAAGCTGCCCGACCAGTTGTCGCCATGGGAGTCGCTGTCACTGTAATTGTCGGTGGAAGGACCCTGCGCGCTCACCATGCCCAGGTTGAACGTGCCCAACCAAGTGCCCTGCTCAGTCAGGTTAAGATTGCTACTGCTGTTGTCGGTGTCCGCGAAGGTGCTGTTACCCGTGCCACTGTAGCCGGCGCTTTGGTTGAGCCCCGAGAACGTGTCGCTGGAGCTGCCGCCGTCCGACACGCTGGCACTGGAGCTGAGTAGTTCCGTCAGGACAAAGCTGGTAAAGCTGAAGTGTTACCGTCATAGCACAAGGGGATCGGCAAAACTGCTCAGAGTGCTGATTCCGCGGCAATCTGGGGCCGATATCGCTGCCAGACCCGCTGGCAAGCCCTTCACTCGCGGGGAGATGATTGCTTCGCTTGGCATGGACGACTTTGCAACGACCGCCCTGCTTACAACGATTGCTCCCCGTTTGCAACGAATGATCCGAAAGGAATCACTTCGGCCATCTCCACTGGCCATCGTGGCTCTTGCGGCACTCGGCGCACGCCGGCCACTTGCGATTGCTATCCCGGAGTTGGACGATCTTCATCTTCAATTTCTTTTGTCCGCAGAACAAACAGAGCGTCGAATCGGGCTGTGGCCCTACCGGCCCTCTGCCTCCGCGCCCCCCGAACTTTCGCGTCTTCACCTTCTTTACCCCCTTGGCCGGACAAATTTTGGGATAGCGGGTTCCGGTTCCGGGTCACGCCGCACGTTGCTGAAGTTCGCTTCGATCCCAAGCTCTAGCTGTGAATGCACCACGCACGTCAGGTTGTAGCAGATGAATTTCGCGTGCACTTCGTTCACCATCGCGACCGGGTTGCGGCTCTTCACGCTGTCGCCGAACAGCCGCTTGACCGCGGAGAACGTCGCTTCCACGTTCGACCGCTTGTGATAATGATCCATGTACTCTTCCCGGTTGAAGCGGTAGAAGTGGATCATCTTTTCAAACAAGCCGCCCGCGCCGCCGGTCGTGTTGCACTTCGGGGCGATGAACGCGGTGCCGTTATGCTTGGCAACCGCGTCCACGTTGTTCCGGCCTAGATACCTCTTGTCGGCGCTCACTTCGCCGATCTTGAACCCCACGGCGGTTTGGTCCACCAGTTCGGGCATGATGGGCGAATCGTGCGCGTCGCGGCCGTAAATCGCTGCGGCGGTAATGACATTGGTTTTCACGCCGCACGCGATATGCGCCTTCACCCACTCATGCCCTGATAGCTCGCCGTACTTCTCGTTGTGCCACTTCACGAACGTATTGACGCTGAAGCCCGAGCTATCGACCGCGAAGTCCGTTTCGACGGCCGCGAGCGGCAGGGCGGCCCGCGATACCAGTTCCTTGAACGTGTCGGTTAGGTCTGCGTCACAGAAGAACGTGCAGACCTTGCTGGGGTGAATGGCCCGCGACAGGTGGCCGCACTCGTGCGCCCTAGCCGCGGGGGCGATGATT
>Ga0206872_10207_pt1 | contig 16631 bp, 15 predicted proteins | sample Alteio_BWOrgCont_34_FD_152906 | JGI IMG/M metagenome (GOLD analysis project Ga0206872, IMG submission 152906) | Enriched cells from forest soil in Barre Woods Harvard Forest LTER site, Petersham, Massachusetts, United States -... | ecosystem: Environmental > Terrestrial > Soil > Temperate forest >... | reverse complement strand
GCAGCGCGCAGTCACACGGTCCGCAATCGAGGATGTGACTGGCAATACCGTCAATGTCCGCTTCGTCCAAGTCGCCCACCGCGAAGGCTCGCAACTCCGCTGGCGAAGGGCATCGCGGGGGATTCATCGTTTCGTTCATGACAAACCGGGGCTGGTGGTGGACTGCTCTCAGCTTACTTAAACGTCCGGACGTTACACAAGGCCGAGACCTGACGTGCCTAAGTCCGTGTAACGCGCCCGCGTTAATAGAAGAGTGGGCAAACGATTCCGTTCCTACATCCAAGGGGAGGTGTCCTGTGTTGCAAGCGCATCGTCGCGAATTCCTCAAACAAGTTGGCGGAGGCATGCTGGCCGTGCTCATCGGCCCTGCTCTCGCTGCCGACCTCGGCCTCGCCGCCGATGACAACAAGGACGACAAGGCCAGGATACCCGCCGACCTCGCCCACCTATCGGAGCTTATCCAGCAAACGTCTACCCAGGATCTCCTGCCCGCCCTCGACAAGAAGCTGAAGAACGGCACGTCTCTGAAGGAGTTGATCGCGGCCGGCGCCCTGGCCAACGCGCGTGCCTTCGGTGGCCAGGATTACAACGGCTACCACAGCTTCATGGCCCTGTGCCCCTCCTACGGGATGGCGATGGCCCTACCCGAGAAGGAACGGCCGCTGCCGATCCTCAAGGTACTTTACCGCATCAGCACGCACATCCACGGCGCCCACTGCGCCAACGAAGACCACCTCGACCGGGTCGAGCCCGTCAAACTCGACGACCGGACGTCCCCCGCTGAGCAGATGCGCGAAGCTGCCCGCGCCAACAATCTGGCCCAGGCCGAGCAGATTTTCGCGTCACTCAAGGGCACACCGGAGCAGACCTACGACGACGTACAGCTATTGATCCAGGATGACCTCAACGTGCATCGCGTGGTGCTCGCGTGGCGGGCCTGGGAGGTGTTGGACTTCATCGGCAAGGACCACGCCCGCGACATGTTGCGCCAGACGGTGCGCTTCTGCTCCGACCGGCGGCACAGCGGGCAAGGGCACCCCATCCAGAAGACACTGCCCAGGCTCCTGGAGGCATACAAGCTGCTGTCCGCGAAGCCTGGGTCGAAGGAGGTGGATGACGCCTGGATCGAGAAGGTGGCGAAGACAGTCTACTCTGATAATCGGGAGAAGGCCGCGGAAACGGTGGCGGCGGCGCTGGCCGACGGCGTCGATCCCAACGCGATCAGCGAGGCGATCTCGCTGGCGGGGACCATGCTGGTGCTGGGCGATCCGGGCCGGAAGAAGGAATGGGCAGCACCGAACAAGCCGGAAGGCAGCGTCCACGGTGACTCGGTTGGCGTGCATGCCAGCGACGCAGCCAACGGCTGGCGGCATATCGCCAAGGTGGCCAGCGCGCGGAACACGTTCGCCAGCCTGATCGCCGCCGCGTACCATACGGCGGGGCAAGCCGGCCAGCAGATGGGTAAGTCGTATCCGCTGGTTGAGGACGTGGAGAAGGTCGAATCGAAGGACGGCGAGAAGCTGATTGCGGCTCTGGACGAGGCGTTGCGCGGCAAGGACCAGAAGCGGGCGGCGGCGGTGGCGTCGCGCTACGGCGAGCTTGGCCACGACGTCAAAGCGATCTTCGCGAAGCTGCGTGAATACGCCATTAGCGAGGACGGCGCGTTACACGCGGAGAAGTACTACAACACGGTCAGCGAGGAGTACGGCCGGAGCCGGGCGAAGTTCCGCGGGCTACACGTGGTCGCACTGGCCCGGGTGACGGCCAGCGCAGGCGGGCAGCCGGCGCCGGGTGTCACAGAAGCGCGAAGGTTACTCGGGCTGTGACGTAATTGAGAGGCGGCCGGAAAAACCGGCCAGGACTCTTGAAGGGGAAGTCCAACCGTATTTTCGGCCGCTCGACGGGCTCCAGTTTAGTCCCCACAGTTCGAACCCGCGAGTCGGGGTCCCGAGAGAGACCGGACTGGTAACCCGTTGGCAGCTGGTAACCAGAGATCGAGAGAGTTTAGGCGCAATCATTCGGAGTCCGAGACGAACCGGCATGGTTCGTCTCGGACCCCGAATGTTCTCTCCCGAAACAGAGAGCGCGGCGGCCGTCCGGCTATCGACGCAAATCCTTGCGGGAAAGGCGGAAAACGCAACACGCCGGGAGGACTCCCTCTCGGCGTTATGTGCTAACTCGTGGGTGGTGTTTGGTTCGCTGTGGAAGGACAAGCTCCCTGAGTAGGACGCTCTTCGAAATATCTCTTTCTACAAGCCTAGTAGAAAATAGAGAGCTAGCCCTTGCTGCACAATGAGTTACATCAGGTTTATTCGCTGAACCAATGCTTTGAGGTTTGCGCACGCTTATCCCGAAAAGGATCGCGCACGCTCTCGTTGTGTTAACTACAGGGGCAATAGTTTTTTTCCAAAAAAACTATTCGCCCCGCCAGTTTACATGCTGCTGTTGATACTGGCCGTTTGCGACACTCCATTGATCGTGATCGTCACGCTGCCGCTCGTCCCGGTGGCTGTTCATCGGCTGGCCCCGAACGCTGACGAGCCTTTCACATTACCGTCCGACCTTCCCAGTTTGAAAACCAGCGGTGTAGGCTTAAGTCACGTTCGCTACTATCACAGCGGCCCCGCTGCTGATGCCATCGGAAGTGACCGAAGCGTCGAGAACACCCGCGGTCAGATACATACTCAAGTTGCTCAGGCTCACTGTCAAGGTGGTCGCCGTAGACGACGTCACCGTTGCGGTGAAGGTCACTCCGTTGCTGTTGGTAAAGGTCACCACATTGTTCGCCGCCATGGTCGAGAAGCCAATGCCGTGGATGGTGAGGGTTGTCGCCGTGGGCAACAGGCTAGCGGTGCTCGAAGTGATCGCCGGATCCACCGTGGCCACTTGCACCGCCGTGCCGCTGCTGACGGTCGATGATTCGACCGAGGCGGTCAGCGAGCCAGCAACCAGATTCGTCACGACCACGGTCAGTTGGTTCGCGGACACAACCGTCACGGTCCCGGCAGTGCCGCCGGTCAAGGTCACCGTGGTACCCGTGGTGAAACCATAGCCGTGGATGGTCAAGGTCTGGGCCGTCGTGCCGCTGGCAGTCAGGGTGGCGCTGTTCGACGTCACCACCGGCGCTATCGTCGCCACTTGCACCGCCGTACCGCTGCTGACACCGGAAGAAGTGACCGAGGCGGTCAGCGAGCCCGCTAGCAGATTCGTCACCGCCACGGTCAGTTGGTTTGCCGACACTACCGTCACGGTGCCGACAGTGCCGCCGCTCAAGGCCACGGTAGTACCTGTGGTGAAGCCGTAGCCGTTGATGGTGATGCTGGTGGCGGTGGCAAGCTGGGAGTTCGTCGTGCTGGAAGTGACGACGGGGGTCACCTTCCCGACTTGCACCGCCGTGCCGCTGCTTTCGCTGTTGCTAATTACGGTAGCGTCCAGATTTCCCGCCGTCAGGGTGCCGCTCAAGCCCACTGTCAATGTGGTCGCCGTTGCTGCCGTCACCGTAGCCGTTCCGGTGAAGCCACTGGTAAAGGTCACGACATTGTTCGCCGCCGTGGTCGAGAAGCCAAAGCCGTGGATGGTAAGGGTTTTCGCGCTGGCCGCCAGGCTGGTGGTACTCGGAGTGACCGCCGGATCCACCGTGGCCACTTGCACCGCCGTGCCGCTGCTGATACTCGATGATTTGACCGAGGCGGTCAGCGAGCCGGCAACCAGATTCGTCACGACCACGGTCAGTTGGCTCGCGGACACAACCGTCACGGTCCCGGCAGTGCCGCCGGTCAAGGTTACCGTGGTAACCGTGGTGAAACCATAGCCGTCGATGGTCAAGGTCTGGACGGTTGTGCCGCTGGCAGTCAGGGTGGCGCTGCTCGGCGTCACCACCGGCGCGATCGTCGCCACTTGCACTGCCGTGCCGCTGCTGACACCGGAAGAAGTGACCGAGGCGGTCAGCGAGCCCGCTAGCAGATTCGTACCGCCACGGTCAGTTGGTTTGCCGACACTACCGTCACGGTGCCGACAGTGCCGCTGCTCAAGGTCACGGTAGTACCCGTGGTGAAGCCGTATCCGTTGATGGTGATGCTGGTGGCGGTGGCAAGCTGGGAGTTCGTCGTGCTGGAAGTGACGACGGGGGTCACCTTCCCGACTTGCGCCGCCGTGCCGCTGCTGCCGCCGTTCGTGGCGACCGAAGCGGTTAGATTTCCCGCCGTCAGGGTGCCGCTCAAGCCAACTGTCAAGGTGGTCGCGGTTGCTTTCGTCACCGTTACCGTTCCCGCGAAACCAATGGTAAAGGTTACCACGTTGTTCGCCGCTGTCGTGGAGAAGCCAGAGCCGTGGATGGTAAGGGTTGTCGCGCTGGCCGCCAGGCTGGTGGTACTCGAGGTAATCGCCGGTCCTACCGTGAGGACGCCGACCGAATTGGTGCTTGCGGTGAAGTTAACGCTGCCGCTGTAAGCAGTGGTGATCCGTGAAAGTCCGGGGCGCCTCGCCGGCGGGCAGAGTAAAGCTGGCCGAGGCCGTGCCGTTGGTTACGGTGCCCGACGTGACTGGGCTGAAGCCGGCCACGGTGAAGGTGAAAGTTCCGCCATTGACGGGCGCGCTGCTGTTGCTGGTCACATTTCCTACCAGAGTCAATACCTGGGCGCTGGTGCTGTAGGCCGTCGTCGCGGTGGTGGGCTGCGTTGTCACGGTTGCCTGGGCGACGTTTACGGTTACGGTCGCGGAGGCCGTGGTGTAGTCGGTCGTGTCGGTGGGCGTGAAGGTGACCGCCTCGCTCTGACCGCTGGCGAAAGCGTTAAGCACGCTGCCGGCGGCGCTGGTGTAGGTGAAGCTGCCAGGCACGGTGACGGTGCTGCCGTTCACAATCCAGCTGGCGCTGCCGCTGAGCTGGCCGTTGGCCAGGGCGGTCCCGTAGGTGATGTTGACCGGGTTGACGCTGACCACCGTCGGCGTGCCCTGGACGACGTTGACGGTCACGGTCGAGGAGGCGCTGGTGTAGTCGGTCGTGACCGTGGGCGTGAACGTGACCGCCTCGCTCTGGCCGTTGCCGGCGCCTAGCACGGTGCCGGCGGCGCTAGTGTAGGTGAAGGTGCCCGGCACGGTGACGCTACTGCCGTTCACGGTCCAGCTGGCGCTACCGCCGAGCTGGCCGTTGGCCAGGGCGGTGCCGTAGGTGATGTTGACCGGGTTGACGCTGACCACCGTCGGCGTGCCCTGGACGACGTTGACGGTCACGGTCGAGGAGGCGCTGGCGTAATCGACGCTGTCGGTCGGCGTGAACGTGACCGACAAGGTCTTGGTACCGGCACCGAGCACCGTCCCTGCGGCCGGGGTGTAGGTGAAGGAACCGGCCACGCTGGCGCTGGCATCGAGCTGCGTACTGCTTAGTGCCGTGCCGTAGGCGATGTTGTTGGGTGTGGCCCATGAGATTGTCGGCGGGGCCGGGTCGACGTTAATGTACACGGTGTCGGTGGCGTTGGTGTAGTCCGTGGCGTCGGTGGGCGTGAATGTGACGCTAAGGGCCTGTTGGTTGCCGGCGCCGAGCACCGTGCCCGCAGCGGGCGTGTAAACGAAAGTTCCGGGCACACTCGCAGTGGCGTCCAATTGCCCGCTGCTTAGCGCCGTGCCGTAGGGGATGTCAGTGGGAGTGGTCCAGGCGATGGTTGGCGTGGCTTGGGTGATGTTAAAGGCGAATGTTGTGGTGGCGACGTTGCCATCCGGGTCGGTGGCGGTCATCGTGACGGTCTGGGTCGCCATCGGTCCGCTAGTCGGCGTGTAGGACCAGGACCAGGACCAGGTGCCGGCACCGGTCGTGACAACTGTACCCAGGGAGGCACTCCAGGTAACTGCGCCGGCGGGGCTGGTGAAGGTGCCGGTGTTGGTGGCGGCTTGCACCGCGGTGGTTGTTACCTCCGATTGGTCAGGCGCTGCTATCAAGGAACCCTCAGAGGTGAGCTCGACATCATTGTAGTTCAGATTGGAGTCGTTGTTGACTTGGAGACCAAACAGCGTGGTGTAAGTCCAGCCGTTGGCTTCCACACCAGGGGCGCCTAGCGTTGGACCATTTGTGAACGTTGCCTCGACGGTGGCATTCCGCGTGGGTCCGACGAGGGTGAGCGTCTCGCCCAAGAATGGCGCGAAGCCGCTCAGCAGTTGCAGGTTGAGCTTGCCACCGATTGCGGCGCTATTGCCAACGGTGATGCTGGAAAATCCAACTCCGGGTGATGGACCGCTGCGCTGGACGTTCAAGGTGGCTGGGACGAGGACGAGGGAGTACGCGGTGATGGACGATGTCGGGCCGAGCGTTACGAGGCTTCCGCCGATGTCCAACACCGTGCCGGCCGCCGCCGTGATGGTGCCGGCGTTCAGCCATTGGGACCCCCCGTAGCCGAGTTGCATGGTCCCCCCGGCCTGGAGATTGATCGTGCCGTAGTTATTGTTCTGGCCGGCGTAGAACTGACAGGAGCCGCCGGCCTCGACCACCGTGCCGTTGTTGGTGAAAGTGCCATAGATCGTGGTATTGCCGCCACTGACGACTCCCGCGGCGCTGCCCAGGTCGAGCGTGCCGTCATTCTCAAAGCCGCTGCCAGGATCAAGGACGATGTAGGTCTGCAGGTTGGCCGTCGGACCCTGTGGGTTGACCAGCGTGTAGCCGTCCAGGGTCAAGTAAGAGCCACCGCTTACGCCCAACGTCATGCCCGTGTTGCCCGTCAGCGTATACGGAGTTATCGATCCGCCACTGGACAGCGTTCCGTACAACCATTGGAGCGGGCCGGACACCGTCAGGTCAGTGTTGGCCACAAGATTGCCTTCCAGGTCCAGGCTGGGCAGGGTCGTGGCCGCAGGGGCCAGCGTGGCCTGCGACAGATTAAGGGTCCCGGCGTCGAAGCCAATGGAAAGGCTTCCCAGGCTTTGCACCTCGCCGCTGAGGGTCACCGAGTTGAGGTATCCCCCTACCGAGGTCGCGCTGGCGCTGTACTGCCCTGCCACGTCGAAGTTGCTGCCGGAGACCGCGAACCCGAACACCACCTTGTCGGCCGTCAGCGTGGCATCTGCCGCCTGCGTGAAGGAGATGCCAGAAAGGTCCAGCTCCGTGGTGGTCGCCGCCGTGATGGTGCCGGCGATCAGCCATTGGGACCCCCCGTAGCCGAGTTGCATGGTCCCGGTCTGGAGATTGATGGTGCCGTAGTTATTGTTCTGGCCGGCGTAGAACTGACAGGAGCCGCCGGCCTCGACCACCGTGCCGTTGTTGGTGAAGGTGCCATAGATCGTGGTATTGCCGCCACTGACGACTCCCGCGGCGCTGCCCAGGTCGAGCGTGCCGTCATTCTTAAAGCCGCTGCCAGGATCAAGGACGATGTAGGTCTGCAGGTTGGCCGTCTGCAGGTTGGCCGTCGGACCCTGTGGGTTGACCAGCGTGTAGCCGTCCAGGGTCAAGTAAGAGCCACCGCTTACGCCCAACGTCATGCCCAACTCAGCCGTTAGGCTCCCCTCCCCGTCCACGCCCTGGAGCGTAGCGCCCTGCCAGATGAACTGACCGTTTAACGTAAGATCGCCGGAACCGCCAAGCGTGGCACCCATTAGGGTAAGCGAATTATCGATCGTGGACGTTGAGGCAATGGACAGGGCGCCCCCGGAAAGCACTAACGCGGCCTGGCTCTGTATGCGGTAAACCGAGTCAGACATGCTATCATCGTGCAAGATCGTGATGCCCGAAAACTGCTGACCAATGAGGGCCACATCATTGAGGCCGGGCACGCTGCCAGTACTCCAGTTGTTCCCATCGTCCCATTCGTTGTTGTTGTCGGCGCCGGTCCAGTTGACAACCACCGGAGTGACGTCGACGTCCACGGTGGTCATCAGCGATGGAGAAAACTCGGAGGTAACCGTGATGGTCTGCGGCCCCGGGCTAGTCAAGGTAACACCGGCTGTAAAGGTGCGCGAACCTTCGTCTGCGGCAGAGAACGTGTGTAATTGGGGAGAGCTGCAATTGGGTCGCTGCTGGTGAACTGGACCGTACCGCTAAAGTTGCGACCACATTGCCGAAAGCATCCTCGGCTGTCACCGTGATGTCCTGGGCCTGACCGGAAATCGTGGTCGATGCCGTACTCACCACGAGTGTGGTGGCTGGATTGTACTCCTGGTAGCGAGCCAGAACTATTTGGGAATTGCCCGGACCATTCGAAGTGATACCTGAAGCAATTATTTGTCCGTTTTGGAGTGCGATCGTACTGAAGCGGGCATAGGTCGTTCCCACGTCCGCGGTGACGACGCCAGCAGTGCCAAAGGACGCATCCGGACTGCCGTCCGTAGAATTGAGCCGCTCGAGCCCAAATTCGTCAGACCCGGTCGTCGAATTAAACACGCTGCCAGCCAGGATGATCCGACCGTCATCGCCCAGGATCGCATCATTGACTTGATCCAGCGCGGGATACACTACTCCACCTTGGCCGAAAGTCGAATCCAAAGAGCCATTCCCAGAATTCAGGCGGAAAATGGCACCCGGGTCCGCAAGGACGATCAGGCCGTTGCTCTGAAGGACCAGGTGAGAGCCCCCGCTATCCAAGCTTCCATCGTAGGGGAGCTGCACGATCCCTCCAGTGGCGAAGCTGCTATCGAGACTGCCATCCGGGTTGTACCGCAGCACGACGGGTGTGGAACCGAGCGCTCCCGAAACGACAATGTCGCCATCAGTCTGGATGACCACACTCACATCGAGCGAAGTCCGGCCAACAGACGATTGCACCAAGCCATCAGTGCCAAACGTCCTATCAAGTGTTCCATCCGGATTCAGCCGGACCAGTGCTATTTCCTGTCCAGGAGTACCAGAGACACCTGCGACAATGATGTCGCCGTTTGGCTGGATCGCGGCGCTCATACACTCCATGACTTCGTAGCTGAGCGGAAACACCGATTGGAAACTGATTGCGCTATTTGTGTTGAAAGCGTAGTCCGGTGTGCCATTCGGGTTAATTCGGATCACGCCCTCAAAGTTGCGCTGCGGCTGGCTAAAACCACCCACCACGACAATCTGGCCATTGTCTTGCAGCGTCACGTTGGAAGTCGCAAATTCGAACGGGCCAAAAGTGGGATCAGGTGATTGCAGACGGTGCTGGCCATTCGAGATGGAATCAAGCAGGTACGAGGGATAAGCTGTACTATTGATTGCACCATCGACTAAGATGCTCCCATCACTCTCGACGGCCAAACCACTAGCTGAGGCGGCGTAAGTTAAGTAGGCAGGACTGTCTACCACACCGTCGTTGTTGGTCCCAAAGGCGGGGTCGAGCGCACCATTGCTTTGGAACTCTGACAGGCCAAAAGTGCTCGTGTTGGAAAGGCTGTCAATTGTCCCGCCAACAAGGACCTCGCCGTTGCCCAGCACAGCTAGCCCAGCCGGGCTGATTCCTGTCTCACCGCCCTGATCGACGAGGCCATTTGTGCCGAACGTAGAACCCACGCTGCCGTCGCTGTTAAATTGGAAGAGGCCTCCCGAACTTTCGACCAAGAAGCTCTGGTCCGTCTGCTGCGCAATACTGGTTTGAAACGCATGCACTGAAGTATCATCTGGTACGCTCGTGGATCCGTTGCTGCCAAAACTGGTGTCCAAACTGCCGTCCGAATTGAGCCCAGTCACTACCAGCACAGGATTGCCGTCTGGTGTGTTGCTATCTGCGGCTACCAGAATCTTCCCATAGGACAGAATGGCTATGCTTGTATAGAACCCATTTCCACCGTTCGCTGCCAGCGTGAGAGTACCGCTGCCATTAAAACTCGTGTCGAGAGTGCCATCGGGGTTGAAGCGGACGATGGCGGAGACCTCATAGGGGAGGTTGGAGTTGGAAGTTGTTACGGCATCGCCGGCCAGAATAATCTTGCCACTCGGGTCGAGAGTAATCTGGGTGCTGTAGGCTTGGGTCAGCTCGGTTGCGCAGTCCAGATGCTGCCGCAACAATGCGTCCCGGTCCGGCGCCTGGCCGGCGTCGACCGCCTGCAAATAGGCGTGGAGAATCTCTTCGAGCTGACGATCCTTGGCGGGGTCGTGGGATGCGGGATTCATGCTTTACTCCAGGTCGTGGAGCTGTTTGCGCAGGTTTCGCAAGCCGCGATACAGGAGGCCCGTGACCGCGGCGGTCGTGCAGCTGAGTCGCTTGGAAATCTCAACAAGCGAGCAGCCCTGCCAATGGCGCAAGACGACGGCTTCGCGCTGGTTCTCGGGCAACGTCGTCAGAGCTTCGGCCAGGCGGACGGCCCGTTCATGCCGCTCAATCTGCTGGCTGGGCGACGATTGCTCGGCGGCCAACCACATCTCGAGCCGTGAGGCCGATTCATCCAGGCTCGCTTGCAAGGGCAACTCGCGGGCAATGTCGCGCTTGTCCCGCCGCAAATCACGAAGGATATTGGCCAGGTTGCGCGCCAGGATGTTCCGCAACCAGGCCGCCTGCTCGCCGACCGTCCGCCCGCGAAACTGCGCGAGATCACGGTAGGCCTCCAACATGGTTTGCTGGACCACATCGGAGGCCCCTACCTTCGCCCGAACCATCGGGTCGAGACGAACGCGTGCCAGCAGAAGCAGATAGGAGCGAAAACGGTCCAGATCGCGGTCCGCGTCAGCGCTTGGGGAGTCCATTGCCGGTCCCATAGATAAAGGCACCGAAAGGCGCACCATTCAGCGCTCTCGGGGAGGATTTCTTTCGGTCGTCTGGTGCTGATGTCCTCCGGTCGGCTTAATGATTCCCGCTTTACTTGTCTACGGCGAAGCGGTTTTAGGCCGAGCCCGCGCGTGCGGCTGCGGCTTGCCGGGTATCGGCAGGAGCGAAGAACGCCTTGGTACCGATGAATTCGGAGCCTTCAGGACGCCGGCGGGGGTGAGATGGGTCGGGGGGGGTCCAACCGGAGACGGCCGTCTAGCACGTACAAGGCCACGCAGTCGGGCCCACCGAATCAAGGCTGGCGGCCGACGGGAATTGATGCGAGGGGTGAAGGAACTCGACGGGGATAGCCGCTTTTAGCATGTCGCGCTTTTCATTCGGCGCAATGCCCTGTATATTTGGGGGATAACTTACTTGGGCGACGCAGGCAGATGATCACTGCCGGCGAAACCAGCCAACGATTAGAAGCCGTGAGGGGCCTCACCCCCTGCACGGCTTTTTTCGTTGGCTCGCCCTTGTAATCCTCCGACTCGTTTCACACCTTGGTAATGGAAGCAATCCCATGCTTGTGGAAATGCGTCCGATCACATCGATCCGCCCATACGAGAACAACCCCCGCCTGAACGAGGCCGCCATCGACGCCGTCGCCGCATCAATCAAGGAATTCGGCTTCCGCCAGCCCATCGTGGCAGATGAAGACGGCGTGATCATCGTCGGCCACACGCGGTGCTTCGCGGCGTTGAAGCTGAACTACAAAGAGGTGCCGGTCCATGTGGCAGTTGGGTTAACGCCGGCCCAGGCGCGAGCCTACCGAATCGCCGACAACCAAACCGCAACGCTATCGTCGTGGGATGAGGACAAGCTGCCGCTGGAGTTGATGGGCCTGCAGGAGATGGGGTTCGACCTCGCCATGACGGGCTTCTCAGGGGATGAGCTGCTGCGGCTGCTCGGCTCGGAAACAAACGAGGGCAAGGGCGACCCCGACGCCATCCCCGACCCGCCCGACGAGGCGATCACCCAACCCGGCGACCTGTGGATTCTCGGCAAGCACCGCCTGCTCTGCGGTGATTCCAGCAAGGCCGAAGACGTGGACCGTTTGCTTGCTGGTGCCCAGATTCATCTGGTCAACACCGATCCACCATACAACGTGAAGGTTGAACCCCGCAGCCAAGGCGCCATTGCTGCCGGCCTGTCCTCGTTCCAAGCGACACCCCAGCCAATCATCGTCGATTGCCGCGAACCCAAAGCAGCGAAGAAGCTGCGAGCCCGCGACCGACCGTTGGAGAACGACTTCGTCACCGACCCCGAGTTCGACCGCCTGTTAACTGCTTGGTTCGGCAACATTGCCCGCGTGCTTCTGCCGGGCCGAGCGTTTTATATCTGGGGCGGCTACAGCAACGTCGGCACCTATCCACCGGTTCTGAAGGCCAACGGGTTGTACTTCAGCCAGGCCATTATTTGGGACAAACAATGGCCCGTCCTTACCCGCAAGGACTTCATGGGTGCCCATGAATGGGCGTTTTACGGCTGGCGTGAGGGGGCAGCCCACGAGTTTTTCGGGCCAAACAACGCGACAGATCTTTGGTCGATCAAAAAAATGACGCCCCAATCCATGGTTCACCTCACGGAGAAACCCGCCGAACTGTCCGCCAGGGCCATGGAGTATTCCTCGAAACCGGGCGAGAACGTTCTGGATCTGTTTGGCGGCAGCGGCTCGACCCTGATCGCAGCGGAGCAAACCGGGCGTAAGGCGTTCCTGATGGAACTCGATCCGCTGTATTGCGACGTCATCGTCCAGCGCTTTGAGACCTTCGCCGGCAAAAAGGCCGAACGAATTGCGTGACTTGCCCATGACGAGGCAGGGCCATGAATCTGCGAACGCGCTTGCAACGGCTGGAGCAATCAGTGGAGCCGTCCCCAACGGCCGGCCTTAAGCCGTGGCCGGCGACCGCGGAAGAGTTCGTCACCGAAGTCATCCACGCCTTCGACGAAACGAGGTCCCCAAATGGCGAGCGCATTTCGAGTTGAACGCCGACGGCGGGGCTATCGGAAAACCGCATGGATGACCTGTTGGCCTAGAGGAGTCTGCCCATGACCCACCGCACCCGGCTGCGTCGTCTGGAGGGAAACTTGCCTGACCGCGGTTGTCTCGCCTGCCGGGACCGCCGCGGCCGCGTGGTGACGGTGGAAAGCCAGCGGCAGGCTGACGACTCGATCACCGCATTGCAGCCCCTACCGCCGGATTGCGTGCTATGCGGCGAACGGCCCGAATTCATCCTTGAGATCGTACGGCCTTTCAGAGGCGGCAAGGCAGCGTGGAGTCAGGGAGGAAGCGTATGAGGAGCCTGGCGAGGCGCTGCGAGACCCTTGAACAACCAGCCGGTACCCATACGCCGGCCCGCCCTGGTCGTTGGCGTCGATCACGGCAAGGTAATACGTTCCGGTCTTCGGCAGGGTCGCGACGATGCGAGAATCGGGTGAGCCGTCATGGTCGTCGTTGGATGCCAGAATCTGGCCGTCGGCGTTGTACAGCGTCAGGATGGAGTCCAGCGGCGAGCCGTAACGGGCGGCCAGCACTTCAAGTACCACCTCCTGGCCAGCTTTGGCCTCCAAGCGGAACACATCCACGTCCCGGGGTTGGCCGATAACGCCGTCGACGTTCTGCGGCAACTGGAGCAACACGCCGCGCATAAGGGATTTCGCGGAGAATCGACCTTTCCGAGCCGCGACCGTAGTGGAGCGAATGCGGACAGGCGCTCCCCGGCGGTCGCGGCTCGGACTCACATATCCTTGACGGTATCGCCGCCGTCGGCCACCTTCCGTCACCGGCCCAGTTCTTTCGGCAATTCCAACGAGTGAACCGTCGCGTCGCCGAGATCCGTCGTCTCGCCGGGCTTGACCGTCACCGCGATCTCGCTCAGCGGGCCGGCGCCCACCCCTTTCGGGTGGGCCGTCACCCATTTGTACGGCGCGCCTGGAATTAGCGAGGGAAACACGACCGTGCCGTCCTTGTTCGGCGCGAGTTTCTCGTACCGGTTGTGATCGAACGTGCCCGCGGGACAGCCGAAGTAATAATATTGCGGGAAGGGCGATGCCGACGTTTTCGGATCGGACGCACGAAAACCGAGCACCAGTGCCGTCGAAAACTGGACGGCCATGGCGCTGTCCGAACCCGTGACCGGACGATTCTTCGGATCGAGAAAGCGCACGCGAGCCGAGCCGCACGGTTCGAGCGTGACCTTCAGCGGCTTGCCGGCTTGTACCTTCGGATCGAACTGCACCGTCGCCCCCCACTGATGCTCGGGGTCGAAGAAGTACAGTTCGGTCGGTGCCGAGGGATGGCACTCCTCGACCGAGAATCGGCCATCTTTGATCGGCCGACTCCACTGCTCTGCGCCGGGTATTGATGGGAATGCGTGTGCAACGGCGTAGAGGTGAAGACCACTCCCCGACACACCACTTCCCCCTTTGGGCCGACCACCATGCCTTGGGCTGTCACACCTCGTGTCAGCGGGATGTCCAGAGTCAATTCCTTCGCATCAGATTTCGTCTCGACCTTCGCCAGGCCCTCGACCACCGACCACCACGGCGCGGGTTTCCCGGACAAGATTTCGCCGCACGATGTGATCTGCGATACGTAGGACGAGTTCGGCGCTTTCACCAGGATCACGCCCGATTCACCGGCCGGCACGGGTTGTTCGAACGTGCCGTCGGCGGCCGAATATCGGTAGTGGTACTCGTTCGACCAGTACATGCGGAATGCGTCGTCGCGGCTGATCGTCTTCGGTTTTTCACGCCGCAGGATGTGGACGTACCCCGCGTAAGCGATCGGCTTACCGGTGCCCTGTTCGACGATCTTGCCTCGCACGAGGATGCCGACGGGCATCTCGATCGGCAGATCGATCTCCACTTTGCCCTTCGGCACGTTTACGGGTCCGGCCGACCAGTCGGGGCACGGCGTGCCCGGCGGTGCGAACGCGTACACGTGGACGCGGGACGCCCACGGGCCGCAGCGGACGCGGTATCGGCCCTTTTCGTCGGTCTGTGACCAGATCGCTGCGGCGTGCGAATCGGCCGCCACTTCGATGTCCGAAAACGTCACGCCAACCCACGCTTTTGGCAGCGCGGCCCCGGTATCCTTTCGGGTGACGACGCCGGTCACGTAGATCGGTTTTGAGAGCTGAATACTAACGGACTTCTCGGCACCATCTTTCAGCGAAATGATACCCTCTTTTTGACGGAGCCCCACTTGTGTGCCGCGCCGACGTCCAAAACCTTTCCGTCGCAATCAATGTCCACGAACTTCGTCCCGTGGCCGTGCGCGATCACGCAAAGTTGGTGTCTGGAATCGGCCATGGTGCCGGACTCGAAAGAGAACGCGCCCTTGCGGTCCGTGATGCCCCGCCCCAGTTCCAGGCTGGGCACCTTGGGGAACGGACAGCTCTGCCTCTGGTAGCCGAAGGCGAACACTTCCGCGCCGGCGACGACTTGACCCTGGGCGTCCATGACGACACCGTACACCGTTGCCTTCTCGGCGCGATGCAGGTAGCGAGCGATGGCCGGGTGGTCCCCACCTTGGGGGCGTGAATCGTCGGCGGCCGAAACGCAAACCACGAAACTGACCACGAGAACCAATGATGCCCGCATAGTAACTCCCGGAATGTGTCACGGGAACGGCTGATCGCCTCGGCTTTAGCGTCCGATGGCAACCGTTACGCGTGGTGCGCAACCCCACTTGGTGGTTGCATCGTCCTGTGTCATGAGTGACGCCGGCCGCGTCGATTTATTCCGGTTTCGCCGCGTGTTTTTCATGGGGTTCTGTCCGCAACGGCCGACGGCACCTCCAGCGCGGCCATGCGCGCTCAGGTTAGTCGGCCCACTCGATCTTCACCGACGTGCCGTTGGCCCAGGTGATTCGCCCCTCGACGTCCTCGTCGATGTGCCTTACGCGGCTGCCGATCCGGATCGTCCACGGCTGTTTTGGCTGCCAGGACCGCCGTGGCCGCGTGGTGACGGTGGAGAGCCAGCGCCAGGCCGACGACTCGATCACCCCATTGCAGCCACTGCCGCCTGACTGCAGCGTCTGCGGCGAACGCCCGGAATTTGTCCTTGAGATCGTTCGGCCCTTCATCGGCGGCAAGGCAGCGTGGAGTCACGGAGGAAACGCATGAGGAGCCTGGCGAGGCGCTGCGAGACCCTTGAACGGTGGGCGAAGGAACTGCGCCGCCCGGAGGAACTCGCCCTGCAGCGCCACGACAAGTGGGTCAATGACGTCATGCAACTGTTCGGTGCCTTTCCTGAGCAGCGCCACGAGGAATTGCTCGGGCTCCTCTTCAGTGAGCGTTGGGCCGGCAGTGGGCTGGCGAGCTTGCTGAACTTGATCGAGCGAGGCTTCTGGTCGCCGGTACCGATCCCACCCGCGGCCGCCGATATCTTCTTGGCTGAGCTCGAAGTGCAGCCAGACGCCACCTGCGATACCTGCAAAACGATGCTGCCGTACCGCATGGGTATGTGGACGAACACCGAAACGGGTAAGGAGTGGCAGGGAGCGCTATGCTATTTCCGGCGTTGCCCGTGCGGTGGTACCATCTTGCACATGGGTGGCCACCCCGTCGATTTGCGGCCGTGGTTGCCCGAGCGCGTGGTGCCGCCGTGGACATTCTTGGACGACCGGGTTCTGTGGAGGCAGATTACAGTCAGTCGGTGAATGTGCCCCTTTGCTAAGGTCCACGATGACCTTCGACAAGCATTTGGAACGACTCGAACAGAAGCTGCCCAACCCCTGCTGTCCAAAATGCGTCTACCGCCGCGGCCGGCTAGTGTAAGGCAAAAGCTGCGGCCACGGCTGTCCGCCAGTCCGTGTGCGTCGTGTAAGATCCGGATTTCTGTGGCAATGCCGAACGGGTGGGGTCGTTGCAGAGCTAGGCCAGCAGCAAACAACTCCTCAACCGTCGAGGCAAACGCTTGCCTTGCAACAACGACTGA
>Ga0206872_10205_pt1 | contig 16678 bp, 11 predicted proteins | sample Alteio_BWOrgCont_34_FD_152906 | JGI IMG/M metagenome (GOLD analysis project Ga0206872, IMG submission 152906) | Enriched cells from forest soil in Barre Woods Harvard Forest LTER site, Petersham, Massachusetts, United States -... | ecosystem: Environmental > Terrestrial > Soil > Temperate forest >... | reverse complement strand
AAGGTTACCATCACCATCAATACCCTCCACTACTACGCGGTAGATACCCGGGCTGGCGGCATTAAAATATTCGATTGCTGCGTTGCCGTTAGCATCGGTAACAATGTTGGGGGCCCAATAAATAGTTTTACGGTCATCGGCTACACGTGCTGTATCCTTTAAGCTATATTTAGGCGAGTAAAATTCGCGGGCTTTATAAAATCCCTTAAATTTGCAGGTAATTAAGCCATCAACTATAGTCTGGGCTGTATCAATGGCATCAGTGCCATGTTTAAGGGTAATAATTAAAGCGCCGCCGGGGGCTTTTGAGCCATAAATGGCTAGGTTTGATGTATTTGTTAACACTTCGATGCTGTAAATATCAGCCGGATTAATAAAGTCCATGGCGTGAATGTCGACCTCCGCGCCCTCTACAAACAAAGCCATTGGCGGGGGAGGGCCCGTTAAATGAGTGATCTGCAGGCTGTGAGGTATTCCCGCCCTATCCCACGTTATCCCGAATATCTTGCCAGGCAAAATTTGGGACAACATGCCGCCGCCGCCACTCATCAATTTGTCGCTAAGTATTACCTGGTCGGCATTGCCCGGTCCGTTTAAATTTGCCGAAAACTGCATATTTTCGGAATAAACCGGGTTAAAAAAAGTGTTTCGTCTATCTTTTATCTTAACCTCCTTTAGCTGGATGGTATTTTTTAAATTTTGCTGCTGCTGTTCGGTATAAGCTTTCTCCATGGCCATAAGCACAGGCTCAGGCAACGCTGCGTTTACACGATCAGCATCGGTATTACCGGTTTTATTTATAACCGGATAAGCTGGCTGTTTAATGGCTATTTTTACGGTTTTACGCCCCCTTGCGTTTTGGGCGTCGATGATCACTTTAGTGGTGTCGTCAAAATTTAAATTATTGAACGTAAAATTGCCATTTATATCACTTACAGTATCAATTGAAACATGATCTTTAATTGATGTCAGCCGTATTTTTCCGTTCGGGATGGGCTTGCCCGACATTGTTTTAATGGTACCTGATAAGCTTAACGATGTTTCAGGCTTGTAAGTAAACTCGGGGCTACCGGCTAATATGTTTTTCCATTCAAACCTTCGGTAGCCCTGGGTGAGCATTAACAGGTCCAAATCTGAACGGGTTTTATCACTTTCGTTTATAAAATAATAGTTCGGTTCTTCAATATTCCCCCTCAGTTCAGATGTTAGCAGCAAGTCAGTTAAGATCGTTGTTTCCGCTCGTTCATCAACCGGTACTTTTGTTTCATCTGTTACCGATACCGAGAAGCTGCCTTCAACCGGCTTATCCTGTCCGTTGCTCGCAGCCAGGTTTATTTTTACTTTTTCCCGCGGGGTATATTGGGGTTTCGTTGTACCAATGCCCAGTTTAAGCTGGTCGTTATTTTCGACAAATACTATCCGCTCGCTTAGAGGTTCTCCGCCTTGCGAAAACAGGGTGAATTGGACAACCCCCGATGGAAAGCGTGATTTATCAAACCCGGTTGTAAAAACCGGGTTTGCCAACTTCGTACCCGCCGTGTAATAATATTTCCCGCCTGATTGCGCAATAAGATAAAATGGTTTATCGCGGTAGTTTTTATAAAACAGGTTATTGGCTGCCACCTTAAGATAAATGCTGTCGGGCGCATTATTTACCGTTAGGGTGACGCCAACTTCTTTTGCTTTTGGCAAATCAACGGTAAAGCTGCCGCCGGTGAAGCTGATCCTGGCTTTATATTGTTTGCCATAAACAGGTGTGAGCAGAAACTGCCCCATGCCTGCATGCTGCCCGCTAAACGAGGCAACCTGGTTGCCCGCCTGGTCTGTTATCACTCCGCGAATGTTTTCTGCACGGCCACTTTTATTAACAGCCTTTACTGCAACTTCCGATGGTATGCCGGTTACCAGGTCGCCACCCTCCGGAAAAAATTGTACGTCGGGATCATCCATGGTTTTATGCGCCATATTATTATCCGGAGTCGACACTGTTTTCGCAGCGGCAATACTGCTGGTAGTATTTTGCGGATCAATCCCGCCCACTATAATTTCCTGATCATAAAAATATCCGCTTTCGTTAAGCATCCAATTGGTGTACGCTCTTAAGTGGTAAACGCCGCTTTTGTAAGTATAGGGCAGTGCAAAATCACCCTTGCAAATGCCCGTATCTAACGGTAGGAGCAGCCTTTTTACAACCGAATCTTTTTCATTTATCAGTTCGGCGTGCAGCACCCCGCTTAAGGCCGACAGCCGGTGATTTTCGCCGGCCACAACATATGCTTTAAACCAAATAGTATCCCCAAGCCCGTACCATTGGCGGTCGAGATGAAGATGTACCTTTTCATTAACATGGGACACTGCGAAAGCACTGAGTTTGTTTTTTATATCGTTAACAACAAGTTCATCATGGGAGTCTTTGTTTTCGGCGGGGGCCGCTTCGTAATCTACTGGCAAAAGCTGGGCGACCCTGCAAACGCTCCACGCGCCCGACAGCAGCAAACTATTGGGGTCAATGACGCATCCGTTAACGTCGAAAAAAACATACGGCAGTTTAAAATTTAACAGGCTTAGTTCGTTGTTATTAGCCCGGTTTAGTATAAAAGCAAGGTTATTTAAATCGCTTAAGCGCTTAATTTCGGTGAAATGATGGTTTTTGTTATAAAGAATTACAAGGTTATCGAGGTTGCAGCCGAGTGCTATTACGCCGGGTTCGTCGGTACGACTTATGATGTCTCTTTTTGTTAAAGGGAATTGCATCAGCGTTTCCAGTGTTTTCGGGAATTTGGCAATTTTTTTCCAAAAGCGGAGCGAATCGCGGTTGGAATTTGCAGCGTCAAATTGTTGCAACTTTGCATTTATCAAATTATCGGCCGACCGTTCGGGGTTGGCATAAATGGCCAGTTGGTAGGCCCGAAAGCCTTCCTGTTCCATTCGGTCGGCTAACGCCGAGCGTAAAAAGTGCATCATTGAACCTTCATATGCTTCGCGCCTGCTTTGCTGCCAGCGGCGCTCCTGCACAAGCGTACCCTTTAAATCGGTAAATAACACCGAGCCTTCATAATGCAACTCGTTGGTGCCGGTGTTCATCGTGAAGTTGGTCAACAGGTAATTTATTTTATAGCCAAGTGCATCATTTTCGATCTCTAAAAAATCAGTCGACGAAACCGTTAGGGTATTTGTATCCGCGTCGTAATCAAAATCCAGGACCTGCGGATTTAGTATTTTACAGTCGGCCGCGGCATCCGATATCCCCAGGAACTGTTTTTTAAACAGTTCATAATACATATTAAAATATTTATCGCGGCCATTGTTAACTCTTACAGTTACTTCTTTTAAAGCTATTTCAGCAGGCGAGAGGCTGATATCCGGCAATTTGATACCATTATTTTTTACAACAATATTTTCGCTGTAGGTATTAAAGCCAATGATGGATATTACCAGTTTATATTTCCCTGGCTTTGCATTTTGCAGACCAAAAGTACCATCGGCGCCGGTTTTGCTGCCGGTTGAGGTATTACTTAAAAATACGCTGGCATCGGCCACGGGTTTTGAATCTGCCTGGTTTAATACCCTGCCCGAAACGGTGAATTGCGCAACGCAGCTTAGCGGCAGAGAAATAATTAGGATTGATAGAATTTTAAACATATTAGTATCCTGTGGAAAACTGTTATGATACTGTTAAACTAATCATTTTAATATAAAACTTAATTATGTGACATAAAAAAGTTACACCATGGTAAAACATGCATGCGAATCACTCCACCTTATACCTGAAAACCTGCCTCCCAAATTCCCATCACAATCTATCCCTTCTACTACCACCCGGTAAGTACCCGGGGCTGCCTGCATTAAAATACTCAAATGATGCATTGCCATTTGCATCGGTTAATATTGGGGTTCCAGTAAATGGTTTTGCGGTCATCGTTTACCCCTGGCGGTATCGTTTACGTTATATTTTGGCTAATAAAACCCGCGGGCCTTATAAAAGCCTTTAAAATTATAGGTGATTAGGCAGTCAACGGTTATCTTTAATCGCCATCCTGTGCCATAAACAAATACGTTTCCGTGTTTCCAACCGGTAAATTGCTCATTTCGCCGCGGTTTTGCTGCCACCAGAAATGCAGGCGCGGTTTATCGCGGTTGCCGATTTCGTTCATTGAGTCGGCATCATACAAACGGCCATTTACCATTACGTATTTTATATTATCGCTATTGTGGATATCGTCAAGCGGGTTTGCATTTAAAACAATAAGGTCGGCAAGTTTGCCTGTTTCCAGCGAGCCTATTTCTTTGTCCATCCCCAAATACGATGCCCCGTTTATAGTTGCACATTTGATGGCCTGCATCGGTGTCATGCCGCCCTGGGTAAGCATCCATAGCTCCCAATGGGCGCCAAGCCCCTGCAATTGCCCGTGCGAGCCTAAGTTAACCTTAGTGCCGCCATCGGCTATTTGTTTTACATATTTCGAAACTTCAATATGCCCGTAATCCCCATATTCGGCGGTTGTCCTGCGTCTTGATCGGGCATCAACAATTGATTGCGGGGTAAAATTAAGCAGGCGTTCATTTTTCCATACTTCGGTACGGTCGTACCAGAAATTTTCGCCAAACTGGGTGCCGTAACATACAATCAGCGTGGGGGTATAGCCCGATTTGCTGTCGTTCCACAGTGATTTTACATCCTTATAAACCGGCCAAACGGGTATATTATGTTCAATCCCGGTATGTCCGTCCAGTATCATGTTCATATTGGTAAAAAATGTCGATCCGCCTTCGGGCACCACTTCCATCTGCAGTTCTCGCGCGGCCTCAATAATTTGCTGGCGTTGTTCGCGCCGGGGCTGGTTATAGCTTTTTACCGAAAACGCGCCGACATCCTTTAACCTGCGCAAGTTGGACCGGGCATCATCCAGACTATTTATCACTGCTTTAAAATCGCCGTCGGCGCCATATAAAATAGTGCCGGTTGAATAAACCCTCGGCCCGACCATGTTGCCGGCCTTTAACATTTCCGACTGGCTGAAAACCATTTCGGTATTGCTCGATGGGTCGTGCGCGGTGGTTACGCCAAAAGCAAGGTTCGCATAATAATTCCAATCCTGCTGCGGCGAAATGCCATCGGGGCTGGTATGCAAATGAGCGTGTACATCAACAATGCCGGGCATAATTGTTTTGCCGCTGAGGTCGTAAACTTTAGCGCTGTCGGGTATCTGTATATCAGCAGTTTTTCCGATGGCCGTTATTTTATTTCTATCAATAATGATGGTTCCGTTTTCAATTACCTCATCGCCTTTCATGGTAATGATGCGGGCATTTTTGAAGGCTATCTTTCCTTCCGGCACGTCGGTTTTTAAAACAAGCCCGATGTCGGTGCCGACGGTATCGATAGCCGGAGTTTTATCGGACTCGTCGCCGGCAAAGGGGAAGGCATTGCGTATATCCCTTACGAAGTATTTCGGCCCCAATGTCCACATAAGCTTCCGGCTGTCTTTGCTCCAGTGCAGGTAAGTACCAGCATCGCGGGTTAATTTGCTCAAGGGCAGCGCTTTATTTGCTGCCGACAAATCCTGCGGGTTGCCTGTATAAACCATCGGGGTGATGTAGCAGTTAAACAACTCGGTAAAAGCCATCCATTTGCCATCGGGACTGGGGTTAAACTGCGTGGTATATTTAGAAGTATAAAGGGTTTGCCGGTTGGCCCCGGTAGTATCCATCATTTTAAAGGCTTTTTTGTCACCCTCGCTGCTTTGGTAATATATTTTTGAGTCGTCTGTTGAAAATTGCGGGTAGATGCCATTATTGATAATGATTTTTGGTACGCCGGCGCCGTTGGCTGGAACAATATAGATCCCCGGATCTTTTCCAAATGCGAATCCAGATGTTTCGTTTCCTTCGCCCTTCCGGTAAACTACCTTATCGCCTTTGTTAGAAAACTGGGGCGAATAGTAAAAGCCTTTATCGGGTGTGAGCCGGGTCACCTGGCAGGTGATCAGGTCAATTTTATTTACTGAGGCTTTCAGCTCATCGCTCCAGTCGACATACACCAGTGATTTACCATCGGGGCTAAACGATGGTTCATACTCAAAATCGTTTGTGGTTGTTAAACGTTCAGGTTTTCCGTTGGGGAGGCTTTTGATATAGATATACCCGGCGGCATTAAAGGCAACCGTATTCCCATCCGGCGAAGTAGTAAGCTGTCGGATCATTTTAACCGGGAACTCCTCCTGGAAAACTTTTTGCTGGTAGTGCAGTGCTTCTGTAATAGTTTGCTGCGATGCAACTTCAAAAGGTATTTGTACAGCATTTAGGGTATTTGTATCTAAATTCCATATTTTGCCTTTGGAGTAAAAAATAATGTTTTTGCTGTCCGGGGTCCATGCAAAATTAGGGTAAACGCCAAAAATGGCCCAGGTTTCCTGCTGGTCGTGCGACAGGTCGTCATAAACCGGCCATTCTTCGCCGGTACTTAAATTATGGATGTATAAAACCGATTTTAACCTTACCCGTTTTACAAAAGCCAGCAGTTTGCCATCGGGCGATATTTGCGGCCGGCAGGCGCCACCGGCGCCGCCGGTTACCGTTTCAATTTCGCCGGTTTGCCTGTTCAATCTCAGGATGGCATAAATACCCTTATAGGGATCTTTATTGTATTGGAAATCGGGTCCTGGTGTAACGTCTTCGCTCCAATAAATATATTTACCATCTGGGGACACGATTGGCTCACCTGCGTCCTGCTGATCGTTTTTGCGTTTTGTTAATTGTATGCCATCGCCGCCGTTTTTATGGTACAGCCACATTTCGCCGGCACCGAGTGAGCGTGTGCCGGTAAAATGCTTGCGGGCCACCAAAAATTGTCCGTCGGGTGTCCACGAGGCATTATTTAGCAACCTGAAGTTTTCTTTGGTGATCGCATGTTTATCGCTGCCGTCGCTGTTCATGATCCAGATATTGTCACCGCCTTCCTTATCGCTGGTATAGGCTATTAATTTACCATCGGGACTAAACCGCGGCTGTATTTCCCAGGCCTTTCCGCCTGCGAGCAAGGTAGCTTTGCCCCCGGTAATTGGCATGCTGTAAATATCGCCAAGCAAATCAAAAACAATGGTTTTGCCGTCGGGACTAACGTCAAGGTTCATCCAGGTGCCTTCGTCGGTAGTAAATGATACTTTTTTTTGCGGGCCGGGAGGGTTTTCAACGCTCCATTTTTGGGCCTGGAGATTAGTAAAGAGGAATAAGAAAAAGATGGAAGAACAAATGGATTTCATCGCAACGATTTTACGGCGCGAATTTATACACGATTTTCATGATTTTGCGGGATTTTTAGGATTAATTATCTTCGCAAAATTGCTGTAAAGCGGGCGTTATGGCTTGTAAGATTTCCGCTTGATGTGGCGAACACTGTTTACAACAACATCATCGCCCCAAATTTCATATATTAAAATATATGGAAAACGGGTAGTTTTTATTCTTCGATAAGAAGATTGGTTGATATAGGAATAGCGTTCCGGGTACGTTCTAAGATTATTGTAACAAACTTCAATTTCTTCTAAAAACTCATAACCTAATCCTTCTTTTTGTTCTTCGTACCAATCAAAAGCATTTCTTATTTCATGGATAGCTTCTGTTTGAAGCGACAAATTATAAGCCATTACAACATTTTTTTTCCGGTGATAATATCTTTAGCCTCTTCCCAGTTATAGGTTTTGCTTTCACCGCTCAATCGCTTTGCCCTTCGCTCATCAAATTCTTTTATATCTTCTGTAGTAAACTCGTAATCAAAATCGTCATCTTCATTATATTCTTTGGCAAGGGCAAACATTAGTTTCAATAGTTTTTCATCACTATTATCGATATATTGATGAAGTTTTTGACGTATTTGCGTTGTTTGCATGGGAGACCTCGTTTTTAACAAATTTACTAATAAATTATTTATGGAGTAATAATTTCGGATTTCGATTTCCAATTTATCTTTACAACCAATCCGCATTTTTTTGAAATCGTAAACAAATAAACCGTATTATCAAAAATCCGAAATCGTAAATCCGAATTCCGAAATCAAATGACCATCCATCAAATATTAAAACATTACTGGAACCACGACAACTTCCGCCCGATGCAGGAGGAGATCATCAGTTCTGTTTTGCTGGGGCACGATACATTAGCGCTGTTGCCGACCGGCGGCGGTAAATCGGTATGTTTCCAGGTGCCTGCGCTGGCCATGGATGGCATATGCATTGTGGTTTCCCCATTAATTGCCCTGATGAAAGACCAGGTAGAAAACCTGAAAGAAAAGGGCATAGAAGCTATTTCAATTGTATCCGGCATGAGCAAACGGGAAATTGACATTGCGCTCGACAATTGCATTTATACACCGGTTAAATTTTTGTACCTCTCGCCGGAACGCTTGCTTTCGGAATTGGTGCGCGAACGCATCAAATACATGAACGTAAATTTGATAGCCGTTGATGAGGCGCATTGTATTTCGCAATGGGGTTATGATTTCAGGCCGCCCTATTTACATATTGCGGACCTGCGTGAACTGCATCCATTGGTACCCGTGCTGGCGCTTACTGCTACAGCAACCATGGAAGTAAGGGACGATATCCAGCAAAAATTAAAATTCAGCCAAGGCATTGTTTTTCAAAAAAGCTTTGAACGGAAAAATATCAGCTATGTGGTCCAAAACGAAGAAAATAAACTGCGCAAGCTGCTTGATATAGCAAAAGGGGTTAAGGGCAGCGGCATTGTGTACGTTCGCAGCCGTAAAGAAGCTGCCGAAATAGCAAAGTTTTATAACGATAATGGCATTAAAGCTGATTATTACCACGCAGGGCTGGAAGCCGGCCTGCGTTCGCAAAGACAGGAGAACTGGAAAAACAGCCGTAACCGCATTATTGTGGCAACCAATGCTTTTGGCATGGGTATCGACAAGCCGGATGTCCGCTTTGTGATCCACAAAGATCCGCCCGACAGTTTGGAAGCTTATTACCAGGAGGCTGGCAGGGGAGGGCGCGACGAACAAAAAGCCTATGCTGTTTTATTATGTAACCAGGCCGACAGGTATAAGCAGGAGAAAAAATTTGAGCTTAGTTTTCCATCCATAGACGAAATAAAACAAGTTTATCATTCCCTTGCCAATTATTACCAGCTGGCGTACGAGGCCGGCGAGGGGCTTAGCTTTGACCTTGACCTGGGCGATTTTTGCAGCCACTTTAAACTGGATATTATAAAAACCATCAATTCCCTTAAGTTTTTGGAACAGGATGAATACCTGTCGTTTAACGAAAGCGTTTTTTTACCCTCGCGTTTCAGGTTTGAGGTACTTAACGAGGAGCTTTATAATTTCCAGATACAAAACCCGGGTTGGGACCCGTTTATCAAAACTTTATTACGCTCCTACGGCGGCTCGTTCGAAAATTATGTCCGCCTGCGTGAATTTGACCTTGCCCGGCGAACGCATATGAATGTTCAGCAGGTTATTGACGGTTTAAAACAATTGCAGGAGTTTAAAATCTTAAGCTATCAGCAGCAAACGGATAAGCCGCAGGTTACCTGGTTAAAACCCCGGCAACAGGCCAATTCACTTTACATCAATAAAAAAGCTATTGACGATAGAAAAGCGACACACCGTAACAAGATGGAAGCTGTTTTTGCCTACGCGACCCATAAAAAATGCCGCAGCCAGATGCTTTTAGCTTATTTTGACGAACTAAATGCCGAAAAATGCGGTATTTGTGATATATGCCTCGAAGAAAAACGACAAAGAAATGCATCGGAAATATTCGATGATATTACTAATGAAGTTATACAAAAGCTAAGTACAACATCGATGGACCTCGCATCCCTGGTAACATCAACAAACATTGGTACCGACAAAGAGAAAATTGATACCATCCGGCTGTTGCTTGATGCCGGGAAAATAAAATTCGCCGGTGAGAAGTTGGTTATTGGCTAAACGGCAATTATCTTTATGCAATTACGTTTTATAAATTTTTGAAGCCTTGTTTCAGTAAATACACTCTGTGAAAAAAAGCATACTATTTATTGCCTGCATCCTGGCGATTACGAGCGTCTACGCCAAAGGCGACACTACTGTACACGCCTCGCTGGTCACGCTGGGTTCAAAGTTTTATTTCCCGAATTCAATAGGGATGAGTGTGCCCTTTAACAACGTTCACACTAAATTAAGAGACGGCCTTGCATTAAATATTGCCGCCGAATACCGCCCCAACAACACTAACCCGTTCTACTTAAGGCTTGACTATGATGTTTTGAATAATAACTATACAAGCTTTGTCCGTACGTTGCCTACCGATGTAATCCAGGGGAAATTGTCATCTAACTTTATTTTAGCCGGGGGCGGATACCGCAAAAAATTGAACAGGTGGGCGATGTATGTTTCCCTTCAGCCGGGGCTTGGCATGCATTCGTTCGACAGGGCTGCGGTAATCCCCGATGGGGTAGTCATCAGCAGGGTGACCAATGACAGCTTTGCCGCGAAGTCGGCTCTTGGACTTGAGTACTATATAAAGTCGCATTTTGATATTTTCTTTGAGCCTTCCTACTACAAATACTTTTCACACCAGGGTTTCAGCGCCTCGCATTCGCAATTTGCTGGTTTTAATATCGGCATTTCAACCGCAAGGTTCTAAATTGTGAGGTTAGCGACCAGGCAATAAAAATCAGTCTGAAAGAATATAATCTCTTAATAATAGAACCTTCATTTCTAACATTCCGCAATAGCCATCCCGCCCCTCCCATTTTGGCACCCAAAACACATAAAACCAAATTTTATTCTGTTTAGCCATAAACGAATAGTTAGTGTAATAATTACACACTAATGAATATTTTCGCCGATAAAAACCCTACCTTTGCCGATGAAAATAAGGCGTTCATCTATTTTATAAGATTTTAGTGTAACGTTTTGTAATTGGATACGTCTTATGGTTGTATTTAAAAATGATAAACACACAAATTACTGACAATCAAAATACTAATAAAATGAAAACAAAAATAACCGCCATAATCACAATGTTTATTGTAGTATTAGGCATCACAAATTCAACTTACGCAGCTGCCAAAAATAGTGCAACTGTTACCGTTTTAAACAACATCAGCGCCATCAATAAAATCGAAGTTCACGGAAATGTTGAGCTGTTTATCTCGGATGGATCAACAGACCAGGTAAAAGTGTATAACAAATATTATTCTGAAAGCGCCCTGGTGCAAAGCACAAACGGTGTTTTAAGGATTACCTCTTACAACGCCGAAAAATTAGTTGTTTGGGTTACTGCTAACGACCTTACTTCGGTTTCAGCTTATGATAATGCCGAAGTAAAATCATTCGGCGACATTTCAAAAATTGAATTTAACGTCGACCTGTATAACAACGCCTCGGCAAAACTAAACTTAAATGCCTTCAGCGCTAATGTTACAGTTAACGACCACGCTAAGGCTGATTTAAGTGGTAGTGCAAATGATTTTATCTTGAGCCGTAACTTTGCTTCGAGCGTAAACAACTACAACTTTAAAGCAGTTCATTACACTGATAACAAGGTTAATTTCCCTGCTGAGACCAAGGATGATATGGTAGGCATCTAATTCAACTTTTGCAAAAGTTCAACATATATTACGGAAAGCTATCTGTTGGTGCAGGTGGCTTTTTTTGTTGACTGATTACACCGATTTGTTGATAGGATTACACCGATATTGATTGGATTGCACCGATTTACCGGTTGACTTGCAAGACAAAAGGAGGCTTACGGGGTTTAAAAACCCGTAAGCCTTTTGTGGTGCTTAATAAATAACTATTGTTTTTATCAATTTGCCATTATCATTGAAGCATAACATTTTATCTTCAAATGAAACGGCGTCTTCATAAAGTATTCTATTACCGCTGGCGTTATCCACCTCTACCTGGTACAGGTTTTGCGAGGGTGTCCTTAGTCTTTCCATATTGTCTATGTGCCAGCTGGCATAGCTGCTTTTTTTAAGGTATAACCTTACCTGGTCAGGCAGGTTCGCGCTGTGCCTGATGTTCCTCACAGTATTAACCCAGCTGCCGTCCCCGGAATACAATGCCTCATATTTTTTATTGTCCATAACAAACCGGGCTGTGTACATGTTATGATTTGTTTTCCACTTTTTTAACTGTGCCTGCGGATATTTGGCGGAAAATGCTGTAAGTACAGCCTGGGGAACCCCCTCAGTGCCTTTTTGGGCCATTGAACTATATGAAATTATCCACATTGCTGCGATGAGGATAATTGTTTTTATTTGAACGCTTTTCATGATTTTAAAATTTAAATTTATTTTATTGTTTAGCAGCGGATAACCCAAACCAAGATTTTATCTGGTAAGCGCTGGCAAAGCCTTTACCTATACCCAGATCAATACAACTCGATTTAAGACAGTCGCTATAATTGATTGTTTTTGATGTGACGTACTTGAAAAATTTCGTTTTTATTAAGAACGCCGGGCGCAGCAATCAAATCCGCATTACGCGGTTTGATAAGTAGGAATGATGGTAATCGGGTAAAAATTGAGAAAAATGTCCGCTGAGGGTCACTGCTACCGGGGACGTTTTTTGATTTATTAAAAATGAAATGGAAAAAAATGATTTTTTCCGGGGGAAGGTTTTAGCTGTTTTGTTTTCGCTAAAGGTAGACCGGTCATTTCTTATCAGGTAATAGAGGGATTCCGTATTTTTTTTGACTACAGGACTTCTGCCGGCAACCCCGCTTGTCTGAAATTGGGGCGCGAAAAATAAATGAGATACAACAATAAGCAGGTATGCGGCCATTAACACTAATGCGCCAAACTGAATATAGCTATATGGTTTTTTTAGCTTCATCATATTGCAGCTACCTATAACAGAACACTTAAAAAATCAGGTTGTTTTTAAACTTAAATCCTCCGGGCTATTTTTTGTGGTTTGTATTTATTGAACGATTTAAGGGTTTGATTTATTACCGTTTATCAGTATTTTTTGTGCCAGCTGAACGTCTTCACAAATTCATCCCGAAGCGACTTTAACTACCCAGTTTCCCCGGCGATACCCCGAATTTCTTTTTAAAAGCATTGCTGAAATGCTGTACCGACGAATAACCTAATTCGAATGCGATTTCGCTGACTGTCTTTTTCTTTTCCAGCAGGTCTGTTTTGGCCAATTCCAGGCGGGTATCCGAGAGGTAGCCAAATACCGTGTTGCCGAAAACCTCTTTAAAGCCGCGTTTTAACTTATATTCGTTAATGCCCGCCACCTTCGACAGTTCCGACAAGCCTGGCGGCATATCCAAATGCCTTATCAAATATTCGCGGGCGTAAATAATGCGCTCTTTGTCATACTCGGTTTTTAGATACTTTGAGCCCGAATTTTGAAAATTGTTATACGCTTCGGCCTGCAAAACCAGCAGTTCGATGCTTTTTGAAAGCAGGAACATCTTTTTTAAACCGTCGTGATATTTGCAGTTTACTATTGCGTTTATGGCATTCAGCATGTTTATGTCCATAAACATGCTATTGTCGCACAGTGCTGCTGTTTTACCGGCCACTACATTATCACCAAAACGTTTCAATAAGTCATTGGCATCCTGGGTTACCCTTAAAAAGGCATCTTTAGTAAACTGGATCATGAAGGTATTGATGCGCAGGTCATCATTTTTGAGTGTTCCTTGTCCGCTTTGCGAATAAAACAGGTTGTGCTGGTATTTGCCTAATTCAAACGGCCGCTCGAAGTGCTGGTTATCGATAGTGGTTTTACCTTTGATGTTAAAATAGAGGGTAACCATGTCCAGGTCGCCTTTCCAGTCCATTTCCACGTGTTCTTTATAATGCCAGTTGGAATAACCCAGCCTGATACCGTCAAAATACCATTGCCGCATTTTGGCATCGGCAAACGGCAGGTTAATATCCATGGAGTTTTCAACCAGTTTGCCGGCGCTGAAATCCTTCGCCGAAAGATCGTTGGCATGAAGGACTTGATTATCCGCTTTATTTTTTAATTCAAATGGCATTGCTCCCGATTATGTAACTTTTGCTCCGTTTAATGTAACCCCGCGGGCTATCTTTTGACGGACTTTTGTAATAGAAAATCGCCCATAATAATTAAACGCCACAGGCGGCGCCAAGTTACAGGTGATGAATTAATAATTTAAAAATGAACTTTAAAAATTTAAGACAAATGATAAAAATAAAAGGAAACGGAAACATAGTTTCCGAAGAAATAAACGTGAACTCTTTTATCAGGCTGCATATCCGGGTTAGCGGTATGGTTGAGCTTATACAGGCCGATGAAGAAAAAATAATTGTGGAGACCGATGAAAATTTACTGGAGTACATGGAAATAGAAAATTCGGGCAGAACGCTTTATGTTACAACCGAAGGAAAATGGCGCATACCGGATTTTACCTCGCTAAAAATCCAGGTTTTTTACAGGCAAATGTACACGCTTTATAATGGCTGCGAAAAAGGTACGCTGGTTTGCGTAAATACGTTAAGATCGGGCGAACCTGTTGAAATAAAAATTTACAGCGACAAAAGCACCAGCAAACTTGATGTTGAAGCATCAGCTATAAAATTAATTACAGCCTGCGTTGGCGATGTGGAAATAAAAGGCCAATGTAATTTACTTGAGATCAGCGCGAAATCGGAGGGTAACCTGGATGCCAAAAATATGAAAGCCAAAAATGTAATTCTCAAAAACTATTCCGAAGGTAATATCGACCTTTTTGCCGATGAAACCCTTACCATCAGCAACTATGGTGAAGGTAATATCCATTACTGGGGCAACGGTGTTTTAAAAGACATCAAGCACCATGGCGATGGGGAAGTGAGACACCAGGTTGCTGGTCATTGAGTCATTGGGTCATTAAGTCATTAAGTCATTAAGTCATTAAGTCATTGGGTCATTGGGTCATTGAGTCATTGAGTCATTGGGTCATTTTGTATTCTTCTCAATCTAACTTAATCAACTTAATCCAACTCAATCAACTCATTCGACTCAATCAACCCAATCAACTAATTCAAAATGGTAGAAATATTCAAAACAAATGTAAACAACAAAAGGCTGGCAAATAAGGTGCTGAAAACCCTTCGGGCTGAAATGCCGGCCTGTATTTTCAATTTCGACCTTGACGACTGCGACAGGATACTTCGCGCGCAAAGCACGGGCATGCCCGTTGAAATTGATGGGATCATCGGCATAGTTAGGGGTTGTTGCGTGGAGATCAGTTTGTTAGGGGGCTGAAAAATAATATCTTTTATAATTTGCAATAACGTGGCGGTTCAATTTATTTTTCTATTTTTAAAACGAAAATGAGCGTTAAATTATAAGCTTTTTAAGTATGATGAAATTAATAATCAAGTCAGGTGCGGCCTGTATTTTATTTCTAATATTTGCTGTTGGCGCTCATGCGCAGGCAGGTCCGGCGGTTGATGAAAGCAATTTAATAAACAGGTTGTTAACCCTGGGCAATAACAGCGCCACGCAGGCCGATAGTTATTTCATCAATAAAAAATATACTTTGGTTAGCCGCAGTACTAAAAACATGGGTGGTTACGATGCCTTGTTTATGAAATACAAAATTGTGGACAGCACCGACAGCTATACCATAATGGCGATTAAGGAAAAAATAATAAATGCAATGTATATAACCTATTCAAAAGATATGTACATAAACACAGTTGGCCAGGCACTTAAAATGGGCTTTAAGCCTGCCGACGCCGCTACTCCTGATCCGGCCCAAACGGTTTATAACCGGGGCGATGACATGTTTTTAATCCGTACAAACACGGTTAACGGAAAAACTTTTTATGTAATGGCAGCCAGCAATGTGGTGCAAACGGGGAAGGCTGTTTTAGAGGCGAAGTCGCACTGAGATATGAGATGTTAGATATGAGATGTGAGTTACGGGCGCTTTTTGCGTTCATGTTCACGTTCATTTCACACATACACTAATTTGTTAAATGCTGATAATCAGTGTACTATGCATGTAAATTTGGGTCGCTAACTGCAAATGACTGATAATCAATCAATTACAATTTTATTTTCATAAATGTAAATAGCTTATAACCAGGCGATTACAGACACACCCTCTGGCCTTTTTTGAAATGAACACATGGAAGTGGATTTTTTATGTATCGTCCTGAAATAAGTTGTCACTTTTTCGATTAATCCTGGATTGAGTTTACACTTTAGAATTTTTCGCCCCGCAGGGGTTTTCATACCTTCTGCAATTGGCAGGCGCCGTACAATGGTTTACATCCGGTCCTAAAAACCGGCGGGGCGTTCACGCGCAGGGTTCGAATTCCTACGCCTGCCGAAATTGGGAGTAATGCACGAGTTGGTCAGGCGCATGGCTGTAAACCAGGTAATCCGCATTGAGGGGTAGTTAATCTATCTGCTCCCAAAAAATAAAAGCGTTTGGCAGCCTATTTAAACGGCAAGTGAGAAATCACAATCTTTACATCATCTCTCTTGCCCATTTCTTTGATATGGTAATTAAAAGCGGCCGCCCATTCTTCGGCGCGCTCAACTTTTGGGCCAAGAGTTATTTTTTCAACGCAAGGGACAATGTCTACCATTTCGATGTAGACCTTGGTCGGCATATCTTCCGATGAATAGAATTTTTTTTCTATACCGATGCCATCAACCACTAAACGGACCTCATTTTCATATTGA
>Ga0206872_10203_pt1 | contig 16958 bp, 15 predicted proteins | sample Alteio_BWOrgCont_34_FD_152906 | JGI IMG/M metagenome (GOLD analysis project Ga0206872, IMG submission 152906) | Enriched cells from forest soil in Barre Woods Harvard Forest LTER site, Petersham, Massachusetts, United States -... | ecosystem: Environmental > Terrestrial > Soil > Temperate forest >... | reverse complement strand
TGCGCCTGTTGGATGCCTGCGAAAAACTTTGGCGGGAAGGTCTCGCCTTTGAGCTGCAGCTGATCGGTTGTCTTGCCTACCCCGGCGCGGCGCGGCAAATTTTACGCCGCGTGCGCTCTCTTCAAGCCGCCGGTCGTGCGATTCAATGGCAGGCGCACGTCAGCGAAGTTGATCTTCGTACTGCCTATCAGGAATGTTCTTTCACGGTTTTCCCGTCACTACTTGAGGGCTTTGGCCTCCCCATCATTGAGAGTCTCTGGCATGGACGGCCTGTGGTCTGCGGTAAAAACGGCGCACTCGGCGAAGTCGCCGCCGGCGGGGGCTGTGAACCGGTTGAAACCGAGAGCGTGGAAAGCATAGCCGATGGCCTGCGCCTGCTTTTCGCCGATGAAAATCGTTACCAGCGTCTCTGCGACGAAATCACGGAGCGACCCTTTCGCACGTGGCACGATTATTGGAAAGAAGTGACCGACTGGCTCGGCCTTCCGCTATAGCTCTTGTCAAATTTTCGGGAATCGCAATGCTCCTCTCATGGCCGCGCCAAAGAAGAACGTTTTTCTGACCGGGGCAAGCTCGGGCATTGGCCAGGCAACCGCGTGGCTGCTCTCGCAAAACGGTTACGCCGTCTGGGGCACCACGCGAAACGTTAAAAAGCTCGTGACGGATTCGCCTTTTTATCCGATCGAAATGCGATTGGAAAATGCGGGTTCGGTTGAGGCCGCTTGGACCGAGGCTCTCAGGCAAGCCGATCAATTCGATATCGTGATTCAGAATGCAGGCGCGGGGATTTTCGGCTCAATCGAAGAGGTGACTATCGATGATGCCCGTTGGCAATGGCAGGTCTTGGTCGAGGGACCTTTGCAACTCCTAAAACTTGCAGCCGCCCATCTGCGTCCTCGTGGAGAGGGCCTCATCATCGGTGTCAGCTCGCTCGCAGCCGAATTACCGATGCCTTTCTCTGGTCATTACAGCGCGGGGAAGGCCGCCTTCAGCGCGCTGCTTGCCGGACTATCGATGGAGTTGAAACCATTTCACGTTCAAGTGGTTGATGTGCGTCCCGGCGACATTCGCACTGCCTTCAATGATCATCTTCCCAAGACGATGTCTATCGATTCCGCCTATCTTCCATGGGCCAGTCAGGCATGGGAGGAAACCGCAACATTGATGAAGAAGGCCCCGTCGCCGGAGCTTATCGCACGCGCGATTAAAGACATTATTGAGGCTAAAAATACACCTGTGCTCGTTCGCGGTGGAACTTTTTTTCAGGCAATGCTCAGCCCTCTCGGCGCGCGCTTCATGCCCCGTCGCTGGTTGCTCAATTCCATTCGCAGCTATTACAAACTGGATCGCGTCGATGGAAAAAAGTGAGAAGAAACGCATCCTGGTGCTGACCTCGGCCACCGGTGCGGGACATGACACTCATGCCAATGCCACTGCCGCCTGGTGTGCCCGATTATATGGCACGGACGTCGAGGTGATCGTCGATCATACCCTCGAGGACTCCCATCCGATTTATCGCAAGGCAGTCGATTTTTATAATTTCATTCAGCGGACCGCTCCGTGGTTTCACCACATCTATTATAACGTGATCGAGCTGCTTGAAATTCTCAATCCCGGCACCGTCAGCCTCGGGCGCGACTACTACATCAAGCTCCTCGAACGCGTGCGTCCTCACGCGGTGATCAGTGTGATGGACTGTCTGAATCGCGGTTATTTCGAACTGGCCTGCGAGGTTCTCGGTTCCGTCAAGTGCGCCACTTATTGCACGGAATTTTCCGACGGTTACGGCCACAGCCGCAACTGGGTCAACCCGCGCACCGGTTATTTCCTTGGACGAACAGTCGAGACTGTTCGCGATGCGTTGCGACGTGGCGTGCCCGCAGAGCGAACCATGGTAGTCGGGCACTGGGCGCCTCCTGCATTTTATGTCGAGCCGCCAAACGCCGAAGAAAAAGTGTCCTACCTGAAAGATGTCCTGCAGTTGGACCCCGACCGATTCACACTCCTGCTTTCCACCGGAGGAAACGCCGCACAAAACCATGCTGAGATTTTGCGGACTCTTGTTCCACTCGGAGATCGCATTCAAGTCATCGCCCTCTGCGGACGCGATGCGAAGGCACGCGCAGAGCTCGACGCGTGGATCAAACGTGAAATCTCCTTCACCGTGCGGACCTTATCTTTCACCGACGAAATGCCAAAGCTTCTCGGCGTTTCTTCCGCCGTGGTGGCCCGGGGCGGAGCGACGACAGCAGGCGAGGCGCTCCTCTGCAATTGCCCGGTAATTTTCAACGGGCTCGGCCTCATGATGCCTCAGGAATTGCCGACCTGGCGTTATTTTCGCGCGCACGATATCGGCTTCAGGGTCTTCAACGCGGGAGGAGTTCGTCCCATCATCGAGCACTGGCTCGATCACTCAGATGAATATGCGAAACTTCGGCAGCGGATGTGGAATGTCAGGAACGCAACCACGCCGCAAGCGGCACTGGAACTTTTACTCGCCTGACCAGCGACCGAACGCCACCGAAACGTTGGCGCCGCCGAAGCCGCTGGAATTACTCAAGGCTTTTTGGGGCGCAAAGTCCACCGGCTTGGTCAGAATCGGTACGCCCGCGCAGGCGGGATCCAGTCGGGAAATCTTCGCGGAAATAGGCATGAATTTTTCATGCAGCGCCATCACCGTGAAGGCGGCTTCCATAGCGCCAGCCAGACAGATACCGTGGCCCGTCAACGCCTTCGTGCTGCTGACGTAAGGAACACGACCCGTGTTGAAAAGACGGCGAATGGCCTTGATTTCCGAGGTGTCGCCAACGGGAGTTCCGGTCGCATGCGCATTGATATAGTCGATATCACCGGGAGCAAGTCCGGCGTCGCTCAAGGCTGTCTGCATCGCCCGACCGAGTCCCTCGCCTTCGGGTTGCGGTGCCATTACGTTGTAGCCATCGGCAGCCTCGCCCCATCCCAGCACCTCGGCATAAATGGTCGCGCCGCGCGCAAGCGCCGAGTCGAGCGATTCCAAAACCAAAGTGGTCGCGCCACCCGTGCCGACAAAGCCATCGCGACTTGCGTCAAATGGACAGGGCGTCTTTTCCGGATCCGGTTTGACACTGAGAGCGCGCACCGCAGCGAAAGGCAGGAGCGTGTACATGGTGCAATCTTCCGCGCCGACGACAAAACTAATATCCTGACGATTGTGGGAGACCGCATCGTAAGCGTAGCCCAACGCATGCGACGATGACGCACAGGCACTAAGAAATCCCACGACCGATCCCTTGAGCTTGTAACAGGCAGCGAGATTCGCGTTGAGTGTTCCGGGAATAGCGGCGGGCAACGACATCGGATAAACCTTGCGGATGCCTTGCGTGATCATCGTGTGCAGGCTGTCGTAGCACATCCACATCGAGCCGCCCGAGGCGCACATCGCCCCTGTGCGCGGATTGGAAACACGGTCCGGGCTCAACTTCGCATCCGCGATGGCCTGCTGCATCGTGCACCAGGCGTAGACGACGTGGGGGCTCATCGACCGCAGGGCGTTGCGCTCGATTTGATATTCAGATGGAAAAATCCAGTCGTCGCACTTGACGCTCGGAAAAGAGAAATTTTTGATCGTGCCCGCCACCCGCGGACCGCCCGGATCGGTCGGAAATTCATCGAAGGTCTCGATTCCCGATTTCGCATTTCGCAGGCTATCGAGCACTTCGGAAAAACTATTTCCGATGCTGGTGACGAAACCCAGGCCGGTGATGACTACCCGTTTTTTCAATGCCGCCAGATTAATCCAATGCGTAAGACTGTCCAGCATCGTGCTCGTTACCATTTTTAAATGTGGTTTCCCATGGGTTTTCAAAGTGCAGTTCTCCCAAATGAGGGTTAATCTGGCATCCCGTGAAAAGAACCATTCTCATCACCGGCTCCGCTCGAAGACTCGGCGCGGCACTGGCCCGGGGCTTGGCGAAAGAAGGCCACCGCATCGCCATTCACTTTCGATCCTCCCGTGCGGAGGCGGAGGTAGCGGCGCAGGCGATTCAACAATCCGGTGGAGATGCAGTCGCATTTCAGAATTCACTCGCCAATCTTTCAGAGGGCGAACACCTCGTGAACGATGTGATCGCGCATTTCGGAAGCCTCGATACGCTCATCAACAATGCTGGAACTTTTAGCAGCAAGCGGTTCGAGGAATTGACGCAGGACGAATGGGAAGCGGGATTTGCCAGCACGGCAGGCACGGCCTTTGTCGCAACGCGGGCCGCATTGCCACATCTGCGATCGAGCGGTCACGGAAGGATTATCAATGTCGGCGACTCCGCGAGCGAGCGCATTGGATTCACCGAATCGGCGATGAGTTATTACATCGGCAAAATTGGCCTTTGGATGATGACACAAACCTTGGCCGCTACCGAGGCGCCCCACCGGGTCACGGTCAACATGGTCTCCCCCGGCGTACTGGAAGACAGCATTTGCGATACACCTATCGAGGAAATGCCGCTCGGTCGATATGGAACCTATGAGGACATTCTTCATCCGATTCGTTTTTTGCTGGAAGAAAGTTCGGAGGCCGTGACCGGTTCCAATCTTCACGTCGGCGGAGGTTGGAACATCGCGCCCGTTCCGCGCCGGACAGACCAGATGGCTTCCTGACGGCATGACGTGATGGCGAGAAGGTCGAAGTCAAATCCCTCGCGGCGCAATAAATCTTCAAAGAGTGGCGGCGTGTACCGAAGGCTGTAGAAAAGCCGTAACGGCCCTCCAATCTGAGGTGAAAATGGATGACCCCATTTCTCAAAGGGCAGGCTGGTTTTCCAGCGCGCTTGCGCGAGAAATGCGGGAATGCCTTCCACCTGTCCGATGGTCATCTCGGGAACATCCACTCGATCCGCCAAATTCCAGTGCTCCAACCCGGCAGTGAGCCAGGCCAGCGTTTCAGGATTGTTATATTGCGGAAGTACGGACGCCATCGCAGCGCCCAATTCTTCTTTGCTTTCCTGCCGAACGGGAGCGAGATGGGCGCTGACCAGGAGGACATCACTCGGACGCAAAACCGCCCGGAAAATACGACTAATCATCGAAGGCGCGAAGTTGGGAACCAAACCGAAAAAGGTGATCAAGCGCGGAAGATCGCAGTCCTGTTCATCAAGCCATTCTCCAAGAAAAGCTGACTGTGCCAAATCGCAGACCAAACTTCGCCGGTGTTCCGCACCGGCCCCGATAAGCTTCTGCACCGATTCCATCACGAGATCGCGGCTGACATCGATGGCGGAAAATAGCGCAGCGCGCCCGCGACTTTTCAAGCTTGAATATAATTCGGCCTCCTTCGCTCCGGTTCCGCAACCGAGCCCCACCAACAAAATTTTCCCCGGTTGAAATCGATCGAGAACTTGATTAAAGGCGTCCCGATAAATGCGGGCAAACTCGAGATTACCGTAGATGGGCGAATGCTTAAGAGAAACCTGCCGCCACAAATCGGCCTGATGCGGGGTAACGTAAAGAGACTTCGGATCGATCCGATTGGCTTTGAGCGACGCGATGGCTTCGCGAAGAAGCGCTTCGTCTCCCACCGAGGGATGAACGTCAATCGTCATCGTTTGCAAGGCAGTCAACTCGCATTCTTAGCTGCCTTGAAAGCGACGGTGACGGTGGTTCCCTGGGCGAGTTCGCTTTCGATGGATACTTTTGCCCCGCACCGGGCCGCCAACTTCTGGACCAACGCGAGACCCAGGCCGAGTCCCTGTTGCTCATGCTTTTTCCGGTCAAATTGTTGAAACGATCCCACCTGGGCAATCTCCTCAGGAGACATCCCGCGCCCGGAATCGGTGATTTTCAAAACGGCATCGGATCCAAAGTGAATTTTAATCCCAGTTCCCTTGCGTGAAAATTTGCAGGCGTTATCGACCAGTTCCTCGACGATCAGGCTGACATCGCCCGGCGTCGCGATGATCGCGCATGTCTCCACCTGGCTTGCGATGTCACTGGCCCGTCCATGATATTCAACCGCAGTCTGAACGCCGGATCTCAGGCTCTGCTTGAGGTCCTCAGGCGAAAGCCGCTCCTTCACCACTACTCCCTCTGTCGGGGTTGCCTGCAGATCAAGTATCATGAGATAATTCCTCAGGGTCCGATGCAAGCGCAACGCGGATTGGTGGATGTCCTTGACGAAATCCAAGACCTCCTCGCTGGAAAGATTCGCATAATCGGCGCGAAGAACGTCGGCCAATCCAATGATGCCGCCCAACGGCGTGAACAATTCGTGAGGCAGGCTCGATTGCAACGTGCCCCGGAGTTTCGACAGCATCCGGTCCTCCACCCGCCAATGAATCTGCGCCCGTTCGAGCCGCGCTTCAACGCAGCGCAGCAAATCGCCCAGGCTGACAGGTTTGACGAGAAAGTCGTCGGCGCCCAATTCCATTCCCCTCCGCTGGGTGACGAGATGAGTCTGCCCGGTCATGAGCACGACTTGTTTTGTGCTCAGCTCCGGATGTAATCGAATCTGTTGCAGCACAGCCTGACCATCCTTGCCCGGCATGGAGATGTCGGACAAAATCAAATCCGGCAAATGTTCCTTGGCCAGTTCAAGCCCTACGTCACCCGACGAAGCCTCGATCACGCGATAGCCATGATGCCGGAGGGCCATGCTGAAAGTGGACAGGATATTTTCATCGTCGTCTAATAGAAGAATGGTTTTCATGGCTATAAGTAGATATCGGCCTTGGAGGGGTGCGCTTAACTTTCTTCCATCAGTACATTCTTGAGCGTATTGAGCAAGGCGCCCGTCGTATAGGGCTTGGCGAGAAAATATTTCGTTCCAAGTTGGCCCGACTTGACGAGGACATTGTTCGCATTCAGGCCGCTGGCCGCGACTATCTTGATAGTGGGATCAATCTCCCGCAAGGCCAGGATCGTCGCGGGGCCGTCCATGACCGGCATCATCATATCCGTCAGGACCAGGGCGATCTTGTCCCGGTTGGCGGCAAAAAGACCGATCGCCTGCGCGCCATGTTCGGCCGTGAGGACCTGATAACCGAATGCCATCAGGGTCTGCTGGATAACGGTCAAGATGGGAATTTCATCATCAACGACGAGGATCCATTCCCCGTTACCGCGGGGCCACTCCACCTTTTCAATTTTTCTCGTATCCGCTTTGGCACCCACCTCTTCGGAAGGCAGATAGACTTTGAACGTCGTTCCCTTGTTTACCTCACTCGAGGCATTCAGAAAACCGCCGTGACTGCGGACAATGCCCATGGTGATCGCCAGGCCGAGTCCCGTGCCTTTCGACAATTCCTTGGTCGTGAAAAATGGATCGAATATCTTCTCCATGTTTTCCGGTGGAATGCCGCACCCGGTATCAGTCACCGAGATGCAAACGTATCGGCCCGGAGTTATTCCCGGATGGAGGAGTCCATGGCTCAAATCGATTGAGACGGCCTCAACTAAAATAGAAATCCGTCCGCCCCTGGGCATGGCATCGCGGGCATTGACACAAAGGTTCAGGAGAACCTGGTCGAGTTGGGTCGGATCGCCGTGGATGAGAAGCGTGTCGTCGGGCATCTCCGTTTCCAGGATGATGTCCTTCGGAAAGGTGTTGTGGATGATCGATTCAAGCTGACCGATGATCTCTTTGACCCGCAGAACCTGGCGGGAACCTTCGACGCCGCGGGCAAAGGAAAGCACCTGCTTCACCAGGCTCGACCCCCGCTGGGCGCTGCGTTCGATGTCATCGACCACCCGTCTGCTGGCGCCCTCAAGGCCAAAATGCTTGAGCAGATCGACGCCCATGATGATCGGTGCGAGCAGATTGTTCAAATCGTGCGCGATGCCTCCTGCCAGGGTGCCGATGCTTTCCATCCGCTGGGCGCGGAGAAGGTGTGATTCGATTCTCCTGCGTTCCGTAATGTCCGTATTGATGCATAGAACGGAGGTGGGTTCGCCTCCGGCATTCCGAAGGAGAGTCCACCGGGCTTCGATGACAATGGGTTTCCCGGCCTTGGTGACATGTTCGAGTTCGCCGGTCCAGCCACCCTTTTCCATGAGCGATTCCATTGCGGGATCGAATTTCTCCAAGCTGGGATAGAAGAGTTCGGTTGCTCTTTGCCCAAGCGTCTCGCCTGCGGTCCAGCCATAAAGACGCTCCGCGCCCTTGTTCCAAAACAGAATCTTGTGCTCCATGTTGCGAACGACGATCGCGTCGCGGGCCTGATCAAGGAGAGCTGCCTGCTCCGCCAATTTCTGTTCAGAAACTTTGCGCTCCGTGATGTCCTGAATTTGGGAGATGAAATAGAGAGGAACGCCCTGGTCATCCCTCACCAGGGAAACACTCAATTGAATCCATACGATATGACCCAGTTTATGGATATACCGCTTTTCCATTTGATAGTACTGGATTTCACCTGCCAGCAGCTGCTTCGCATACTTGAGATCTTCGTCAAGGTCATCGGGATAGGTGATGTCTTGGAACGTCTTGCCATACAACTCGTCGGCGGTATAGCCGGTCAAATTACACAAGGCCCGGTTGACTTTAATCCAATGCCCATCCGACGATACCACCGCCATCCCAATGGCTGCAGACTCGAAGGCCCTGGCAAAGCGTTGCTCACTGATGCGAAGGGCTTCATCCCTCGCTTTTCGGTCCGTGATGTCCTGGACGATCCCCACCATCCTGAGTTGGCGGTCGGTCAATGGATCCCTGAGAACGTGCGCCTGCTCATGCACATACCGGATGGTTCCGTCCGGCCAGATAATGCGATGATCGATTTCATAAGTGCTTTTTTCCTGAATGGCCTTATTTGTCGCCTCCTGAACGACATGACGATCATCCGGATGCACCGAGCGAAAAAAATTCTCGGCACTGACTTCAATTTCCTTCGGCTTGTAACCAAAGATGCGGAACACTTCGTCCGACCAGTAGAGCCGATTGCCGTTGACGTTCTCGAGATCCGTGAGATCGAATTCCCAACTTCCAAAACGCGCGATCCGCTGGGCCTCCTTCAACATGGCCTCGCTTCGACGGGATTCCGCCTCGCTCTCCACTAATTTTTTCTGGGCCTCGTGAAGTAAAAAAGTCTGCCCGCTGGATCCGAGTACGGCATCGAATCGGTCTCCCAATAATTCCCGGAGACGGGCCTCCGCCTCTTGCAATTGCCGCACCCACCGCGAAATCTCGAGGTCCGCCGGATCCGGCAAATATTTCGTGGGAGGTTTGCTCATACGGTACCCTGCTGATCCTGACACCGATGGTCGCTGGCTAGATCATTTGCGTCGATACTCTAAGGGATAATTTAAATGGCAACTATTGTAAAATTTAATCGCGAGCGGCGCGGCTAAACAATCTCCCGCCATTTCTTGCATTCCTGCCGGGCAAAAGTTTTCTATAGCTATAAAAGATTGTGTAAACAAACAACCGTTATGGGCTTTACACATGTTCGAAGCTCCCATAACTTTTTTAAAGCTTATTCAGCCCCAGTCATGAAATCGTCCTCCACCCCGGAAGCCCCGCGCAAACGAAGTGCCCACGACCGCGCGGGAGTCACGGAAAGCATGGAAGATTACCTCGAGTGTATTTTCGACCTGGAGAACAGCAAGGGTTACGCCTGCGTCTCGGATGTTGCGGAGGCCCTTCGCTTGAACCGGGCCAGCACCTCGATCATGGTCAAGCGCCTCGGCAAACTGGGATTTCTCCGCTACGAGCCTTATCGCGGGTTTGCCCTGACTCCGGAGGGATGCCGGGTCGCGGAAAAAATCCGCAAACGCCACGCCATGCTGGCCGATCTCTTCCAGTTGATGGGCCTCGCTCACCGCGATCATCTCTCCGACATCGAGGGAATCGAGCATCACTTGAGCGACCGAGCTTTCCGTCGCTTTGCCGAACTGGCCGAGCACCTGCGCACCCATCCGCTCCCCCGCTCCTCACGCTAGCTTAAGATTTATGCCCTCCAAATTCGTTCCGTTGACCGAGCCGCTATATGAATACCTGATCGCCCAGCGATCAAACGCGGTCGATCCGGTGCTCGAGGCTCTACGAGTCGAAACCGAAAACCTGGGCGACGTCAGTGTCATGTCGATCAGTCCTGAACAGGGGAGCCTATTGACTCTGCTGGTCGGGCTTATCGGAACCAAATGGGCCGTGGAAGTCGGCACGTTCACCGGAACAAGTTCCATCAGCATCGCGCGGGGGATGGTCCCCGGCGGAAAATTGACCTGTTTCGATCAAGACTTCAAATGGACCACCATTGCCCGCCGTTATTGGTCGAAGGCCGGTGTCCAGGAAAGAATCGAATTGAAACTCGGCTTTGCCCGCGAACTGCTTGCCCGTTTTCGACCCCAGGCCCCGCTCGATTTCGTTTTCATCGATGCGGACAAGGAATCTTACGACGACTACTACGAATTGCTTCTGCCCCACGTGCGCCCAGGCGGCCTCATTGTTTTCGACAACATGCTCCGTGGCGGACAGGTGATCGATCCCACTGAAAAATTCACGCCGCCCAATCGTGCCATCGATCAGCTCAATCGCAAACTTGCCATCGATCCGCGAGTCCAGACTGTTCTCATCCCGGTCGCCGACGGCATTTCCCTCTGCCGGAAGTGGTAATCAGCCTGTAGCGGCGGTCATAGACTGCCGCTACGGATTGACGGTAAGCCCCTCATTCAGAAGATCCGCCGGGCGCGAGGAACTTCCCGCATAAATCTGGAAACCACCCGGTTCCACCACCCGCTCGCCTGCGGCATTGACCATCGAAAATGCCTCGAAAGGCAATTCAAAGGAGACGACTTGAGTTTCGCCCGCCTTCAAATGAATCCGGCGAAAGGCCTTCAACTCCTTCTGCACCCACGTCGCGGACGTGATCTCGTCCTCGACGTAAACCTGGACGATTTCATCGCCATCGCGCGTACCGGCGTTCGTGACCTCGATGCTCACCGAGGCCGATTCGCCCGGCCGCAATTCGTTCGATGCCACCTTAAGATTGGCGTAAGCAAATCGGGTGAAGCTCAGCCCAAAACCAAAGGCGAAAAGAGGTTCCTGCGTCAGGTCGGCATACTTGTTTCCATGCTGGCCGCGCACCTGGCTGTAGTAGATCGGCTGCTGGCCAACATGATAGGGAAAAGAAACGGCGAGCTTCCCGGACGGATTGATATCTCCGAACAAAATCTCCGCAATCGCCTGACCGCCCTGCATGCCGGGATTAAAGGCCTCCAGCACCGCCGAGGCCTGATAGACCAAAGGCGGCAAAACCAGCGGCTTGCTGTTGATCAGGACGAAGATCAGCGGCTTGCCGAGTTTACCCAGGGCCTCAACGAGCGCCAACTGTCCCCCTTGCAACTCCAGCGTGCCGGTCGAATTATATTCTCCGACGAAATGCAACTGGTCTCCGATCACCACGGCAGCCACATCCGCGTCCCGGACTTTTTCCACCGCCTCTGCAATGTTATCGGTCTGGTTGGGGCGAATGGCGCAGCCCGCAGCGTAGACAACTTCGCAACCCTTCGGCGCACGCTGGCGGATGCCATCAAGCACCGTCACGGTACTTTCTCGAGGATGCTTCCCCATTTCAGGAGAATGCTGGGCCGCGCCCAAAGACCAATCGCCTAATTGTTCCAGATCGTTGTCCGCATTGGGTCCGACCACGGCGATACGTCGGAGTTTTCCCGGCTCCAGAGGTAAAATTCCCTCGTTGCGCAGGAGGACCACCGATTGCCGGGCGACTTCCAGGTTCAGTTCGCGATGCGCTGGCGTACTGATAATTTTCTTCGCGAGCGCCAAATCGGCACGGCGCGGATTTTCAAACAGACCCATCCGGAATTTTAATTCGAGCACATGACGACAAGGCTCATTCAAATCCTCTTCCGTCAACAGGCCAGTCTTCACGGCTTCCACCGCCCCATCGAAAAAGGAGGGCGTTTGCATCATGATATCGTTGCCGCTCTTCACTGCCAGCGCCGCGGCTTCCTTCATCGTCGCACAGATTTTTTGTTCCCACTGCAGGCGGCCCACGTTGTCCCAATCGGTCACCAGAATGCCCTTGAAACCCCATTCGCCCCGCAGGACATCCTTGAGCAGCCACTTATTCGCGGTCATCGGAACGCCTTCCATCGACTGGTAACCGGTCATGAAAGTCATCGCCCCCGCCTGCACGGCTTTCTCAAACGCGTGGAAAAAATAGGACCGCAATTTGCGGCGGGAGACATCGGCTTCGGAAGCATCGCGCCCACCCTGCGTCTCCGAATAAGCAGTGTAGTGCTTGGCCGTCGCCAGGATCGACTCGTCATCGTTGAGACCATTGCCCTGGTAACCGCGAATCATCGCGCGCCTAGCTCCGCGATCAGAAAGGGATCCTCGCCAAACGTTTCACCGACACGGCCCCATCGCAAATCCCGCGTAAGACAGAGCACCGGCGAGAACGTCCACTGGATACCGGTGGGCCGCACCTCACGCGCCGTAACTTGTCCCACCTTGAACAGCAGATCGGGATTCCATGAGCTCGCCATGCTGAGCTGGGTTGGAAAAATGGTCGCCCCTTTCCAAAAGGAATGGCCGTGGATGCAATCTTCCGCAATCAAGAGCGGAATGCGGAGACGGTTCATCGCCGCCAGATCGATCGCCACGTTCACGTCCTCGCCCAAAATATGCAGGAACGAACCGACATACTGTTCCGCAATGGCCTTCTCGATATTCTGACGGCCATCCAGCATCATCAATTGACCGATCTTCTCCTCAACGGTCATCCGCGAAAGCAAATCATCCGCCCGCGTCTGAGCATCCTTCGTGCTGTCCTGATAGGGGAACATGCGGAGCATTCAAGCAAACGTGCAGAAAATTGCAATGCACTCCGCCTTTTCTCCCAGAGCTACGTTTTCTGGAGGCGAGGGCACAAACGCGATGCCCCAAGCTTGACCTAATGGTCAGTATGGATACTTTTAAACACATGGCTGCAACTGCTCTGGTACGCGCACGAGCGCTTGTCTTTCGCCTGGCTCCTGAAGAGCAAGTCGAACTTGCTAGTGCCATTGTCAATCGGGTATCGCGCCTTCCCGCAAACCGTCCCCGGAAAAAGTTAACTGGCCCGATAGGCCAAAATGTCAGTCATCTTGCCAAGGCCATTGGTTCGCCTCTCACAGGCAAAGGCTTGGATACTCGCTTGGAAAAAGCAATAAGCGGCCAAGAGGAAAGCGTTCCAGCTTCCGCCGCGATTAAAAGCGTTCGCAAACGTCTCGGCCTTTAACGTCGTAATTGACGGCGTGTCCAATACCGCACTCGACGCGCTGGATGGGCGATGGCGACAATCCAAGTTACGTTGTCCCGAACGGTGTAAATGATCTTGAAATGGTGCTTGGGCGTGGGACCAAATTTGCGGTAGTCGGAATAGCCTTCAAGAGGATATCGGTCGGGATGGTCCCGGATTTTCTCGAAGGCATCTTCAATCTCTTCGACAAATTCAGAGACCACTTTGGTCGTGTAAGGTCGATGAAAGAGAAAATCGGCCCAGCGATTGAACTCAATGTTGGCTGCCTTGACCAAAATGGGATCGGGTTTGCTCAAGACTGGGTTTCTCGTGTCAACCTGATCTCATTAAGACCCGAAGTTCCTTTAAGGAAAGATCGAACCTGTCACAGCCGGTTTTCGCTTGAGGGAAAAAGGTATTGCCGGGGGATGGCGGATGTTAAGATGCAACCGTGTTGACAACGTCCATCCAAAAATCCCTCATCATCTCGCTGCATGATGCCCATCCGGGTTCGCAAGCGCAGATTGCGGAGCAGGTTGCATTTTTGGCGGCGTATGGAATTACATGCAGCAGCATTCTCATCGTGCCGGAATTTCATCACAGCGGATTGATCTCGGAGAATAAGGAATTCTGCGACGCCGCTTCTGATTGGCAGGCCAAAGGGCACGAACTCGTCCTTCACGGCTATTTTCATGACCGTCAAGAATCACCGCCGGAAAAACTTTCCACAGTTTTCTGGACCCGCCTCTACACCAATCGCGAAGCCGAATTCCTGGACCTGCCGCGTGAAACTGCCCAACTGCGGTTAGAACGAGGCCGCGCTCTTTTCAAGTCCCAAGGCTGGCGCGGACGCGGCTTTGTCGCCCCGGCGTGGCTCATGGCCGGAGGCCTCACCAATCTCCTCGCCGAGATGGGCTTCGCTTACACCACGCGCGTCGGGGAGATCATCCCACTTCTTCCCGGCCTCAACCAACTCAAGACCTCGCGATCGCTTTGCTACAGCACGCGGGCCGGTTGGCGGCGCTTCGCTTCGGGCATCTGGAACAAGTATCTTTATGGCAGGTTGCGCGACACAGATTTAATTCGTCTAAGTCTTCATCCGCGCGATCTTGAATTTCCGTTGATGCGGCGGCAGATTGATCAAATCCTGCGCGCCTCCCTCAAGCGCGGTTTCCAACCCACCACCTACGGCGATTATGTTGCGCGTTGACCTCCAACTCCACTCCCGCTTCTCGGACCGCCCGAGCGAATGGATTTTGCGTCGCCTCGGCATGCCGCAAAGCTACAGCGAGCCCGAGGATCTCTATCGCAAACTCGACGCTGCAGGGATGACCTTCAAGACCATCACCGATCACAACCGGCTCGACGGCGGCAAGGCCATCGCCCATCACCCGGACGTTTTTCTCAGCGAGGAAGTGACCACTTATTTTCCCGACGGCTGCAAGATTCACCTTCTCGTCTGGATGCTCAACGAAGCCCAGCATGAGGAAATCCAAAATCTGCGTCCCAGCATCTACGAGCTCGCCGCCTATCTGCGCCAGCAAAACCTGCCGCATGGCGTCGCGCATCCGCTAGTCAATATCAACCAGCTTCTCACCGTCGAACATTTCGAGCGGCTCGTCCTTCTCTTCCGCTGTTTTGAGGCGCGCAACGGCAATCGTGAACCGCTGGGCCAGGAAGTTTCCAATCGCTGTCTCGGCGCTCTCACGCCGGAGAAAATCACGGAGCTGGCCAATCGCCACAACCTCGAACCGACTCATGCCGACGCCCATCGCAAAAGCCTCTTCGCTTCCTCCGACGACCATAGCAGTCTCTATCCCGGCAAGACTTATACCCAGGCAGAAAACGGTTCGACCCTGCGCGATTTCTTCGCCGCCCTCAACCGGGGCGAGGTCAAACTGCACGGCCCCATGGGCGATCCGCTCACCTTTTCCAGCAGTCTCTACACCACGGTCTTCAGTTTCGCGCGGGACAAAATCAAGCGTAACGCCCCCACCAGCGCCGGCCTGCTCGGCAAGATGGCGGAACGTTTTCTCGCCGGACAGAACCCGACCGCCTTCTCCTTCGCCGAGCGCTTCGGCCACGTCACCGAGGCGATCCGCACCGGCCAGGCCCTCGATTTCGTCAAGCCGGGAGAGACGACCATGGCCCGTGAAGTCAGCACGTTTCTCTCCGATCCAAAATTAAAACGGGCACTGGACCAGATCATCATCGAGGAGCCCAACGCCCAGCGCCGCTCGTTTCGCATGGCCTCCCACATCACGAACGAGCTCTCTTACCGGCTCATCACCCAATTTCAAAAGCGCGTCAGCAAGGGCAACCTAATCGACGCGTTTCAGTCCCTCACCGGACTTCTTCCCGTCGGTGTCAGCGTCACGCCCTACCTTGTCGCCTTCGGCCAGCAGGCGCCTGACCGCTCACTGCTCACCCACGTCGCACGTCGTTTCACGGGAACGGTGCCTCAACCGTTGCGCAACGAGAAGCGCGCCTGGTTTACCGATACGCTGGAGGACGTCAACGGTGTCGCCCGCACCATCCGCGCCATGACGCAGGCCGCCCACCATGCTGGGGCCGATCTCACCGTTGTCACATCGAGGTCGAAGCTCTCCATTACCGACATCCCGATCAAGAATTTCCCGCCCGTGGGCGAATTTGAAATCCCCGAGTACGAATTGCAGAAGCTCAGCTTCCCGCCCTTCCTCGACATGCTCGACTACATCCAGCGCGAGCGTTTCACCGAATTGATCATCAGCACGCCGGGACCGATCGGACTCTGTGCGCTCGGTTGCGCCAAGCTGCTCGGCCTGCGCACTTCGGGCATCTACCATACCGATTTTCCCCAGTACGCCCGCTTCCTCAGCGACGACGCCTTCATGGAATCCCTGGTCTGGAATTACATGCAGTGGTTTTACGGCCAGACCGACATGGTCTACGTCAACTCGGAGTTCTACCGCCGCTGCTGGATCGATCGCGGAATCCTGCCGGAAAAATTGCGCATCTTCCCGCGCGGCCTTGATACCGAACTCTTTAATCCCTCCCTGCGCGATACTAACTACTGGATAAAACGGGGTGCGAAGGGTCCGGTACTTCTTTACGTGGGCCGCATCTCCAAGGAGAAGGACCTCAGCCTGCTCGCCGAGATCATGCCCGCCCTGCGCAAACAGGCGGGGACATTCACCTTGACCATTGTTGGCGAAGGCCCCTACCGCGCCGAGTTGGAAAAGCTTCTGCCCGGCGCCATTTTCACCGGCATCCTCAGCGGACGTGAACTCGGTGTCGCCTATGCGTCGGCGGACCTGTTTGTTTTCCCAAGCACCACTGACACCTATGGCAACGTCGTCGTGGAAGCGATGGCCGCCGGATTGCCCGCCGCCGTTTCGGACATCGGGGGCCCGCGCGAGCTAATCAAAAATTCCCAGATGGGCCGCGTTCTTCCCGCGCGCGATGCCTCCGCTTGGGTCGCCGGGCTGACCGAAATGCTGGCCAAACCGCTCTCAATTGAGGACCGCCGGATCCTGGCAGAACAAGCTGGTATTGACCGTCGCTGGAACAGTGCCTTCGCCCGCTTCTGGGCAGCCGGGGCATAAAAAAGCAGGCTCCGTCGCACATGGTGCGACGGAGCCTGCTTATTAGAAGAAAAGACCTACTGCTTGGATGGCGCGTCGGCAGAAGCCGGCGCTGCATTGGTCCCGGCTTCGGCACCTGCTGCAGGTTGCTGAACACGGAGCAAGCCAGCCTGGGTCGCCTCTT
>Ga0206872_10192_pt2 | contig 17070 bp, 5 predicted proteins | sample Alteio_BWOrgCont_34_FD_152906 | JGI IMG/M metagenome (GOLD analysis project Ga0206872, IMG submission 152906) | Enriched cells from forest soil in Barre Woods Harvard Forest LTER site, Petersham, Massachusetts, United States -... | ecosystem: Environmental > Terrestrial > Soil > Temperate forest >... | reverse complement strand
AAGTTGACCGACGAGTTGACCCACGTCACGACCTACACCTACGACGGCTTGGACAAGCTGGAACAAAAGACCTTTGCCGACAGCAGCTACCAGACCTGGAAATATGACAAGGGCGGACGAGTGACCAGCCAACGCACGACGGCGGGCAACACCATTTCCAAGACGTACGATGCCTGCAATGAATTGACGGCGGAAAACTACGGCTCAACGATCACCGGGACCTACGATTTGACAGGCCGTTTGGTTTCGACGACGGAGGGAGGCACGTCACTGACCTACGTCTACGACAATCTGGGCCGCAACACCAGCTTCACCGACCAAGCTGGCCACACGAGCACCTACAGCTATGATTTGGATGGAAATCGGCTCAACACGGCGTATCCTACCAGCTTGACCGGCACTGTCACTTACGACGCTGCGAATCGCCCTATGATGCTCAAGGATGGCTCAGGAACGACGCTGGCCTCCTACACGTTCGACAACCTCGACCGGATGACGGAGGTTTCATTGGCCAACAGCACAACGATCACACCGAGTTATGATTTGGTGAACCGCGTCACTGGCATCGTCAATGCGCTCACCTCGGGTAACCGGACCTATGGATATACCCTGGACAATGCCAGCCGCGTCACCTCGCTTACTGCACCACGGGGAACGGTCGCCACCAGTTACGATGATCGCGATGAAGTGACGGGGATCACCGAACCGAGCGGTTCGCCGTTCGCGGATCAGAGCTTTGTTTATGATGCGGCATTCAACCGATCAAGCTGGACTTTGGGCACGACGACGAAGAACTACACCGTCAATTCCCTTAACCAGTACACCGCCATTGCCAGCGCGACGCCGACGTGGAACACCGATGGTGGTTTGGCCACCTACGCAGGCAAGACCTACACCTATGATGCCTTGGGCCGGTTGACGGAAGCCGATTATACCGGCGGCAAGACGCTCTATAGCTATGATCCGTTTGGGAGGCGCGTGAAGAAGATCAATGAGAATGCCAGCGGCACCGTGCTGTCAACGTATCAATATCACTATGATGGCACTCAGGTAGCAGTGGAATACCAGCCTTCCACGACGTGGACTTATTACGGCGGCATCATGCGCACCGATGGCACCAACAAGCAGTGGTACTATCGCGATGGACAGGGCAGCGTGTCCGCTGTAGCGGATAATTCGGGTAACCTGCTGGAAGCGTACGAATATACCGCTCAAGGCCATTTTCAAATCACCAACGGCAGCGGAACCGTGCTAAGTGCAACTGCCATTGGCAATGATCTACTCTACGCCGGATACCGGTACGATGCGGAAACGGGTAATTACTTTTGCAATGCTCGTTACTACAGCCCAACGCTGGGTCGGTTCCTCAACCGCGATCCGCTTGATGGGGCAGAATTTTCCCAAGGAACGAATTTATACGCCTATTGTGGGAATAATTGCGCGAATGAAACCGATCCCTCGGGTATGGCAGATGGGCAATGGGTTATATACCCGAGATTGGGTAACGGGGATCGAGAGTGGGTTCCCAATCAGCAGTCGGCTACTCCTAACGGCGTGCTGAATAATACCCGTCGGACAGGCCCCGCGTTTAATCCAGGTAAACCGGATAATACGCCGTACCTGAAAATTCTTGCGGGGTTTGAAGCCGCCCCGGCCGCGATATTTGCGTGGGAATTACTTCCAGCTAGCGCAGAAGCTATTCCCGGTTTAAGGTATGCACAAGCTGCCCTACAAAATGGGAATCGAATAGCGTATGTTTTTAATCCGGCTACTGGAGCTTTGGCATTCGCGGCTACTCACAATGATGCATGGGATGCGCTTGGCCTAGATAGCATGGAAATGTTAGAGAGCGGTGGAGTCTTCGGCGAATATTTTGGGGGAAACCCTATAACATATCAAGGTGCGGGTCAGGCTGCCATGGACGCTGCCGGAGCTGTAATAAAAGCTTTGGAACCATACTGAACAATGATCGCGTTCTGGCCCCTTAAAAACTTATCTCTCAAGGAGATCGCCGAACGAATCTCTGAGATGAAGTTGGGGCGAAACCTTGGTGAAATTATTCGGGCAGTGTATAAAAACCGCAGTCAATCAAAACAGTTTCGATCCCGACACGCAGACATGGTGTTTTCGAGCATGCTGGCCTTGTCGGAAAATAAATTGGAAGTTATTGAAGAAGAAATAATAAAGCGGAACCGCCCACCCATTCTTGGTCAAAAAGTGGGCTACGAGGAAATTATTTGGTCATCAATCTCAACGATTGTTTTCCAACTGAACCCGATCGTTTCTAATACATTCAGTAAGCGTGTAATGGAGTCATGCTTGATTCGCCCAACTGATTTGGCATATGCCTTGATTCATTCTGAACCCATCGCTCTCCTCGCCGAGCATCATCAGGCCTTTCTAAATTCTTCACTTCTTGAAATCGTTATTTCTGCGACCGATGACTCAAGATCAATTTACGCTTTAAAAATTGCGAGATCATTTCCGGTATGGTCGGAAATTAGCCAATTTGTTTTTGAGGCGATGATTCGGGGAAGCGCACCAAAGCAAGTAGAAGCGATGTGGTTGGTCAATCAAAGAAGTAATATTGAAGAAGTTATTTCTTTTATGGAGGACAAAGGATTCGAAACTTCATTTTCCGTAAAGCGCCCCAGCGACATTCGTGTGCTAACGAGAGAAATTGTTAATAAGAGCCGTGATATTCCTAAGGGCGAAATGAGCTACGCCATAAAAATGGGGGGCGATTTCCTTTCACCCGCAGATCAAGAAAAGCTATCAATTCTGATCAGAGAGTTATTGAAAAATGGCGAGAGTCCAGGGAAAGAAAGCTAGCGGAATAGGCTCGCCCTTCATCCTTTTTAGCGGCTAAAAAGAAGTAGTGTACTGGATTATCGCGCCTCCAAAGGACGCTCCCACGGTCAGAAACCGCGTCGGGAACAATTACGTTTGGCGACCACAAGCCGTCCCCGGAAAACACCACGCAAGCCGCTGAATGGCAGCAGGAAAAACGGACTGCGTACGGTGAAACCGCGTCGGGTATGGGAGTTGTCGGCTACTCCTACACAAGGTGGCCCGAATAAGAAGTGAACTCTACAAGCCAACCACAGCAACTGAATTGCCAATAAAAAAATAAACGCAAAAATGGCTTCTCGGTTACGAACGCAACCCCCAATGGAAGCCAAGCTCACCTACATCAAACTCAACAGTCAAACGGCTTGCCCACCTCGTACCGCTGTCCCGGTTAACCAAAGATGTTATCGGGGATTTTTCACCCTCACACCCGGATCGCCTTCGGTTATGGCTGCGACCATTTCTGCTATGTCCCGCAAACGTAATCCAGAATTTGACTAAAGGGGACCGGTACATTTGCGATTGTCACTTTAAAAAAGATATCTCGCGTTCAAGTATCCCTAAGCCATCGCCTTCACCTCACTCGGTCGCCAGTACCTTGACGACAACAGCGACCCACTGCTCGAGATATATTTATCGATTGGGTGACCCAACGTCGTGCCTGCCTGCCAGAATTCATCCACCTGCCAGCAGCGCGGATTTTCCGTCAGCCCCATCTGTTCGTTCTCCAGCAGAAGCGACATCATCTCGATTGCAGAACGTCCCATCCCCGCGGAATCACGGCGCAATCCCGAGAACTCCGGATTTTCCACGTTCGCTTTAAAAAGCGAAATATCCTCCGGCACGCGCAGTCCCATCTTTTTCAACCACGGACAGATCGTCATCGCGTCGTGTATATAGAGGACATCCGGCTCATATTGCCGGATCCAGCGTTGGAACGTCTTTTCATTATATTCCCCAAAAGCCGACAGCGGCGGAATCCGTTGACGCACCGGCAATCTCAACTGTTGTAAAAGATAAGCCGCATTATAAATTCCCCGTTGATGCTGATTTTGCATCGGTTCCACCGCCATGCCGATTCGGCGATAACCTGCTTTCTTTAGAAGGTGAAGGGCTTCGATCACTTTGTGATAATCCGCCGTTTCCACGTGATGCAGGTTGCGCGGACTCCACAGAGTCCGTCCGATCTCAATCGCCGCAAAATTTTTCCAGTCCAGGTAGAGCCGGGGTTGACGGTGTTCCAGGCGTGGGACAATGATCACACCGCGAATCCCCCGCGCCACCAGCACGCGACTCAACCGCCGATGGTCCGCCGGGTTTCCCGACAAAATAAACGACTCCAGTTTATAGCCCAGGCTCGTCGCTCGTTCCTGCGCCGCCGCGTGGAGAATCTTCTGGTAGTACGGGCCCTCCTCCATCGACCACTCAATGATAAACGCCAGCGATTCCCGGTAATGCAGCGCATCCGGACGCCGGGCCAGGGAAAACGCCTTCGCCAGCAGGGGATGAGGTTGATAACCCAACGATTTCGCTGCGACCTGCACCTTCTGCCGCGTCTTCGCCGAAATTCTCCCCAGCCCTCTCAGTGCCAGCGATACCGTGGCCGCGCTCACTCCGGTATGCTCGGCAATTTTACGAATGGTGGAGGACATTTCGCTTTTAGGGTAAACGGATGCTAAACCGTTTAGCAAGATTTCTTATGGTGCAATTCATATCAACCGTTACATTCGTGAAATGGTAGAGCTTCTTCTTCGGCCCAAGCACCTCATCGGTGACTTTCCCGACAGAAGCTATGCTCGCATTTCGATTCTAGCGCTAAAGAGCGTTTTTTATCTAAGTGCCTCATTGATAGCTATAAACGACAAAATATCGAGTCTCCGTTTTGACGTTTTGTCTTGGATTAGTGCAACAGAATCAAGGAACAGTCCATTGTCGCAAAAACGGAATTAGTTGAGAATCGTTTTTGTAATTTCAGAGAACCTAGGAAAAATCCCCATGAAGAAAAACAGCTCCCTTGTCGCCCTCTCCGATGCGGTCACATCGCGAAAGTTTTTCCTCGCTCTGCTACTCGCGATTTCCTTCGGTTTCTCCGCAAAAGCCGATACCTACACGTGGACCAATGGCGTTAACACTTTCTGGACCAACGCTGGTAATTGGACCCCCAGTGGCACGGGCACTTTTCCTACTGCGGCGGGAGATGTGGCCGATTTCAACGTCGACATGAGCAGCCTCAATGCTCAGAACGCAGTACTCAACGCCCCGGAGACCATCGGCATCTTGAATATCGGTGATACCTCGAGTGGAACCATCGCCTTTACCATCACCTCCGGCGGTTTGCCCGACATCCTCACCTTCAATAACAACGGAGAGGGTGCCTCCATTAATCAGGATGCGACCGCTGGTGTGGACACGATCAGCGTCCCGATCGCCCTGGCCGAGAATTTGACGATCTCAAATGCTGCCGCCAATGCGCTCAACCTCACGGGAAGCATCACCGGCTCCGGAAATTTGATCCTGACCACGACGGGTACCAGCGCACTCGGTACCATTGTCCTGAGCGGCTCTCCCGTCAATAATGCGGGCACGATCATCAACTCGGGTTCGGGCGTCGCCACCGTCACTCTCAGTGGCGGTATTGGTTCCAATGTAACCACCATCAACCAAAACAGCGCCACCTCCGCCCTGGTCATCAGCACGAACGCCATCAACGTCAATTCCGCCGGCACCACCATCTCCTCCACCGGTACCGCGACGACTGTTTCAGGTGGAACCGCTGGCACCGGCGCCCTGATTCTCAACGACAATGGAGCCGGCGTCATAACCCTCTCGTCAACAGCGGGAAGCACCATCAACAATACGGGTGCGATCATCAATTCAGGAACCGGAGCGGGAATCGTCACCGTTAGTGGCACCATCGGCGGGAGCGTGAACGCGCTTACTCAAAACTCAGCCACCAGTGCGTTGACCATCTCGGGCACCACCAACACCTACACCGGAACCACCTCGGTTCTCGCGGGCACCCTCAACTTCATCAACAACGGTTCTCTCGGCGCTGGCACCACCAATATCCTTCTCGGTAACACGACGGGCACCGTCAATGTCTCGCTTTTGAACGGTGGCGCCAACTGGAGCCGCAACGTCACCGTCCAGTCCGGCAACAGCGGCGTTGCCACGATTGGCGTGAACGCGGCCATTACCACCCTGTCCACTGACAGCGGCAGCATCACCTTGGGCAACAGCAGCGCCGGCCATGGCGTCACGTTGGCTGCGACGACGACAGGAACGACGGCGCTCAATTTTTCCGGAATAATTGCGGATGGCTCCGGCGTTACGAGTGGCTTCGGCGCGGTGACCATTTCTGCCACCACTGGTGTCATCGAACTTTCGGGCGCCAACACCTTCGCGGGCGGCGTCAACCTCACTTCGGGCAATCTCTCCCTTAACAGCGCCACCGCACTCGGAGCCGGTGCTCTCACCATCAACGGCGGTAATCTCAGCCAGGTCACCGCCTCAAACACGATCACTAATGCCAATGCCTTGGTCTTGGACCAGGATTTCTCTTACACCGGCGTTGGCTCTACCCTGAATCTCGGCAACGGCGCCGTCAATCTGGGTGCCTTGACGAACAATGCCCTCGGGGGAAATACCGCTGTCAATGCTGCGCGTATAATCACCGTATCTGGCACCACTACCCTGACGATCGGTGGCATCGTTTCTAATGGTACCAATGGCCTCACCAATAGTGTGACCAAGGCGGGCACGGGGACTTTGATCCTGAGTGGTAACAGCCTCTACACGGGCGGCACCACGGTTAACGCGGGTGTCCTGCAACTCGGCGGAACCCAGACCGGCTCGATAACCATCAATAGCGGGGGCACCCTCAACAACGCCGGACTCTTCTCCACCGTCACCGCCTGGATCACCAGCGGTGACATCACCACCGGCTCGACCGGCGACATCGCCCTGACCGGCGCCGATACCGAAAACATCAACTTTGGTAACGACACCAACTTGATGCTCGGCGCCTCCTCCAACGCCACCTACAGCGGCACGATCACCACCTCCGGCACAACCGTCCATCTCGGCGGTGGCGGGGGGACCTTGACCGTCACGAACGCGAACGTGGTGCCCACCGGCGACAACTTGGTCATCGGAGCCAACTCCGTGCCGACCTTGTTAACGAACTCTGCTGCCGGAACATCGACCGGCACGGTCGCCTTCACCGGTGCCATCAATGTGACCGGCACGACCACTGTCAACGCCGGAACCTTGAATCTCGCCACGACTTCTGGCGCGCTCGCAAGTTCCGCCATCATCCTCAACGGCGGTACCACTCTCCTCATTGACAACTCCGGCGGCGGAACTCCCTCTGCATCCTTTACCCGCGCCGCCAGTGTCACGCTCAATAACGCCACCCTGACGGTCAGCGGCACTAGCACGGGTAACAGCGACGACGTCATCACCGGTGCCCTCACCATCAATTCCGGCGGCGCCAACGTCATTACCGTTAACCCGGCGACTGGGACGAACACCGAATTAAGCGCGGCCAGCCTCGGCATCACGGGCACCAATTCCTTCGCCTTCGTCAATGGTGTCAATCTGGGTAAAGCGGCTCCCGCTGGCAACACCGGCGGCGGTAATATCATGTTCACGACCGCGCCCATCCTGACCGGATCAGGAACCACCACCGGCGGTGTCACTGTCGGCCAGTTCAATACCGGCATCATTGCTCAACTCGTCGGTTCGATCACGGGAACGCTCGGCACCGCGGCCGCCCTCCCTAATACTTTCATGACCTATGACGCGACCACCGGGTTGCGTCCGTTGGCCACCTCAGAGTTCACCACCGCCATCACTGCCGGTGACAATATTCTCCTCAACGCCACTTCAACCGGCACGGCTGTCTCGAGTACAATCAGCGTTAACTCCCTGTTGGTTACTGGAACGGTAACAGTTGGAATCGCTGATACTGATATCCTCACCGATGCCAGCGGCGCCATTCTCTTTACGGCCAATGGTGGAGCTATCAACGCTTCCGGTACCACCGGAGCGCTCGCCTTTGGGGCGAATCAGGGTGTTATCACCGTCAACAGCGGAGTAACTGGGGCTACGATTAGCGCTGACATCAATGGTACCAACGGCTTGGTCAAACTCGGCGGGGGCACTCTGACCCTCACCGGTACCAATAACTATCTAGGCACCACCCAAATCCTCAACGGTGCGGTAACCGTTACCAAAACTGCCTCTTTTGGCGCTGACACCTCGGCCATTTTGTTGGGTGACGTCAGCGGCAGTAACAATACCACCCTAACTGTGAGTGGCGCGAATGATTCTCTTTCTCGTAACATTATCGTGCAGGGCGGTAACACGGGTACGGCGGCTCTTAATGCCAACAATACCGGCCAGTCCTATACCGGCACGATTACTCTGGGTACGAATGGCGCCACTGCCGGTACGGGCATTGGCCATAACCTCACAATCGAGAACAATAATAGTTTTGGTGCGGATACTATCAGTGGCACCATTCAGGACGCCACCAATCTGGCTGCGGGCACGGCCGGTACCGTCACTTATACGGCTATTGGTGCATCGCCAGGCACGGCAATCATCACCGTCAGCGGCAGTAATACCTACACCGGGGGTACGATCCTGGCCCCGACTGCCAACGACGCCGGTATCGCCGTGAGTATCGGCAATAATAATGCATTCGGTACTGGCACGATAACGGTGAATGGAGGCTCTTTGGGCGGCAATGGCCACACAATTGCCAATAATTTGATCTTGAATGCCAATTTGGGCACCATTGGGGCCGACGGCACTTTGACGGATACGGGTTCGGTGCTCCTGACCGGAAGTCGCACCATTTCGGGGGGTAACAGCCATATCATCCTGACCGGGATCGTTTCCGATAGTGTCTCCGGCAGCAATGATAGTCTTACTTTTCTCTCCAACGGTGGTTCTTCCCTTTTTACTGCGGACTTGGCCGGTCTTAACACCTTTGATGGGGGCGTGACCCTTAATTCGACGGCTGGATTTGCCATGAATTTCAACATTGATAACTTCGGCCAGACGTCGGCAGCTTCCGCGCTGGGAACGGGCACATTCACGATCAGTCTGATATCAGGCGGCGGGTCGGTGGGGCTTGGCAACGGCTTTGGCATCGCGGGTAAGCTGTCCACCAACAACGCTGAAGTATGGAATAACGATTTCTCCGTCACCGGTCTTTACTTCGACATGGGTACGGGTGCGGTCTCGTTGGGCACCTCGCCCATCGCAACACGTACCATCTCGGTTACGGGTAATTCCTTTGAGACGGATGGCGTCATCTCGAACGGCACCAATGCGACAACTCCCACCACGGGCTTGACCAAAACTGGCAATGGCGCCCTGGTTCTGGGCGGCAATGAAACGTATACGGGAGCCACCATACTTAGCACCGGAACGCTTCAATTCGGCAATGGCGGTACGGCTGGATCCATCGCCAGCAGCCCCGGTTCTGTCCTCACCATCTCCGGCACCAGCGTGGTTGATATTGATCGGAGCGACTCCGTTACCTTGAGCTCTTCGATCATCGGCAATAGCGGCCTTCTTACCGGCTCGGGCGGCTTCACCCAGACCGGTACCGGAACGTTGACCATCGCCAATGCGCTGACCTACACCGGCACCACCACCGTCAACGGCGGCGGCACACTGGATCTTGCGGCCACCACAGGCAGCCTCAACGGCTCGACCGGCACGGCCCTGACCTTCAACCAGCGTGGTGGTATTTTCGTCTATGACAATACCGGTTCCACCGGAACCGATAGCCAGGGCATGCTCACCTTGACCACGTCTGCAGGTGAAAATACCGTGGCATCCATCTCCGGCACCAGCGGAGCCGATACCCTGACCTTCTCCAACCTGGCTACCCGTTCGGCTGGTGCGACCTTGAACTTCGTCACCACTATCACCGGGACCAGCGTCACCAACAAGATCGCCCTGACCTCTATCAACGGAACTTTGACCTCCTCGGGTTCGTTTACGAATAAACTCATCAATGTTGGCGACTTCTTCGATGGTAGTAGTTACGCGGCTACTGACTCCAATGGAACCGTTCGCGCGTACAACTATAGTGGCGATGTGGGTGGCTCCACTTCTGCGGGTGGAGCGAGCATCTCGGGCACGAATGTCCAAATCACGGGCAACGTCACCGCCCAGACCTCGACCACCCTCAATACCCTGAATATCACCGGCACGAACACTGTGGCCATTGCCTCCGGCAACACCCTCACGCTGGCTGGCATCCTGAAGACGGCTACCGGCACCTCGAGCATCTCGGGTGGTACTCTCGCCATTGGCACAGAAGGCGTCATTCGTACGGATCAGGCTACTGATATCCTGACCATCTCCAGCACCATCAGCGGCACGGCCCTGACCAAATCAGGCGCGGGCATCTTGATCCTCTCCGGTACGAACACGTATACCAGCACGACGACTTTGGATGCCGGTACGCTTGATATCAACAATTTCCAGGCCTTGGGTACTGGAACCAGCACGTTTCTTATCAATGCCGGCACGACCATCGATAATACTTCGGGGTCGGCCATTACCATGAACAGCAATCACCCCCTGACTTTGGCCGGTGATTTCACCTTCGGCGGCAGCAATGCCCTTAATTTGGGTGCGGGTGTGACTAGTCTCGGTGCCAACGAACAACTCGCCCGGACCATTACCGTCATCGGTACGGGTGGTGCGCTCACTCTGGGCGGTCCGATCATCAATGGATCCAATGCTATCCTGCCTACAACCGGTTTGATCAAGGCGGGCGCGGGCACCCTCATGCTTACGGGAGCGAATTCCTACACGGGAGAAACGGTAATCAATGCAGGTACCGTCGTAGCGACCGGCGGCAGTGGGCCACAGGTTACCCTGACGGGAACGGTACCCCAGAGTGCCAGTACGATCACTGGACTTTCTTCAACTGCCGGTTTGGTCGTGGGTGAAACCGTCGTGGGGTCAAATATCACGGCTGGATCCGTCATTGCCTCCATTCCAAACGGGACCTCGATCGTGCTGAGTGCTGCTACTGGTGGGACTGCCTCTACTACCGAGGGGGTTAGCTTTGGCGCCTACGGTGCCTTGGGCTCGGGTAGCACTGCTGTCAATGGTGGCACGCTTGTTCTCAACGGCAGCACGGCTCCCAATGGCTCCGTTGTCACGGTGGGCAATAATACCGCAGTGGCCACTTTGGCTGGTTCAGGGACGGTTAATGGGGCGGTCACCACTCTTTCGGTTGGTGCCAACGTGGCCCATATCTCGCCCGGATCGGTAGCCGCGCCGGGAACGGTCGGCACGCTGACCATCGGCAACGTCGGCAGCTTCACCGTCGGCAACGGCACTGAGTTCGATTACGACCTCAGCAATACTCCCACCACACCGGGCACGAGTGACTTGATCGCCATGACTGGTGGCATACTGACCTTCAGCGGCACCTCCACCATCTTTGACTTCAACGCCCTGAGTTCGCTTTCGACCAGCGGCAGCTACACCCTCATCAACGGTGCCGGCTCGATCGTCGGCTTCAACGCTTCCGACTTCACCGCCACGGGGCTGAGCGGTACCTTGACAGCCACCTTCAGCGTCGTCGGCGGCAACCTCGACGTTACCTTCTCTCCTGCGGGCAGCGGTCCCACCTCCGCCTACTTCACCGGTGGCACCAGTGCCGATGCCACGTCCGCCGCCAACTACGTCTCCAGCCCGACGGGCGGCACGATCAGTGGCGCACCGGCCGCGAACACGGACGTCTTCTTCACCGCAAACACCAGCGTGACCGGAACCAGCGTCTTGACTCCTAATACCAACTCCGGAGCCTTGGACATCAACAGCCTGACCTTCACCGGCACGGGCACTCCTGCCACCGGCAGCGTCGTCCTCAGCGGCTCCAACGCCGTCACCATCAACGCGGCCAGCGGCGTAGGCATCACGGTCCAAACCGGCGCGGGCAACGACACCATCAGTGCCCCTGTGGTTCTGGGCAACTCCCAAATCTGGACAGTCACCGATCCGGGTAACACCCTGACGGTTTCCGGTACCGTCAGCGGCGGCGGCTTCGGCATAACCAAAACGGGTTCGGGCACTCTGGCCCTCACCGGAGCCAACACCTACAGCGGCGGAACTCACATTGCCGCGGGCGCATTGTTCGCCAATAACACCAACGGGTCTGCGACTGGTTCGGGAGCGCTCGTGCTGGACAACGGCGCAATCCTCGGCGGCACGGGCACGATTACCACCACCGGAGCCAACGCGATCAACGGTAGAGTGTTGGTGGGCCAGGCCACGACCAGCGATCTCAACACGACGAGCGTCCTGACGATGACGTCTACAGGAACCACAACTTTTGGTGCGACCTCCAATCTGGTGTTCAACCTGAACGCGGCCACGGCGGGCCAAGGCAACGAACTCCAAACGGGACCCACGTCGAGCGTCATCCTCACCGGTGGTATGACCTTCACCTTGAATCTGCTGCCAGCGACCGGAGGTCCGATCGTCCCCGACCCGACACAATATGTCCTCATGGTTGGTACGACGGGGAGCGGCCTTGGAGGGACCTCGTTCTTTGGCTCGGGTGTCACCGACACCGGCGGGGTGCTCTCAGGCCTGACGCTTGTCATCAACAGCTCGCAAGGCCTAGGTTACTACGCCAATTCCTACTTGAAATTGGTCGGAACCAACATCGATGTGGAAGTGGTACCGGAGCCCGGCACTTGGGCCCTCATGCTCGGTGGGTTGGCTCTGATGGTCGTCTTCCAACGCTCCCGCCGCTCCAAGAACAATTAATCCCTTGGGTTGAATTCTCCGAAGCTTGCTTCGGTTCCGAGGTAGCCGCCGCTGTCCCTAGCGGCGGTGTCTTCCATTCCCTATTCCCAAACTCCCTCACGCGTGCGTGTTTGAGAACGCACTTGTCCCCACAATTCCATTGCCTCCCCCATCCGACCAATCCAAAAATACCGGGAATAACCAACCCCATTCCCTCGTCCTACCCATGAAGAACTCAGGGAACGAAAGTAAAGGTTGAATCTCCGTAAGAACAATTCGAGTCATAAAAAACAGGTGACGCAGCGTCAAAATGACCGAATGATAAGCACGATGTTTTGCACAGGCCCAAGAGGGTGCCTGTCACGGTACGACCTTCATGCACTCCCTGAATTTTGAAGAAATCGTCGACCAGTATTATCCCATGCTCTATCGCTTTGCCCTCAGCCTGGCCCGCAACGAAGCGGATGCCTGCGATCTGACGCAACAGACCTTCTCGATCTGGGCGACCAAGGGCCATCTCCTGCGCGACGGCTCCAAGGTGAAATCATGGCTCTTCACCACGCTCTATCGCGAATTCATTTCTAATCGCCGACGCGAAATGCGCTGGCCCAAGGAGGAGCTGTCCGAAGTGGAGCACGAATTGCCCTGCACCCCGCCGGAGACGGTCGATTGCCTCGAATCCGGCCAGGTCATGGAGATGCTCCGATCCATCGACGAGACCTTCCGCGCGCCCCTCGTTCTCTTTTACCTGCAGGAACATTCCTACGAGGAGATTTCGCAGATCCTGGAAATTCCCATCGGCACCGTGATGTCGCGCCTCTCCCGTGGAAAACAAAAGCTGCAGCAAGCCGTGCTCGCCCGACAGGCGCGCGACGAAGCCGGTTCGAAGATCATTCCCATGCGAGACCCGAAAGGAGACAAGGCTCATGGATAAGAACGAAGCCAAGCTCCTCCTGCAAGCCTGCCGTCCGAACGGCCAGGACGACGCGCTGCCCGTTTTTGCCGAAGCCCTCGCCATGGTTGAGCGCGATCCTGAATTGAAGGCATGGTGGAAAGCCCAGCAGGCCTTTGATCGGGCCGTCTCCGCAAAATTGAAGGAAGTTCCGCTCCCGTCCGACCTGCGCGCAACCATCCTCGCCGGTCGCAAGATCGAGCAGATGACGCCGCGTTTTCATCTTCCCTATTGGCTCGCTGCCGCAGCGATGGTGATGTTGTCCATTGGTCTCGGCTTTCATTTTTCGAATGACCTCTACACGCTGGCCCATCCCGCGCCTTATGTGCCACCTGTTCTAGCTAGCGCCTACGAAACCGGCGTCTTCGATTACCTCGACAGTGATTCCATTTCGCTGGCCATGACCTCGCCCGATCACGACCAGGTCGCCGCTTGGCTCAAGCAACGCAACTCGCCCACCGGCGCCATCCCCACCAAGATGGCAACCCTCCCCAGCGCAGGTTGCCAGACCTTCGCCGTCCACGGCCACACCGTCTCCTTGATCTGCTTCAGCCTCGCCGATGGCGGCTACGCCCATCTCTTCATCGTCGAAAAGCAGGCCCTCTCCGATCCCCCCGGGACCTCCCCGGAATTCAAGCAAGTCGGCGCCTGGTCCATGGCCTCCTGGTCCGACGACGCCCACACCTACATGCTCGCCACCCAGGCCGGCCCCGACAAACTCAAGCAGCTTCTCTAGCTCCGAGGTAGCCGCCGCAGACTCGGCGGCGGTGCCTTCCCTCCGGAGATCTCTGCGAAACACTCACATTTAGCATTAGTCATCCTGAGCTTGTCGAAGGATCAGTTCGGCCTGCCTTTCTCCTCGTTCCCAAACTCCTTCACGCATGCGTGTTTGGAAACGCACTTGTCCGCGCAATTCCATTGCTCCCCATCCGCCCCATAAGACCTATTTCCCGTCGTCTTTCTCCCCAATTCCGTAATTCCGTCAAAAAATTCCCCCTCTTCAGCCCTCCGTGCCTTATCTGCGATCACCCAATTTTAAAAACGCCGTCATCCTTGCGAAGGAGAGCCGGGGCATGTGGTTTAATCCAAGAACTTACCCGAGCCGCAGTCGAAGGACCTACGCCCGATTTAAGGAAAACGCTCAATTGAGCCAGTTAACTTGCTTATGGCGTAGCTGGTTTGCCGCTCTTCGGACGGGCGGGAGACTGGCCTTTCTTTTCCAGATGCTTTGACGCCATTCACAGATTATACTTTTCCCCACATAGGTGCTTCGACTGCGGCTCGGGTAAGCCCACCGCTCAATAAAAGTGCCCCGGCTCGCCTCCGCAAGGATGACAACTTTTTTAAATTTCGAGTTTTGCTGAGGCCTGAAAGGACGCCCTAATTCTTCGCCTGTTTTTGCGCCGCCACCACCTCCACATTCGGTACCTGCGGTCGCTTCCACTCCTTGTCGGCCCCAAACATATTGCCCACATACCAACTCACCACCTTGACACCCAATCCAACCAACGCCCCGGGATGCCGCACAAGTTGTGCCACCACTTGACTGCCAAAATCCTGCTCCGGCTTCTTCATCGTTCCAGAAACCTTCACCTTCGCCCAATACAACCCCTCCTCCTTGTGCGCGAAAACCGTCGTCTCGGCATCCGGCAACCATTCGAGATATTCCGGCTTCGCCCCAACCCATAACACACCCGAAAGCTCCATCGATTTATTCATCGCCAGGTCTCCCTTAAGGGCAAGGTCGTCCGCACTCCGGATATCAATTCCGTTCACACTCGCGTCGCCCTGGCCCCACTTCCACGACAACTGCGTGCGCGTGAGCGGCATTTCCAACAGCGGCCGCTGACCGAGAAATCTCGCTAAAGCCGATTGAATCGACGTGTAGCTCAACTCCCCCTTGAGCAAACGAACATCTCCGCCATAGGACCCGTCGCCAAATTTCCATTTGCGGACCGCCAGCGCGACATGCCCATCGAGATCGCCCGACAATTGCCTCGCATACTTCAACGGAAGCAAGTTCCCCAGGTGCAACCCCTGCCAATCCATCCTCGCCGTCAGGTCATCCCCCGGCGCGAAGCTTCCCGTCAGTTGCGCGTTCAGCATGCCGGGAGCAATCAACTCAGCCTGCGTTAAATTAAATATCTGGTCCTGATAAGTGAAAACGAATTGCGCCTTGTCCAATTGGATTTCGTCCGGCGCCCGAAATCCCTTGGAGGTCAAAAATTTCCGTAACAAGATAGGATTCGAGATATGCGTGCCATCGAGGTTGATGCCGATGGTTGCGGTCGAATCCTTGGTCGTGTCGAGTTGCCCGTGCCACTTCAGGGTCGCTTTCGCGACGCCCGAATAGCTCGGCTTGAACTGAGGCGGCATCCATATCTTCAAGGGCAATTGATCGAACACCAGGTCGAGATCCGTCACCTTGGTTTTTAAATCGTAGCCGATGGTCCCTATCAGGTTGAATTTCCCGGCCACATTCGCACGCAGATCGAGGGAAAGATGCCCGTTGTCCAGTCGATAATGGCAGCTCGCATCGTCGAAGTTGAAACTTTGCAGGTCGGGATTGTCATGCAACTGGCTCAACTCCTTGAAGACCGAAAGATTGCTGATGCTCGCACCCGTCAGTTTCAAGTCGCCCTCGCTCGAAATATTGTCCCCCGCCGTATTGCGATGCCACGCCAGGTTGCCCGTGATGTTTCCGTGAATCAGCGGACGTAAATTTTCCGGCAGAATTTTCTCGATCGAAATCTCGTTCATCGCCACGTTCGCGACGATCGACTTGTCCTCGTGCTGCCCGACGCGGCCACTCAGTGTCAGGCTCGCCGGATCATTCGGTCCCAGCCCCACCAACTGCGCGGTGTAGATGGTGATCGCTTCCCTCGTCACAAACATTTCCAGCCGCTGGATGCGCAACGGCTGCAGGTAGGGAAAATCGAGCACGCCCGAGGTGGCCGTGTATTTCAGGTTCTTCCCGATGAGATCGGCTTGTACGTGGGCATCACGGATGCCGGCATCCACGCCCTGAAAGACGAATTGCAGCTCGGTATGCTGCGACACCATCGGCCCGCATTCGAAATGATCGGGCATGAGGATCGCATACCAAGGGGGCGGGAGTTTGACCGGATGCAGCTTGATCGCATCGTCCGGCTTCAGCAGCCGAATCACCGCATGGTCGATCTGGATATTGCTGAATCGCCATGCGCGATGCATCACGGCAGAAGGATCGAATTCGGCCCGGACACCATAGGCATTCAAATTGCCAATCGCCTCGCCCGGCCAACCATCACTGGTAAAGGAGTCGGTGATGATCGTCCAGTTATCGAGCTTCATCGGCGCAAACGTGCCGTACACCTTGATCGCCTTGCCCAGTTCCTTCCCCGCCACGCGCGGCCCCGCCGGACTTTCCACCCACTGCTTCGCGAGGTCGTAGCCGTAAAGTCGAAGCACAACCGCAATCGCCACGACAATGA
>Ga0206872_10103_pt1 | contig 17220 bp, 7 predicted proteins | sample Alteio_BWOrgCont_34_FD_152906 | JGI IMG/M metagenome (GOLD analysis project Ga0206872, IMG submission 152906) | Enriched cells from forest soil in Barre Woods Harvard Forest LTER site, Petersham, Massachusetts, United States -... | ecosystem: Environmental > Terrestrial > Soil > Temperate forest >... | reverse complement strand
GCGTTGTCGTTGAAGACGACCACGGGGGCGGTGCCGTTGATGCCCAGAGAGATAAGGTTGGTCGTGTCGGCGCTGCCATTGCCGCCCGTGTCAATGAGGCCGGCGCTAACCAGGGCCGTAGCGCCGCCCAGCGGCTTGACGTAGACGTCGTAGTTGCCTGTAGTGGTGATGCCTCTGATCAGGTTAGTCGCCGAGCTGACGAAGGCGATGGTGCTGCCGTCCGCGCTAAGGACGCCATTGAGGGAAGAGCCGGTGCCCCCGTCGGTGCCTGAGGAATTGGGTGTCTCCAGAACGGTGCTTGGCGTAGTGCCTTGCCAGCTGCGGACGTAGATGTTGTCGTAGCCGTAGCTGACACCCGGCGTCAGGTTCGTGGCCTGACTCTCTAGGGCGACCTTGCTGCCGTCGGCGCTAATCGACGTCACATAGGTATTGCCCACACCGCCCGTTGTGCCGGTGGTGTCGACACTTAAAAGCGTGGTGGTGGCAGCGTTGAGATTACGGACGAATGCCTGCTGGTTTCCGTTGTAACCGAAGGAGGTTAGGTCGCTGGAATAGCTGTCAAAGGCGACATACTGGCCGTTGGCGCTGATCACCGGGTGTTCGGCGATACCATTGCCGCTAAAAACTCCGGCCGGCTTGGCGCTGACGACGCCGAGGGTGTTGGCAGTGAAGTCGAAAACGTCAGTAGTGTCGTTGTTGTCTTCGGTGACTAGATTGCTAGCGTTGTCGTTGAAGACGACCACGGGGGCGGTGCCGTTGATGCCCAGAGAGATAAGGTTGGTCGTGTCGGCGCTGCCATTGCCGCCCGTGTCAATGAGGCCGGCGCTAACCAGGGCCGTAGCGCCGCCCAGCGGCTTGACGTAGACGTCGTAGTTGCCTGTAGTGGTGATGCCTCTGATCAGGTTAGTCGCCGAGCTGACGAAGGCGATGGTGCTGCCGTCCGCGCTAAGGACGCCATTGAGGGAAGAGCCGGTGCCCCCGTCGGTGCCTGAGGAATTGGGTGTCTCCAGAACGGTGCTTGGCGTAGTGCCTTGCCAGCTGCGGACGTAGATGTTGTCGTAGCCGTAGCTGACACCCGGCGTCAGGTTCGTGGCCTGACTCTCTAGAGCGACCTTGCTGCCGTCGGCGCTGATCGACGTCACGTAGGTCGTGCTATTGCCGCCCGTCGTGCCGGTGGTGTCAACGCTCAAGAGGGTGGTACTTCCGGCGTTGAGATCACGGACGAAACCCTGAAAGTCAGCGTTGAAGCCAAAGGAGGTTAGGCTTTCGGAATTGCTGTCGAAGGCGACATACTGTCCGTTGGCGCTGATCACGGGGTGTTCGGCGGTGCCGTTGCCGCTGAAAATTCCTGCCGGCTTGGCGCTGACGACGCCGAGGGTGTTGGCAGTGAAGTCGAAAACGTCGGTGGTCCCGTTGTTGTCGTCGGCGACTAGATTGCTAGCGTTGTCGTTGAAAACGACCACGGGCGCGCTGCCGTTGAGGCCCAGGGAGATGAAGTTGGTGGTGTCGGCGCTGCCGTTGCCGCCCGTGTTGGTCAGGCCGGCACTAACTAAGACGGTAGAGCCGCCCAGCGGCTTGACGTAGACGTCGTAGTTGCCCGCCGTGGTGACACCGTTGATCAGGTTGGTGGCGGTGCTGACGAAGGCGATCGTGCTGCCGTCGGCGCTAAGCACGCCATTGTAAGAATAATTGTTACCGCCATCGGTGCCTGAGGAATTGGGTGTCTCCAGGAAGGTCGTGGGCGTACTCCCCTGCCAGCTGCGAACGTAAATGTTTGAGTAATTGGTGCTGACCCCGGCCGTCAGGTTAGTGGCGTAACTGTTCAGGGCAACCTTGGTGCCATCACCGCTGATCGACGTAACGTAGGTCGTGCTGTTGCCGCCGGTAGTGCCGGTGGCATCGACGCTCAAGAGGGTGGTGGTGGCGGCATTGAGATCACGGACGAACCCCTGATTGTTACCGTTGTAACCGAAGGAGGTTAGGTTGAGGGAAGAACTGTCGAAGGCGACATACTGACCGTTGGCGCTGATCACGGGGTGCTCGGCGCTACCGTTGCCGCTAAAAGCTCCGGCAGGTTTGGCGCTGACGGCGCCGAGGGTGTTGGCTGTGAAGTCGAAGACGTCGGTGGTCCCATTGTTGTCGTTGGCGACCAGGTTGCTGGCGTTGTCGTTGAACACCACCACGGGCGCGCTGCCGTTGACGCCCAGAGAGATGTGATTGCTGGTGTCGGCGCTGCCGTTGCCGCCAGTGTTGGTCAGGCCGGCACTAACTAAGACGGTAGAGCCGCCCAGCGGCTTGACGTAGACGTCCCAGTTGCCCGCCGTGGTGACACCGTTGATCAGGTTAGTGGCCACGCTGACGAAGGCGATCGTGCTGCCGTCTGTGCTAAGGACGCCATAGTAGGAATAGTAGTTGCCACCGTCGGTGCCGGAGGAATTGGGTGTCTCCAGGACGGTCGTGGGCGTACTCCCCTGCCAACTGCGAACGTAAATGTTTGTGTAACCGGTGCTGACCCCGGCCGTCAAGTTGGTGGCGGAGCTCTCCAGAGCGACCTTGCTGCCGTCGCCGCTGATCGACGTTACGATAGTGGAGTTGTTGGCGTCCGTTGTGCCGGTAGTGTCAATGCTCAAAAGGGTGGTGACGGCGGCGTTGAGGTCGCGAACGTAGGCCTCGCTGTTGCCGGTGGTTGCGTTGGTAGTGATATTAGTCGCATAGCTGTCGAAAGCCACATACCGGCCGGTGCTGCTAAGCACTGGATCACTTGCCGAGTTGTTCGCACCGTCAACGCCGTCGCTCGCGATGCTAACAAGGACAACATGGGCACTGCTCAACTTGCGGGCGTAGACGTTCTGGCCGCCGGTGACGGTCGCGTTGGGGTCGAGGTTGGTTGCACTGCTGGTGAACGCCACCGTCGTTCCGTCGGCGCTAACTACCTGTGCGGCAGTTGCAGAGTTGGCACCGCCTCCGCCGCTGGCGGCCAGGCTAACCAGTTGTACCTTGCCGGTCGAGATGTTGAAGGCGTACACGTTGTCGATCGTGTTGTCGGCAACGGCGGCGTTGGGGTCCAGGTCGCTGGCACGGCTGCTGAAGGCGACGACCACGCCTCCACTGCTCAGCATGGCGTTGCTGATGCTGAGGTTCGGAACGTAGTAGCCGGAATAGTAGTTGCCGCCCAAGTTGCCAGTGGTTGACGTGTCGTCGGCCGGGCTGGCCAACGTGATCGTGCCTGTGGAGCGGTCCCACACGTACACCTGGTAATAAGAAATCGTGTATCCGCTGGGGACGTTGATCAGGTTGGTGGCTGCGCTAAAGAAGGCGACGTAGCGGCCGTCGCCACTAATGACCGCGTTGAAGGAAGTGGAGTTACCACCAGTCTTGCCGGTGGCATCGGTGACCGCGGCGCTGACCAGCGTAATGATCCCGGTGGTACGATCGCGCAGGTATACGTTTTGCTGTCCGTTGGTGGTGACGCCGTTGATGAGATCGGTGGCGGAGCTAGAGAACACCTCGTAGCGGCCGTCGGCGCTCACCGCCTGGCCGGTTGCCGTGGACGCGGCGTTTCCAGTGGACGTACCACTAACTTCGGCGCTGACCAATACCACATGGACAGCGCTGAGCTTGCGGGCATACACGCTCTGGACGCTGGTATTGACGGTGGCGTTGGGGTCGAGGTTGTTGGCGCTGCTGGTGAAGGTCACGGTGGTGCCGTCGGCACTTACGACTTGCGCTGCGGTGCCGGCGTTGGCGCCGCCCCCGCCGCTGGCGGCCAGGCTAACCAGTTGTACCTTGCCGGTAGTGATGTTGAAGGCGTAGACGTTGTCGATCGTGTTGTCGGCGACCGTGGCATTGGGGTCCAGGTCGCTGGCGCGGCTGTTGAAGGCAACCACCACGCCGCCACTGCTCTGTGTAGCGTTGCTGATGCTAAGGTTGGTGACGTCAAGGCCGGAGTAGTCATTGCCGCCGAGGTTGCCCGTGGTACTCGTATCGTCGGAGGGGCTGGCCAGCGTGATTGCACCCGTGGTGCGGTCCCAGACGTAAATCTGGTAATAAGAAATCGTGTCGCCAGTGGGAACATTGACCAGATTGGTGGCAACGCTGAAGAATGCAACATAACGGCCGTCGCCGCTAATGACGGCATTACCCGAAGTAGAGTTGCCTCCTGTCTTGCCGGTAGCGTCGGTGACCGTGGCGCTGACCAGCGTAATGACCCCGGTCGTACGATCGCGCAGGTACACGTTTTGCAGCCCGTTGGTGGTGACGCCGTTGATAAGGTCGGACGCGCTGCTGGAGAACACCTCGTAGCGGCCGTCGGCGCTCACCGCCTGGCCGGTCGACGTAGAGGCAGCGTTTCCAGTGGACGTACCACTAACTTCGGCGCTGACCAATACCACATGGACAGCGCTGAGCTTGCGAGCATACACGTTCTGCACGCCGGTATTGACAGTGGCGTTGGGGTCGAGGTTGTTGGCGCTGCTGGTGAAGGTCACTGTAGTGCCGTCGGCGCTCACTACTTGCGCTGCGGTGGCCGCGTTGGCACCGCCCCCGCCGCTCGCGGCCAAGCTGACCAGTTGCACCTTTCCAGTGGACACGTTGTAGGCGTAAACGTTATCGATCGTGTTGTCGGTCACGGTGGCGTTGGGGTCCAGGTCGCTGGCGCGGCTGTTAAAAGCGACCACCACGCCGCCACTGCTCTGTGTGGCGTTGCTGATGCTAAGGTTGGTGACGTATAAGCCGGAGTAGTTGTTGCCGCCGAGGTTGGCTGTGGTTGCCGTATCGTCGGCGGGGCTGGCCAGCGTGATCGTGCCCGTGGTGCGGTCCCACACGTATACCTGGTAATAAGAAATCGTGTCGCCCGTGGGAACGTTGACCAGATTGGTGGCGCCGCTGTAGAAAGCAACATAACGGCCGTCGCCGCTGATGACCGCGTTGTTCGAGAAAGAGCTGCCTCCGGTCTTGCCGGTGGCGTCGGTGACCGCAGCGCTGACCAGCGTAATGACCCCGGTGGTGCGATCGCGCAGGTACACGTTTTGCTGCCCGTTGGTGGTGACGCCGTTGATGAGATCGGACGCGCTGCTGGAAAACACTTCGTAACGGCCGTCGGCGCTCACCGCCTGGCCCGTCGCCGTAGAGGCAGCGTTTCCAGTGGATGCACCACTAACTTCGGCGCTGACCAACACGACATGGGCGGCGCTGAGCTTGCGAGCATACACGCTCTGGACGTTGGTATTGACGGTGGCGTTGGGGTCGAGATTGTTGGCGCTGCTGCTGAAAGCCACGGTGGTGCCGTCGGCGCTCACTACCTGTGCGGCGTTGGCCGCGTTGGCCCCGCCCACGCCGTTAGCGGCCAGGCTGACCAGTTGTACCTTGCCCGTGGAGACGTTGAAGGCGTAGACGTTGTCGATCGTGTTGTCGGCGACAGTGGCATTGGGGTCCAGGTCGCTGGCGCGGCTGCTGAAAGCGACCACCACCCCGCCACTGCTCAGCGTAGCATTGCTGATACTAAGGTTGGGGACGTATAAGCCGGAGTAGTTATTGCCGCCGACGATGTTCGTAGTTGCGGTATCGTCGGCAGGGCTGGCCAACGTGATCGTGCCCTTCGTGCGGTCCCACACGTACACCTGGTAATAAGAAATCGTGTCGCCGCTGGGAACGTTGACCAGATTGGTGGCCGCGCTGTCAAAGGCAACATACCGGCCGTCGCCGCTGATGACGGCATTGTCCGAAGTAGAGTTGCCTCCGGTCTTGCCGCTGGCGTCGGTGACCGCGGCACTGACCAGCGTGATGACCCCGGTCGTGCGGTCACGCAGGTAAACGTTTTCTTGATTCCCTGTGCTCAGGCCCGCAACCAAGTCGGTCGCGGAACTGGAAAACACCTCATAACGGCCGTCGCTGCTAACCGCCTGGCCGGTTGCTGTGGAAGTATTGTTTGCCGTGGAAGTTCCGTTAATCTCGGCGCTGACCAGATAGGTGGTGTTCGGACTAATAGGGCTACTGGACAGCCGGCGCGCATAAACGTCCTGGTTGGAGTTGGCCTCGGTGGAGTTGGGCGCCAGATTGCTGGCGGAACTCACAAATGCGACGGTGCTGCCATCGCTGCTCAGCTGCGGAGTCGTGGAATTGCCGTTACCACCGTCTGTGCCGTCGGTGGCGATACTCGCCATCTCTGTCACGCCTGATCCTAGGTGGTAGGCGTACACGCTGTAGTTGGCGGTGGTGATACCGGAGACCAGGTTTGAGGCGGCGCTATCGAATGCAATGACTTGGCCGTCGTAACTTATGCTTGGCGATTCCGATGTACTATTGCCGCCCGTACCAGGGCCGGGGCTTACGAGGATTGTGGTATTGCTAATCAAGTTGCGGACGTAAATCTCGTAACTGCCGCTAGTAACGCCTTCAACGAGGTTTGTGGCTGAACTCTGGAATGCGACAAAATCACCGTTGCCGCTGATGACCGCTTCGTCGGAGTACCCGATCCCTGCTGCTTGACCATCGGCGCTGATGCTGACCAGGCTTGTTGTGCCATTGACCAGATCTCGCAAGTACACTTCTGAGTATCCGAGCAGCGAGCCGGTATAGTTACTCACATTCAGGTCGGTGGCGCTGCTCGTGAAGACGGCGTAACGGCCGTCTGCGCTAACGGACTGAGTGATTGACGCCGCCCCGTTATTCGCTGTGGCGCCGGCAGCCGTCAGATCGAGCGCGCTGGGTGGACCGTAACCGCTGGGAACTATCCGGTCTTCGAGCGATTCGAGTCGTAAAGGGAGAGCGTGCCGCAGCATCCCGGCTGTGTACCGCCTAGGATTCCGCTTGCCACGAAACACGCTCAAGAAAGATTTGAACACCATGACCGGTACTTCCTTCAACGCCGGAGTTTTAGGTCTGCGCAACATGAGAATGCGAGTCAGCAAACAGCACTCGACAGCATCGCGGTGATACCTACAGGAATGCCATGCCGTCAAAACGTCGATTTGGACGTCTCGTCCGAGAAGATCAAATCGCTGGTGACGACATCGGCCCGACTTTCCGCGGGTTGCCAAAGTAGGAGGACCCGACCTATTGGTTGCCCGGGCCGTACAGGGTGTAGTAGTCGTTGCCGTTGACGGCGCTGGTCCAACTGAAGAACAGCCGCTGGCCGACGGCGCCGCTGAACGTGTACAGGTCGGTGTGACCCACGGCGAGCGCGCTGTTGGTCGTCGTGCCCCCCGCCGTGTTCAACGTGGGGGCCAAGGCGACGTCCGGCAGGTCGAAACCGTACGCGTGATGCCCCCGACCACGTTGTTGGCTGGCCCGAGCACCTCCCACCCGGACTGAGCGTGCCGCTGACCGTCTGGCCGACGTTGGGGTCGAGAAACGTCACGTTGTTGATGCCGACCGTCCCAGTCGGCACCGTGTGGTCTTCCAGCCGCTCCAGGTAGAGGGGGAGGACGTGGCGCCAGCGCGACGCCTGGGAGCGATGGGGTTGCCGTTTGCCAGTGCGCAGCCATTTCCAGAAGGTCGAGAGGGCCATGTCGTTGTTCACTCCGGATGCGAGTTCGCGCCCCACTCCCCGCGAGAAAACAAGGAGGGACCGCGTTCCAGGTGGTCGGAACCAAATCGTCCGAGCCCGGCGTTCGGGCAGCCGCGCGACCGGCCTTGGGACGGTTAGGTTCCATAAAAAATGGAGCGTTTGCCCTAACCCGGATTGTGCATACACGCGGTTTATGGGGAATCAACAACGGGCATAAATCTCTTGACGTAAAAGGATTTCCATGAGCGGACGACGGCGGTGCCGGGGGCTCCAGGTAGCGCCGTGTCCGTTGGCGTGCGCTGCCGGCGCTCGCCCGTACGGCCGACTTGCCCAGGACTCCCTGGGCGACGCGGCTGTACCGAGATAACGTGGAGATAAGGCGGCTCATCGTTTGCTCCTTGGGGCAGTCTGCGGTGCAGTTTGGAAGACCTCCCCGGCGCGCAGGCCGAGCGCCGGGGCCTGTCGAGGCCGGTGAGGGAGTTTGTTGGCGGCGCGACCTCAGCGCAAAACCAGCCTCCGGCGGATAACGGCTCCGACAATAGTCAGCGAGTCGTGGCCGGTTTGCCGTTCTGGGAGAGGCATGCAACCGCTTATCTTTGCTTCAAATAACCATGCGTAATCCACTAGCGCGAGGGCTCAGGCGAAACGAAGTTTTTTCCAAAATTGGCGAATCATTGCGACTTTGAAAGTTCGATTCGCGAAAGGCCCTCATCGGCCGTCGCTGTCGTTTGCGAGTCAGCGCCTCTACTTGAGAAGACGCGAATGGCGGGACGAAACGCACGCGCGGCGAGGAATAAAACTTACTTTCCGCAATTTGTGCACGCTTCCTGCGTCTAGCGTCATCCATAGTAGCGCCGAAATTGGCCGCCCCTGGCAGTAGCTGCAAGCAGCCAGCTTGCGGAAAAGGAATATATTCATAAATTCGGTCGCTACAGGTGCTATTTCCTTGCGGTGGCGTTTTGCGCGTGCATAATCGACCTCGACTCGCGTCTATTATGTTAGGGGCGATGCGGCCCCAATCACGGTTTCCCGCGAGCCACCGATGGACACCAGCGGCACTGATCTGCGTCGGCTGATTGAGCGGGCCAGACGCGAGGAGCCGGGCGCACTTAATCGACTGCTTGACTCGTACCGAAATTACCTACGCCTATTGGCACGAACCGGCATCGACATCTCGCTCCAGTGCAAGGCCGATCCCTCGGACTTGGTTCAGGACGCGTTACTCAAAGCATCGCAACATTTTGGCCAATTCCGCGGGGCTTGCGACGCCGACCTGGCCGGGTGGTTGCGGCAGATCCTGGCCCGGTGCCTGGCCGATTTCATCCGCCACCAGGCTGCAGCTCGTCGCGCAGGCCGGGAACAGTCTCTGGACCAACTGTTGAATCACTCGTCTCAGGTGATGGAGCGCATCCTGGCGACCGACAACATGTCACCTAGCGCCTCCGCGGAGCGGCGCGACCTCGGGGTCGTTCTCGCGGACGCCCTGGCGGAGCTAAGTGACGATCACCGCGAGGTGATTGTCCTGCACCACCTGGAGGGACTGGGCTGGGAGGAGGTGGCTCGGCGCATGAACAGGACCCCAGGCGCCGCGCGCATGCTATGGACCCGGGCGCTCAAGGAGCTTCGCCCCCTCGTCGACGACAAGTTGTAACTAGTTGCGCGTTGGTGATGATTTCCGTTAAGCGGTGGATCGCGGCCCCACGCGGTTCGCTACGCAGGTAATTTGAAAGGGGACCCCGATGCAAAAGCAAAACGGCACTCTGGCGGCGTCGCCGTCGGCGGATAGCTTGGCACGCGCCCTGGAGGAGTACCTGGCGGCGGCCGAAGCAGGGGCCGCTCCGCCGCGCGAAGAATTCCTGGCCCGTTACCCCGAGTTGGCCGAGGACCTCGACACCTGCCTGGCCGCCCTCCGGTTTATTGGCCTGGCCGCCGAAGGGCCGCGCTCGGTCGTAGCCGGCTTCGCAGCGCCGCCCGTGCCGGAGCAAGCACCGGGCCATCTTGGCGATTTTCGCATAATCCGCGAAGTGGGTCGCGGCGGCATGGGCGTGGTGTATGAGGCGGAGCAGGTGTCGCTGGGGCGCAGAGTGGCACTGAAGGTCCTGCCGTTCGCCGCAACAATGGACCCGCGCCAGCTCCAGCGCTTTCACAACGAGGCCCGGGCGGCGGCCTCGCTGGACCACCCGAACATCGTCCACGTCCACGCGGTAGGCTGCGAGCGAGCCGTCCACTTCTATGCCATGCAGTTCATCGAAGGCCAGACGTTGGCCGCCATGATTGCCGACCTACGACAGGCCGGCGGTCGTCACAGGCCCGCTACCGAAGAGAAGCAGACCGTGCCCTATATTGCCCCGTCGGCGGCGCCAATCGCGGACACCGCCCCCCTCGCGGCAGCCTCAACACAGCGGGCGCCGCGCCGCGCCCACTTCCACCGCATGGCCGAGCTGGGCATTCTTGCGGCGGACGCGTTGGACTACGCGCACACTTTGGGCATCGTCCACCGCGACGTCAAGCCAGCGAACCTGATGGTGGACGGGCGCGGCGGCTTGTGGGTGACCGATTTTGGCCTGGCACACATCCAGAGCGACGCGCGGCTAACGATGACTGGCGACTTGGTGGGCACGCTGCGATACATGTCGCCCGAGCAGGCACTGGCCAAGCGCGTGGTGGTGGACCATCGCACGGACGTTTACTCTCTAGGAGCAACGCTTTACGAATTGCTGACCATGGAGCCGGTCTTCGCCGGAAGTGACCGGCAAGAGTTGCTGCGCCAGATCGCCTTCGAGGAGCCCAGGCCGCCACACCGGATCAACAAGGCGATCCCTGCGGAGCTTGAAACGATTGTCATCAAGGCGATGGAGAAAAACCCGGCGGACCGCTATGCGACGGCGAAGGAGTTGGCGGACGACCTGCGGCGGTTCCTGGCGGATGAACCGATCCGGGCGCGATCTGCCGGCGTGACGCGGCGGCTGCGGACGTGGGGCCGGCGGCATCCGGCATGGGTGGCGGCGACGGCGGCAGCGTTGACGATGGCCATCGCCCTCCTTTCAGGCAGCATCGGTTGGGTGGCCAACGACCGCGCGGTACGGGCTGAGGCGACAGCGGCGGAGATCAAGACAGCACTCGACGACTCCCAGGAGTGGCAGCAACGGCGTCGAGTACCGGAGGCGCTGTCAGCAGCGCGTCGCGCCAAAGCCGCACTGGCCGGGGGCCACGCGGACGCTACCCTCCGCCGCAGAGTTGAGGCGCGAGTGCTCGACCTGGAGCTGTTGGCCCAGCTTGAGGAGGCGAGGCTGGAGGGCACCGCCGTCATTGACAACCATTTCGATGAAGCGATTGCTGATCGCCGTTATGGCGAAATCTTCCGTGACTTTCAACTGGATTGGGATGCCGGATCCCCTGAGGAAGTCGGAACCCGCATCGCGGATTCATCCGTCGCAGTAGAATTGGCAGCTTTTCTGGATGGATGGGCAATGTTGAGCTACAGGCTCCGCCCGCATAGTGATTTGCAGTGGAAGCGCCTCCTGGATATTGCGCGCATCGCCGACCCCGACATTTGGCGAACCCAATTGCGCGACGCTCTGGCGCGGGAGGACTGCCCAGCGCTGCTGAGCCTGACATCCTCGGACCGGACTGAGCAGCTGCGGCCGTGGACCTTGTCGGCCGTGGCACATATGTTGCGGGAGACAGGCAACGGGCAGTCAATCGAAGCCCTATTGCGGAAGGCCGTGAACCGCTATGCCGATGACTTCTGGATCAATCAGGAGCTTGCTTTTGTTGTCCGGCGACCAAAACGCAGTGGTGGTCAGTGGATTCGAGCTGAAGAGGCGATTCCCTTCTTAAGAGTGAGCGTAGCACTTCGTCCGCAGAGCCCCGGGGCACGCCTCAATCTTGGCATTGCTCTAAGAGACAAAGGCGACCTGGAAGGTGCCATTGCCGAACACCGCGAGGCGATTCGACTGAAGAACGACTACGCCGCGGCGCACCACGGCCTCGGCATCTCCCTGTTCAGGAAGGGGGACGTAGACGGGGCCAACGCAGCCGTCCGCCAGGCCATCCGCTATAAGAAGGACGATGACGGGGCCCTCAGCGACCTCAGCGTAGGCCTGCTCGCCAAAGGGGACGTGAGCGGGGCCATCGCCGCGTGCCGCGAAGCCATCGGCATCAACAGAGACCGCGCCGACGCTTACTTCAACCTCGGCAACGCCCTGGACGCCAGGGGGGACCTGGGCGGGGCCATCGACGCTTACCGCGAGGCTATTCGCCTCAAGAACGACTACGCCGAGGCCAACTGCAACCTGGGCCATGACCTCCGCAGAAAAGGGCAATTCGCTGAGGCGCTGACGCATCTGCGCCGCGGTCACGAACTAGGTACCAAGCAGCCCGGCTGGAGCTACCCTTCCGCGGAGTGGGTCCGCGATGCCGAGCGCATGGTTGCCCTGGACCACAAGCTCCCGGCGATCCTTAGGGGTGAAGAAGCCCGGCCCGCCGACGCCGCCGAAGGGCTGGCGCTGGGGCAGATGTGCTATGACCGTGCCTGGCATGCCGCCGCCGCCCGGTTCTGGGGCGACGCTCTCGCCGCAGACCCTAAATTGGCCGAGAACCTCAAACCGCGGAGTCCGCAGTATCGCTACGACGCCGCCTGCGCCGCCGCCCTGGCCGGCTGCGGGCTGGGCAACGATGACCCGTCTCCCGACGACGCGGCCAAGGAAAAGCTGCGGCGGCAGGCCGTGGACTGGCTGCGGGCTGACATGGCTGCTTATGCCCGACTGCTAACCAGCACTGACCCGCAGGCGCTAGCCCAGGTGCGGCGATGGCTGCAACACTGGCAGCAGGACGCCGACTTCCGGGGGGTGCGAGGGGGCGACGCCCTGGGCAAACTCCCCGAGGCCGAGCGCAAGGAATGGGAAAAGCTGTGGGCCGGCATCGCGGAATTTCTGGCCATCACCCTCGACCCCAAGGACGCGAAGGCCCACGACAGCCTCGGCAATGCCCTGCATGATGACAGGAAGGAGTTGGACGCAGCCATCGTCCAACGTCGCGGGGCCATCGCCCTCGCACCCAAGTTCGCTAAGGCCCACTACAACCTGGGCAACGCATTGCGCAACAACCAGGAATTTGACGCAGCAATCGCGGAGTTCAAAGAGGCTATCCGATTGGACAAGGACGACCCCGCGGCCCACAACAACCTTGGCTCAGCCCTGCAGGACAAGGGCGACATGGATGGGGCCGTCGCCGCGTACCGCCAGGCCATTATCCTCGACCCAAAGTCAGCCTTGCCCCACTACAACGTGGGCAACACGCTTAGCGCCACGGGTGACTTGGAGGGTGCCATCGCCGAGTACCGGCAAGCCATCGCCCTCGACCCAAAGCACGTCTCGGCCCACTTCAACCTCGCCAATCGCCTGAACGGCTCTGGTCAAAGGGAGGAGGCCATCGCCGAGTACCGCAAGGCGATCGAACTCGACCCCAATCACGCGAAGGGCCACGGTGCCTTGGGTAAAGCGTTGTTAAATTTGGGTCGGCTCACCGAGTCTCGGACAGAGACCCGGCGCTGCCTAGAGCTGCTCTCCCCGCGTGATCCACTGCGCCAGCCGATTTCAAAGCAATTGGAGCAGTGCGAACGCCTCCTCGAACTCGACGGCAATCTCCCGGCCATCCTCAGTGGCAAGGAGCAAGCTGCAGACGCGCGGGAACGTGCTGAGTACGCCGACCTGTGCCAGAAGAAACACCTCTACGCCGCGGCGGCTCGGCTCTATCAGGAAGCGATCGGCGGGAGTCCCGACCTGGTGGCGTCCCCGGCCAACGGCCTTCGTTACAATGCTGCCTGTGCCGCAGCCCTGGCTGGTCGCGGCGCAGGGGAAGACGCGTCCAAATTGACCGACACCGAACGGGTCGAATTCCGCAAGCAGACCCTCGACTGGTTACGGGCCGAACTTGACGCATGGCGGGCGCTGTTGGACAAAGACCCTGCCACGTTCCGTCCTGCCGTTGGCGAGCAGATGCGGCACTGGCAGAATGACACCGATTTCAACGGCGTACGCGGCAAGGACGCCCTGGATAAACTCCCCGAGGCCGAGCGCAAGGAATGGCAAAAGCTGTGGGCCGACTTCGCGGAATTTCTGGCCAAGGTCCGGGATACGCAGGTATCAAAGCCGCAGGGGAAGGAAAAGTGATTGAGGAACCAATGGAGCGGCTGGGGCGAAGCCTCCAAACCAAAGCGGCGAGTCGTTCGGGTGCGCGATCGAGTCGGGAGCGAATGGTGCAGCGGCCGAGTTAACTCTCTTGGTCAATCCCAGGACGCTTCATGCGTCGTTTCGACATGACGGACGCATGCAAACTGGTGTCGATGCGTTGGAGGTAACAGAACCCGATTTGACGTGGCCTAGTTCAATCGCGTCCTCTACTCGGCCTGATCGCTACTTCCGGTGTCGGATTCGCGAATCTTCTGCCGTAGATAGCGATGCACTTCGTCCACGCACTTCATCGGTTCGCGGCTGATCTCCCGTCCCGAGAACGCCAGGACCGTCCAGCCGTCCTTCTGGAGGAACCGCTCCCGCCGCTTCTGATACTCAAAGTCGCTGGGAGAGAGGCCTTCGACATGGTACCTGTAGCTGTCGCATTCGATTGCCAGCCTGATGTTCTCGTTGCAGTTGCTTCCCCGCGGATCGGGGTATGGGTCAGCGATCCAGTTGCCATCTGAATAAGGATCCTGTCGCGCGGACCACTCCCGGACGAGCCTCCGGAACGCGTCTGCGTCGAACCGCAGGACGGCGAAGTCAATCAGGTAGTCCTCCCCATCGACTGAGTGAACCGGAAATTGGGGGTAGAGGAGATGCCGGCCGAGTTCATGATCGTGAGGATCGTGGTCGCATCGCAGGGCCGCTCTCGATGCCTCCCAGCAAACGTAGACCATCTGCTCGATGGGTGACGAGATGTTATTGAAGTTGAGAGCTTCTTCGAGGCGGAAGCGGGTGCGTTCGCCTGCTGAATTCGCCGCTCGCACGATCAACCTCGCCACGTCAGGGGGCACGTGAACATCTTGGAAAAAGCCAACCGTGAAGTGCGTCACGTCGAATGAGCGCACACAGCATCCCCACTGTTTTGCGATATCCGCGACGCGCTCCCAGAACTCATAGTCGTACGTGTCGGGCAGCAGCCCCCCTTCCGTGTGCGCGACGACCAGCGCATCGGGCGCCCATTCATTAAGCCTGCCTAGCTCAACGCAGCGGTCGATTATCTTTCGCGCCTCGTCGGGCATCTGGGCTCGTTGCCGCTGATGAAACTCCAAGCCCGGCCAGGACCGCTCAGGGGGTGCCCATATCCCGCGGTAGGGATACAGAGGGCGCTGCAATCGGCGATCGGCTTGCCCAAGAGATCGAGCAGCGCGTTGTGAATGGTCCGGTTCTTAATGCCCGCCGACGTGAGCAGATACTTCATGATGATCCTGTGACAGCTTTTCGAACATGCCCGCTTCTATCGCAACTGCATTTGCGGATAACGGCTGACAATCTGACTTCGACGAACTCAGTCGCGTCGTGGCGGCCAACGCGACGCACGGAGAAAGATTATATCAAAGACAAACTTTCGACGCGACGCGGGGCCGTCCACAGCATTGGCTGGTTATCCTGCACCGGACCGCGCATCGAGCGAGTAGGGCGCGCTCCGCGGAGTTGGCCGCCCAATACACCGCGTGCTTCGGCCTGGCGACTGGAGTCACGGATCTGGAACGAATGGCCAAGGAACTGACGCCAAAGGTGAAGGGGGAACTCGAGGCCAAGGACCTGGCACATGTGCGAAGGGCATACGCGACGCGGCTGGGGCAGCTCAAGGCGGAGGATGCCGCTACGCACGGCGGCAACGGGCTGGCGGAGGGTGCCGTGCCAAACGGGGCCGCTTAACACCCTAACGCCGTCGTTTCGCCCACAAGGCCCCACGCGGGGCCTCTCGCATTGCACCGCGCATGTCTGTCGGCTACATTCACCTTTGCAATGACTCCGGCTATGGAGGGCGAGCACTCGGAAGCCGGTGCTTACTACTTGACTTGGGCAGAATTGCGGCGATAAATGGGTTTGTGTTGATGTGTCTTTTTCCCGCATTGCACCTCGGCTGACGAGCCCGTTAGTCGCCGGCGACCCGCTCGCACGTCTTGCCCCCGTGGTGCCGCACAGGGCCGTGAACGAAATACATGGCTTCCCCCCAGGTCAGTTTTTTGCCGAGTTTGTTTCCTCTGCAACTCACCAGAGTCTGTCAAATTGCAGGAGGAGTGCTTCGATGATGCAGTGTCGCTATGGCTTGGTAGGCGTCATTCTCCTTGCAATACCAGCACTTCTGTCCGGGCAAGACAACCCCATACCAGAAATCGTGCCGAACCGTGCTCCGAAGCTGTCGCTGACCGTGGATATAAAACCGATCAAGGTTTGCAAGGGTTACAGTGTGCAATGGGGCATTGCCGGCATTTCACCAGACGGGCGCGTCCTCGCTTCCACAGGGAGTTATTTTGTTTGACAAGCCTGGCCTTGCCACGCCAAGTACAAAGCTCTACAAAGCAGAGGGAATTCAATTTGAAACGTATCTGATAATTAATGGAGAAGTTAGATATGTGATAACCTGGTCCAAGGGAGCAGTGGCCACGGAGGTGGGGGGTGAGTGGGCCGCACCCACATTTGGCAAAATCGCCGGAAATGCAACAGATAGATTCCCACCTGATAGATCGGGCGATGAGTTGTTCGGAGGCTACACTCAAAATGAAGATGGGAGCGTCGGTAAAGCATTCATGTATAATAATCCGATTTCAGCAGCAATTAGAAAAAAATGGCCGGCAAAGTAGCGTAGTTGAGGTGAACCCTTTGCATACCCCCCTTGGTGCTGTCTCGCGCATGCGGTTCCGTGGCAATTTTTTTGGAGCCTCCAAATGCAAACGAGTCAATTCCCTGCCTTACGACTTCGAACTGTGGCCGCATGTTCGGCCCTCTTTGTTACCCTCCTATTCGTGTCTTCATTCTGCACAAGCCTGCGGGGCGCCGATAAGAAAGATCCATCTGTAACAATATTGGTTGTCAGTGGCGCGTTTGAATATCCAGACGTTACAATTCCGATTCTGTCGATTGCCGCCAGTGGCACGCTGGAGATGGATGGCGAAATCGTGAATGATGAAATGCTAATCCAGAAGATGCGACCACGTAAGGCCCTCAATGAAAAGCCACGCGGGTATCTGCGTCTAAATTGCGAACATGAGGCTGATTTGTCAGCTGAGACCCTGGGTAAAGTCCTTCAGCGGATTCGCGAAAAGGCCAAGGCTGGCGAGTGTGATGTTTTTGTTTACGTGTATCTTCGCAAGTTGACGGACTTACCAAAATAGTGGCCCAAAGCTGTTTGTGACCACTTACTGTCCTCAGCAACTAACAACAAAGGCATTAGATATTGCCGCTCATGCTTGCTTAACGGCGGCTCGTAATCGTTCGTCCCACCAAAACCAAATTCGGCGACGGTCAGCGTCCCTTTCAAGGACCTGGCGAGCGGCAAAGGAGCCTGTTTGCTTGGCCGGAAACAAAGCAGTCGTGAGCAGCCTGTCCGTATCCAGTGGTAACAAGTACCTGGTCTCCTGTAGTGACGGCTTGATCCGTGTTTGGGATTTCCAGGCGTTTGCTGAAGGATGCAGTGAAGCAGAAATAGCTGGCGTGCTCTAATTCCGGTAGTGGTAACTTGGCCGCCGT
>Ga0206872_10199_pt1 | contig 17285 bp, 15 predicted proteins | sample Alteio_BWOrgCont_34_FD_152906 | JGI IMG/M metagenome (GOLD analysis project Ga0206872, IMG submission 152906) | Enriched cells from forest soil in Barre Woods Harvard Forest LTER site, Petersham, Massachusetts, United States -... | ecosystem: Environmental > Terrestrial > Soil > Temperate forest >... | reverse complement strand
CTTCGTGTTGGAATATAGAGATCAGAGACTAAAGACTAGAGATTAGTTAAAAGCCTCTGGTCTCGACTAAAACAACAGACAGATAATGAATATTCTGTTGTCTTTTCTTCAAAATACTTCTTTCAATTATGTTTAAGATAGCAGAAAGCTAAAAGCGTAAAGCAGAAAGCTTTTGAACTATCAAATAAATGAATTGGCAAAAAAGCTTTTAGCTTTCAGCCTTGAGCTTTCAGCTCAAAAGAAATTCAGGTGCCTATATCGGCGGTGTCCACCTCTTCCCATTCCGAACAGAGAAGTTAAGCCCGCCAGAGCCGATGGTACTGCAGTAAAATGTGGGAGAGTAGGTCGGTGCCAAATCTTATCGCTTAAGCTCTTGTCCTTTGGACAAGGGCTTTTTGCGTTTTCACCCCCCTGCAAAGCGTTCCCATTTGTACACAAATACTCTGCAAACGGCATGCGAAAACACTCGTTTTTAGCTACCTGGCATCGTCATAATGCCCAAATCTGCACGTTTTTTTGTGCTTTGCGTGAACACTTAAGTTCAAGTACTGACAAAACAGCGTCACCATGGTGTATACCGGATGCCATTATCTTTGTAGTAACAGGTTAAAAAGCCGAAAGCTACAAGGCAAAAGGCTGATACAATATCCGTTCTTTTTCTCTTTTCTACCTTTTACCTTTCGCCTTTAACCTTTCACCTCCTACTATCAACCATCAACAATAAACCCATGATCCACTCACACGCCTACCCCTCGGCCGAACGCTCTGCCTTTGTCGAAGAAATCCGCGCCGAAGTCCGCGGCATCCGCATGCCTGTCAGCCGCAAAAAGAAACCCGCACCGCCGCCCGACTTCAGCCAGGCGCGCTACCTGTTTACCGTTTGCACCGGCAACCGCTGGCTCGAACTCGGCGCCCGCATGCCCCCGCAAAAACCCCTCTTCGGCGATTTTTGGCGCCAGGGCGAACTCTGCATCCTGTTTGCCGCCGCCAATGCCGGCAAATCCATCCTGGCCGTGCAAATTGCCGACGCCCTCTCTCGCGGCCGAACTTCCGCACCCTTTGCCCCGCGGCTGCGCCTGCCCGTAAAAGTGCTTTACCTCGACTTCGAGCTCAGCACCGCGCAGTTCTGCATCCGTTACAGCGGACCGGGCGGCAATTACAACTTCTCGGACAATTTTATGCGCGCCCAGTTTAACCCCGACCCCGGCCTCTGCCCCGACCCCAAATTGTATAACGACTTCATCTTCGTGGCCATCGAGGAAAAGATACGCCTGGTAAATGCCACCGTGCTCATCATCGATAATATTACCTGCCTGCGCGGCGGTACCGAAAGCGCCGCCGTGGCCCTCCGGCTGATGCAAAGCCTCAAGGCCCTCAAGTCCGACCTCAACCTGTCCGTCCTGGTGCTGGCCCATACCCCAAAGCGCCGCAGCCCCCGCCGGCCCCTCAGCGCCGACGACCTCCACGGCAGCAAACTGCTCATGAACTTTGCCGACAGCGCCTTCACCATCGGCGCCACCACACTTCGAGTGCCTCAGTGTGACAAGGTTCGAGTGCCTCAGTGTGACAAGGTTCGAGTGCCTCAGTGTGACAAGCTTCGAGTGCGTCAGTGTGACAAGACAAACGGCCTGTGCTACCTCAAACAAATCAAACAGCGCAATACCGGACAGCAATACGGCGAAAACAACGTATGCCTCTGCCGCATCACCCGCCGCGACGACGGCTTCCTCCGTTTCAAGTTCGAATGCTATGGCCCCGAGGCTCCGTACCTGCACACAACACCCGTCCGCACGCACCCGCTGACCCCAAAAGTAACCGGACTATCCGCCACAGGCCTCAGCCAGCGCCGGATCGCCAAAAAGCTGCATGTAAGCCCGTCATTGGTGAACAAGTTATTGCGGAGAAGCCGGGAAAATGGGGGATGATGTGAGGATAATTAATAAAAAGTCATGCCGATTACTTGTTTCGGCACCTCACGCGCTAAGTCTGCGCACAATAACCCGCCTATCAGATCCCTACCTTTATGATGGGGTGCCGAAACAAGTTTATAATGACATGATTGCAAGTCGCTGATTATCAGCATGATTTTTTTCATGTCATAATCGGTTTTTTCCGGGTTCGCCCCGGTGAGATACTCGGCATGACTGTGTCGGTAGCCCGCTGCCCACTGCAAACTGCCCACTGCAAACTGCAAACTGCCAACTGCCCACTGCCTACTGCCACTGCCCCACTGCCCACTGCACACTGCCAACTGCCACTGCCCACCGCCAACTACAAACTGCCCACTAAAAAAACTCCCCCGAACTCGCCACCAGGCCCGGCAGCAGCAGCACCGGTTCCGCTTCCAGGCCGCTGGCATGCAGTTCCTCGGCGAAGTGTTTAAACGATGCCAGGCCGGTAACGCTTTCGTGCGCCTCCTCGTTTGTAAAATGGTCAAGGTGCATAAACGTTTTGCCGTCCGGCATCAGGTAAGTGGTGTAAATAACGCCCGGCAAATTAAGCGACCGTATCTCCGCCGCAACCGCCGCAATGTTTTCCGCATTGCGCGCCGCAAACTCCGGCCGCGTAGTGTATTGTACCCGTACTATTTTCATTTTGGTATGTTTTGGTGACTAAATATGCGGATAATTTGCGGGATGATTTAATGGATATTTGTAAACCTGCCGCAAGATTTGATAATTAAGTAAATTTCTATTCATGTTTGTGTATGACCGATGTTGAAGTAGACCGCCTGATAAAAAAACTTGAAAAATACGGCGTGCGTGTGGCTAAAAGCAAAAAAAGTCCAAAGAGTTTTTGATCGGGGCTGGAATCATTACGCCGGATGGCAACCTTACCAGTCCCTATAAACACCTATCTATACTTCCCGAACAGGCCAGGTGAAAACCCCAACAAAGGGGGGAAGGAGGATTTAGCTATTCACTCTGTAGTATTTTCGTTTTTATTTTTTGATAGGCCTGAGAAGCCAACCAATTAGTTACTATTTTTTGGAACGATGCATCGTTCATATACCTGGCGAAAATGTCTTCATTTTGATCTATCCGTTCCATAAAAAGGTTTTGCAATAGATTTTGAAAAACCAGCTCGAATTTGTCTTCCGGATTTACTTCAGCTGCTTTAATAATTGACGCGTCCAAAACCGCAGTTTCGACTAGCTGATCGAAAAAGTATTGGTCTGCTTGATTAAAGTCTGTACCAAATCTTTCGTTTACGATATCAACTAATTTCGAAAATGCAACTTCCGGCTCATTTAATACGCCGGTACCAACCTCTGTCGGACCGTCCAGTAAATATCTATTCGAGATGTTTAAGCTAATTGAACCCTCGCTTATTTTTTGCAAGCGGTAATATTCAAGTCTTACCGCGTCATCAAAGTTATATGCCACTCCAGTATTTCTTTTCGGCAGCTTCGGCGACAGGTAACGTAAAAAGATATAAAGCTTTTCTAAATCGGAATCCTGGTAGGGAATTATCTGGCTCAAAAATCCATATAGATTCCGAAAGGCGGTTATGTTACTTCTCCATAGTTCGGCCTCTTCTTCTTTGGCTTTTTGATATGTTATAAACCGCGATACAGGAAGGTCTAATGCGGCATTCATAGCCTCGTGGTCTGCAACACTTTGTTTTTGCTTTGGCTTAAAATAAATCGAGCAAAAACGGTCAATATCCTCTTTGGTATAAATATCTGCAAACTCCAAATCGGCCTGTAGTCTGTATAGGTGTGCAGGGTCAACCTCATCACCTATTTCGGCGCCTTCGTAGTAAGTTTTAAAAGCCGCCTGAATTTCCTCAGGGTCATTTACAAAATCTAAAATAAAAGTTTCCTCTTTTAACGGATGGGTACGGTTTAAACGGGATAAAGTCTGCACTGCTTGGATGCCTGACAGTCTTTTATCTACATACATGGTATGAAGCAACGGTTGATCAAATCCGGTTTGATATTTTTCGGCGACCAGCAACACATGATATTCCGGCGTCGCAAACTTTTCGGGTAGTTCTTTATCCCGAATGCCATTGTTCATACCCTCTTCCGTATAAGTTAACTGTCGAAGTTTATCGTCATTCACTATCCCGGAAAAGGCGACCAACGATTTTATTTTGTATCCGTTGCTTTTTATGTAACTGTCAAAACTTTGTTTATAACGCACCGCCTCCAGCCGCGAACCGGTTACGACCATAGCTTTTGCATGGCCGCCAATTTTATGCCGGGTCGCGGTATTGAAATGCTCCACCATAATTTCGGTTTTTTGCGCGATGTTATGCGGGTGCAGCCGTAGAAACCTCGCTAAGGCTTTTGCTGCTTTCTTCCGTTCAACCAGGGGATCGTTTTCGCTGGCTTGCACAAGCTTATAATAGGTGGCATAGGTGGTGTAATTTTTGAGCACATCTATTATAAAATTCTCTTCAATGGCCTGGCGCATCGTGTATTTATGGAACGGTTCATTATTGGTTCCAAAAACTTTTAGCGTTTTATGTTTTGGGGTAGCAGTAAAAGCAAAAAAACTCAAATTACTTTGTTTGCCTCTTTTCGCCATACTCCGGTACATTCTTTCCATATTATCCTCGCCCTCATCCTCCGCGCGTTTTCTGGCTTCCTCAACAAGTTTATCACCGCCCAATACTTCTTTCAGATCGGTAGATGTTTCGCCGCTTTGCGAGCTATGAGCCTCATCTATTATCACAGCAAACCTTTTCGTTGTCAGCACACCCGAACTTTGTTCCCCGCGTTCCTCAGCCAGCTTAACCAATTGCTGCGAAACAAAAGGAAATTTTTGCAAAGTGGTGATGATGATGGGCACCGAATTTTCCAACGCCTCCGCCAATTGACGCGAATTCTCATCAATCTTTTCTACTACGCCGCGCTTGTGCTCAAACTGGTAAATGTTGTCCTGCAACTGTTTATCTAAAACCACCCTGTCCGTAATTACAATGACAGAGTCGAAAACTTTGGTGTTATCGGTATGATGCAGCGATGCCAGGCGGTGAGCCAGCCAGGCGATGGTATTGCTCTTCCCGCTTCCGGCAGAATGTTCTATCAAAAAATTATTCCCAACACGGTCATTCAACGCGGCGCGAACGAGTTTGCGCACGGCTTGCAACTGATGGTAGCGGGGGAAAATCATTGATTCCTTTCTTATTTTCCGGCCCTCGTCTGATAGTTTTTCTTCAACCTGGAGGTGTATAAACCTTGCGATCAGATCAAGCAAACTTTCCTTTTGTAAAACCTCTTCCCATAGATACGCCGTTCTATAGGTTCTGCCTTGAGCATCGACCGGATTTCCAGCTCCTCCGTTGTCACCCTTATTAAATGGGAGGAAATAGGTTGCAGTCCCGGCTAAACGCGTCGTCATGTAAACCTGCTCGGTATCTACCGCAAAATGAACCAGTGTTCGTTTTTTGAATTCAAACAATAATTCACGCGGATCTCTGTCATTTTGATATTGTGTTTTAGCATCCTCAACCGTTTGCCTGGTCATTGGGTTTTTTAACTCCAATGTAATGAAGGGAATGCCGTTGAGACTCAACAGCATATCTAATGAATTGGTATTTTGTATGGAGTATTGTAATTGCCGGGTAATTCCTAAAATATTGGCGGCGAATCCCATCTCTAATTCGGGGTTCATCGTATGGGCCGCTTTAAAATAGGCCACATGCAGCAAGCGCCCGTAACACTTAAACCCATGGCGCAGCGTAGCTAAGGAACCATTTTGTTCCATCCATTTGCAAAGGTCATAAATTACCTGGTCTTCTGTGTTTTCGCCCAATAAAGCTTCCAGCCTGGCCCATTCTTTAGGCTGCGTTGTTTTAATAAAATCAAGAACTATTTTAGGAAAAATTGCCTTCTCCTTATCATAGCCGCGTTTATCAACAGTTTGATAATCGTCGCCGAGTAAACACGATTCAATTACGGTTTCAAAGCTTAATTCCTTTGTATAGGCGCTCATCATTTATACCTTTCTAAACGCTTTGCTATCCAAAATGCAACTACCATGCAATATGGCCTTAAATTATTTGCATGGGAAATGCCTACCCAATCATTAAACCAACGTTCCAATGTAGGCTTTTTTATTTCTTTTTTATATTTCTCAAGGCTAATTTTAAAACCGTCAAGGGCAGCTTTTCTGTTATTCTTAAGTTTAGTAACATTCAAATTTAAAACTTCATTTAACTCTTTATCTAATTTTTTGTTATTAGAATAAATGCTGCCATCGTTGCTATAAAGAATTAAATTTTCAATGGCGAATTTCTGATTTGGGGGATAGAAACTTAATGGTTTCGTGCCCTTGTAGGTATCGCAATGTTGTAAATCTCCCGGCTGCCCTTCATTGCCCATGCAAGCTCCCAGCATATTCCGATATATTAGCTGCTTATCGGGAAAATTTTCCTGGCATTCAAAGTGCTCAATCTTCATTTCCCCGATCTTTGGCACAATTGGTGCCATGCAGTAACAGCAAATAGCACGTTGTTCCGTGTGTAGGCTTTCTCTCAACTCTTTTTTTTCAGAGTAATTTTCGTAATCAGCATGCTCCTTTTTCCGATGTTCTGTCAGGCTTTTTGGTTCTTTATTTTTCCTTATCTGTTTCATCGGTTAAGTCGTCCTCTAAAAAAGTAATCATTGTTGATGATCTTGTTACTTCGGGATCATCAGGACCTAAAATTTCAATAACTTTACTAAGCTGTTTTTTTGCGACATCAAGATTCTGACTATCGATTGATTTATAAACAGCGTTTAGCATTTCATTAATCGTTGCGTTCCTGGCGGGCGTATCTAATATTTCTTCTAACACCCTGCTGGAGTCTATGCCGTACGAGTTTGCCGGCTTGAATGTGCCATTGTCTATCACTGTTATAGAATTTGGTTGTACTTCTCCAATGATTTGGGGTGAATGTGTAGTAGCTATAAATTGACAATTAGGGAAAACCCTGGTCAGGTTTTCTACAATAGTGCGCTGCCATTTCGGATGGAGGTGTAAGTCGAGTTCATCAATCAATATAACTCCTTTACCATTTGCCAATGGGTCTTCTAACCCGGGGTTTGCTTGGGCAAGCCGTCTTGCGATATCCAAAACCAACGAAAGCATACCGCGTTCACCATCGGAAAGTTGATTAATGTTTAATTTTACCTTCGATTTGATGATGGTAAACGCTGAACCTCCCGTGGTTATGACTGTCTGTAGGTCTGAGAAGCCCGGCATAAAGCGGTAGACGGCATTTTTTAAAACTTCCAAATTTTTTTTGGCTGCTGGGTTTTCCAGCCCCAATATTCGCTGAACCCTATACCAATCCGCGAATGTCCTTACATTGAACTCCCGATTTGATGATAGTGCGTCAGCAAAAGCCGCTGCCTGCCCACCCACACTTGAAGATTTCATAACATCCCTTTTAGAAATCAGCGACCTTTTAGTCGAGTAAAAAATGCCGATCGGTTGAACAGTCTCACTGCTGGCGTTTGGAAGCGCCTCCTTTAAAGATGGCGTAATGGTCTCTTTATCGGATATTTCTTCGGTTTGGTCCCTGATGTCCTCAGTTTCTTTGATGTGTATGGATTCACGTTGCCGATAGTTAAGCAAGCTAAAGTTTAAGCCCGCCACCTCAAAATCACAGGAAACCTGCAGGCTTTCGCTGCCAATTTTAATATCCGAAATTGAAAAACTTTCCTTCCGGTTTCTTGAAGCTGTTATTTCAGGTAATATTTGCGAAAGGCAAATTCTTAAAGCATCAAGCACAGTGGTTTTACCGACGCCATTGATGCCAACCAGTAAATTCATACCGGGTTCAAAATCGAAGTTCGCCGTTTCATAGGCTCGTAATCCGACGATATTTAGTTTTTTTATGTTCATGCTGCCGGTATTTCCATTTGGCCAGTTACAGTGTCAGATATTAATATTTCACGCCGCTCCATTAAAAAATCAATTGAGCGTTTTGTCGCATTCATGACATCTTCAATATTTTTCAATTTTGCGTGCAAATGTTTAACAATTGCAATTTGCTCCGGCAGAGGCGGCAATTCAATCATAACGTTCCCGAGCTCCTCTGCATTGAGATGGGGTTGGGCGGCTCTCGAACTGGCCGGGATTAGTTGACAATCCAAAACATACTCGCTAAGAAATAAAATTGCGAGAAATTCAGGGCAAACCGCTGAATTCGATCTAAATATCATATCGAAGCCTGCTATTGACCCCGCCCACGCGGAAGTTATTATAGCGCTATCCCCGGTGTAGGCGCCGCTTCTTACTACTATTATATCTCCAATTTGTAATGTTATTTTTTTTAGCCCGCCAATTTCGTTTTCGTTTACGTAAACGACTCCTTCGCTTTTTATCTCCCCCCTAAAAATATTTGTTGCCCTTACTAATGCTGTGCCCTCTTTTTGATATTCTGGTGGCTGGCTTAGTCCATAAAAGATATTTCCTAAAAACTTTAATCTAGTCTTTTTCCAATGTGCCGGAGCACAGTTAATCCAAGGAATTTCAGAATTCTTCATTTTTACGCTCGGATCTATCCCGTGGGTTATAGCATTTGAAATCAGTACACGTTTTTTTTCGACAAGTACAGAAACTGAGCGCTGCTTTTGATCAATTAGTGCGTCGATATATTTTAACTCGCTCTGGAGGAAGGCTATTATTTCCTTTTGCCGACTTATTTTAGGCAGCGCAATTTTATTATCAAGGTAGTCACCAATATCCAAATTTTGGATACCTGTGGTTTGTTTTATCGCGGCGATTACGGTTCTATTGGACCATAGAGAGTATAATACATATCCCGCAAATTGTGAAAGCACTCTGTTAGTATTTGGCCTGAGCACTTCGAGAAAATTAGAACAGAGCGCTGTTTCATTTAGTTGGAATAATGCCACACGTCCAACCGGCTGGTTTTCGCCGCCACCTGATTTTTCTATAATCAAATCACCTAGCAATAATCCTTTATTGTTAATCTCTTCCTCGCTGAAACTCCTCCGCGTTAAATTATTCGTTCTGTGGCTGATTTTATGAGTGTCAAAATCAGCCGCCCTTATGCAAATGACAGCATTCTCCTCATCAGGCTCATTTCCCCATGCGCCGCCTATTCGCTTGTCAAAGAGAAATTTTACACGCAATTCTTCCGATTGATTTTTACGGTTACTCATTCTGTTATTTGTTTGAGCAACGCTAATATTTGAAACTCGATTTGTTTAAGGTCCATGTCAATTTCTTTTATATCGCGTCGTTGTACGATCTTATAAAAAAATCTATTAAAATTTATTTCATAGCCTACTTTATCTTTGGCTCTGTCCATCCAAGCATCGGGGACAAAGGGAAGAACCTCAATTTTAAAATATTCATCAATGTCTTGTTCTAGCGGAACGTTTTCATAGTCCCTCAACTCAGCATCCGGCTCATATTCATCTTTTGCTTTGATCACTTTTTCAGCTTCAGGGTCTTTCCGGGTAAATATTTCCCTGAACGCCTTATGTTCTATTGTTTTCCACCCTGAATCGCTTGTCTTTAATAATTTTCTAATTTTCTTGGCTACTTCATTCCAATTTAGAAAGGGCTCCCGGCCTAAACGTTTATCGATTAACTGCACGTCATCCAGTAAATGCGGGTACGAATCCAGGAAACGGGCTTTGTCCTCAATGGTCATTTGATAACGCAGGCGAAGCGGGCGTTCCACAGTAACACGGGTATAACCAAATTCAGCATTTCTAAATAATTTTGAAAATTCACCTTCCGAAAATTTTCCATATACACGAACAATGTCACCTATTTGGTCAGGTTCGTTTTCTTCCCGTTCGCCTAATTTGCGACGTTTATTTCCTAAGCTTTTGCGCATGCTAATATATTGCTCGCGCGCATCAATCAATTGTATCTTTCCTTTGCGGTTCTTTTGCTTGTGATTAGTCAATATCCAGATATAAGTACCGATCCCGGTGTTGTAAAACATTTGCTCCGGAAGCGCTATGACTGCCTCGAGCCAATCATTTTCAATAATCCATTTTCGGATATTGCTTTCCCCCGACCCCGCTCCACCAGAAAACAGCGGTGAACCGCTAAACACCACCGCAAGCCGCGATCCGTACTTTTTTTTGCTTTCGTCAACTTTTTCGAACTTGCTGATCATGTGCTGTAAAAACAGCAAAGCCCCGTCATTTACCCGTGGCAATCCCGCGCCGAAACGGCCATTGTCTCCGAGCGTATATTCTTTGGCAATTTCCTTTTGTTGTTTTTTCCAATCGACGCCAAAAGGCGGATTGGCAATCAGGTAGTCAAATGTCTCATAAGGAAATTGGTCCTCGGTAAGGCTATCGCCGTAGCGAATATTTTCACCGGTTCCGTTATGGGCTACTTCTTTAATCAGCATGTCCGAAGCCGCAGTTGCGAAGGCGCGTTTGTTATAGTCCTGACCATAAGCATACAGTTTGGCTTCCGGGTGATGGTCCTTTAAATAAGCCTGTGCTTCAGCAAGCATACCGCCGGTACCGCAAGTGGGGTCCAGCATTTTGCGAACGGTGCCAGGGATTGATAACAATGCATCATCATTGATAAATAACAGGTTAACCATCAACTTGATCACTTCGCGCGGGGTAAAGTGATCTCCGGCGGTTTCATTAGCCAGCTCGTTAAACCTGCGGATCAGGTTTTCAAAAATAAGGCCCATGTCGATGTTGGTTACCCTGGCCGGGTGCAGATCAACGTTGCAAAATTGAGAAACAATAAGGTAAAGAATATTTGCCTCGTTCATTTTCTCGATTTCCTTGTCAAATTCAAAAAACTCAAAAATGCGCCGCACATTTTCCGAAAAGCCGTTGATATAACTCACCAAATCTTTACCTATGCTGTCCGGGGCGCCCCGTAATTTTTCGAAAGTTAACGGGGAATGGTTATGGAATTTTTGGCCGGAAATCTTGTTCAACATGATATCGAGCGCTTCTCCTTTAAATTTGCCTCCTTTTAGTTCTTCATATTTTCTGACAACTTCTGCCTTTGTGCTGTATAGCACGCAGTCAAACCGGCGCAACACGGTCATCGGCAGCATTACTCTTTCATATTGTGGCGGCCGGTACGGTCCCCTAAGCAAATCAGCCGTTTGCCAAATAAAATTCGCGTGATCCTGGTGGTTGGACATTAATAGTTCTGCTCCTTTTCGGTTAGTATAATAATCAAACCAATTATAGCGATAATTCTATTGATCTATATGCATCTGACAGAAAATGTTCAATTAATCGGGTTAAACCCGATGCGGGCGTGTGTGTCATATCGATAAAGGTTTAGACGGCGCTCCGTGTTGGCGAGCGTCGAGGATACCGGCCACGCGCCTAAGGCCTGTTGCAGTATGAGCCCCTCGTACCTCGGGACAGGCTCCGCACGCGGCCCACGCTTCTACCAGCGTGGGAAACGCCCTCCCTTCGACAAGGCTCAGGGTGACAATTGTTCAGTTAGCAGTTTTTAGTTGGCAGTTGGCAGTAAGTTTTGCCCTAAACCCCTGCAGCCCATTTCAACCTGTTTATCCCTGCCAGCAAAAATATACCGGTGGTAATGTCCCAAAAAATGATGGTGTAAACGGAGATGCGTTCGGTAATGCCGGGGGGGATGCTGTGCAGCATGATTAAACCAATGAGCCCGGCAAAGCCCAGCAGGCCCATAAATATGCTGTAGCTTTTGTACCATAGGGCTGCGCCGTTTTGCCGGGCGGCTATGCCGGTGCAAATGCATTGGATATTGCCAAATATAATGGCCATTGCGGCGCCAATTACATGCAGTATGCCGATGGGTTTATTCATTTCGCCGGGCGAGCCGTGTACAATGGCCACCATAATAATGCCCGCGCCATGTATAATAGCAAACATCGGCAGGGTAAAGCGCCACCGTTTGGAGCTGAGCAGGGGCCGCAGCAGCAGGGCGGCGGTAATGGCTAAAACGCCTTCGATAATAAAACCGGTGTTCACCACCCAATAAACGGGGGAGTAGATGAGCCTGCCCTGGAAGGTAACGGGTGGGCCGGAAACGCCCAAATCGCTGATGTAGTTGCGGGTGTAACTGTAAACCGGGTTCCGCCAGGCCAGGGCGGTAAGGCCTTCGCCAATTACGTATTCCACAATAGCCGCCAGGGCAATAGCGCCGGCAAGTAAGCGCGTTTTGCTGAATCCGTTTTTTTGCCAGGCGGCTAAAATTGGTGCGGTGGTAGCGGACATGGCAGAATAATTAAATTTTCGATATGGCACACGCGGCACGCGTGCGCCGGCATTAAGTGTTGAATAATTGGCAGGTACAATAATAGGTAAAAAACCCGGCTCGAAAACAAGTGGCTGTTGCGCCGGTTTATCCATTCGCCATGTAAGCCGCGGAGCATTCCGGTTTATTGGACACAAGTCCAGCAAAGCCGGAATGTAACATTTCCGAGGCATTGCTTATCGTTGCAGAAAATTTCGTTTAAAACCGTGCGGAGTATTAATTTTGTTTAATGTTAAAATGAATTTATGGTTACATTTGAAGTTAATACCCCTGACGTAAGCGCTGAACTTTTCGACAACGAGATACTCGCCATTAATCTTGCTTCGGGACACTACCACAGTATGCGCTTTTCTACTGTTCCTTTTTGGTTATTGATAACAAGCGGCTATGCCCCGGAGGCTATAGCAGCACTGATTTCGAAATACTACAATGCGGATTATGATGCGGTGCAGGATGATTTAAATTTGTTGCTGGCCGAATTGACCAAAAACCAGCTGATACGCCCCCGCCTTTCGCAGCTGCCCCCGGAGGAATGTGAATTTGAGAAATTTTGCACCGGTAAATACGAGCGGCCCGGATTGGAGAACTATTCGGACATGAAAGACCTGATTTTGTTAGACCCCATCCATGAAGTTGACATCATTGGCTGGCCCAATAAGGCACCCGGGGATGGTAAAAACTGATGTCGCTTATGCGGCGCCCGTCCTGAGCCTGCAATTATTTTTTAACGAGATGGGCGCTGCCTTTGAAAATGCCGCCGGCGGTGTTTGCGAAACGGATGCCTTTGATTTTACAATTGCGGGCCATGGTGTCTGCGTCCGCACGGCCGGGGATGGATTGCGTTCAGTCATATATCCGGCCATGGCGCATTTGCTGGCAGGCACCCCCGACCAGCCTGCCCTCGAAATTTCTATTTGGGACGAGCAGAGCACGGGCATTGCCCTGCCGCAGCCGCCCTGGCACATACCGCAGGCCGATGAAAAAGCGGTGTTTGTATTTCCTGACACTGATCCCTTCCAGATCAGCATATCCGCCGACCGCGAGGTTTTATCAATAGGCGACCGGTCGACCAACCGGATGTTCATGTGGATCAGGGATGCCTCCCGGCTGTTTAACCATGATTATGCCGCCCCGTTGATGCATATTTTCAGAACATGGGCGCTCAGCGACAAACTGGCGGTTGTGCATGCCGGCTGCGTGGGCAACGGCGAGGGCGCGGTTTTGCTGGTGGGCAAAGGCGGGTCGGGGAAATCCACGGTGTCGTTACTTTCTGTTTTGCATGGATTGGATTATTTAAGCGACGATTATACGCTGGTAAAATTTGGCGAAGAGCCGGAAGCTTTTTGCCTTTATAACACGGGTAAACTGCATGCCTACCACTTAAAACGTTTCCCTGAATTGGAGCGGCTGGCCGTAACGCCCGGCGCGGATAAAGACGGGAAGCCGTTGATTTACCTGGAGCAGCATTTCCCCGGGCAAATTGCCGGGCAACGGAATTTAAAGGCCATAATTGCGCCGGTTGTAACGGGCAAACCTGATTCGGCGTTAGTCAGGATAAGTGCGATGGAGACCTTAAAAGCCCTGGCCTTAAGCACCCTGTTCCAGCTCAGAAATGATGATAAATCGGCCCTGAATAAAATGGCGGGCCTTGTTAAATTATTGCCCGGCTACCGCCTCGAACTGGGCACAGATATTAAACAAATCGCTCCTTTAATTAAACAGCTTTTGTAACTAAACGGGCGTAGAGAAGTCGAAAGCCTTAAGTCGAAAGTCTTAAGTCAGTAGATAAAAAAACCGACTTAGAACTTTCGGCTTAACAAACCGTTGATAGTTTGAAAATGAAGATACTGCACTGGACCGACTGCTATTATCCGGGCCCTCACCTGGGCGGCGCGCCTTTATTTGTCAGTAACCTATCCCAGGAACAGCGGAACAACGGGCATGAGGTGATGGTTGTGACCGAGCAAGTGGAGGACTGGAACGACCACGACAATTACGACGGCGTTGACGTATACAGGTTTCCGTTTACAATGGCCGCGCTTGACGGCAACCTGAAAGAAATGCATAGGCTGAGCATTGCGGGTGCGGCAATCAAGAATAAACTGCAGCCGGATATCATTCATGTGCACCTAAACCAGGTAACAGCATGGTTTGATGTTTTGAGCAAAAGCAGGGCAAAGTTTCCGTCCATCGTTACGGTGCACCCACCTATTGGCATGACCTCGCTGCCCGAGACAATGGTCAGGAGAATTCTTGCGGAAAATGATATCATCGTAGCTGTTTCGCGGTCGCAGAAAAATGATATCGACCATTTTTTGGGCGATGATTCAAAAACCAGGGTCATCCATAATGGAATCCCTCCGATTGCTACGCAGGTATTACCGCTGCCTTTTAAGCCGGCGGTTGTGCTTTGCATCGGCAGACTGCATAAAACCAAGGGATTTGACGTTGCTTTAAAAGCCTGCGCAAAAGTTTTAGCCGAAAGGCCGGGGTCTATTAAAGTAATAATCGCCGGGAATGGACCGGAGCGGGAAAATTTGCAGGACCTGTCGGAGGAGTTCGGCACTGCGGCGGAATTGTTTGAGTTTAGGGGATGGGTGGATCCTGACGAGGTTGCTGTTATTTTAAACCAGGGCACTATTGTATTAATGCCGTCCGTATGGGATGAGCCTTTCGGGCTGGTAGCTGCGCAGGCCGCACAAATGGGCCGCCCTGTAATAGGCAGTAATATAGGCGGGATTCCCGAGGTTGTTGTCGACAAAAAGACCGGGCTGCTTGTTCAACCCGGCAATGTGGATGAACTGGCAGATGCTATGTTATTTTTATTAACGAATGCGGAGTTTACGATTACATTAGGAGAAAATGCCCGAAAAATTGCTAAAGACCGGTTTTCAATGGCGGCTTGTGCCGCGAACTATCAAAGCATATACGAAAATCTGTTGTGCGGTGAAAAGCTGTGTTGAAATCATTACATTCATAGATGAAAAGGGAAGGTACTGCATTACTTGAATGGCCAACCCTTGATGAGTTTTAACAAATTGATCAGACAAATTAGTAAACCTATAATGCCGGCGAATATTTCAGAAGATGCTATTCAAAAAGTTTCGGTAATTGTTCCGATGTACAATGCCGGGCCATATATAGCGGAGGCACTTGAAAGTATTTTAACCCAAACCCTGCCTGTTTCGGAGATATTTGTGATCGACGACGGTTCAACAGACAATGGCTGCGGGATCGTTGGCGGTTACAGCAACGTTGTGTTGCTGAAAAAAGACCATTCAGGAATAAGCGACACCCTGAACCAGGGTTTAAAGTATGCGAGCGGAGAATATATCGCTTTTTTGGATGCTGACGACAGGTGGATTGCGGATAAAACCGAAAAACAAGTCCGTCTATTGGCTGAAGATGATGACCTGGCAATGGTTTTTGGTCATGCCGAACGCTTTCAAAGTATTGGGGAGGGTAACACTTATGAGGAGATCATCATTGACAGGATGCCGGGTTTGGTATTACAGGGAGGGCTTTTTCGTCATTCAGCTTTTCAAAAAGTCGGTTTATTTTCTGCAGACCCGGATGTCAACCCATTTATGGATTGGTATGCAAGGGCTCTTGCCGCCGGCCTTGAGCCAGTTATTCATGACCAGGTTGTGTTTCAGCGCAGGATACACGGAAATAACTACACGCTTTTGAACAAAAATGAATTATTAAAAGGATATTTTAATGCATTGAAAATGTCCATAGATAGAAAACGAAACCAGGCCCTATAAATGCAGCGATTTACAAGTAAGACAATTCAGGCGTTCCCTCGCAGCGGGCCGGATGCATACCTGCTAAATGCGTGCTTAGCGCAAGATGGGGAAACTATTCAAATAAACCTGGACAAGTGGAAGGCTGAGCAGGAGCTTGACCTTATCGATCCGGGCGCCTACAAACTAATCCCTCTTTTACAAAAGCAATTAACTGAGTTCGGGATACAGGATAGCAATTTGTCTATCTATAAAGGTATTTACCGTAAATCATGGATGAATAACAAGCTGCTTTTTCACAGGTTAGTTAAATTGTCGGCTATTTTACAAGCCAGGGGTATCCCGGTATTACTTTTAAAGGGTGTGCCGCTATCGGTTTTGTACTATAAAGATAACGGCATCAGGCCGATGGATGACGCGGATATTTGCGTTCCCATTGATAAACTGGCAGAGACCCTGGCCGTTTTCAAAGATCAGGGCTGGTACTCAAGAGACAACATATCCGACGAAACAGTGTTCAAGTACCGGAAATATATTTGTCACTCCATAGACTTCAAAAGTAATGATGAACTTTATATAGATATACATTGGAAACCGATCGATTTACCATCTTCGCCGGAGATCGACAGTGCAATGTGGCGCGATGTAAAACCCATGATTATCAATGGCGTCGAAGTGCATACCTTAAGTGATGAATTCCACTTTTTTCAAGCGATAGTTCACGGCGTTAGATGGAACCCGCAGTCTTCTGTACGTTGGATCGCTGATGCCATTATGATCCTGCGCTCTGCAGGTAATCAATTCGATTGGGAGAAATTATTCTGGTTTGCAGAAAAGTACCATGCAGTGATATTCATTAAAGAGGCGACCGGTTATTTGGTTGATTTCCACAAAGCCCCAATTCCCCGCTGGGTACTTGAAAAACTTGCGTTGATGCCAATTAGCAGGGCCGATAGAATTGAATACAATACGGTAAACCATCGGAACCAGCTGGTTAACACCGTATATTACAAGCTTTTTGCCTACTACATCAAACTTCGGACCGTTTCGGGGGAATGGAATGCGATGCCGACCCTGGCGGGCTACCTGAAATATTTAAACCTCCAACTGGAAAGTGATAATCTATTTGGATCGTTAGTCATCGAATTGCCTAAAAGAACAATCCGCTTTTTTACGAAAAAGAAACCGGCGAGTGCCAAACGGATCAGGCATTGATCTGATCTTCATCGTTACATTTATATTCAGACAACCCGCCATTTTCGATTTTATATATCTTATCGCAATTGCTAAGCGAAGCCATCCGGTGCGAGATCGTTATGACCGTTTT
>Ga0206872_10154_pt1 | contig 17366 bp, 6 predicted proteins | sample Alteio_BWOrgCont_34_FD_152906 | JGI IMG/M metagenome (GOLD analysis project Ga0206872, IMG submission 152906) | Enriched cells from forest soil in Barre Woods Harvard Forest LTER site, Petersham, Massachusetts, United States -... | ecosystem: Environmental > Terrestrial > Soil > Temperate forest >... | reverse complement strand
TGGCAACACTGTAACAGTAGGCTCCATCCGGGTTCGCTGACTGAACTAGGTTCCCGTTCTGATCGTAGGCGTACGTGGTAACCTGACCGGCGGGACTGATCACTTCAGTTAGGTTATAGTTGCTGTCGTAAACGTAGTGCGTGGCATTGCCCAGGGCATCTACCACCTTGACAGTCAGCCCGCGCGCATCGAAGAAATACTGGGTCGTGCCGCCGTCCGCGTCCGTGGCAGCGACTTCTCCTCCAGGACCGTACGCGTAGCTAACTTGCATCGTATCCAAGCCGGGTACCGTCGCGCTGGCCGTGTAAGTTGACGCCAGCCTACCCGCGGTATCGTAGGTAAACTCGTCGATGGTTCCATCCGGGTTCTGAACGGACAGCAGAGCGTTCTCGGTCGCCGGCGCCCCGCTGGTGTCGTAAGTATACGTGGTAGTGAGGCCGGCGAAGTTGGTGACGGAGAGGAGGTACTTGTTTGTGGGGTCGTACGCGTAGGTTGTGGTCCGTCCCGTGGAATCCGTGACTGAGGTAATGCGCCCGGCACTGTTGTAAACCATGGTGAGGCTCTGGCCCGTGGAGGCGGTCAAGCTGGTCAGCAAACCGCTGGTGTAGCCTACTGTTACAGTGTTGCCATTGGTGTCCTCGATGTAGGCGACCTGATTGGTCGCACTAAATGCAGTAATCTGACCATCGGCCTGTTGCAGGAGATAGCCGCCACCGTTCACGGCAGTCAGGGTGGCATTGACTCCGGCCATGGAGAAATAACCGCCTCTGGTGTCCGGCTCGAAGACTTCCGGCATACCATCCTCGATGATGGTCACCGTGCCATTCGTCACCGTGAGCGATTGCTGCCATTCATCGTTCATATTCCAACCATAGCCGAACGGTCCCAGTTGCGTGCGGGCATCGATGTAATTGGGGAAGGTGCGATCCACGCTCAGCGCCGGGCCGGGCGTGGCGACCTGCGCATCGGTCATAGTGGACAAAGTTGAAATCGGGGTAAATCCGCTAGCTTGCTGGATCACGAAGCTCCATAACTGGCTGATATCATTGACATTCTCGCCGAGCGCGGCGAGGTAGGAGGCGCTATTGTCCAGCGCCTGGACATAATCGCCCCAGGTGCTTCCGACTAGCGACTGCACACTTGGGAAGACTGCGTTCCAGGCGGCGGTGTTCAGACTCGCCGGCTGGAAACTCGACTGGAGTGTGGACCAGGGGATGGGCGTGGTGTCCGTGGTCTGTTCGATACCGAGATCGAAATTGAAATCGGGGTAAGTTTGGTCCCGGGGCAGTTCCCAGCCGGCATAATAAATCGGAATCTCCTCCGATTCCCCAGGCTCAAGTACACCAGGGGTGGCTCCGCTGGCGAGGACCTGGATCGTATTGCTGAACCCATTAGGGATGGTTGAAGCATAGATCCCCTGCGTGACCAGAGACGAATCCAGGGTCAGTAGCGCCTGCTGCGTGGTTGTCCCGTCGGCGTGGGTCTGGGTGATCGTCACCTCAATGATCGGCGCCGGCATGGCCAGATTGCCCGTGTTGCTGTAATCCAGGTACAGCGTGGCGGGGTCGGTATATGACATGTAGCTCGGGGTCACGAGGTTGACATGAAAATTCGGCGCGCCCCCTTGATTCATGGTGAAGGCGCTCGGTAACGTTGCCGAGAACCCATCGGCGCGCGTCACCACCACGGAGTAGATGCCGGCGGGAACAGAGCCGGCCTTGAAGGTTGCGGTGAGCTGCGTGGGGAGGTCCAGTTGAGTCTGATTGGCCTGGTAAGTCGTGCCGCCGGCAGCCACCAAGCTGACGATGGTGGTGGAATCGAAGCCGGCCCCGATGAGTGTCAGGGTGGCGTCAGCGGCATTGCCGATTTGAGTGGGTGTCACGGCCGTCAGTGCCACCGGCGAAACGGTGGCGGTGAGCGTATAGCTGGCAGGCGCCGCCGCCACGTTCGCCGCGTAGACCAGGATGTACCATGTCCCTGGCGCAGCCGTGGGGACGAGGATTGATTGAGAACCGGAGCCGGGCACAGCAGATTCGTACTGGTAATTGGCCCGCGTCGGCGGGGCGCCGTAGCTGGCGTACAACTCGTCGTGGTCGCCGAGGTTGTTGTCTTGCAGGGCAATCAGCAATTCCTTGTCCTCTGGCGTGGCGATTGTGAAGAGCTGCGGCTGCCCGTTGCCGGCGAACACGCCGTCATAAGGGACGCCGGTGGACAGGGCGGTGACGCTCGTTTGCTGCATCTCGAAGCTGTAAGCTCCCTCGGTCGGTTGCGTGGCGTGGACGGTCAGCGTATACGTCCCGGCAGCGGGCAGGCTGATCAGGTCCGAGCTGGACGAAGCCCCACTGAAGGCGGTGTAGCCGTCGGGCCCGGTCAGGTTGAATAGAAAGCCCGGCACCTGCGTGCCGAGGAGGTTGAATCGGACTTGCTGGTTGGCCGCTGCAGAGAACGTCCATTCGTCCACCGCATAGGGGGAGTCGAGCTGACCAAAGGTGTTCTCGTTGACGTTCAGCGCCGCGCTGTGGACTGGGGAGTCCCAGAGGGTGAGCACATAATTGCCCGTGCTCGTTGAGTGGGCCGATGGCGCCTGAACACGTATTTGGTAGGTACCGGCAATCGACAGAGCCGCGGCGGAGATGGTCGCATCGCCGCCGCTCGCGGCATTGGATGCAGTCGCCACCACGGTGCCGTTGGGATCCACGAGCTGGACCTGGGCGAAATTGAGGGCGGGGGAAATCGGCGGAAACTGGCCGCCGCTGCCTGAACTGGCGAAAACCGTGACACTCTGGCCTGCCTGGCTGAAGAAGGTCCAGTCGTCCACCTGGCCGACCGTTGCGAGATTCCCAGGAGCCGGTGTGCTGAACTGCATGGGGCCGCCGTCCGGCAAGACGCTGACGGTGCCGCCAACGACGGTGCCGCTTAATTGGACAGCGCGGGCGTAAAGGTGCAGCCCGTTGAGGTTCAGAGTGGTCCCTGTTGGCACAACCAGGGAACCGACGTAGACAGCTTCCGAGCCGGTTCCGGTGGAGTTGTGCGCGTTATCTACCAGCTGGCCGTAGGTGGTGCCGGCCAGGGCGAGCGTGCCATACGCGAAGTTGTTGACAAAGCCGGCGGCGACGTTGCCGAGGTCGTTGCTCATGGCTTCAAGGAGTTGCGGCGAGCCAGCAGTGCCGGAACCCGCAAGGGTTACCGTACCCAAAGGATTGTAAAGGTCGGCGTTCTGAGTTGAGCCGACCAGATTCCCCTGGACGGTAGTCGTTGTCCCTATTTGACCGGCCAGGATGCCGGATTGGTTGATCGCCGCCGCCCCCCCAAAAGACATGGTGCCTCCAAGTACCGCCTGGATGACGCCCGTGTTGCTGAGGGAACCGGCCACGCTGACACTGCCGCCGGCCGCCTCGATGGTTCCGGTATTGGTGACGGAGGAGCCGCTGATGGCGATGGTCTGGCCGGCGCTGGCAGTGACGGTCCCGCTAATGGTGGTAGCCTGGCTAGAAGTGCCCAAGGTGCCGCTACCGGTGGTATCGATCACGCTGATGCCCGAGCCTAGTGTCAGCGTGCCGGCGCTGCTGTAGAGTTGGTCTTCCTGCGCGCCGGGGAACGAAAGGGCAGCGAAAATCACCTGGCCGGTGCCGCCCATGCTCTGCGTTCCCGATCCCGCCAGCACCAACGCGGCGAAAGATCCTCCGCCATTGCCGGTGGCGCTAAGCTGGACGGTGCCGTTGGCGAGCGTCAGGCCCTGGTTGACTGTCACGGACACGTTGACGCCGTTGCCGGAGAAGCTGTTGATGTTCAGCTCGCCGGTGAGCGTCACCCCGGTCAACGTGCTGTTCACGCTGCTGCTGGTGTTCGTGGCGGTGAGCGCGGCGCCGCTGGCTATGGAAACCGTGCCGCCGAGAATGGTGCCGCCGAGGATGCCCCAGGCGGTGCCCGTGCTGGGCAGCGTTAAGGTCTGGCCCGTGTTGGTCAGCGACCCGGTGATGTTCACCGTGCCGCTGCTGTCCTGGGTAATCGTGCCGATGCCGGAGGTTGGCGAGCCGGTGTTGGTGAACGTCCCGCCCAGGTTGAGGGTGGCGGAGGTCTCACTGATGATGCCATTATTCTGCCACGCCCCGCTTAGAGTCAGCGTGCCGCCCAAGCCGGCATCGGTGGCCGTCATGCCGCCAGAATTGCTTTGCAAGTTCGTGACGACCACGGTGCCGCCGTTGGCCTGAATGGAAGGGGTGCTGCTGCCAGAGCCGTTGTTGCCCACGGAGGAGCCGGTGATTCCGATGGTCTGGCCGGCGCTGGCGGTGACGGTGCCGTTAATGATGGTAGCCTGACTGGAACTGCCCACGGTGCCGCTGCCGTTGGTATCGATCACGCTGACGTCCGAACCCAGTGTCAGCGTGCCGGCGCTGCTGTAGAGTTGGTCTTCCTGCGCGCCGGGGAACGAAAGGGCAGCGAAAATCACCTGGCCGGTGCCGCCCAGGGTCTGCGTGGCCGAGCCCGCCAACACCAGCGCGGCGGTAGACCCCCCGCCATTGCCGGTCGCGCTGAGCTGGACGGTGCCGTTGGCGAGCGTCAGGCCCTGGTTGACCGTCACGGACACGTTGACGCCGTTGCCGGAGAAGCTGTTGATGTTCAGCTCGCCGGTGAGCGTCACCCCGGTCAACGTGCTGTTCACGCTGCCGCTGGCGTTCGTGGCGGTGAGCACAGCGCCGCTGGCTATGGAAACCGTGCCGCCGAGAATGCTGGCGCCATTGGTAATGTTCCAGGCCGTGCCCGTGCTGGGCAGCGTTAAGGTCTGGCTCGTGTTGGTGAGCGAGCCAGTGAAGTTCACCGTGCCGTTGCTGGTGGAGAGCGTGCCGATGCCGGAGGTTGGCGAACCGGTGTTGGTGAACGTCCCGCCCAGGTTGAGGGTGGCGGAGGCCTCACTGATGATGCCATTATTCTGCCACGCCCCGCTCAGAGTCAGCGTGCCGCCGGCGCTGGCCGCCATGTTGCCGGAATTGCTTTGCAGGTTGGTGACCACCACCGTACCGCCGTTGGCCTGTAGCGCGGCCGAGGTGCTGCCAGGCGGACCGTTGTTGGTGACCGACGTACCGGTGATGCTGACGATGTTATTGGCGCTCGCCGTTGCCGTGCCGTCGAGGGTCAGGGCCTGACCGGAGCTTCCCAGTGTGCCGCTGGCGCCGCTGGCGACCAGGCTGATGGCCGAGGCCACGGTCAGCGGGCCCGCATCGCTGTCCAATTGATCCACCAGATAGGTGGCGTTGGCGCCATTGCTGAGGTTGCCAAGGAAAACCACCTGGCCCGTACCACCTAGAGTCTGCGTTCCCGAGCCCGCCAGCAGCAGCGTGGCGCTGCTCGTCGAATTGGCATTGGACGAGCCGTCGAGCTGCACAGTGCCGTTAGCAAGCGTCAGGCCTTCTTCGACCGTCACTGTCACGTTGGTGCTGGTGCCCACGAGGACGGACGCCTGGGCAGTGACAGTCAACTCGCCTGCCAGCGTCACGCCGTTCAGCGTGCTATTCCCGGTGGCAGTTAGCTGGGTGCCGCTTGTAATCGTCGCATTTGCCAGGGTTGCGCCTGCAAGGGTTACCGTACTGCTGTCGCTGAAGTTAGCCGTGACGTTCAGCGTCCCTGCTGACAGGTTGATGGGAGCGCTTGCCGTGATGCTGTTCACGGAATCAGAGACGTTGCTTGCATGGGTAACGGAAGCGCCGGTATTGAGGTTGGCGATGACTACATCGTCCGAGGCGCCAGGTAATTGGGTGGCGACTGCGCTGTTAACCATCCAGTTGCTGACCGTGTCCCAGTTGCCGCCAGCCGCATTATTCCAATTGTAGACAGCGGGTGGGATGCGGTCTTCCAGCGCCTCCAGGATTGGCCGACTGCGCCGCCGTCCCGCGGCCCCGCGGCAGCGGCCGGCGTCCGCCGCGCGACCACTGGAACGTGGCAAGAACAAGCTACGGACGCGCTTGCGGAATTCGTCCAGTTGCATGCTGATCTCCGGGCGAAACGAGAAAAACAAGGTGCCGTGCCAAGCGCATCGGGTGAAATCCAAACGTCATCGGCCGTGCGCGCACCTTGAGCGCTCGGGAGATACTGGGCCGGTGAGGCTTCCGCTTGGCGGCGAAACTCACCGGCCGACTTTTTTCCCTCGGTCTACTACCAATCCAAACTCATGTCTGCCAGTTGGCGGCGGATTGCTTGCAGGTCCCAGACACGGACGCAGAAACCATCGCCGCTGGCGCACGCCAGCTTCGCGCCGTCGGGGCTGAAGGCAAGACCTTCCGTGCTGGCTCGCAAAATTGGTCAAATCGAGAGGGCCGGTCAGCAGCGTCCGATCCTCGAGTGTCTCCAGATAAGGCCGAGCGAAGGACCAAAAATCACAGCGCGTAATCTGCTGACGAGGTCTGCATAGAATAGGAACATGCGGACCCCCTCACCCATACACTCGCCAACTCGCTGGAGGAGGGGACAAATATAATTGACAGGCAGCACTTTTCGGGGACTGGTACTTTTTTGACTCGCGCATCTGTGGAGCCTACAATCGCCAGCGCCTCGGTGCTACGGCCTCGTGCCGCTAGGGCGCTGGGCTGCCATGCCTACTACTGAGCTTTTTCCACCGAATCGCCGTGCTACGCTGGCACAGTCCCAGCCAAGGTAAGGGGCCGGGTGCCGTGCAGACCACCGGCCACGGCCCCGAATCCTTCCACAACCCCACACCCATGACACCCAACGCCGCCGCCCATATCCGTGACCTGTTCTGTCAACCCTCGACGGATATGCGTCAGCTGAATCTCGCGCCGCACTTTCGGCAGGTCGCAGGGTTGGCCTCCCGTCCCAAATACGAACCGCACCCCGGACAGCGCCACATGACGAGGCGAGCAACGAGAGCCACGAGGAACACTGAGAGGCCGCCAATGTACAGGTATCTCTCCGCGAGGCCGAACTGCGTGACATCAATCAGCCCCTTGAGTTGCATGAACATGGCCCCGAACAACGCGATGGTTGGAACCGCGCAGGCGAACATCAATGCCTTGCGAGCGCCCAAGCGATACGCCGGAGCATCGATAGGGGGCAGTTGGTCCACGGTAGATTCTCCTCGCACGGGCGGTCACAGACAAAGGAAGGTCGCCTGCGGAGGCTGGGACGTCTTCAAAGTCCAAAAAAGTGACGAAAAGCCGCAAGCTTGCGGCCAATGAATGAATTCGAATTATCTTCGACGACATTAAAGCCCGCACCGCTGACGCGGTCGTTTTCGTCCAACCCGACGATAATACATCCGCTATCGCTCAGCCAAGCCTGTGATCCGGGCTTTGTGGTGTCCCCAATGGATTCGTCTGGACCACTCTTCGAAATAACTAAGATGGGACCGGCATAGTTAAGAGGACAGCCCATCAAAGCCGTGACCTCGTCCAGAGACATTCCAACTTGAATCTTGCGAAAGTTTTGACGGTTAATGCCGTTAACGCCAGGTTTGGGAATGGCAATCCAAATCCCGATGATGGCGATTGCCACCAAGCAAAGGACGGCACCGGTCCAAAAACGCTTGGATTTCAGCAAGCGACGTGTGACCATTACTTTCACCGCAGTGGTTCTCGGCCAGCATCTGGGCGGGATTGGAGGCGCGAAGGCGTATCAGGATAAATCCCGTTTGCGATTGCGAGTTTGCTGGACCTTTCCACCCCACGGTCCGACCTCGCAGCCACACTCAAGACACGTGCAACCGCCCCAAAGTGTTTGGCGCAAATTGGCCGGCTTTCGGAACCGAGGCAACGGTTCTCCACAATCAGGGCATTTGGGGCGCGGGCGTAGCAACACGAACAATAGCACCGAAAGGCCGCCAAGGAGCCCGGCAACGCAACCGATTAAGACGCCGGCCTGCCATTCCTGCATGACACGCTTCTCCGGAGCAAGAGGGTTATCGTGCCATCATCGGCATGAAGTGTGAGCGGAGCAAGCGGAAAGTGGAATCTAAGGAATCGCAGACCAATCCGGTAACCGACAGCCTTCCAGGTCCTTGCGAAGGCTTTCCCGCGCCTGTTCATCCATTGCGGTAATACTTTCTAGCCAACTAGTCAGCAGTTTGCCGATGTCCGCAGGCACCACCGCTTCCATTGTGCCAGGCTGGCCGGTGCTCGTGTCGGTGTGGTTGCCGCCGCGAAGGCGAGGGTGGAAGCCGCCAAGGAAGCTTACAGCGACCTGGTGCCGCTTGTCGCGGCCCTCCACACCGAGGGGCTGTCGCTCCGGGCAATTGCCGGCAAGCTGAACCCTCAAGGACACACGACCCGCCGCGGCAAGAAGTGGAACCCAGTTCAAGTGGCGCGGGTGCTCCTCCGAACACCGCACCCGCTTTGAAGTGAGTCAAACTTAAGGCAAACGCTTTCCTTCGGGGTGTCTGCGGCGTCGAGTACTGGCGCTGGAACGGGTCGCCGTCTGCTTACGAGCCGGAAGTGCAGCGGCCGGGCATCGGCTTCCCGTTGGCCAGGCTCACCATGCTGCTCTCGCTGGCGACAGGGGCCTGTCACGACCTGACCATGGCGCCTTATGCGGGCAAAGGCACCGGCGAGAAAACCCTCTTGCGGCAGATGTACGACACCCTCAAGCCCGGTGATGTGGTTCTGGCCGACGCCCTATTCGACGATTACTTCATTGCGTGTTGAGCTACGCCAGCGCGGTATCGAACTGGTCGCCCGCGCCCAGTACGAGCGGGTGGGAACCCTGACGGTACAGAGCAGACCGGACGGCGACGTGATCGCCTGGCAAAGACCGAACAAGCCGCACGGCATGGCGGGGAAGCAATACCGCACGTACTACGTTGGCGATCATCGACGAGGCCGATCACGTGCCCGACCTGGAAAAGATGCTCGCCCCCATTAAACCGACCGTGGACGCCGGCGGCCGGTTGATCTTGCTCAGCAAAACGGCCAAGGCATCGCGCACTTTCCGGCAACACCAACAACGCGAGCAGCGACAAGGGCGCCGGTACTCCCGAAGCTTTTTTCGCGCCCAAAAGAGAGCTTCACTTCAGCCCCAGAACGGTTTCGGCCTCGACCCGGAAGCTTCTGAGCTCGTGAACCTGATTGATCGGCAGGTCCTTTTTGCAGTCGCACCACTTCACGGCCTTGTTGAAGCACTCTTTCGCTTTGGCCGGGGCCTCAAGCTGGGCATGACACAGGGCGAGAAAAAACAGGTCAAAGCCGTCGTAGCTGCCCTTGCTGGCGTTCAAGCTCATTTCCAGCGTGGCCATGGCCTGCACGTATTGACGACTGCGATACTGAACGACGCCGAGGGTGTTCAGGAATATTCCATCGTTCGGCTTTTGCTGGACCGCCTCCCGGATCAGTTGCAGCGCCCGTGGCGGGTCGCGCTGATCCGCCGGCCCGGTGACCAAGTGCCAGGCAAGGTTGTTGAGGTACATGGGGTCGTGGGGGGCGAGGGCGAGTGCCATTTCGTGGTCGGCCTTGGCCAGCGCGGCATGACCGAGAGCGTCCTGGCAGGCGGCGCGCAGGTCGTGCAGCCTCGGGTCGAGGGGAGGATCCTGCACAAGGGCGGTGCAATCGGCGACCGCGTCCTCGAAGCGGCCGGCCATTTGATAGGCGTGGGCACGGAGCAAACGGGCCTCGTTGGCGTCGGCATGATGCACCAGATAGTTGGAAAGATCGGCGACGGCTTCGGGCCAACGGGTCAAGCGCAAGGCCGCCCGGCCGCGCAGATTGTGTCCCTCTACCAGGTTGGGTGCAAAGGCCAGGGCGGCAGTCAGGTGGGCGTAGGCCAGCTCCGCTTGGCCGTCTTGAAGCAGTTGCTCGCCCAAACGGAGTTGGGCGTCTCCGTCGAACGGGTTGGTCCAAACGTCCAAAATGGCCCGGTGACGCTGGTATTCCGCCATCTTTGTTGGATTCGTCAACTCGACTCCCACGACCTGCACTTCCATTGGCTCAGGGACGCCGCCGGTGACTTCGGGATACGGCGGCGCGTCCCAATCGAGGTCGACCTTTGTCAACTCCGCGCGGATGCGGCGCAGGTCCCAAACGCGCGGACCATTCTGGGCGTTGACTACCACGTGAGTGCCGTCAGGCGTGAAAACTGCGGGCTCGTCGATCTGGTCGGGGTCTTCCAGCCGTGCCAGCTCCCGTCCCGTGGCCAGTTCCACGAGGCGATATATGCCGCCGGTGAAACCGACCACCACCAGGCCATCCGGGGAGGCGTCCCAGGGAATCCCCGGGCCGAGTTGCGGCCCCGGCTCCCAGGTGTCGACAGCATAGCTACGACCGCCGTCCTGGGAGCAAAGCAGCCAGCGGCCGTCCCGGCTAAAGCGGCCAGACCCCCACTTGAGTGCCGGCGACTTCCAGGCCTGTCGACCGGTCGCAGCCTCGTAAACGTGGGGGCCATTCTCCATGTGCCCGTCGAAGGCAACCCAACGGCCGTTGGGACTTACCGTGGCAATAGAACATCCATCCATTTCAAGACGCCGCGGCTCTTTAGTGTTCGGCCCCAACTTCCAGCCCCCGCCCCGGAAAATCGCCTGAGCGATTACCTGACCGTCGCTACTCGTTGCGATCCCACGGTCACCAGGGCGCAACGGCAGCCGTTCCGGTGGGCCGGCTATGAGCCGGGCTGGTTTACTTGGGTCGCGGCGTAAGGGCCAACGATAGGCTCCTTTGGATCCGTTCCAAAGTAGATTGCCAATGCCGTCAAAACAGCATTGCCCGCGGCTTTCTGGAACCTTGACGAATGCCAACTCCTTCCCGGATTCCAGGTCGAACAGCGCGAAGCCGTCCGACACTCCCTGAGCGATAAGCCGCCCGCCTGGGTGGATGGCGGTTAACTCCCACTCATGGAGTTGCTGCTTCGGTCCGTCATGGAACAGCGCCCGGTACTCGCGGCCATCGGCGACGGACCAAATGCCGATCCGCTCCTGAGAAGCTGCATCTCGACAAGCCGCCAGCCGCTTGCCAGAAGGATCAAATTGCAGCGCCCAAAAACTTGCGACAGGCAGCGGGGGCGTCGAAAAAAGCAACCTGCCGGTGGTGACATCGAAAAGATGAACTTTGTCACCCCAACCGCGGATGACCAGACGGTCACACGACGGGCTAAATTGGATGGTGGTTCCTCCAGAGGAATCAGGGCCATTGAACTTTTGAATCAAGCGCAACTTAGGGCCAGTTCGATCGTATGCGTACAGATGAACGAGACCGCTGTCGCCATCGGAAACAGCCAGCATGTGGCCATCAGGACTCCATGCGCACATGCCTGATCTGCCCCAAGGTAGCCGCATGTGGACGACCACGGCCCCATTCCGGAGGTCGCGCACTTCCATCAAGTTGGAATCGTAGGAGCATGTTGCAACTATGGCCTCGGTGGGATGTACGAAGGCGCTATGAAAAGCAGTAAACCCACTTGGCTTTAGACGGTATTTTGGCGCGGCGGTGTCGGTCGCGAACACGCTGATGGAACCATCCCGGAATGCAAGCAATACCAACCGCCCATCCTTTGAGAAGCTGGCACAACACACGCCCACCTTCTCCAGACGGCGCACAGGGTCCGACCCGCTCAGGTCCCAGAGTTGAAAAGCTCCTGTGGATTCACCAATAAAATTGAGCAGACGCCCTGGGCCAAATATGGCGAATGCCGGCTCGCCCAATTCGGAGAGGCATGCGATCTGCACGTCGTCTGACACACGCCGGATCGAGCAAGCGCCTGCTTCCGTAGTTTGGGCGTACAACTCGAAGTCCTGACTCAACTCGACCCGGTGAGTTCCGGACGGGAAACCCGGGAAACTTTGAGTAACGTGGATATCGGGTAAGGCAAGGGCGGCAATAACCTCGTTGCGTAATTTGTCGAACCACTCCGGCGGCTGGCGCAGTTCGCGGCCGATGGCGGCAGCCTTCTCTAGGGCAGCCAGAGCCTCGAACCGCTGCCCCGGCCGGCGGCTGTAACGAATGCCGTGGGCTTGGCCGAGGAGGGCGTCGGCTTCTCTCAAACGGGCCTCGCGCTCTGCGGCGGCGGTCCGAGTAAGCTCCGTTTTCAGACGGACCGCCGAGAACGTGGACACCGTGGTGATCGCGAGGAGCAAAACCGCTACCGTCCCCAGCAGCGCCGCGACCACCGGGTAGCGGCGGCACCAGCGCAACAGCCGCTCCGTTTGCCCGATCGGCCGGGCTCGGACCGGCGAGCCGGCCAGGAAGCGTCTTAGATCTTCCGCCAGAGCCTCAGCGCTGGCGTAGCGCTTCCGCGGCTCCCTCTGCAGGCACTTCAGGCAAACAGTGGACAAATCGCGCGGCACATTCGGCTGAAGCCGACTGGGAGGCACCGGCTCCTGCGACTCCACCTGCCGCAGGGTTGCTAGCGCTGTCTCGGCTTTGAACGGAGGCCGGCCGGTCAAGCACTCGTAAAGGATGGCGCCCAACGCATACACATCCACCGCGGGGCCGACCTCCTTGGTCTTGCAACTTGCCTGCTCCGGCGCCGTGTAACTGGGCGTTCCCATAAAGGCGCCCGTTTGCGTCAACGTCGGGCCGCCACCAACAATCTTGGCAAGACCGAAGTCCGTGATCTTGGGCTGGCCGTCCTGCGACAGCAACACATTGCCCGGCGTCAAATCTCGGTGGACAATGCCTTGCTGGTGTACATGATGGATGGCTTGAGCCAGTGTTTCCATCAACTTCGCAGCCCGAGAGGCTGGCCAAGGCGTGCCGGAAAGCTCCCGAGCCAGGGTCGTGCCCTCTACGCATTCCAGTGTGATGTACAGGCGGCCCTCGTGCTGTCCGGCCTCATAAATCTGTACGATATGCGGGTGCTGCAAGCGGGCCACTGCTTCCGCCTCGGTGCGGAAGCGGGCCAGGCTGCGACTGTCGATAAGGTCGCCGGTCCGAATCATCTTGAGGGCCACAAAACGGTTCAAGCTGGTCTGCCAGGCCTTGTAGACCACGCCCATGCCGCCGCGGCCGAGCTCCGATTGGACCTCATAGCCGGGGATGGTTGGCCAAGCTTGCCGGTAGGGCGCCGCACCGGTGTCGGCGAAAGTGGTTTCCAACCCATGTCCCGCACCGTCGGTCAGCTCGGGGAAACGGTCGCGATACTCTTGCGGCTGCGGCTGCTCTCCGGCTTGAGCGCGATAATCCAACTCCAGGCCAACCAGTTGCCGCAGCAAGGTCGAACGCTCCGGTTCGGGACGGTCCTTTACAAAGACTTCGATGGATGGCCGCTGGCCCGCTTGCCACGCCAGTTCGAAGCGGTTGCAGGCCTCGTCGATTCGGCGTACCATCGATAGCGGCAGGTCGCAGTCCCACGCACCAGATTGCTCGGTCATGTGGGAAGCTCCATTGCCCAGATCCGCCGGATCATTTGCAGCCGTCGCTTTACCGTCCGCGGCACCCGCCCCACCTCCGCGGCTATTTCTTCGACGGTGTACCCTTCCATTTTCAACACGGCCAGCCGTTGGAGGTCGGGGTCGCCGAGCAAGCCGAGGAGGCGCCGGTACTCTTCAGCCAACAAGGCGGCGAACGCCGGGCTGGGTTCCTGGCCAAGGACCAGGGCCAGAGGTGTCCCCGACGTGGCTGGATGGCAATCCGCCAGCGCGGCCTCATCCAGCACTTTGCCGCTGCCGCGACGCTGGCGACGTTCGGCGCGAATATGGTCCGAGATCTTGTGGTCGGTAATGCACACTAAGAGCTGCCAAAGATCCTGGCGGTCCAGCAGCCGCGGAAAGCGTCCCTGGGACGCGGCACGGCAGAAGCTGGCGAAGGCAATCTGGGCCACGTCCTCTTCGTCGGCAGCCCGCCGGGGGATGCCGGCCAGCCGAGAACGAGCCCGGGCCACGAGTTTGCCGAAGTAGTTCTCCCAAAGGGGCTGGGCGGCGGCCGGGTCGCCGGCCTTGAGTTGCATGATCCAGAGTGTGACTGACCTGGGAGTAGGCAGGAGCGCTCTCCTCTCCACGCGCACTCTATAGCACCGAGGCGTTGGCGATCTTAAGCTCCGTCGGTGCGCGAGTCAAGAAAGTACCAGTCCCAATCCCCGAATAGTGCTGCCTGTCAATTTAATTTGTCCCCTTCTCCAACGAGTTGGCGAGTGTATGGGGGAGGGGTTCGCAGGTTGCTATGCTATGCAGACCTCGCCAGCAGATTACTCGCTGTGATTTTTGGTCCTTCGATTCCGAGCGAACCTGCGAACTAACACGGCTTCCTAGGCGCGACCTGATCGGCCCATTACGGTTACTGCGTCCACGTTTGGGACCTGCAAGCCATCCGGCGGCAACTGGCGGAGATGGAGTTGAACTGGGAATCGCCGCCCGAAACCAAGTGAAAGAAAGCGGCCGGCCCCTGGCGCTCAGTCTGCGCGCCGGGGAACGAACGTCGGCATTATATCGCAGACCTGCTCCCCGGGGCATGGCCCCCACAAAGCCGCCAACGGCGGCAAGGAGAACCTGATGAAGCGGTCACTGCACAACCTGTTTAAAGCCCTTACGGGTAGCAACCGTCCCAAACAATCGCACCGACGCCGCTTACAGCTCGATGTGCTGGAGGACCGACTCACCCCAAGCAGCATCGCGCCACAGCCCGTCATGCCGGCTCTTAAGGTTGTAGCTGCGACAATTACGTATGCCTTCCCGCCAGTTCCCTGCTTCCCGCCAGTTCCCTGCTGAGTGCAGCCCAAACAGAGAGTGCGCAAAGAAACCTGCGCCGCCTGCAGCTTAGCGTTTGCCTGCGAACGCTAAGCCGCAAGCGGCAAGAGCGAAAGAAAACGCGGCTCGCCTTGAAAAAAAGGACCTCCATTCGCTCCAGCCCCCGAAAAGTGCCGCCGGTCAATTGTCCCCTCCTCCAGCGAGTTGGCGAGTGTATGGGGAGGGCGTCCGCGGGTTCCTATGCTATGCAGACCTCGCTAGCAGATTACGCGCTGTAATTCTTGGTCCTTCGATTCCTCTACGGAATAAACAACTCGCCTGGTGAGTGTCTCCCGAGAGGCAAGAGGCTCAGCGACCGCGCCACTGGCGCTCTCTCTGCGCGCCCACTCAGTGGCATCTTTGTGAGCGTCTCGCCGACTTTGCCAGTCCTTTTAAGAACTGCTGTTATTGGAGATAGACCCATGTTTGACTTCGTCCGCTGGGTTCGCAGACTGTCGTCTCGATCAAACGCCAATGTCTGCCAGAAGCTCCCTACTCGTCTCGGCGTGGAGGAATTGGAGCATCGGGTGGTACCAACCGTGGTTTTCAACTCGGCCCTCGGAGGGGACACTATCTCTTGGGTTCCAAACAACTCAGCGGGGCAGCCTGCCAACCAGGTTGTGACCAGTCCGATCACGAACAATCCCAGCGTGCTGAACGACCCCACCGTTTACTTCATTTTTTGGGGGCAGTCCTGGACTACGGCCCAGGCAAAGGTCCTGGCCAACGACGCGAAAGCTCTCCTTCAGTCCACTTACCTAAGCAGTTTAACGGATTATGGGAGTGATGGAAGGGCCTCGTATGGGGGCTTTCTCGTCGACAATTCTCAGTCCTACTCCGGACCTTACTCGGCTCCGCCAGCACCGCCTGGTTCCTCGCAGGAAATCCAGAAAGTCCTCTCCACTAACGCCGCCGCCGCCGCGTGGGCCAAGCCGAAGGATGGGAGCGCCACGGATTCACCCATTTACGTCACCGTGGACGATGCCGGTGGCAGCAGCATCGGTAACGGGCCCGATGTTTACACGCCACCGGGGTCGGGCACAACTTTGGTGTCAAACCACATCTGGATTGACCTTAGCGGCTTCGCGGGGAATCAAGACAACTTTACCGACCTGTTGTCCCACGAACTGGCAGAACGCATCTCAAGCGGGACGGGTAACGGAATCGAAATGAACGCGCAGGTCAACGCAGGCACTGACGGCGAATGGCAAAACGCGCAGATTGCCGATAACGAGCCCGACACCGAAAATTACACCTACCGGCTAAGTGGGTCACTTCTGGTGCAGGCCTATTGGTCGATTCAGTACAACGGTTTTGTCGTACAGGACCACAATGCCCAAACGGTTTACCTTAACCCAAACTGGAACCTGACGACTTCCCCGCCCCAGTTTCAGGGAAACGCAAGCCTGACGATCGGCGGCGATCAGCTTGGCAACCTCAACGACACCATCACTCTGAATCAGACCGCCAGCGGCGGCGTCAAGGTCACGTTGAATGGCGAGGTTTTCCAGTTCGATCCGGGCAAGATCAGCAGCATCATCGTCAACCCGGGCCTGGGCAATAATATCATCAACGTAGAAAACCTGCCGGCTGGCATGTCGTTGAACATAGACAGCACTGGCGGCACGGATACTGTGAATTTCAGTCCGGCCGCGCACGATCTGGACAATCTAAACTCCAATAAGATCAACATTGCCGGCGATGGCCAAACCAGCGTCAATCTCTACGATCAGTCCGGCCCTTCGGGAACGGCCTACGAGGTCGCGCCTGAAGCGATTTACCAAAATAACTTCAACAATATCCTGGATTTCAATGTTGCGGCAATCACTCTCCATGTTGGCCGCGCGGCCACCGTTAAGATAGATCCCCTTGAACAATTGCAGCAAATCGGCTTCCCGATCCCTACTATCACGGTTGACGGCTTTGGTGACACGGCACTTACCGTCAACGATCAAAACAGCAGCCCGGGTGCGACGGCTTATTACATCAATAGCGGAGGTACTACGATCAGTAGTTTCCTCGGGACATGGAAAGTAAATTACAGTGCCTTGGCAAGCCTCGCTGTCAACACAGCCTCGGTCGCGAACGTGAATGTGCAAAGCACTGCTGCGCCTACTACCATCGACGATCCGTCAGGAACCGTCGCAATCGGAGACAACGGTACGGTGCAGAATATCCGTGGCGCTTTGACCATCCAGGGCGCAATCGGGGCCGACAACGTGGTTGTTGACGATTCGGCGGACGGGAGTGCTCCAACTGTAACCTTGCGGACAGTCACGATCGTCGACATGACCGGGGGTGACGCCCTCAGCGACCAATTTGGGCAGATCAGCCATATTGCACCCGCTTTGATCAATTACTGTTACGAAGATACAAATGCCGTTACCGTCTTCACTGGCGCAGGCACCAAGATCAAAGTGCTGGCAACCGGGACCACGACCAACCTGATCGGCACCATGGGCACCGGGCTGCTCACTGCCGACACCATCGTTACCGTCGGCTATACGGGCTTTACCGACAGCATTGCGGGCACGCTCAACCTGGATAACCCGACTGGGTTCGACCTGATCACGGTAAACGACTCGGCCGACACGACGGGACCGACTGTTACCCTGGCCACCTTCACGCCGGACTCTCCCACTCGGCCATGATGGCGTTAAGAGCAACGAGGTTGGTGTCGTAGTTCGTAGTGCCACCAACCATCAAAGTCCCCTGG
>Ga0206872_10198_pt1 | contig 17457 bp, 8 predicted proteins | sample Alteio_BWOrgCont_34_FD_152906 | JGI IMG/M metagenome (GOLD analysis project Ga0206872, IMG submission 152906) | Enriched cells from forest soil in Barre Woods Harvard Forest LTER site, Petersham, Massachusetts, United States -... | ecosystem: Environmental > Terrestrial > Soil > Temperate forest >... | reverse complement strand
ATGGTTAAGGAACCGCTTCCCCTTTCCGATAGGCAGTTCGTACGATCCACTGAATACGAGAGTGTGACGCAAATCGAGACCCGAGATGGCCTTTTCAAGGTGCAGGTTCTCCACGTGCGTATCCTGCGGAGTTTCGCCCAGACCGTTGTTAGGCAGTGCGCTGTCGGCATCGGTAAAGGTCTTGCCGAAGGTATACGAGACCAACATGGTCAGGCCCTGGTGGTAGTGCCTCTCAACCGTAGCGATGAGCGCGTCGAAGCTCGACATGCCGACGTTTTCAAGGCAACAACCCTGGTCGATGAAGTCGTACTGCGGAAAAGGCCTCAGCGCAAGTTGGAGCGGCGGGTTTCCGCCCCAGTTCTGATCGAATAGCGGGAATGGGGCGGCAACGCCTTCCGAGTTTCCATTAAACGGCTGGTAAAGCGCATCGCCATACCCAAAATAAGTTTGCGATGGAGGCATGTTGTTAGGGTTAAGGACGTTCGATTTGAGATCGGTGGAATGGTTCCCAATGTATCCCACCGTCGCGATCAGGTCGGTCGCCAACTGGTGCTGGATCTCCAAGTTCCAGCTATAGACAGTAGCCGGCCTGCCGCCGTCTGGCGTGATGTAGGAGCCTGGCACGTAGGTGCCATTGTAGATACCGGGATCCTCATTTGGAGGAGGCGTGAAGGCCGGCATGCCCGCGTCGATTGCGAAGTCAGGATCGAACCCATTGAGGCTGATCGAGTTGGCGCTAACTGAATAGCCAGTGGTCATGCTGCCGCCGAAGTCGGTGTATACCTCGGGTCCGTACAAAATTCCCATGCCGCCTCGAATGACGGATTTCTGGTGCAGAAAGTCCGGCGACCATGCAAAGCCGAGGCGCGGGCCGAAGGACTTCATCCAAGTGTTCGCCCAACGCGTATTGCAGCCGTTGCACTTGTCGCCGTAAACCAGCGCACCCGGAATATTGAGCTCCGGATCCGTAGCAGTGGGATTGAAATTGGACGTGTGGTTATGAGCCTCTCTGCGCGGAATATCCAAGTCGTAGCGCATGCCGAGGTTCAACGTCAGGCTCGGCGAAACCTTCCAATCGTCCTGGACGAAGACATCGTAGTAAGTGGAAATCCACTTAGGAGCTTGCAACACGTCATTGTTGGTGTGGCCGTCGTTCGCTAAGCCCAGGTAGAGGCTGGCAATGCCGAGGCCACCTCCGATGCCCAGCGCACCCGCAGTTTCGCCAGAGGCGAAGTCGATCTCCTGGGTCTCGCCGACGAGGTGGTTGAATTGCTGGTAATGAGCCTCGCCGCCGAATTTGAAGTTGTGGCGTCCGTGAGTCCATACGACCGCATCGTTCAGGTAGAAACCGTTGTCCACTTCGTCGTCGTCGTTGCCGATATTGCCCATAGTGGCGTCAACATCTCCGGTGACGATCAGTGGAAAACTGTTGCCGACCGCGTTCTTAAGGCCGACGATCGAATCGTAATTCTTACCACTATTCGCCGCCTCGTTGTAGTTCTTGCTATTGCTGCGGTTGGCGCCGAAGACCAGGTAGTCGAGCAGGCTCGGCGTTAGATTGACGTCGAGGCCGACACGGATAAAGTGAGTCGTGAAGTCCTGCCACCAACCCTGGTTGCTGATCGGAAAAGGCAGATCCGGCGGCGCTCCGGACCACCGGACGTTCTCACGGGAGCTGTATGCGCCCCAGAGCTTGATCTTCTGGGTCAGGTTCTGGTCGATACGAATGGTTTCTGTCGTGTCGGTGATAGGCACGACTCCCACCTGGGTGTAGTTGCTGGTTATGCTGTCGTTGGTTGGCTTTGGATAGTAAGAGAGAAGCGTCGTGCCAAGTGCGCTCGCTCCGCTTGTAATTTTGTTTCCCGCGAAAGGCGTCCGGCACTCGACTCCATTCACAGTCTTGGTAGTGGACGGATCGAAGATTTCGCCCGAATAAATGGGGTCGCCTGTGCAAGGATCAGTGCCGACGACCGTACTTGTTTCACGGTCGGAGAAGTCGCCCCCGAGTTCGGCCGTGGTGGGAACAGTGCTGGTCTCCGGAGAACTGGAAGTAAAGTGAATCTGTTCCCAGTTAAAAAAGAAGAAACTCTTATCGCGCCCATTGTAGAGATGGGGAATACGGATGGGACCGCCAAAATTCAGACCGTAGTCGTTCTTTTGATCTTCTCCACGAACCCAGGGCTGATGGCAGGCAGCAGTGTTGTTGCTTCCCGAACAGTAGTACGCGTTCCAGCCGTTGTTAAACCAGGAATCCGCATCCAGCACCTTGTCTTTATAGAATTCCCACCCGGTTCCGTGGTAATCATTCGTGCCACTCTTGGTCACGAAGTCTTCCACTCCGCCCGTAGTGCGCCCATATTCCGCAGGAGGGAGTGACGTGATGACTTTGAATTGCGTCAGAGCATCCACCGATGGAGCTTCTTCGTCAAACGATGAGCCGTTCTCAGTGCGCTCCTGACTTACGCCGTCGATCAGCACTTCGTTGCCGTATTCCTGGCCGCCGGCCACTTTGGAAAGAAACACACCATTGGGGTCGCTGATTCCAGGGCCTGTAGTCGCGGGCTGGAGGAACATGAAATCCTCAACCGAACGCAGCGCGCCCACGCCTGTGGCCAGCGCGATGGGCAGGTCTTCCATTTCCTTTTCGCTGATTACCCCGCCTATATCAGACGACTGAGCCTGGAGGGTGAGTCCTTCGGCAGATACGGTAACCGACTCGGTAGCCGCGCCGGGTTGAAGGGTGATGTCGCGCGATGACACGGTCGCAATCTGGACGAGAACACCCTTTGCAACCGCCGTCTTGAATCCGGGAGCGGTGGCCGTCACATCGTACTCACCAAGCGCGATGTCCTCAAAACGGTACATGCCAACTGAAGTTGTCGTAGTAGTGTAGGTCGTCCCCGTGCCGGTATTCACGATAGATAACTTGGCACCGGCGACGACGGCACCCGTCGAGTCGCTCACAACTCCGGCAAGCGTTCCGTGCACTGACTGAGCCAGGGAAGTCATTGGCGCCAGCAGTCCGAGCATGAGCAGCGTCCAGCATCTCCTTAATAATTGGATCTTCAACGTACTACCTCCTCACAAAGCTCTATCTTGCTGATGGTTGATTGCAGGTAAAACGTTTTCAGTCTTTTCAGACACGTACACGTAGGGGATTTCTCTCCGCGAAGAACGTTAGAGATGCAATGGAGGTCAGTCTTGAGCCAATCTTCCTATTGACATGCATCTCCATCAATGGTATGAGTGCATGTTCTGCGAACCCCAGCGGCAAATAGGACGACTCTGATTCGACCTAATATTAAGATTTTAATAAAGTTATAGATCTTCTAACTTGACAATTCCTCGCATCAGGCAGAGTGTTACTGCCTCGGTGCGGTCTGAAACATCAAGCTTCGCCAAGAGGCTATTTACGTGGTTTTTCACGGTGCTCTCTGCAATGTTGAACACGTTCGCGATTTCGCGGTTCGTTAATCCCTTGGCGAGCAGTCGCATTACTTCCACTTCCCTGGGCGTGAGCGTTTCCCGCACTGAACGCTCGGCGAATTGTCTTTGTATGGTGGGCGAAACCCAGCGCATACCTGCCTGCACCGACTGAATAGCTTCGATCAGCATTTCACGGCCCATGTCCTTCAGGATGTAACCGAGAGCGCCCGCCCGCAGAACCTGATAGATCTCTTCTTCGGTTTGATAGCTCGTCACAACCAGAATCCGGGCCTCAGGAAACTCCGCGCGAATCGTCTGTACAACATCGATGCCACCCTTCTGGGGCATGCGCAGATCGAGCAACATGACATCGGGCTGGAGCTTGCGGTAAAGCTCAATCGCCGATGCCCCGTCGGTAGCCTCGCCGACAACTTTCATCCCAGGCTCGTTCCCTACCAGGCTGCGAATTCCCATGCGGTATACAAGGTGGTCGTCCGCCACCAGGATTCTTAACGTAGCGCGGCTCGCCGGCTTCGTCGACGGACGCCCCTCCACCTTGTTTGAACACTTTTGCACCTTCACACTCCCACTCTCACGCCAAGAAGCGTTCCGCCCTGGCTCGAGCGGAGCTCAAGTTGAGCGCCGATGTTTGCGCATCGCTCCCGGATGCCGGTCAGCCCGAAATGTCCCAGCTCTGGGCCAGGCGCCTGATCGGGACTGAAACCTTTGCCATCGTCTTCCACTTCAAGTTTCACTTCCCTCTTCCTGTAGTTCAACCGCACCTTGATCTTATGCGCGCCGGCATGTTGCACGGCGTTTGCCAGCGCTTCCTGGGTTATTCTGAAAAGATTATTCACCAGGTTGAAGGACAGCGGCACAGGGTTCCCCTCCGTCTCCAACTCGATCACAGTCCCTGTCACGGCGACTTTTTGCAGTACGCAATGCCTGATGAGTACATCCAAACGATCGGAATGCGAGAGAGAGCGCAAAATATCGATGGAAAGATGCGACTCATCGCGGCTGTGGCGAATAAGCTGTAACGCCTCGTTCAGCAATTGGCTGGCGCGCTCTGTATCACGCCCGATCATCTGCTGGGCAGCCTCAAGCTGAAGCGTGATTCCCGCAAATCCCTGTGCCAGCGTATCGTGAATATCTCGCGCAATTCCCGCGCGTTCTTCGGCAACTGCGCGAAAGCGCGCGTGCTTGATGCGATAGTAAACGCTGATTCCAATCAAAACCAGGATCAATCCCATCACACCCAGCAGCAGCTTGTGCGTTGGCGTCCACCACGAGGGCGGCTCGACAACTTTAATATCGTCGGCAGAGCGCAGCGCCAGTGAAAATGCATAACCCTGCTCGGCCGGCTGCCCGTAATTAATCATCAACACGCCGGTGAGCCGCAGCGTTGCGCCGGTTTGCATCGACTTGGTGTCGAGTGCGCCTTCAAGACTGTCGCCGGGAAGGACTGCGAAAAAATTCTGATGTCCACCTCGAAGATTCAGACGCACGTTGGTCATTCCTGCCGGAACCACATCCACCAATTCCGCTATGGCTTCAACCAGGTGAAGCTCGTTCTCTCCATTTGCCGCTTCGTCGGGAGTGATGGCCAGTGGCAGAGGCATCGATCCTCCCCAAAGACGCTTGACCCTTCCCTGTTGGATCTGCGGTTGTGGAGAAATTGCGAGATTCCCTGAGACCTCGACCTCATCGCCGAGCGCCAACTGTTCGGCTCCCACCGGTGCTATTTCAGTCGCTCCAGTCTGATCTTCGATCACGATCTGCCGCCGGTTAGAGATAACGATTCCCCGCACTACAACCGGAACGGGTACCGTCGAGAGACCGGCGGTCTCGATAGCCGATTCAATCGATTGCAATCTTGAAGTGCCCATCCGATTCGTTTTGCCGGCGCCTGATGCGCTCTGCCCCGCAGCCACCACGCACATCAAACACAGTACCGTCTTCAGACTCGAATAATCGCGCCATGATTGCCCGAATCGACGCATGTAAATTGATATCGGCAAAGCAAATTCAATATACTTTATCCGCCAACGATGAGGAACCTTTCAAAAGTCGCGCGGGTGCTGATTGTTGCGATCTCCCTCGTAGTCCTGTTTGCGGCCTGCGCCGCTGCTTTCGTTGCGGTCGAACGCTTCAACGCCCGGCATTATCACTATGAATCCATGTCTGGCTGGCAGTCGATTACAGGGCACTGGAGTAGTTCTTCAGGCATCATCAGCAATGCAAACTACGGACGAGGCGACATGCTGATTGCGTCTCACTCAGAAGGTGCAAACTACAAAATCTCTGCCGACATCCGATTCGATCTGGTATTTGCTGACACCCACCGCGGCGACGCGGGGGTGGTGATTCGCACCACCAATCCGGAACCTGGCGTCGACTCCTATGAGGGGTATTACGCGGGGTTGCGCCCCGACGATCAATCGATCGTGCTCGGCCGGGCTTCATTCGACTGGCATGAGCTGCGGCTTGCCAGGCTTGCAGCTCCCATTGCAGTGGGCAGCTGGTATCATCTCGAACTCTCAGCAAATGGCTGCGACCTGAATGCAACTGCCACCCCCCCTGGGTGGAGGACCGCAAACGAGCATCAATTATCACGACGATGATTGCCTCGCATCGGGAGTGGTCGGACTGCGATCGTTTTACGCGCAGGCATCATGGCGGGATGTAAAGATCACACGAAACTGATGCCCGCGCCCCGGCCACCTATTAGTGCGTCTCGCTGAATAGTTCCGCAACAACCGCATTATCGTTCATGTTCTGCTTATCGACGATGTAGACGGGCAGCTGCATCGAGTTGCTGCTGGAGTAGCTGGTTGAGTTGCTTCCGGCGATCACGGAGCGCATTGCCTGCATCGCCTGCGCACCCAGCTCTTTTGGATCGGTAACTATGAGTGCGTCGGTTCGCCCTGACTTCAATCCGTTCAGATCCTGCAGTTCATCCGATACCCCAACCAGCAGGGGCCGCTTCTGCCCAGATTGATCGAACGCAAAAGCCGCAGCGTGAGTTGAGAACTCATCGGTGGTAAAGATGCCTTTGATGTTGGGGTGCTCGGCTTCCATATCCAGCACCGCCTGCCGCGCTCGCGCCCAATCTGAGAGGCCATACTTCACACCCACCAGCTTCACGCGTGGTGCTTTCCCAATCTCCTCGGTGAATGCCCTCTCGATCACCGAGCTGCCTTCCACGGTTGGGCTAACCCCTACCATCCCAACTTCTCCTCTGCCTCCCAGGAGCGTTACAAATCGACGCGCTGCCAGCCGCCCTGCTTCAGCCTCATCCCACCCAACAAAGGCCGCGAAGTCGTTCGCCGAAAGGGCGACGGGCGATCCAACAATGACCACCGGAATCTTTGCTTGCACAGCTTTCTGCAGCACTGAGTTAAGCACAAGTTGATGCGCGGGGCAAACGATGATCCCCTGAACGTGACGCGCAATCGCAGTTTCTACCATCTGGGCCTGCTCGGTGTAGTCGGTCACGGATTGCGGCGCAGCCAGCTCGGTGTGTATTCCAGTCGATTTGGCACTAGCTTCTACCGCACGATTGAAATCTTCCCAGTACTCAAGACCCCCGGTTGGCGTAATCACCATAATCGTCATCGACCCTTTATGTCCGCAGCTCAGGCACCAGCCCATGGCAAAAAGCGACACTGCCCATCTCCAGAGAAACAGCTTTGATTTTCCACGGGCCATCGATCCTGCTTCATTCGCCTTCACCGTCAGCTCCTCGTCCATTCCAGCTGCCGACTTACATTTGCCGGCTCCGCAGGCTTCATACTCGTTCAACGGCCTCCGTCAAACTTCGCTGTGAGCAATGCAACAAGATCTAGCGCTGCTAATGGATCTCAGTTAGAAAGTTCCCCCGGCTGGCCTTCGTCTGCTCCTCATCGAGCTTTGTTGCCATTGCAGCTTCATCCTTCGCCTCGTCGGTGCGGCCAAGCCGGACCAGCACTAGTGCGTAATAGTGGTGAGCTGCTGGATAATCTGGCGCGTTCAAGATTGCGCTTTTCAAATATTGTTCGGCGGCAGGATAGTTCTTGGCGCGAAATGAAAGAATCCCCATTCCAGTCAGCGCACCGCCATGATTCGGCGCAAGGCTCAGCACTTTCTGGAACTCGCTCATCGCGTCGTCGTTCTGTTCCTGTTCGAGCGCCATTTCGCCCAGCTCGTAATAAGACGCGCTTTGCCTCGGTACAAGCCCGATCGAGCGATTCAACTCAGTCTTGGCCTCGTCTACTCTCAGTTCCATGTGCAGAAGTTTACCCAACCCGTAGTGCGCCGTGGCATCGTCGGGCTTGGCCTTGAGGTAAGCGCGCAAATTAGCTTCGGCCTCGGGCATCTTTTGTTCATCCAACTCCACATGTGCCAGCGCATAAAGAATCTTCAAGTCTTGCGGCGCCAGTTCGCGAGCCTTAGTCAGCGTCTCATCGGCATCATGGTAAATGCGCATGCTCTCTTCCTGAATCCCGATGTCAAGCAGCAACTCCGGTGAATCCGCCACTACCTTTCTGGCTCGCAGCAGATCTATCAACGCATAATCCGGCGACCCCACTTTGCGATCGGCGAGCGCTGCTGCGGTCGCCGCTCTCACCTCGCCATCGCGCGCCGCATTCGAGCCCGGGAGGTTCTGGAGCACGGCCTCGAACGAATTCATCGCATCATCGTTCAGTCCTTGCTTCAACTGAACCTGTCCCAATTCCACATACACCGCATCGTCGTTTGGATGATTCCGTATGTAGTCCGTCAACAGTTCGTTCGCCCGCTCCAATTGATTCGCCGCGATCAACCGTTCCGCCCGTGCGACCGCCGTACTCGATTGGGAGCCCCCTGTTTGGCAATAAATGACTTGCGCAAACACCGCTACGGCCAAGACAGTCCAGAACCATGCCCTCATTGCTATGCTCCGCGGGTTCGCGAAATCCTCCATCCCGCTTTCTCACGAGAATCCTAGTTGCTGCCGCGACTGTCAAGAGCCTTGCCACTTCAAAAATTTTGTAAGGGTAATGTCCCCGTGGGTCATAGGTGGTAATTAGCATCTCCTCTGGACGCCCAATAAGCTTGCTTTAGCGAATTCTGCCGCGGATTCCAAGAATGTGCTGCCGCCGGTCCAGGATTATTGTTGCCAAGAAGAACTACAAAATTGATTCACGCAAACTCTCCGACTGCCTGCGCTGCGATTCACGGTTTAGCTACTGAGATACTCCCAGAGGAAACGGGGGAAAACAGATTGGCCTGACCTTCGAAATGCCGTGCCAGCTCTCGACCCTACCCGCTGGGTCCGGGAATACTCCTCGGGTCACGGCAATTGTTCCTCCGCCAAGACGACGAATCGCCAGAGGTATCAGCACTTGTTTGAGAAGTCAGTTTTACGGCAACTTGCCGAAGACAATCGTCGATTGTTTTGACGGTGTCTGTGAGCAAACTACAGGCCGAAGTTGACCAGCTCGCAAAGCGGTATCGCGAACTGGATACACGTCTGCAGGAATTGAACTGGAAAACTGAATCGATCTGAGTAACCACCAGACGCCGCTCCCCGCAACCTTCTCCCAAACTCCCGTGACTCGAAGAACATCAGGATTCGGCTGGCCAAGATCGTTGCCGAGATCGGTGAACGTGTCGCCAAAGGAAACTAGTCCATTCCGAGTTGTTTTCCAAATGCCGATTGACGGCTTGTCGGTCACTTGGGGGTTACCTAGAGAATCGCGTCTGTCGTTAGCTAATAATATGTCCGGTGTTTTTAGCAAGTGAAGTGTCCGCATAACGGGCGGCGAGGATGGAGCCATGCGCGAGAGCATGGAGATCTATCCGAGGACCGCGGCGGAGCGGGCTATGAAGTTGCAGGAAGTGCTGTTACGGGCCACATCGGGCAAGATCAAGTGGTGGCAGGCAGCGGAGTTGATCGGCATCAGCGAACGGCAGATGCGTCGATGGCGAAAGCGCTTCGAAGAACAAGGCCACCAGGGATTACTGGACCGGCGACAGCGGAAGCCAAGCAGCAGGCGAGTGCCGAAGGCGCAGGCTGAAGAGGTTCTGAGCCTCTACCGGGACAAGTACTTCGATCTGAACGTGCGACACTTTCACGAGAAGCTAGGCGAGGAACATCAGATCGGATTGAGCTACACGTGGGTGAAGCAGGCCCTGCAGGCGGCCGGTCTGGTGAAGCGGAAGGCCAAGCGCGGCGTGCATCGCAAGCGGCGCGAACGGCGTCCACTGCCGGGGATGATGCTGCACATCGACGGCAGCGATCACCAGTGGTTTCAGGATGAGCGTCGGCACGACCTGATCGTAATTCTGGACGATGCCACCAGCGAGATTTACTATGCGCAGCTGGCCGAGGAGGAAACGACCGCCACGGTGATGGCCGGGCTGCGTACGGTGATTGAACAGAGGGGGCTGTTCTGTTCGCTCTATTCCGACCGTGGAGCCCATTTCTGGCTGACGCCGAAGAGCGGTGGCAAGGTCGATTATGAGCGTCCCACCCAGGTGGGCCGCGCCATGAAGGAACTGGGAGTGCATATGATTCCGTCCTACTCTCCCCAGGCGCGGGGACGTTCGGAACGCAACTTTTCTACCTGGCAGGGACGGCTACCCCAGGAGTTGCGATTGCGCGGGATCCGAACCTTGGAAGCGGCCAACGACTTTCTCAATAAGCACTACATCGCTGAGTTCAATCGCCGCTTTACCGTTCCAGTTGCGCAGCGAGGCACGGCGTTTTTATCCTGTCGGCACAGGAATCTGGAAATGGTCTTCACGCAACGATTCGAGCGCACCGTTGATCGAGATAACACCGTGAGCTTTCACAACCTGGTCATACAGATCGAGCGAGCCGAGTGGCGCCCCACCCTGGCTGGATGCAAGGCGATCATCCACCAGCACCTGGACACTACCCTGACCCTCATGATCGCAGGACATCGCGTCGGACATTACAGCGCAGAGGGAAAACTCCTCACGCCGCTGACCAAAAAACAGATCAAGGCCGTGGAAAAGACACATGGTGGAAAAGTCAAAAAGACGACTTTCCCACCACGCTTGCAAATCCCGCAAAAAACGCGGGATTCGCACTTTCCCACCGCCTCGACGGTTACTGACTGATTTATTAAAACCGGACACTTCAAATGCTACGAAAAGCGGACATTTTCACTTGCTAACGACACCTAGAGAATCGCGTCCATTTTTGAAACGGACTCCCTCGTTCAATTCCGGGAGATCAATTTCAATGCTGACATTGCAGCGGCACTCTGAGGTTGAAGCGCCCCCAGACAACCATTGAGGTCACCTGGGAGCTATGAATTGGGCTAGTCAAAAGTGAATCGGAAAGTTAAAAGTTGATCTTCGCGGCGAGTTGAACCTGGCGCTCAAGGCGCTGGAACAGCGGCTCGGTGCCCGCGGAAGAAACCTCTCCAAAAGAAGTGGTTCCAACGGTAGCTGCTGGATTGTTGAATTGTGGCGTATTGAAGAGATTGAAGAACTCCGCACGAAGTTGCAAAACCTTCGACTCAGACAAGTGGGTGTTCTTGAAGAGTGAGAAGTCTATGTTCTTCGTTCCCGGACCTTGAAGGATATTTCGTCCTGAGTCGCCCCACGTGCCCGGGGTCGGATTTGCAAACGATGCGGTGTTGAACCACTCTCCAAGCTTGCGCTGGTCGCTTGGCAGCGATCCGGTGCCGCTGATTTGAGAGCGCGGGGTAAGGCCGTCTCCCACTCCACTCGAAGCGGCGACGGAGAATGGAAAACCATCGTAGTACTGGAGAATGGTATTCAATTGCCATCCATCGACAAAACCGCCGATTACGCCTTTCTCTTTGAAGGGAAGTTCATAAGTGGCGCTGGCTACAAATCGGTTCGGAATGTCCTCGTCGGAATTACCATAATCGGCGCGGAGATCGTAGGGGTTCATCGCGTTGCCGGTGGCGCTGGCCGTGCCGGGGCTGCTCGTATTCTCGTCCAGAGCGTGACTGTAAGTATATGAAGCCAGGAAGTTCAGGCCATGCGCGCGGCGCTCGGCCGTAACCTGCAAAGAATTGTAGTTGGAGACTTGCCGAGTCTCAAGATCGTTGATTTGAGCAAAGAACGGATAGGGCCGGGCTGCCGAAACTGTGGTTGCTCCCGCAACTCCCAGCTGGCCTGCGTTTATGTCGCGCAGATTATCCAGGTGGACACCCTTGGTTCCAACATAGGCGAACTTGAGTACGGTCGAGTAGGGAATCTGCTGCTCGATGCTCGCGTGCCATTGTTCGCTATATGGTGTTTTTGCATTCGGATCCTGGGAATAGGCAGGCGTGTTTGGGCGCAATGCACTGCCGGACGTCACAACTGTGTGAGCATATCCATCCGATGCAAAATTGAAGGGCGTGCCGTTGGTGGCCGCTCCATACGTCGCGGCGTTATTAAACGCCCAGTAGTTATCAACCGGGACATTGGCCGATAGTCCGCTGGAGTTAGTTACGTTAGGAGCTGAGTAATAGATGCCGTAGCCGGCGTGGAAGACAGTTTTGGATGTGACTTTGACAGCAAAGCCGACACGCGGAGCGAAGTTCAGGTTGTTACCGCTGAGACCGCTGCGCGGTACGCCGCTAGTTCCAACCTGCTCGAGAGCAGTGGTTGAAATAGAGGGTACGAAGTCATATTCTCTGTTATTCACCTCAGTCCAGGGCCATCCAAGAATGTTTTCGTACCTGAGGCCCAGATTCAGAGTAAGCCGGTTGCTGATTTTGTAGTTGTCCTGCACATAGAATGACAGGTCGCTTTGCCGCAATCCGACCGCGTTATTCGGATAAGAATAAGTTCCACTCGAGGGAGTTCCGAAAAGCAGATCAGTCCATGCCAACCCAGTGAAGTGCGTGCCGTAAGCCTCTGAACCGTGTTCCGTACCGGTCTGGAACATGTTGTATTGCAGGCGGACGAATTCGAATCCCACGTCAAGCGAATGCTTGCCGCGAACCAGGTTGACGTTATCGTCGGTCTGGTAATTGTTGGTTCCGATCTGCGTGGGGCTGTTGCCCGCGTCGCCGATAGTTGCGTATCCCGAGAAGGACATCACCGGCAAACCATCGGAACTGGGCTGACCAGGAATTTCTACGCCGGGAATTCCCAGCTCAGTGGGAAGATCCTGACCTGCATCCCAGTTCCCGGCATTAACAAAGAGGCGAGACCAGCCAAACCGCACTGTATTAACGGTGGTTGGAGAAAAGATATGAGTCTCGCTGAGTACTGCTTGATTTGCAGGGTCCGTGGCGGGTCCGCAAATAACGGCTCCCACCAGTGGCACGGGCAGAATGCCGGGCAAGCTGAGAGTATCCAGCGAGTGGCTGTAGCGTAAGAAACTGCTATCGCGATCGGTGAACTTATGGTCAATCCTCACGTCGAAGGCATCTCCGTTGTCGATGCGCAATGGATTGAATAGAAAGTTACTGGCGGTCGTCGCGGTCGATATATTCGGCGTCGCATACTTTTGATAAAACTTGAGAATATTTGCGCCGGTCGGGTCGATGAGCGGGTCACTGATTGGGATGAGATTATTGGCGTACGGCGTACCCGTTTGAGGATTCTTGATCTGGACGGGTTTGCTTCCCACCAAATAGGCGGAAAAGTCATAGCCCGTGGATGTGATATTCACATCAGGCACGCTTTCGGTGTCGGTCTGCCCCTGCGCGAGACGCGATCCCGCGTAGTCGGCAAAGAAAAATGTCTTGGGATTTGCCTGCTTAAAGAAAACTGGTCCGCCGAAAGTGGCGCCGAACTGATTTTGCCGGAGAGGTGGCTTAATGGCGGTGGCGAAATAGTTCCTCGCGTTCAGAGCGGAGTTGCGAAGGAACTCAAATGCATCGCCGTGAAAATGCTCCGTGCCGGATTTGTAGACCAGGTTGATGGTGCCGCCGTTTCCGCGGCCATAGCGCGCGTCGGCATCGGCAATATCTTCACTGAATTCCTGAATTGCATCTATGGGCGGGAAGATGACAACAGCGAGACCGTTATGGTTTTCGTTGTCGCCGATGCCGTCCAGGAGCAAGCGATTTTCCTGGTAGCGAAGACCATTGAACGCAAATGATGTGTCTCCGCGCTGCATGGTGTAGGGAACACTTGTTGTTTGAGTGTACGCAGGCAAAGCACCGGCGCCCAGACCGACAAGCTCTGCAAAGTTGCGGCCATTGAGTGGCAGATTCTTGACAGCTTCCTCGCTGCGGAGATTAGAAACGGTCGAGCTTTCAGTGTCCAGCGTTTGGGCAGTTGCCTGGACCTCAATGGTTTCGGCGTTGGCGCCCACGGTCAGGCTCGCCCCGGCGGCGATGCGCTCACCCACTTCCAGCCTGATGTGCTCCACAACACTCTTGAAGCCCGGGGCCTCGATCGTGACATCGTAATCCCCGGGAGCCAGCGGCGGAGTGACATAGAGGCCTTGCGCGTCGGTCACGCTGGCGCTAGCCAGCCCGGTTCCTGTATTCCGCACCGTCACCTGTGCGTTCGGGATTACCGAGCCGCTGTTGTCTTTCACTACGCCGGTGACGATTCCGGTTTCAACAATTTGCGCCTCCAGCACCGAGGCCATGAAAACAGTAATCAGAACGGCCATCACGAATATGATGTTTCGCTTTGCAGAAGTTCGTAATGCAAATAGCGCAACAGACATAATATGCCTCCAGGATGCGATCGATCTCGATCGCTCGCGTTAAAAGATTGCGGCGTGGCGTTGTGGAGAATTGCAATGCACATACGGCGCACATTGCAGCCAGTTAGTTGCATGACGCTTTAAGCCGACACATGTGCCTATGTGATTTGCCGGGCTTGAGAAGCGCGCCCGCTCTCTTGTGGCTGCGTCGACCTTGCGGCTGTGCCCTGCGACTGCAACCCTTCTCAGAATTCGTTATTCAATGCGCGTACATCGTCTGTTGAGTGTCGGAGATTCGGATCCAGCGGAACTGGGCAGCGGTCCTGCACAGAACGTTACGGCGGCCGCGGAGGAACCAGGAATCGCGGCAGAGAAAGCGCCAATCGTACTGTTATTGAGAGTAATTTTCATGGTGATAAAGTTTTTCTTGCCAAATGTCTAGTAACCTAATAGACTTTATATAGTAGATCTCGGGCGAAATTGCAACCGGATTCTCGATCACCGATTCCGGATCTACCGAATTTGCTGTTGGCATTCTACTTCTTTACACAACTTTCCGAGGAGATTAACGTGTTCCTGTTTCTATTTCATACATGGTTTGTCTGGTGGATTTTGGCTATTGCCTTCATCCTTCGTTGGGTACATGTCATGGCCAAGCAAGATCATCAGGAGTTGCCCTGTAGAAGCTTCCAGCGACAGCGAATCTTTGGTGCCGAGCCAGTGCGTTCTCACCAATAAATAAACTCCATTTCCATATTTCTGCGATCTGCGGAGGCTCTTCAATGAAGGCGCTTCACGTGATGGCCAAGCCTCACGGACCCATTTGCAATCTCGATTGCACCTACTGTTACTACCTGGAGAAGGAAAATCTTTACGCAGGCAATGGGCGCGATTTCCGCATGTCAACCGATGTGCTCGAGACCTACATTCGCCAATACATTCAGTCGCAGCCCGCGCAGCACGTGAGCTTTGCCTGGCAAGGAGGCGAGCCCACGCTGCTGGGGATTCCGTTCTTTGAGCAGGTAGTCGAGTTGCAGAAAAAGTACGCCGATGGAAAGACTGTAGACAACGCATTCCAGACCAACGGCACGTTACTCGACGACGCGTGGGGAGAATTTCTCGCGCGTCACAGTTTCTTGATTGGAATCTCGATCGATGGGCCGGAGGAGATTCACGATGCCTATCGCGTAGACAAGGGCGGCAAACCGACTTTTGCGCGCGTGATGCGGGGTCTCGGCATTTTGAAGAAGCACGGCGTTCAGTTCAACACGCTCACCGTAATCAATCGCAAGAACTCCTATCGTCCCAACGAGGTTTACCGCTTCCTGAAGGAGATTGGCAGCAAATATTTGCAATTCATTCCCATCGTCGAGCAGATGGCCACGCACCCGGATGCTACGGGGTTAGTTCTACTGAAACCGTTCTCGCGTCGGGAGAGCAAGGTATCGGAGTGGTCGGTCGAACCTATCCAGTTCGGGCGATTCCTGCAGCAGGTTTTTGATTCATGGGTGATTCAGGATGTGGGCCGAATCTTTGTGCAGGTCTTCGACGTTGCGCTTGAGTCCTGGTACGGCGCGCCTCAGTCACTCTGCGTTTTCGCGCCAACCTGCGGCAGCGCACTGGCACTGGAGCACAACGGCGATCTCTATTCATGCGATCACTTCGTCTATCCCGATAATCGCCTTGGGAACATCATGCAGAAGTCCATGACGAGTCTTGTGAATTCACCGCAGCAGACCCGCTTCGGCAACGCGAAAGAATCCGGTCTTCCCTCCGATTGCCGCGAATGCGATGTGCGTTTTGCCTGTAATGGCGAGTGTCCCAAGCATCGCTTTACGCACACCGAATCCGGGGAATATGGGCTGAATTATCTCTGCGGGGGTTACAAGCATTTCTTCCATCACATCGATCCGTATATGCGCTTCATGGCCGAGGAACTCAGGCAGAATCGAGCACCGGCACGAGTGATGGAGTGGGCCAGAACCAGAAGAGGTACGACCAACTAATCTGCCGCGCCGCGGAAGAACCTGGGAGTTGCCCTGGCATAGCAGCCACGTTTTGGAGATGCGTATCGCACCCGCCATCTCACTCTTGTCTTCATACATTGCACACCGTAGCCGATCGAAGATCTTGCCCCGATTGACAACCCATCAACCGAGTCATCTTCAAATAACTATTCGACCGATAGGAGTCCCATGACTGAGAAGAGCGTACTGAAGGCATTGACAACGACTTTAATTCTTGCGACGAGCGCGAGACTTTCACTCCATGCCCAGGAGGCACAGCCATATCAGGGAGTAGCGGGCAGAACCCTGGCCGAATCAAAAGAATGGTGGCCGGAACCAGTGAAACCGCCCGCCGGCGCCCCAAACGTGGTGTGGATTCTGATTGATGATGTGGGCTATGGCGCCGCCGGAACATTTGGTGGACTCATCCAAACCCCGACGTTCGACTGGCTGGCCAACAATGGCCTGCGTTATACCAACTTCCACACCTGCGCCATCTGTGCCCCAACCCGCTCGGCGCTGCTTACCGGCCGAAACAGCGCATCTGTGCACGAGTCCGGCTTTTCGCATGTCGCCATGTCGGCCGGCTTCCCCGGATGGGACGGCCGCATGCCTGCTACGGGCGGCACCATCGCTGAGATTCTGCGCGACAACGGATACAACACCTTTGCGGTGGGCAAGTACGGCTTGACACCGGACGAAGAGGCCACCGACGTCGGCCCATTCGATCACTGGCCAACCGGAAAGGGCTTCGATCACTTCTTCGGATTCCTTGGCTCGCAGACCGACCAGTACAAGCCGGACCTGGTGGAGGATCAGGCTCACGTCCGCCCAGACGGTCGCCACCTGAGTGACCAGATCACCGACAAGGCTATCTCCTACATCGACCGGCAGGAGAAGGTTGCGCCAGACAAGCCTTTCTTTCTTTACTACGCACCCGGTGCAACACATGCTCCGCATCAGGTCGACAAATATTGGAGCGATCAATACAAGGGCAAGTTCGATGAGGGTTGGGATACATATCGCGAGAAAGTCTTCGATCGCCAGAAGCAACTTGGCGTGATTCCGGCCAACGCGATACTTCCAGATCGCAACCCGGACATCAAGGCATGGGACTCGCTGACGCCTGACCAGAAAAAGCTGTATGCGCGCTTCATGGAAGTTTATGCGGGCTACCTCACCTACACGGATTTCGAAGTTGGCCGATTGGTCAATCACCTGAAGGAGATTGGGCAGCTCGACAACACACTAATCTTCATCTCCATTGGCGATAACGGCGCCAGCAAAGAAGGATCGCTGGAAGGCACGATCGATCGCACCATTCGCGGCAAGCCAATTACCGCGGAGGAGAATGACGCCTATAACCTGTCGAACATTGACAAGATCGATCACGTGGCTGTA
>Ga0206872_10197_pt1 | contig 17588 bp, 14 predicted proteins | sample Alteio_BWOrgCont_34_FD_152906 | JGI IMG/M metagenome (GOLD analysis project Ga0206872, IMG submission 152906) | Enriched cells from forest soil in Barre Woods Harvard Forest LTER site, Petersham, Massachusetts, United States -... | ecosystem: Environmental > Terrestrial > Soil > Temperate forest >... | reverse complement strand
ATTAAATTCAATTCCCTTTGAAGTCGTGGGCTGTCTGAACCTGGCTATGTATGACTGGATTGAAAAAGACGAGTACATAATAGTAACCAGTTTAAATAACAATATTAACAGCTTTAGTTACGACCCCTCGTTGGCCTTACAGGATCTTTTATATCAGTCGATTTTAACAGATTATCAGGTTGCTTTTAAGCAGAAACTTGTTCAAATAAACCTACCATTAATTTTATCGAAAGATTATTTTTCCTCCGTTGTTTTGTATCATGAACTAGGCCATTTTATAGATTTAAAATATGGCATATCCCAAACAATTTGTTTTTTCTTTGCTCTCTTAAGCCCCGGGGAAAAAGAAAAGTATATAGAATATATACCTTATATTCAGCAAATTAATCTAAGCAACTATAATAGGACAGCTATCATCTATCATGTGGCAGAATATTTCTGCGATGTTTTCGCCTCTCAATATATCGGTCAAACTTCTAATTATTACTTAAAATATCTGACAAAAAATTCCAATACGTTTTCGCCGACTCATCCTGCGACGACAAATAGAATCAAACTGGTTGAGAAATTTATCGAAAAAAAGCAGGACAATTTACTCGATATAATCCAACAGTTTACCGTTGGCTCGACTGCAAAGTCGCTGCAAATAAGATTCGATGAAATAAATTCAAACGATTTCTATAATTTCATACCAGTTATTGTAGCTTCACCAACTCAGCTTCATGGGATTTTTAATTACGGATGGAATATGTACCTAAACTCCTGGGACAACTTCAAAGCGTTTTCTGGAGTGGAGAACTTAACGGGTAATCAAGTTTATAAAATCATCAATAATTTAATAGAAAAGTCAATTGGGAATTATTTTATTAATGAAGATTGGAACAAAAGTAAATCATTATTAAATGGAGGGTCTTTTAACTAAAAAAGAATTAACGGAGTTGCTGGATAAAGATTTAATAATCAGACCGCTATTAGATGAGGATCAAATTGGCGAGATTGGTATTGACTTTAGATTAGGATGTAATTTTTTAGTATCGATTCAAGGAAGGGAGCCGGTGATAAATGCATCCCTAAATAGTGGAAATAGTGAAAGAAGTATAAAGAATTTTTTTAAAGAAACGCGGCGACAGATAGGTGAAACTTTTATACTACATCCTAACCAAACAATCTTGTCAAGCAGTCTCGAATATGTAAAATTGCCTAATAACTGTCTTTTGGCTCTATATATGAGAAGCTCGTATTCGAGGCTCGGCCTAACAGTCTCAACAATCGTTCAGCCTGGTTATTGCGGATGCGTCCCGATAGAATTAACTAACAACAATAACAATCCGATTAATTTGACTGTCGGGTCAAGAATATTCCAAGGAGTTTTCTTTGCTGCATCTGGCAAAACGGACTATTTTAAAACACCACGCAAATACATGTGTAATGTCCGACCTGAACCATCCGCTGTTTATAAGGATATGGATTTGAAACTTCTACACGAGCTTTGGAAATTTAGTAACAATAGGGATTGATTGTTCCCTCCCAGCTAAGGCGTGAATACAGCGCAGGCAAAAAGTACGGCGTTCTTGTTACTCCAAATATATGCTGTACACACAGAAAACAGTTGCATTCAAGTCATATCCGTCATCACTCGCGCCGGAGGAGGATCAACTGATATTTATTGTTTTATAATTTGCTTTCTTTATATTTATAAATGGAATTTTTCGCGCCGGTATTTTCATTCATAGTAGATAAATCAAATAAAAAATTCCAGAAGGCATTTTTGATAATAGTGATAATTTCAATTCTATTGTTTTTAGATAATGTCTTTGGTTTTACATACTATTATAATTTAAGTAGCAAAGTTGATATTTTATCGAAAATCCATTCAATTTTGAAAGATAATGTACTTGATTTAGCTACAAAGTCGAAATTAAAAATTTTAACAGATCAAATTATAGAGCATAAATCTCTTAAAGACAAGATTTGGGATCTCATTTATTATAATGATAAACCTAAAGGATTTCAATATGTGCTCTATCAATATTTATCATCGTCCGCTTTTTTAATAATAGTAATGATAGCTGGTATTTTCGTTACATACAAGGAGTTAAATGATCCCTTGAAATATATTTTACGCAAACCGACGAGTATTATTAAAACCTACTTTTTAGTGGAGTTATTCCTATTCACCATCAGTATTGTTATTTCTTGGTTATTTTCGTTAATACCATTGATAGCTGGAAATGTTAATTACAACTATTTAGCAAATATTTGTTTGAATGGTTTTATTATCCTTTTAATTGATATTTTTTATCTACGAGTGAAAAAAATCAATCTAAAAAATAAAACGCCTACGGAGCAAACTTCATAGTTCCCTTATTGCAAGGCAGGTCAAAAGCGTGGCGTTCTCATGACTTGTGATGTATGCATAATAGTGTTTATCTGAACCCGAATTTTTCGAATTTGCAGAATTAAACGAATTATTTCAGGCCCCTGCTGCCGCAAGCGCTTTTTCGCTATCGCAAGCGTCCTCGCTTGTGGCCGGCGTGCTAAGTAACAAATCATTCCTCCTAATTACTGATATTAAATAATTTGTTGGTCATTATCGTCAAACCAGCTTCTATTGGCAAATTTGATACCTGGTATGCTGACCACAAGCGAGGACGCTTGCGGTAGCGCCGACAGAGAAACACCGGTTCACGCTTATTAGTTTTAAATCCTTATATTTGGGTATAAGAATGAATGCGCATGGAAAGGATCATTTTAGAAGTTGATGACCAGGATGATTTTATCCAGTTTATTAAAGAGATACAGGATAAAGCTGCAGAACGCGGGCTTACCGAAGATATATTGAACGATATATTGAATTAGCCAGACGGAAAAGTTTATAATCGATACCAATATACTCATCAGTAGTTTTCTTATCAGGAATTCTGTTAGCAATTATTAAACTTCGTTTTTGAAGTCCATCACTCACCGGGACTTTTTACGACGCTTTAGCTGTTTGTTCCATCGCGGAAACTCGCCATATATATCTAAATACTTATAAAGCAACATGCTTTGGAGGCTTGCCGGGTGATCCTTTAGGTTACCCTTGTAAGTAACATACCAATAAATATCTAAAGCAACAATATTTTCCGACAACATCTTAATCGGCCACAATTGGGTCCGTGTTTCATTTTCTGACGGGATGCCATTTATTACGCTTTTCTTTAAACCAAATAAGCCGTCTTTTGGATATGCCGTACCATATATCCCCGAAGTTCCGATATAAACCATATCGACACGCCCATTTTTTAATTCATAAACTATGTATACGCCGTCCTTATCGTCGGGCGCATTGCATGCTTCTTCAAGTGAATCGGTAGGGTTAAAGAAGAAATGCCCGTTGGTTTTGTATTTATTAAGTTCATCAAACATAAAAAAAGCGTTTTCACAAAAGTATGGTATTATTATGTTTCGTTGATTAGCAATTGCAGTACCCCGATTGGCGGATCGTTCCCCGCAGTGTAAAGTCAATACTGGATTAATCGAAAAAGTGTCTACTTATTTCAGGACGATACACTTTTCAGGATGCGCATTGGTGTGCTTCGGCGTTCATTTCAAAAATTTACAAAAATACAATTATCTGATTTTCAGGCGTTCACGAAATCTATGTAGTGTGCTATTGCGAAATGAACGTGAACATGAACGTCGATAGCCTTAAAATCCGGCGCAAATGCAGGCGAAAAGGGCAAAACCTCGTGGTTAATTTATCCCAAGGGCCAGTTCCGTATTTTTATACGCCGGCTTTTTCAGCTGCAGCCGCATGCTTTTAAAAACTTTCATTGGGGCATCGGCAGCAAACATGTTTACCAGCCAGGATGGCAGGCCGCCGCCTGGATCCATGTGCAAGGTGTAAACTACGCTTACTCTATTGTCGCCAATCGGCGTGATCACCCATTTACCTACCGATTCATTCACCCGGACAATTCCCTTTTTTTCGGGCACAAAACCTGGCACTGCCGGGCCGTCAACAGTTACCACTTTCGTGTCCGGGTCCTGCGTAACGGTTAAATGGGCCACAAAATCGCGGTTGGCGGCCGGCCAGGGCAAACTGACTTCCGAATAATAATAAAGTTCGGAAGCCGAAACCTGTTTAAGCACTACCGCCGATTTGAGGTGATAAACCCAATCGGGCGAGGTTTTAATATCCATCAGCAGCGCAACCAGCTGGGGCGATGTTGCATCAAACCGGGCCTCTACTTTTATGCCTTTTATCTTCGAGCCGGGTACCAGGCTGGTGTATACTTTTATGCCATCTTCATCTGCTCTCAAATTCCAATCGGTTTGTGCCGATACGGCAGCGCTGCTTAATACTAAAACAAGCGCTGCAAACCATAGCCTTTTCATTGTATGAATTGATTTTGTGTGTACCATCATTAAAAGTCAAACTTCATAAAAAACCTTATGCCCGACCGCGCCACATCCGGGTGGTCCAGGTAAGTGAACCGCCGCACATAGTCGATGCGCAGCAGCTTGAATATATTTGCAATCCCTACGCTGCCTTCCACATAAGGGGTGCTGCCAAGGGCGTTGGTAATGGGCGTTCCTGCGCCATCCACCGGGAAATGCAGCAGATCGGGGTGTATCGCGGGGTTATTTTGATCCCTTATCCCGCCCCAAAGCCCTTTAAAATTCACCACCTCGCGCCATTTTAATTTTTCAAGCAGCGGGATCTTATTGAAAAAGAACCCGTTGAAACTGTGGTCGATATTGAGGCTGACATAGTGGTCGCTCACAAACTCCAAAAAGTTCATGAGGTTGTACGATTGGAACTGGAACGCATAAGTTTGGTTGGCCCGCGCAATATCCAGCAGCGGGAAGGGGGCCTGCCCAAAAATGTTACTCGCTTCCACATTCACATCGGTATAACCCAGCTGCGACAGGTAAAAACGCTTGCTGATATCGGCGGTAATATTGCTGTAATGGTATTCGCCGCCCAGCACCCCGTCGAAAGCCTGGTCGTACCGGAGTGTGAAAATGGGGTACTTATCGGGTATGGGCGTACGGTATAGTTTGCCCTGGTAAAACTTTTCATAAGGCGCATAACGCAGCTCGGTAGATAATTGGGTCGAGCGGATATGGCCTACGTTATTGGGCGCGCCATTTACATCGTTAATAAAATGCAACTCACCTGCGGGGCTTTGATCCCAGTTTTGCAACTCAAACTTATAACTGAAGTGGTTGTTGAACTCATGCACATAATCCAGCTTAAAAATGTCGTTATACAGCCACAGGTCGTTATCGCCCCGTTTAAACGAGAGCAAAAAATTGTCTTCCTGCACAAACTGCAGTTCCTGGCCGGGGATTTTGGTATCGTGCTCAAAACTGGCCCGTACATAGTTTTGCGGGAACCGGTAAATGGATTTATCGTTGAGCGAATAGGTAGTGCTTAAAAAATATTTGAAGCGGTCGTCCTTAAAGCCATAAGCGCCATAAGTTTCAAAGTAATAGCGTTTGCTCAGGTTTGGCGTGGTACGGCCGCCAAGGCGCAGCCTGAAACCTTCTACCGGGTTGAAGCTGTAAAATGAATTAACCGGCCCCATCTCAAACCAGCCAAAGTTTTTGTAGCCGGCAAAAAGCAGGGTAACAATATCCATAGTGCGCTTAACCGAAGGGATCACCTGCAGGCTGTCTATATTTTTATAAATATTGCTTTCGGCAGCGGTGAGCGTATCCATCCGGTTAACCTGCCAAAAAACATCGTTTTTATCTTCGGCTTCGGGCGCCACAACCACCGAAGGGCCTTCGTAGTACTTTTTGTCGCGCTGCCGGTTAATCACAAAGTTTTTAATGGTTACTGCGCGTTCGCCAAAAATGCCGCCGCCTTTGTTTTTATTCAGGCCGAAATCAATTTTCAGGTCGCTGTTGCTCAGGTGGTATTTTCCATCGGGGTTCTTTTCAAATTGGAGCGATGCCTGCATTTGCCGCACAAAATTCACGTTGATATTTTTGTTAACGCTCAGCATGGCATTTTCAACCGCGTAGTTGCCGTCCATGGTAACATAAAGGTGCCCCTGGAAAAGCAGGTCGGTTTTATTTCGTGGTGTAAAGCTTAGTTCAATAAGTTGTGGGTTTTGGTCCTTAATGGTATCGGTAATAAAAAATTTATAAAAGGTTGGCGCGTTATCGGCGATGGGGCTCAGCATCTGGTTGCTCAGCAACATGATATTGTTATCATAAATGTCAATATCCTGGTACATCCGGTTAAAGTAGGCGTTCAGCCCCTGGTTGTCCACAAAGTTTTCATCGTATTTAACCTGTTTTTGGGCGGTGACCACCTGCTTGCGGGCATCGGGGTCTTTACGGAAATAATTGTCGGATAACTTCTCGTCCATATACAGCGGCAGCATGTTACGCCCGCCCATAGCGGTTGAATCCTGCGTGATGAACAGGAACTGGAAATTTTTAAAAATGCGTTTGTTTTTAAACTTCTCCGAAAGATCGCTCAGCGAGATCACCATCTTTTCGTACTGCTTGTATTCGGCGTAGTCGTAGCCTTCGAGGCGGTTCATTTTTTTATGGGCGATCACCTGGCGGATCAGCTCAACGGCGGGATTATCCCTGTTCCGGTATTTGGGCTTCTTGCCGGCTTTTACCACTACCTCGTTCAGCTGCTTGCTTTCTGCGCTGAGTGCGAAATCGATGTTTTGTCCCCTGCCGGGGATAATGTTTTTCACGACCGTTTTGTAGCCGATGGCCGAAGCCTGTATCTGTGTAAAAGTGCCGTTGATGGCCAGCTGGTATTGGCCGTTGTTGTTGGTATTTACACCTTGCTCGGTGCCCGAAACCTGTATGGTAATGAGCGGCAGCGGTTGACCGGTTTTAGCGTCTTTAACTTCGCCTTTGATAATGGTGGTTTGCCCGTAAGTGTAAAAAGCGCCAGCAAACACCGCAACCGAAATCAGCAGCAATTGGTATATTATGGATCTTAATTTCATGATGGTTTGCTAAAAATTTAATCGAAACAAGTAACGCGCTTTATCCCCGGGGTCGGGACGCTGTGGCTCTTGCCATTTTTTTATGCCGGGCGCCTTGCGGTGTTCAACCGGAAGACGGGGTATTGCCCGGGTGGATGATTGATGGGACGAAAAGCGGCGCGCCGCCTCCCGTCCTCACCAAAAGGTTTGTTACCTGGTACCGAATGCGTAAGCCAAACGCAGGGCGACAAAGTTTACCTGGCTGTTATCATTGCTGCTGGTAAACTTGGTTGAACCTTCATAGCGCACACCTGCATCGAGGTAGCTTTTTCCGCCAAGCGGAAATTGGTAACCGATCTGCGGAGCGTAAACAAAGGCCGCGCTGTTTTCAAAACCTACGTCGGATTTGTTAAGCGCGAATGCAGCGCCTGCTTCTCCCTGTACGTAAAAATGGTTTACCGGGAAAAACTTTAAGCCGGCCTTTACAGGCAGCAGCTGGATATTGGTAGCGGTAAGGCCGGTACCGTAAGCATTGGTTTTGCCCTGTATGCTGTTGTAGCCCGCGTTAACCGTTACAAACAACTGGTTTGATATTACCGGGATATCGGCCTGTACCGAGCCGCCGATATTCCAGTTATAACCGTTTGATAAATTCCCGGTAGGGAGGCCTGCATCAACGCCAACACTTAAAACTACACCGTTTGAGCCGGTAGATTTTGTTTGATTAGCAGCAGTGGTTTGCGCTTTGGCGCCAATTGCGAACCCGGCAAAAACGAGTGCCAGAGTTGTGATTTTGAATGTACTTTTCATGACTATAAATGTTATATGTGTACTGTGTTTTTATTAAACACAAGGCAAATTAACGGTGCAAAAAAGGGTCACCGTTTCATCCTAATGTCACGTTTATTCAATCGTTTGATTAACAGTCACTTATTTTTTGACTTTTATACCTAAACGGTCAGCCCAATGTCATCGTTCAAAAAATGATACTCTTAAAATCATGAATATCTGTAAAACAGGTGTTTGTAAATAATATGTTTAAACATTTAATTTTTACCTTGCAGGAGTATTCGCCAATTAACCGAGGTGTTAGGGATATAAGTTAGGCGAAAAAATTTCGTTTCTGGGGTTAGATGGTGTTAAAATGCGGTTATAAAAGGGAAGGTGTTTCAGGGCCTGACTTGTCATAGCGTAAAGACAAAGTCTCCTGGCATGAAGCAGTTATTTTTGTTTATCCGCTGAGCGCTTTTTCAAAATATTTCAGCAACAATTTTGCCGCCTTCATAGGTTATCCGTCTGTAAATACAGGGATAAATTTCTTTGCCTTTGCCGTCAATAAGTCCCCATTTATCATCCAGCTTCACAATAAATTGGTCCGTCGAAAAAAAACCGATATAATCATACGGCGTTTCGGCCACCAGCACGCCCTGGTCGGATATCAGGTTAACCCGGTTGTTTTTAAAACAAAGGTAAATGTGACCAAAGGGGCCGTCAACCTTATCATAAACCGGGGCAAGTATTTGCTTACCAACCCGGTTTAACATGCCCTTTTTGCCGTTTAAGGCGGTCATGTAGTTGGTAGTCAATGCTATATCATCATAAATAAATGGCGTCAAAGTTTTTCCGCCCAGGTCGATTATTCCATACCGGCCATTTTTTTGCGCGGGAATAGGGCTTGTCCACGACACCTTCAAATTATCATATATACAGGGAATTATTGCTTTTCCACCGGCATTTATAATGCCCATTTTACCGTTGCAGGTAACCAGGTAAAGCACGTCCCGGGTATCAAAACCCCAGGCCTTGAGGTCGAATAACTTACTGTAAATGCAGGGTATCACTTTTTTACCCGTGCGGTCTATCGTTCCGTAAAGCCCGTTGTTTTTTGCAATGATGTATCCGTACCTGGTTAGTTCGAGCCCATCGTAAATAAATGGAATAACTAAATTTGCCGCAGAGTCGGCCAGGCCTGTTTTACCCTTATATTTTAGCAAGTACCAGGCGTTCCGGTAGTCATATTGCTGACCCACTTTGGTTATATTTTCATAAACCATCGGCCTGATAAACCTGCCGCGCCGGTTCACAAGGCCATAGAGGCTATCCTGCTTAATTGATATAAGGGGGGTATCTACGTTAAAATCAGCATATTTGCACTCCAGTATTTCTTTTCCGGAAGTATCTATCAAGCCTACTTTTTTACCGAGGTAAACCTTACACAGGTAATTTTGAAACTGGCCGATTGCATCGTATTTAACCGGGGTAAATATAGTACCGTCCAAATTCAACAGGCCCTTTTTGTCGCCTATCCGTGCTGTGAGCTTTCGGCCGGGGCCGCCGCCATATTCCGACCAGTATTCGTTATAGTCAATCGCATCATAACTCAGCGCCTGCACTAAACGGAGATTTTGATCAAGCAGGCCCACCTTTTTGTTCTTCACCACTTTTATAAGTGCTGCTAAATCAGACCGGATGATCCGGCCATTTATATCGTCAAACTCAAATTGGTAAATTACCTTCCCCTTCGTACTGATTACGCCCCATTTATTATTTTGCTTTGCCGCCAACGCCCCGGGGGCTAAATACCAAAGCCGATCGTACTGCGGGGCGATCACTTCGGCCCCGGTGGTATCCAGCATGCCCCAGAGATCGTCGCGGCAGCAGAGCAGCCCGTTCATATAGCTGTAATGCACATATTCGCGGCTTTTTTGGTTATAAACCAGCGAACCCCGATCGCGACCCATTGACCAATAAATGGAGTTATCACGAAAATACGCTGCATCCGAAAAAAAATCGGTCAATTGTTTACCGTTTTCATCAAAAAGGGCTGTAGCCTGGTATTTTTCGTTAACAATATAGCCGCTGCCAAAACTTTTGATCTCATTGTTTTTAAGGGGGATCAAAACTGAATCTTTTTCATCGACCACGCCGAAGCCGTTGTTTTGGGCAACTAAAAATCTCGAATTTTTAATCGGTGCGGCAAAAAAATATTTAACCGGCAGCATTACGTTATGGGATCGCGACATCATACCCACCTTTTTATCAAGCGTAACCCGTATTAAATCAGGACTTATCGTTTCGGCATTGTCGTATTTTGCATCAACGATGATGTTTCCACCTGCATCGGTTGCGCCATACCTGCCTGCCTGGCGGACCGGGGCGATGCTGTCATTAAAAATACCCATCCAATCAAATTTTGGCGGTACTATTTCTTTGCCCGCGCGGTTGACCACACCCCATTTGCCATCCCTGAAAACGCCGATAAATTTGTTAAAATACACAGTCGCTGTAAAGTCCAACTGGCGCCAATAAAATTCGGACCGGCCGTAGTCCTCGCCTTCTTCCCTTACAACAGGCGGCGGCGTAGCGTATCGTGTATAAGTGCCGGCTGCAACAACCATTCGTCCCAGGGTGTCAACAAAACTGACACCACTGTCGGTAGAGACCATCAGCAGGCCGTTGGTGCACATCGCTATGTATTGGCGCTCAAACGGTATAACAACGCCCCCGTTTTTGTTGATCACTCCGAAGTTTCCGATTGTATCGCTTGCAAGCGCCAGGCTGCCGTTAAAATTGCTGCAATTGTTGTAAACAGGCGCTATGGTTATTTTACCGGCAGTGTCAATAAACCCGGTACGGTTGCTTTTTTGGATAAAAGGATTCTTGCCCTTGATCATAAACGGTGCATAGGCGCCGGCAAACTGCCCGATCAGTATGCCCGTATCGGCCGAAATAAATTGACGTTTTACCGGATCAAAATGCCCCCGGAGCTTTTTTTGTGCGCTAACGTTCAGCACTGCAAGCAGAAAAAACAAGATGAGAGTGGTTTTAATATACATTGCCTGGAATTTATAAAGATATTATGGTTACGGCATAATGATGCGTTTTAACCATCAATTCCATAAGGCGGGCATCGATTTTTCTGAATAAACGACATTGCTAAAAAATCGCTCTGGATAAATAGGTTGTGCCCGCTCCAATCGTTCCCACTATGCCGTAGTGATGCTTCGCAAAGGCCAAAAGCGCTGCGCCTGCGTGGTATCGGAAATATGCCCAGGTCACCAAGCCATTGCACACAAGCCATACCAGTCCTCCGCGCCAGCTATAGACGCCAGTTTCATGTGTGGTTATAACATTTTGGGTACTTCTGCACAATCGCGCATATACGTCATTAACCAATAGAAAAAGGCTATAACAGCAGCTAAGGTGCCGATAATATACCAAGAGAAGGTCTGCTGTTCTTTCCAACTGTATAGTACCTGTGTGCCGCGTTCGATCTGCGAAATACCATCGGCCAAACCTGCGCTCAATACCTTCACTGTAGAGGTCGGATAGTAAATGGTGACGGAATCGCCATACTTTAGTGCTGCACCTAATTTTGCGCGTGCATCGTCGGCCCGTATCTCATAATACCGGTCATTATCAAGTGTAATAAACAGCGCATAATTTGGGGTATCGTGAGTGGAATACCTCTCATGTGACCATGAGGTGATCCTCGTATCCATGCCAATAATGCGGCCCGATACTTTATCCAAGCTGCTTAAAGGGACCAACTCGGTAAGCAACTGGCCAAGCAGTACGCAGCCCAAACAGACCAGCAGTGCAGGCACAGTGTATTTGGCATTGAACTTCCGCCGCGGCATATAGGTGAGATCATCGTAAAAGGTTTTAAACATATAGCGCTGGTTATCACAGTAAATATACATATTGCCGCAGTATTGGCAAATGGCGGCATCAGGAAGAGTGGGTTGGGCGTTTGCATGGCGATCCCCTGGTTGGCGCTTAACCGTCAGGCGCGGAACACCATTCGCCTCGCCCAGGATGACAAAGAGAGCCCGCCTGCATAATTATCTACAGATCGCAAACAGGTTAGTTCAGCCGGGCGGGAAGCTGTTTTTGTTTCGTTAAGATCTCCTTTCGCCCTTATGCTGATGTGCCTGCCTGCTCCTTCCATTGCTGAACTTTTACCCCCATTACAATTAGCCACAGCATCAACGCCGCTTCGGCCAGGATGCCAAGACCCTCGATATACATCGCCAGGTATTTCACCAGCGGCGACAGATAAACCAACCAGCCAACACCTGCCAACAGCATCAGCACTCCCAAAATATGGGGCAGGAAGGCTGACCTGAAAATGAGGTAGCCAATGAGCAGGCAATAAGGCGCAAAAAATATAAGCGGACTGATACCAGCTGCGGGAAGATAATAGATCGCTACGGCCCCTAAAACACAACCAGCAATGCTGACAAATGCAGCGATAAAAGAGACGACCCTGTTTACCGGCTTAAACAGGTAATAAAAGAGCAGGGCGAGCGCGAAATAAAGTACGAAGGCTACTATGTTAGTGGCATTACCAACTGCAACATGCTTTTGGCCTGTTAGCACCTGGGCGAGTATGGCTATAAGGAAGTAAAGCAAATAAACAATGCCGGTAAACCTGGCCCGGGGAGGCTGCAGGGCTGCTGAAGTCCGTTTCATTTTTTGGTTGGTTTGTGGAAGTTATTGGTAGGAATTTGTCAGTCAACAAACGAAATCCGGATAAGTTCCAAATGAAATACGATTCAAATTGGTGTTGCACCATTACGAGGTTTGCCCTTTACCTTCCAGCCAGGCACAATAAAGCTACTAAATTACTGGTTATCATAAATATAACCCCTAAATTTAACTATATGAAAAAAATAGCTTTACTCCTCTCCATCTGCGTGCTCAGCATTACCATGTCATCGGGCCAGGGTATTAGATTTGGGCTTTTGGTGGGGCCTAACTGGTCAACTTTTGTTCAAACGCAGCCCGGGCAGGACGAAACATCAACCGTAATCTTTGGCGGGCACGCCGGGCTGTTTACTGAATTTACATTCGGCAATTTGTCTGTCGGGCCGGCCTTATTTTATACGGCCGCAGGGGGTAAAAGCTATTTTGCAACTGCCAGTGACGGCGGCATAACCACAAGCGCCGAATATACCGTGCAATATTTACAGGTTCCGGTAAATATACTATACAACACGCCGGGCCGTAAATTCTTTTTTGGCGGCGGCCCCTATATAGGGTTCGGACTTTCAGGTAATGTAAGCGACAACACAACAACCTACACCCCCGGGTTTCCCAATACCCCGGAAAGCAGCCAGGAAAAATATATTTTCAGCAAGGCCAACAATCCTGATTATGGTTTAAACTTTGTAGCGGGCGCTCACCTGACAGGCGGCACTATATTTACCATCGGTTATGGCTTAGGGTTCAGGTATTCTACTTATGCTTATAATGATGCTACTGTGAGGAACGATGTGTTCAGTATTTCGATAGGGCATACTATATTTTGAGGAGGGGGTTGGAGATTGGAGATCAGCTAAATTACTGTAAATATGAAATTATCGCCCCGAATGCGGCCTGGAAACTGTAAAGAAAATAAGCTCTAAATTAGTTCAAATGAAAAAATTGATTTTACTTACTTCCATTTTGCTGTTGGGCATCACCCGGTCATTTGGTCAGGCAATTAAACTGGGTGTTTTGGGCGGCCCTAACCTGTCGACTTTTGAGGATGTCCAGCCGGCGGAAGCTGAAAGCGCATCGGCAATTGTGGGGGTGCATGCCGGGATATTTACCGATATTAAACTGGGCAACTGGTTGATTGAGCCGGGCTTGTTTTACGAAAGCATAGGCGGCACAAACAATTTTGGCGCCGCCCCGCCGGATGGCGGAACGGCAAGTTATACCTACACCGTGCAATACCTGCAGTTGCCCCTAAACCTGTTATATAGTGCGCCGGGCAGTAAATTCTTTTTCGGCGGCGGGCCTTATATTGCATTCGGGCTTTCGGCCTGGGAAAAGGGAAGCATTAACGGCGGCGCCTTCTCCGGCGGGAATTTTATGCAAAGTATTGATCAAAAATTTGCCTTTCCTGAAGGTGACAATCCCGATTTCAGTTTTGATTTAATGGCAGGCGTACACCTGGAAGGCGGCACTATTTTAACGCTTGGCTACGGACTTGGACTCACGAGCAGTTCAAATAATTCGGCCATGCGAAACAGTGTGTTTAGCATTTCGATAGGGCACAGCATATTTTAATTCCGGCGCTGTCCAAAACGCATTTTTCCTTCTGTGTCCCGATCGCCAAACTACTCAACCTTTATAAATATGTCCGAGTATTCCCAGCGCAAATCAAATCCATTGCTCATTACCGAGTATTTGAGCTTCTCATTAAGGTCCTTCAATTTTTTTGCTTTAACGCTGAAAGTTAAAACAGTTTTGGCAGAATCCATATTGGTTGCGCCGCCTGGTTTATCACCCCATTGGCCGGTTTCGGAGTTAAAAAATATAGTCCATTTCTTTTCGCCGGGGGTGGCAAAGAAACTGTATTTACCGGCCGGCAATTTTTTACCTTCTACTGTTATGTCCTTGTCGGTTTGAAAAAGGGTTGCTTCATTTGCTCCTGCCCGCCAAAGCTTTCCGTATGGCAATATGCCGCCGAAAATTTTTCGCCCTTTTACTGATGGGCTGCTGTAATCAATACTGATGTTGGCCTCTCCTATTTTCCCCATTGCCATTGCCGGCGGACTTGGCCTTTTTGATTTGTCAACCGTTTGCGCCTGCGACAGGTTTGATAACATCAGGGCAATAATGATCGCTGCCGATACTTTTGCAGCAAAGGTTTTTTTGGTTTGTTTTTTTAGGTTTTTCATGCACAAATGTAATTATTTGGAGGAAATCAAGGCAATGTCAATGTGCTTTAATAGGGAATCGCTTTTGAAAACTTGAAAAGATATTTGCCATAGCGATGGGTTTAAAACGTCGAGTGTTCGAAACATAAAAATAATTGCAGCTACCCTCTTTACGCCGCAGGCGAAGAGAGGGTGGTCGAGCGAAGTCCCGTACGTACGGGACTTCGCTCGACCACCCTCTCTACCGAAATCGGTAAAGAGGGTTAAAGTTTCGAACACTCAAGGTTTCAAACCCATTGCATCCGGTAATTACATCCGTTATTTTTAAAAACGATTTCCAATGTCCTTTACTCAACTGCCTGCTAACTGTCCATGCATAGCTGGCAGGCAGCCAATCCGCACCTTATACTTCGCCGGAGTTCTTTTTATAATCGGCCCTCGCTGCGGCTCGTCTTTCTGCCACATAGGCCCGCATCTCGCTTATTGTCGCAAAATGCCGGGTAATGGGTTTGCCGCTGTCGGGATGGCCGGGCAGGCCGCCGATATATTCTTTTGTCAGTTCTTCGAGGTAGGCGGGCGGCGGCGCGGCAAGCTGCTCGTCGGTCGCGGTGATGATGGTGCCAATCCCATCTGCGAATACCGTGTTCGGGTAGGTTTCGAGCTTTTTTGTGCAGTCGGTCCTCATTTTTTCAAGGCCAAATTCGTCAAAGGCAAGCTCGATGCTATTGGCATGGAGGTCGCGGTGGGTTAAATAGGGTACTGGCTCATTTTGGCCTCCGGTTGTGGAGGATGCTGACGCCTTATTCTGTAAATACCTCACTACCGATGTGTTTTGGAATTGCGCATTGTCGATGCCTTTGTTAAGCCAGGGCGAAATGAGCAATACCGGTATCCTGACACCGAGAATAGAGTAATCAAATTTGTATTCCTGGCCCCCGGTATACCATACATCAGGCGCAACGCCGGGGTACGGGGGCTTTGTTTTCAGGGGTTGTACATGGTCATACATGCCCCCGTTTTCATCAAAATTCACAACAAGCAACGTATCTTCCCAATAAGGGCTGTTCCGAAGGACATTGTAAACGCCGGCCAGCAGGTTTTCGCCGGCCTCAACAGGCGCCTGGGGATGCATGCTGGTATCGTGCACATCATTAAAACACATGATGAAACTGTAAAACGGCAGGTTTCCTTTTTCCACATCGGCACAAAATTGAAACAGCGGAACCCCGGTACAATTGGTTTGCAGCTGATCAGCTCCTGTCCACATCTGGTTAGCGACAACGGCATTAAGGAAATCGGTGTCTAAGTTCGATCCAACAGTATAGTACATCTTCCAGGTTTGGTCAAACGACTCCAGCTTTTCAAAAATAGTCGGTTTAAATACCATTGGTGGATTTACGGGCAGCGGATAGTTTTCATTCGCGTCATCTTTATCGTCAATCCCCAGTGAGCCGGTGGTGGCGCAATGCATAAACGCCCGGTTAGGCGCGGTATGGCCGGGCATGTCGCAATGCCAGTTGTCGCATACCAAAAACTCGCTGGCCAGTTTATGAAACACCTTCATCGACCCCCATTTAAAATAGCACATTACCGAATACTGGTTGTTGGTTCCGGTTTGAAAATCGTTCATCGTAACAAAACCGCTGTTGGTTGGCGGAAACGTGTGGGGATGGTTGCCCCGTGGTTTGCCATCTATTACTGCTGTAGTATCGGGACCGTAGAGGTCGGTAAGCATGGCTGTAAATGCATGATTAAAACTGGGCGCGCCCTTGCTATCCGGAATATACTCCAGCTCTACCGCGCCGGGCGCAATAGGGAACGGGAGCTGCGGATCACTTGAGTGATGCAGGGGGTCCGTTGAATTGTAGATATCCTTTTTGAGTTTTCCATTTGCATCAAAAAGTCCGTTAACACCCGGCATATCACCGAGTAGGTGGTCGAACGACCGGTTTTCAAACATGAGTACCACAACATGTTTGATTTTACTGTTGCTATTTTTTTCCATGTTATCAATTAAAATGCGCTCGTTTTAAGCCGGCCTTTTAGCGGCCCGCTTATGCTTATCTTCTGATCTGTGATTTTTTGTATCCGCGGCCTGCCGGCGCCTGTTTTACTGCTGTATCGACCATTTTTTGCTGATTTGGATAAGGTTTTAACAGTACGGCGTTTAAAATTAATACAAGTTATCCGGATTAACAAATTGAAATTATTGGTTTTGGGTGTACCCGTACCGGTCAAAAAAAAAGCCCCGGGGCACTACTCCGGAGCTACGATAAACTATAAAACTGAACTAAAACGCAATTTTGAGCTTAAAGCTAAAAGACTAAAGCGGAAAGCTTTTTGCTTTGGTCTTTGTGCTTTCCGCTTTTAGCTCCTAACTGCATCCCATCGAATTGCCGCAATTCAAACATTTATAACAGGTACCCGACCTGAGTGTGGTATGCCCGCATACATTACATGCCGGGGCATCGCTTTGCACACCCATACTTAAATCAACACTATACTTTTTTTGACTGCTACTGCTACTTTCCGCTGCCAGTTTATTAACCGGCTGATATACATTACTGTCATCGGTATTAAAATCACTATCACTCATTTGCGGGTTGCCTGTTATGCCCTTTTGTTCTGTAATTACATGCACCAGGTCCGTGCGGTTCTGGTATTCGTAACCCAGCATCCTGAAAATATAATCAATTATACTTGTGGCACTTTTTATATTGGCATGACCAACCACCATCCCGGCAGGCTCAAAACGGGTAAAGGTGAATTTCTCTACATATTCCTCCAGCGGTACGCCGTATTGCAGGCCGACAGAAACAGCTATAGCAAAGCAGTTCATCAGCGAGCGGAAGGTAGCCCCTTCTTTGTGCATATCCACAAATATTTCGCCCAGGGTGCCATCCTCATATTCACCGGTGCGCACAAATACCGTTTGCCCGTCGATGCTTGCTTTTTGGGTATAGCCGCGACGTTTAAAAGGCAAACT
>Ga0206872_10196_pt1 | contig 17615 bp, 16 predicted proteins | sample Alteio_BWOrgCont_34_FD_152906 | JGI IMG/M metagenome (GOLD analysis project Ga0206872, IMG submission 152906) | Enriched cells from forest soil in Barre Woods Harvard Forest LTER site, Petersham, Massachusetts, United States -... | ecosystem: Environmental > Terrestrial > Soil > Temperate forest >... | reverse complement strand
CGCCCAAAAAAGTGGTCTATTCGCTTGACCATTCGTGCGGCAACAGAGGCCACACTGTACTGTGCAGCCCATGGGTAGGCATGCATTCGGGGATGCCATCCGCGGCCATAGTACGCAATGCGGTCAAGCCCGAATTCATTGTCGTGACAACATTCTACCGTAATTGTCAGCCAAGAAATCGGCGTCGATTCACATTGGTTGGCACGCAGTGACGCTGCCGGACCGATTGCAAACGGACCTTTTGAATTGCAGTTGAACGCCAGAGGAATTGGCCCGCGTTTGACGCTGTCAGGTTCGGCAATGGTCTCGCAGTGGCGTCTGTTGGCAAACCACTGAGGCCGCCATCGTTTCGATTTGGAATTCGTTCAGGGGGTTGCGTGGGGGGGGTGTGAATGAAACGAATTTCAGCTGTGTGTCGGCATAATCTCGCCGGTGCAGGCCGCCAGCGGGCTTACGTCGCACTTCGGCCGGCAGGCAGACAGATCGAATTTAACGCAAAGGGGACGTGGGTTAGCCCACCAAAGTCGCACTGGACTTCAGTTCAGTTTTGGGGGCGAAATCGGGGTGTGCCCCGGGGTCGCGAAAAACGGATTGAGCTAAAAAAGTCCTGGAAGCTTAACCTGTCATTACGCAGATGTAGTAATGGGCCAAAAATAATCGTGGGCCAATTCATGGCGTCAACAGCACTGCGTTCCGTTCTCCGTTTCTTGTGCAGGCTTCCCGAAGCAGGAACCTCTCAGGTGCCTGGCGATGCCGAGTTACTGCACCGTTTCACTGCCTTGCATGATGAATCGGCGTTCAGCGAGTTGGTTGGCCGCCATGGGCCAATGGTTTGGGGGGGTCTGCAAGCGATTACTGCATCGGCCGCAGGATGCCGAGGACGCCTTCCAGGCCACATTCTTGGTTTTGGTCCGCAAGTCTTCCAATCTATTGCGGCCGGAACAAGTCGGGCCATGGCTGCATGTCGTCGCGACTCGCACCGCGTCGCGATTGCGCGCCGAGGTGGCACGGCGGTATGAGCGCGAACAGACCATCGTCGAATTCCCCGTCGCGGAATCGACGGCCGACCGGGATTGGCGCGACCTCCGCCCGGTGTTGGACGAGGAAGTTGACCGACTGCCCGCCAAATATCGGGCGGCAGTCGTGTTGTGTCATCTGCAAGGGCTTACCAACGAAGAAGCCGCCCGCCGTCTTGGTTGCCCCAAGGGCACGGTGCTGTCGCGTCTGTCGCGCGGACGGGAAATTCTACGCCGCCGCTTGACGCAGCGAGGCCTGGGGCTTTCCGTGACGGCACTTGCTGTAGCCGTCACTTCGGAAAGGTGTTCTGCCGCCGTCCCCGCGGCGCTGTGTCAATCCACCATTCGGTTAAGCCTGGCGTTTGCCTTGGGTATTGCATCCGGGGCCGTTCCCATCCACGCGACTGTCCTGGCAGAAGGAGTTCTCAAAAGCATGTACTTAACACAACTCAAATTGACCGTGGCGGTGGCGATGGTCTTGGCGGCCGCCGGGATGGGCTCACTGGCATTCGCTCTTGGCCGTGCCCAGCCACCTGCAACCACCCAAGAAGCAACCAACGAGAAGCAGGAGCCGGCACACGAGCCGGGCGCGGAGCGCCAACCAATTGCTCCAGAAAAGGACTCGACCAGCTCGGCGATCGCAAAACGGAAGCCGCTCAAGATCGATGCGTCAGACGATGAACTGAGGAAGCTGCAAATCGGCCGGTACAACGAGGCATTGGGTGAGGTCAGTTCATCCATCGAAATGGTATTAGGTGGTTCAAAACAACCTGAACAACTTTTGAACGCGGCCCGTCGCATGATCGATTCCGGAATGGAGGTCTTTGACAAGCCGCAGGATCGTATCGATCTCCTCAATGACTACTTTCTATTTGCCAAAGATTTCGAGAAGATCTTCAAGGCTCAATTCGAAGCGGGGCGAGTGGCCACCTCGGATATGCACCTGGCGACTTACTACCGCATGGACGCCGAGATCCAGTTGCTCAAGGCCAGGCGGGCCGCGGAGAAGCCGAAGTGAGGGCGCCGGTTTTCGCCATACCGGTCGCTTCCTTGCATTGCTCGAGAATAGCTTTGACCTCGGCATCCGGTCGATCTACCGGATTGGGGCTGCCGCGCAAAAAACACCCAACCATTGACACTCTGCATGGACACCGGGATGTCGAGCGTCGGCAAAACCCGAACGGCTGCGTCGGCGCTGATTTGGTGCTCGCGGCAACAGGCGTCCATGGCTTCGATCCGCCGCAACGCTTCGAGCTGACCTGTGAAGCCAAAGGAAGAATTCGCGCCAAGGATGGCATGCGGAAGTTGAATTAGGTAACACAGGATCAGCAGCGTGCCCAGCCTGCTGACTTGGCCGCGTGTCAGGCTGCCGTCGGGCTTGAGCACGAAAAGCCGGCGGCTCCACGCTGGCAGTCCGCCGCAGATGAACAGCGTCAAACCAAGTTGGGGCAACAGGTGATACCGGCTCCAGCGTGGTTCGTTGATCGGTGCCATCGGGCCACTTTCAGGGAGGAACCATCGTGCCCGGGCGCTGTAGACCAGCATGTACCCGGCAAAGATCATCCCCAGGCCGAGCAACAAGAGCCGCCGGTCCGGCGCCAGTTGCCACCAACGCCACGCCGCAACGAACGCCACCGTTAGCACGACACCTACGAGATGCCAGGGTACAGAAACGCCGCCAATACCCACCATTCCCAACAAGAGATTCTCGACGACCGATTGACAACTCAGCAAAAGCCCTTTTCCTGGCTGAAAAGCGTCCAGCGCATTGGTTTTCAAGTTTTCGTAGTGCTGCAAATGCATGATCGTCCGCGCCGTGAGCGGCAGGCTCACTGCCAGGAACAGAAAGCTTCCAAGCAATGGCGATGCGCGGAGCACTGCACGGCGGAAAAAGTTGGCCCGTGTCGGGCGGGGCTCACCAAGAATGAGGCGCTCCCGCGGCAGTAGATAGAGGCAGCAAAGCGGACCTGCCAGGATGCCACTGGCAAACCAGCACGGCGACAGCGCGCAGAAGAGTGTGCACGTCCCGATATCGAGCAAACTGCCAGTCCGCCGATATCGCTGAGCCGCGAGCAAGCCCAGCAGCAGAGTGTCCAGGGCCAGAATGGAGAAGCTGGCCGCGAACCAGTAAACCGCCTGCTGATAAACTGCTGTGACTCCAAAAAGCACAACCGCGACCACCGCATAGAGCGGGTGGCCCAGTTCGCGATAAACGAAACGGTAAACCAGCGTCAGCCCAAGCAACAGGGAGATGGGGCCGACCAACGCGGCAGCAAACGGTAGCGCCGTCGGTCGCCCGGCCAGTGAAACCACCACGAAAGTCAGCAGCCGGCCCAGGGGCATCGCGTGCTCATTTTGCGGAACCCACAGGTTGGCCCACGTCCTTTCCCACGTCCACGATTGCGACAGAATTTGAAAATCATCCTGTACCAGCAATGGATAGCAGAGAGAGTGGGCATAATGGCCAAGGCTTGCCAATGCTGCCAGTGCCGCGAGGCATAAGGCAGCACGGTAGCGGACTGGCGATGGCGGCTTCAAATCGGTCATGCGAGTCAATCCAGGAGGGGCAAGCACGGTGGCCTATTCCCTATCCTGAGGTTCCGCTTCGGAATGGCCAGCTTCCTCAATTGCGAAATGACAGATGCCTTGGCTGCGACGGAGCAATTTTGGTTACATGCACAGAAAACTGCTTTTTTCGGGGACGGTGCTTGCAAAGCGGCAGGCGCAGCGGTAGAACAATGCTCAATTCCACGGCGGCCATGATCGTAAGCGTCGATCGGTTTCCCGCACGCATGGCCGGGCGCGGAACGCACTATCGGGCATTTAACCGTACATTGCAACGGTGAGAAAGGGTTTTACCAATGGATGCGCTTTGGGACTTCGTCACCAGCTGGACCTTCATCATCATCCTTGTCAGCTTGCTCGTCGTACTGATCGGCGTGTTTATTCTGCTCCGCGTGATGAAAAAGGACGAGGACTGAACGGCCGCTGGGCATGGCCGCCCCAGGCGAATCCGGTCAGCCAAGAGGGGCAGCAAACCACGAAACGCACGAACGAGACGTAATTCACCAAGCCTACGGTTTTTTTCGTGTGTTTCGTGATTTCAACCAGCCGCTTCTAGACCACTCAAGGCTTCTCGATCGACCGCGCTTCATTTCCTTGCCGAAGGTCGCCTCGCGTACAGATGAAGGTCACGCGCACTTCGTCCGAACTGCCTACCTCCGGGACCGTCAAGTTCGCCGGGATTTTAACCACCAGGCTTAGTCGTTCACCCTTCGGCCCGGTTGCGCTGAACTTGACATAACGGCCCACGAAATCCCGCAGCGATTGACCGCTATTGGACGCGATGGGCTCATCGATCCGGAGACCAAGCGTGATGGTCTTACCCTTGTAGGCTGCGGTGTTCCGTATGAAGTCCGACAGATTGACCTTCGGCCCTTCGTGGCGCTGCCGATTGCCGGACACGGATGGCGAGCAGCCTCCGAGCAAAAGCAAACAAAAGACAACGCCGATAGGGACAACGCGACACGGCATCGCTGGCTCTCCTCGCGCGTACCCGCGCCCGAACCCGAGGACGCCGAGTTTCGTCTCCTGGTTCGCCGGCGGGCCAAGCATTCCGATCAATCGCCACCGGAGACAGGTTCGCCGCCGGCGCGAGTGGCCAGGGCCATCCACGTGTTAATGTCGATGCCGTTGCTGAGGAAGTGCACCGAACCGTCGCCGAAAAGGAACGGGACGCCGTAGCGATGGGGGCTCGAGGTCGAGTCGGCGTCGAAAACGCCGGGGGTGTTGGGGCCGGTCGGTCCCGCGTGACACATCAGCAGGGTAACTTCGGCGCCGAAGTTGCCGGGGTCCTGCAGGAATGGGTTGAGCGCCCCGGTGGGGCCGCCGATCCAGGTCGAGTACGACAGTTTCGAAGTGCGATCGCCGACAAACAAGGTGTTGCTCAATCCGTCGGAGATGTCCCCGGGCTTGAAGCCTGTCACGGAGCGGATGAACGCACCGGTATGGGGCGGCGTCGTGAAGTCGTCCACCCCGTCGTTGCCGTTACACGCCACGTAACTGCCCTGGGCCACGGTCCAGCTGTTGGACCCGCCGTCCGTAACGGTGAAGGTGGTGTATAGCTGGTCCGACGGACAAAAGTAACTCTTTATGAACTGGGAGCGGACGGCGGCGTTGGCAGGATCGCCGACGTCGAGGTTGAAGTTGATCTGGCGGTAGAGGTTGTCCTGCTCCATATAGGGGAGCAGGAAGGCGCCCCAGCCCCAGCCGGGCCCGTTGTCGAGTTGCGGCCAGACTGTGGGGTCATAATAGCCGACGGGAAAAGATCCGTGGGTATCCAGGTAATTGTGCATCGCGAGGCCGATTTGCTTGAGATTGTTATGGCACGAGATACGCGCGGCTGCCTCCCTGATTTTCTGAACGGCGGGCAGTAGCAAGCCCATCAGGATGCCGATGATGGCGATGACAACCAGTAATTCAATGAGGGTGAATCCGAGGCGCGGACGACGCATGGTGAAGAACTCCCCGCAGCAAGGAAGTAAGAGAAACAGGGTAGCCAACGTGGAAGAGGACTTCACAACATGATAATGGGGCGTCGGTAGGCCTGCAAGAAAACTGTCAAGGAATTCTGGCGTAAATGGGGGGTTGGAATAACCTAAAGCGATTCTGCACCCGGCTCCACAAGCTGCCCATAAAACCAGACGCCCCTACTTTATAGAAAAAGTTGATTTTCAGGGGTGGCACGCTCTGAGCGCAGCGAAGGGCGTGATACTCCTCCAACGACTCCACGCCCTTCGCTGCGCTCAGAGCGTGCCACCCGGAGCAAGCCGCCTACAAAACCAGAGCGCCCACTTTTTGTGGGAAATTTGCAATGAAGGTAGTCATTCAGTTTTCTAGGCCAAACGCAAATCAGGGCGCTCGGAAGCGGCTTTGTCCCTTGGACCAGTCCCCCACCTCCGCCTCCAGCAGCACGTTTTTGCGGTCGCGCCAGACTTTGACCTGCACACGCTTTCCGGGAGATAAGCCGCTGATCAGGTTAATGAATTGATTTTCGTGTCGAATGGGTTCGCCATCCACTTCGAGTACCACGTCGTTCGCGCGAAAACCGGCAGCCGCTGCCGGGGTGTCTGCGTAGACCGTTTCCACAAGAGCGCCCTGAGCTTTGTCCATCCCCAGCTTGACCGCGTCCCCCGCCTCAAAGCTGGCCGCCATCTGCACGCCCAGGTAGCCACGTCCCACTACGCCTTTGTCCAGCAACTGTTGCGCGATTCGCTTGACCAGGTTAATGGGGATACTGAACGAAACGCCGCTGTTGCTGCCGCTATTGGATGCGATCGCGGTGTTAATGCCGATGACTTCGCCGTCGAGATTGACCAGTGGACCGCCGCTTGACCCCGGATTGATCGCGGCATCGGTTTGTAGGAATTCTTTGATGCGAATGGTGCTACCGAGGCTGATTTGTCCACGTTCTTTGGCGCTGATGATCCCGTGTGTCACCGTTTGGTTGAGGCCAAACGGGCTTCCAAACGCTAACACCCATTGGCCGACGCGCATATGGTCGCTGTCGCCAAGGGCTGCAGTCGGAATGACATCGATCCCATCCAGACGCAGGACTGCCACGTCGGATTCAGGGTCGGCCCAAACTTGTGTTGGTTTGAGGATGCGATTGTCTGCCAAACTGATTGTTATTTGGTCCGGCGCCGCTTGCTGAATGACGTGGTTGTTCGTGAGGGCGTACAGGCCCTTCTGGCCGGGCAAGCGTACCAGGACGCCGGAGCCGGATTCCTCGACCGTCTTGCTTTTCCCGCCCTTGGTCGCGACCTTACTGGCCTCGACCGCGACAACGGTGGGCGACATCTTGCGCGCGACCGCCTCGAAACGGTCACTCAGGCGACCGAGGTCGCCGGAGGCAGCGGCCCCATCCGCAGCATGGGCAAAAGGTAGTCCTTGGGCAGTCACATACATGGCAGTGATGCCGCCAAGAAAGGCGCACAGCCCGAGGAAAACCGTTGTTAGGATTCGTTGCATAGGTAAAGGGTTCCATTCGGCGATCGAGATGAGTTGCACTTGGCTTGCGGCGACTTGGACCGTGCCAGCTTGTGCCGGAATCGCTCACTACCCATGACTCCGCCCAAGAATCTTACCCGCTGACGGCCAGCCGCTTGACAAAAAATGCAAATGGGGCCGCCAAACTGGCGGCAGCGCGGCCGCATAAGACGCAAAAAGCCCGCGGTCAGCCGACCGCGGGCCTTTGAGTAGAGCTTGTCCAAACCCCGTCGTGTGGTTACTTGGAGAGGTCGATTTCGATCTCGTTCAAGTTCACATCGCGCGGTTCATCCAGCGTGGTCGCAGAGTCGTACACCTTTTCCCAGGAACCATGACGGCGATCGTCCCAGTCTGGGTATTTTTCCATCTCGCGCTGACATTCAATACATACGGTCGTGTACGGCAACGCGTTGAGCCGGCCGACCGGAATCTTGCCCTGACAGGCTTCACAAACGCCATACGTGCCTTGTTTCAGCCGAACCAGGGAGCGTTCAATCTGGCTTAGCTCGCGAGCGTCGATCTCGGCTAGCTGCGAGGCCATTTCATCGCTACCGGACTCAAAGGCGGCGTCCGCCGAGTCCCCAGGCGACTCGGTGTTGGTATAGTTTCGGAGATTGTTGAGGTCCTCCGCCAGTTTCTTGTTAAGCTCTGTGCGGCGGGCCAAGAGGGACTTATGCAGTCGTAAAAGAGCGTCGCGTCTTGCCATGGCTCACCACCTCACGGTTGTAAGGGTCATCGGTTGGTCTGTTGGCTTCGCCCCTCCCGGCGTCCGGGTTGAGGGCCGTGCCCAAATTAGGCAGCGGGCAGTGCCGGTTGGGCAGCAAAAGGAAGCGGTTGCAGTGAAAGCAAAAGTCATGCCAGAGTTTCGTTTCGTGTTGATCGAATTTTCAAAAACACCAAACCCGCCTGGATTATCAGCCATTTTCTTTGAAGATTGGTCGCCTTCAACGCGGCCAACGGTCCCAAATGGCTCAATATTGAACAAGTACTGCCGGAAAAAAAGCACCGTCCGTTAATGGCAGCCGCGGTTGCGTTCTGGCGCCTGGAAACGACGCAAGTATATCCGATAAATGGAAAGCCGGCGGACTGCTGTCGGACGAAACTTGAAACTTTCGAGTACTTGTCACCCAATAATAGGCGCGCGATTGGCGCAGAGGCGGAAATACCTGCCGAATCGGGACGACTTTCCGGCGCAAGTTGATGGCGCCAGCCATCAAGGGTGTGAACTCGCGGCTTGCTGGACACTTAGGAGTTGAGGTTCCTGCCCACGCCGGTATTCAAATTCTAGGCGGACAAAAAAAGGGGAATCGTACAGCCACTGCTCAAGAGCGCGATTGTACAGGATTTGCCTTGCGGTGTGCCCCGGAGGCCCAATTAACCGTCGCACTTCACTTGGCGTCGACCGCCGCGACTCGATGCGGTTCAGACGCAAAGCGCGCTCTTGATCGGTCAGCGACTGTTCAGGGTCATAGGCAGCAGGGTCGCGTGCTGGCGGCGGCTCACGGGCCAACCCGGCGAGCGAGGTAAACACGATCGCGAGTGCCGCCAGAGCGCAGCGGTACGCCAGTAGTCGCGGCAATCCAAATGAGGCAGCCGGCCGAGACCGCTTTGACCCCTTGTTAGCAATTCCATCACTGTCAACTTGCCAGTCATCACGCTCGACGCGCATCAATCAGCCTCCATTGCTCCCAGCGCGCCCGCGCACTCGCAACCCGGCGAAAGATACCAAACGCGTGGCGTCAAGCCTTTGCGGAGCGTCCCGGGATCGAGCACACTGCCCGGTTTGCGGGTGTTGATGCCTAGAAAGAGTTCCTGCAAGGAACGCGGCTTTTGATACTCGATCACCTTGAATTCGCCGCCGCCGGCCTCTTGCTTCGCTAGTTCAATGGCATCGTCGAGATGGCCGATCTTGTCGATGAGGTTTAGTTTCAGGGCGACGTCGGCGGTGTACACCCCGCCGTCCGCCCGATAGCGCTGATACGACTTCGCATCCTTGGACAGGCGCGCGGGCCCGGCGTTCACTGGCTGGATTTCCACATCCTCGAGGAGTTTCGCCCGGTTGAAATGATATTCCTTTCGACCGTCGGCCACGACGTCCAGAAAAGTATCGTAGGCCGTATCGACCATGTCCTGCCAGACTTGCTGCTCCTTGGGCGTCATCTTGCGGAAGGGCGAGCCGCTGTCCTTGATCTCCCCTTGCCGAATGGTGTTCATGAGCTGGAAACCATGCTTTTCCTCGATGTCCGCGATGGTCGGAAACGATGCATAAACGCCGATTGACCCGGTCAACGTGGTTCGCTCGGCGACGATTGTCTTACCGGGCATGGCGATGTAATAACCGCCGGACGCGGCCATGCTGCCCATGGAAACGATGATGTTTTTGCCTTTGGTACCTTTGACGTCGTTGCCGGATCGCAGTTCCATCAGCCGCCGGTAGATATCGTCGCTGGCGGTAATGCTGCCGCCCGGGCTGTCGATGCGAAAGACTACCGCTTTGACATCCCCGTCCTTGGCCGCCTGGTCAATTTGTCTGTGGGGAAAGCTGAGAAGTCCTTCCATGATAACGCCGTCGAGATGGATGATGGCGATTTTGGCGGTGGCTGTCCTTTTGCCAGAATAATGCAGCTCGTTTAGGGGGATGGTTGGGCTGTCGGGGTCCCAATTGCGCGCGAGGAAGCCGGCACACAGGATAATGAAAACCAGGACAGCAACGAAATTGAGCAACAGCGACAGGCTGAACAAGCAGCTAAGGCTCGCCGACCGGTGTCGCGGCGGGGGCGGCGGCATTCCGCGGTGTCCGGCATTGCCGCTGCGGGCCTGCGGGTCTCCCGGTGGAGGCACATTGCCGGGCATGTTCATGGGAGAAGAATGCGGTAGGGGATCGCTCATCGCTGCGGGCCTCGTTTGGGAACGCCTCGACATCGACGCCTATACGGATGCGATGATACTACAAATGCTGTGCCGTGGGAAGGATCCGAAAGGAGTATGGAACAACTAGGCTGGAGCCGGCGAGTCCTAAATGCTAGGGTGTTGTGAGTCGAGGAACTCGCGACACCAATGAGGGTTACACGGTGACCTTGCGCTGTAAGTTGGACGGCTTCCTGCTGCGAGGCCACGTGAGTTTGCGTGCGGCCGCACTGGTGGCCCATGATGGGGATGAGTCGTTTTTGATGGACGCCTTGGAGGCACTTTACTACGAGGTGGTGTCCGCGACGTCGGAGGAGTTGTTGTGGTTGGAGCAGGCGCATTACCGACTACTGCATCGGGCCGCGGACTTTCGGTTTGCCCGTACGGACGCAAAAGACGGCGTATCAGAGCGAGCCCCAATACCGGAGACGGAACCCCTTGAAGGTGCGGGAGGTGCCTGCTATAAACCACAGGATCACTAAAAGGTGAGCTGTAATTGACGCCAGGAGGCGTTCCTGGGGGCGTAGCTCAATTGGTTAGAGTACCGGACTGTCGATCCGGTGGTTGCGGGTTCGAGTCCCGTCGCCCTCGTTTGACGTAAATGCAAAGCCGAACGCGACTTGGCGTTACCCTTCCCGCGGTGGGAAGGAGCGGTCTGCGGAAGAAAAACCCGGTAGAATACCGGGTTGCCTTTCGGAGACCTTTTTTTATGCGCACCCCGTCTCTTCGCCGGCACAAGGCCAGCGCGCAAGGCATCGTCACTTTGAACGGCCGGGACGTGTACCTCGGCTTGTGGCCCGCGGACAAAAGAAAGCCCCCCGTCGACGTGCAGGCCGCCTACGATCGTGCCATCGCCGAATGGCTCGCCAACGGCCGCACACTGCAGGCGTCAACGGCCGGCACGTTTTGCGTGAGCGAATTGATCCTCGCCTTTTGGAACCACGTGGAGCGGCACTACCGCGATCGTGAGGGCAACCCCACCAAGGAAGTCGAGAATTACAAATACTCGCTCCGCCCCCTTCGCCAGCTGTACGGCGCGCTGCCAGCCAATGAGTTTACACCCCTCAAGCTGAAGGCCGTGCGGAAGACAATGATCGATACCGGCTTGTGCCGGAGCGTGATCAATCAGCGTATCGGCCGTATCGAACGAATGTTCAAATGGGCCGTCAGCGAGGAGTTAATCGCAGAATCGGTATACCGGGCACTGGCGACGGTGCCGGGCCTCGAGCGCGGCCGGACAGATGCGAGGGAGACGGAAGCGATCGTCCCGATCGCGGACGCGGTTGTGGATGCCACGTTGCCTCACCTCACACCGCAGGTCGCTGCCTTGGTGAAAATCCAGCGCTTGACCGGGGCCAGGCCGGGTGAGGTCTGTGCGATGCGCGGCTGCGACCTGGATATGAGCGGGCAAGTTTGGCTTTACCGGCCGGCTCAGCACAAGACCATGCACCGCGGCAAGACGCGAGTAATCGCCATCGGGCCGAAGGCGCAGGAAGTCATCCGCCCGTTTCTGAAGGTGGACCCCAAAGCGTTTTTGTTTTCGCCGTGGGACGCCATCCATCATCTCCGGGCTGTGCGACGCGCCGCCCGCAAGAGCAAGGTGCAGCCGTCGCAGAAATGCCGCAAGAAGCGCAACCCGAAACGGCCACCTGGTGAACGCTATCGCACTAGGTCGTATAGCCAGGCCATCCTCACGGCCTGCGCCCGCCACGGCATTACACACTGGCATCCAAATCAGCTTCGCCACGGGCATGCGACCGAGGTCCGTAGGCAGTTCGGTTTAGAGGCCGCCCAGGTCGCGCTGGGACACTCCGCGGCGGACGTGACGCAGATTTATGCCGAGCGGGATTTGACACTGGCGGTCAACGTGGCACAAGCGATCGGCTGAGGTAGAATGCCAAGCAACGGGAACGGCGGCTTCATGAACTGCCAGCTCGCCCTCGGCGTGTGGTAGTTACTCTCCGCCATCGAGGGCGGGCTCTGCCCGGTAGGAGTGACACCGAATGTCATCACCTCTTTGCAACTGCCTTCACACAGAGCAAAGCACCCGGCCTCCTTACCCTCAAAATGGCCAAGGGTGCGTGCATGGGCATCGCCATCGACGTGGAGTCTCTTCCCCTCTGGCATGCAATCGTGATTGTGGAACGGGATGGGGATACGCCGCCGTGGCGGCACCTTTGTTGGCCACGCGTGCCGACCGAAATGGCCCCCGTTTATAAGCCTGGCGGCCATTGGCCCGGACACTTTTTCACTGACCCGCGCAGTCCAAGCCGCGTGGCGACTGAGGCGCGCAAGATTTTCGATGCTTTGGCGGAGGCCATTATCCCTGCGCTCAAAGATATGCGGCTCGGCACGTTCGCCATTGAACGCCCGGCCGAAACCGCATACACGGGCCGAAAAGCCAGCGCCCTGTGGCTGCGTGAAATCTATCAAATAGCGGAGTTGAAATGCTCGCGGCTCCTAGATGCTCCGCGCCGCGTGTTGTATCGGTTGAAGAATCGTCCGACCTACGTCTTCGGCAAAGAGCAGATTACGGACAAGGAATGGGCCGCGCAACGGGACAAGTCCCATTTGTCAGATGCCGAAGCGACCCGATTTCGCTCGCTGTTTGAGCCCGCTTGCGGCGAAAAGGCGTTCCAACACGAATACTACTCCTTCCTTTGCGACGGGTATTTCAACGTATTCGAGGCTTCCGAATGGGCGCTTGAGGTGTTGCTCAAGGACCACCCGCCTGACGCAAACCGACGGCCGGCGAGTGGGGAGGGCAACCTTCCCCGGCCGCGGTGGGACGGGCGAATTCTCTACTTTGGCGACGTTGTTTGCAAGCAATTCACCGTGGACGCGCCCGTCCAACACAAAATCATAGAGGGTTTCCAGAGGGTCAACTGGGAACGGCGCATTCGTTCTCCGGTCCAAAAGCATGAACTGGCCAACGCCGTGAAGAAGCTAAATGCCGACCTGAAGAAGCATCGTTCACCGATCCTGTTCCGCAGGGACGGTAGCAGAGCCGGCGGCGTCGAATGGTATGAAGTGAACCATTAGTGAACCCCTTCGGCCGTAGAAGTGAACCGGCCACCGTCGTGATGATACCTCGCAGTTTACTTGCCGAAGTCCTGCGAGGTATTTCTATGTCTGCCCCCCATCCCGCCATCACGGCCGAAGTAATGCGAGAAATCGCCGCTGGCAGCGGCCTAAGCTGTAGCCAGGCCGCCCGGCTGTTTCCCTCTTATCGCCGCAAGGCTGCAGACACCCCAAACCAGACGCTTGAAGATCGCAGCCCCGCACCGTGCAACCCTTCCACGGTTTTTCGGTGGATAACGGTGGGCGTCGTTCTCGACGATGACACGCGTGTTTTTCTTGAAGGCGCGAAACTCGTCGGCAGATGGCTCACCACGCCGCCGGCTATTGAGCGGTTTCTTATGGCGCAGCAACCTCGCGCGGCCGCAAGGGAGATACCGCGGACGGAAGGCGAGCGCTCACGCGGAGCTAAACGGGCTGATGCCGAGTTGCAGGAATTGGGGATTTGAAAAGCCCAACGGCCAGCCCTGGCAGGCTGGCCGCGGCTGGTGAGTTAGGCGCCCCCTGTTGTGTACCGTGCAGTACGCCCGCCTGGTAAGCGGGAGGACCCGAGGAAAGTCCGGGCGGGGGCCACCCATTTTCGAGGACACCTTCAATCATGCCGCGCGATGCGTCGGCTGGCAAGGCAAGTTGGCAGGAAGTTCGCGGGCGCTGCCCTATCTGCCATAGTCACGGCTGGTGCCGGGTGAGCCCGGACGGTGCCATGGTAGCTTGCCGCCGCTACGATCGAGGCGCCATCCGTCGCCTTGACTATCCCGATGGGCCGGCGTGGTTGCATGCCGACGGCGGCCGACGCTCTTGCTCCGATGCCAGGCCGTCGCAGGCCAAGCCGAAGCCCGGCACGCCGGTGGCCCCGGACGACCAGCTCGACCGCGTCTACCGCGCCATGCTGGCCTGTCCCGAGCTGCAGCTCGCCGACGCACACCGCGGCCAGTTGTTCGCCCGCGGCCTGGTCGAGGCGGACATCGTCCGCAACTCCTACCGCTCCCTGCCCGCGGCGTCCCGCGGCGGCATCCTACGCAAGCTCCGCGATCATTTCACCGACGCGCTGCTTTTGACCACGCCCGGCGTCTATGTCAGAGATGGTCGATTCGGCCGCTATCTGACACTCGCCGGCGCGCCCGGCTTGCTCACCCCGGTTCGCTCCGTCGCCGGACACATCATCGGCCTATTGGTTCGCCCTGACGAAGCGTTGCCGGGCAAGAAATACCTTTGGCTCAGCTCCGAGAAACACGGTGGACCTTCGCCCGGAGCCCGCGTCCACGTGCCCGCTGGCGTCGGCACGTGCGAACGCGCGGCGATAGTCGAGGGCGTGCTCAAGGCCGACGTCGCCCACGCGTTGTCGGGCCGTCCTGTGATCGGTTTGCCCGGTTGCCACGTTTCTTCCGAGGCGATTGCCACGCTCCGGGCCCTCGGCGTTCGCGAAGCCCTGCTCGCACTGGACGCCGATGTCCGCGAGAACCCCCACGTGGCCCGGGCCCCAAATCGAGGGGCTGCGTCTGCTAAACGAATCCGGCTTTGACGGCGGACTGCTGCGCTGGGACCCCTCGCTTGGCAAGGGCCTCGACGATGCCTTGTTAACGACACGGAGGGGGCCCAGTGGCAAAGCCGTTTGAAGTTTTGCTCGACGGCCCTGCAAAGCGGCGCGCCGAAACCGAAAACCGGATGGCCAACGGCCGCCCAGTAGCTCTGCCGCCTGCCTACACGCCGTTTCCCGTCAACGACCTTCCCGAGCCGCTCAAATCGCTCGTCATTCAAGGCGCTGGCGCCATCGGCCCTTCGTGCGACCCGGCCTTTGTCGCGCTGCCGGCTCTTGCCGTCGCGGCTTCGCTTATCGGCGCGACGCGAACCATTGCATTGAAGCGCACCTGGAAGGAGCCGTCGGTACTGTGGTCCGTGATCGTCGGCGACAGCGGCACCCTCAAATCGCCCGCCATGATGCTCGCGATCAATCCTTTCTTTGAGCTGCAGGGCCGGCTGCGCGGAGAGCACAAAGACCTGCTTCGACAGTACGAAAAAGAGAAAGAGGATCGCGCAAGTACAAAGTCCAATGGGGCGAATGACCTTGGACCGGCGCCGGAAAAGCCGCTTGAACGCCGGGTAATTTGCAGCGACATAACCATCGAGGCGATAGCCGAAATCCTCGACGACTCCCCGCAAGGCTGCCTACTCTGGCAAGACGAACTGGATTCCTGGTTTCAAAGCTTCAAGCGCTACAAGTCGGGAAAAGGCGGAAGTGATCGTCCTCAGTGGTTGTCCATCCACAGCGCCCGTGCCATCGTGTACGACCGTAAAACTGGGGACAAACGGACGATCATCGTGCCCTGGGCCGCGGTGTCTGTAACGGGCGGTATTCAACCGGGCGTACTGGCGCAGGACCTCGACCCAGGCGCCATGGAATCCGGCCTTGGTGCCCGGTTGCTCTTGGCCTATCCGCCGCACGTGAAAAAGCAGTGGACCGACGCCGAACTCCCGGCGGAAGTGGATGACGCCTACGCCGAGCTGCTGTTGCAGTTGTCCAAATTGTCCTTCCACACGGACCTGCAGGGGCGGCCGCGGCCGCACGTACTGCAGCTGTCCAGCGAGGCCAAGGGGTTGTGGGTCGATTACTACAACACATGGGCTGAAGAGCAATTTGCGGCCGAGGGCCAACTTCGGGCGGCATTCTCAAAAATTGAAGCCTACGCCGCCCGGTTCGCGCTAATCATCCACACCGTCGCCGGCCTGAACCAAGGCATTAGCCGCCCTACCGACGTGTCGGCCGACGCCGTGTACGCCGGCATCAACCTGGCCAATTGGTTCGCGAACGAGGCCCGCCGCGTGTACCAGGTCCTAAGCGAATCGGAAGACGCGCGCCACACCCGCTGCCTGATCGAATGGATCCGGCAACGAGGCGGCAAGGTGAGTGTTCGCGACCTGCACCGCTCCAATCCGAGCAAGTACCAGACCGCTGAAGATGCGAGGGCGGACCTGGATGACCTGGTGGAGCGAAAGGTTCTGAAAAAGGTTCCAGTACCGCCCCCCGAACATGGCGGGCGCCCCCCCGCCGATCTCTTCGTTCTAACCGAATTGACAATTGACAAAACTGACAAAACTCCCCGGCCGCCCAGCGACGGAGACGGGTAGCGTTTTTGACAAAACTCGCCGGCCATGAAAATTCCAAGCGGAAAAGTGAGTTTTGTCAGTTTTGTCAATTGTCAATTGGGTGCTGAGGCAAGCCGGGTCGCGCTAGCGCCCGGAGCGCTGCGAGGCTGTTTTGTCAATAGCCAGGGCCAGACGATGGGGGAGATTCCGAAACCGCGGGAGGGCGTGCTTGTTGCCGGTTGGTCCGCGTCGCAACAAGGAATCGCGGATGGTGCCGACGTCCCCCCGGACAGTCTTGGCGAATTGTGATAGGTCGATCTAGGACTTTACTCGACTGTGGGTCGCGTTTGCACCACGTTCGCCCACGTCGCGTTCGGATGGCCGGGGTTGGCGAAACGTCGAGCGAGGCGAAACGGCCCAAGTTTGGGCTGCGGGTACATCGCGGTAAATTACAGCGTGCGCGGCTCTGTGAACCCTAAAACGGCAATTTCCAAAGGCCGCCACCGACCTTTTGGACGCCGCATTTGATCTGATAGATACCGCCGAACCGCTCAGCCAACGCACCCTCACTGCTCCAAGCCAGGAGGGCTTTGAAATGCTGTCAGGTCCTCCGGAAAACGGCCCAGCGCTTGCCAGGGGTCGCCTCCCCTAAATTTGCCAAAGAATCCGCGACGTGGAAGTGTACTTGGCCACCCTCTGCGGTATGGTGGCCGGAAGTCCTTGGTACCGGCTGGCTCAGCCGATAGGATGGCGGATTGCGCAGCCCATGCGGTCGTCGCCGCGCTGCACGAAAGGAGAGCCCCTGTTGGCCACCACCCACCGCGTCCCAGGCGCCATCCTCACCGAGCGAGCCCACTCGGTCCCGCTAGACCACTCGCAGCCTGACGGCGAGAAGATCACGGTTTTCACCCGCGAACTTGCCGCGCCCGACGGCCTGGATCGACCGTATTTGCTGTTCCTTCAGGGCGGCCCGGGCTTCGAGGCAACGCGACCCACCGCGCCGCCCTCGGGCTGGCAGAAGCGGGCGATCGCCGAATACCGGGTGTTGCTCCTCGACCAGCGTGGCACCGGCCGCTCCACCCCCGTAGGTGACATCCCCGGCGCAACGCCGCAGGAGTTGGCCGCGTACATGACCCACCTGCGCGCCGACGGCATCGTCCGCGACGCGGAACGGATCCGGCAGGAACTCGGCGTCGATCGCTGGAGCATTCTCGGCCAGAGTTTCGGCGGCTTCTGCGCCATGACCTACCTGTCGTTCGCCCCAGACGGCCTTCGCGAGGCGCTCATCACCGGCGGCCTGTCGCCGATCAGTCGGCCTATCGATGACGTCTACGCCGCGACGTGGCGTCGCGCCATCGAGAAGAACCGGGCCTATTTCCAGCGCTACCCAGGAGACCGCGAACGTGTCCATGACATCCTGCGTCGGCTCGACAACGAGGATGTCCGGCTCCCGTCCGGCGACCGGCTCACCTCGCGCCGCTT
>Ga0206872_10190_pt2 | contig 17623 bp, 20 predicted proteins | sample Alteio_BWOrgCont_34_FD_152906 | JGI IMG/M metagenome (GOLD analysis project Ga0206872, IMG submission 152906) | Enriched cells from forest soil in Barre Woods Harvard Forest LTER site, Petersham, Massachusetts, United States -... | ecosystem: Environmental > Terrestrial > Soil > Temperate forest >... | reverse complement strand
GACACCATGGCCGACCGGCTCAAGCAGGTTCCCGAGGCGAGCGAACGCTACCAGCTTGAGAATTACTGGCTCGATCATTGGGACGCGCATCGCATGCGCCTTCTTATGGACCAGGCTGCAGCGTGGGGCAAGGCTAACAATGTGCCTCTAACCTGCAATGAGTTCGGCGCATTCCGCGAGCACTCTGACCCGGTGTCGCGCACCAACTGGATTCGCGACGTGCGCACGGCTCTCGAGGCTGACGGCATTGGCTGGGCCATGTGGGACTATCACAACGGCTTTGGCGTAGCAGTGAAAGATGCGAACGGCAAGTCGATAGTTGATCCGCAGACGGTAGAGGCGCTGGGGCTGAAGGGAAAATAGCGGCGTTAGCGGCGTCAGCGGGGTTAGCGGAGTTAGTCGAGTTAAGGGTGTCAGGCCTGGATTACACTTGGGCCCTCGATGAGATCGAAAGGCTGGCAAAATGAGCGTTTCAGTGGAGAACAAATGAGCCGGACGCGAAAGGATTCAAGACAGGGGAATGTCATCGAAGTCGTAAAGAGAGAAGACGGCACATTTGATTTCTTCTTGAATAGCAGGCTGGACCATGAGGGTATCCATGAGGACGGGCTAGCGGATGTTCTTTGTGTGCGATGGGGTTACTGCGCAGATGAGTTCGATGCAATCCTTTACGAATTGAATCAGGCGGGAAGGGCTGAAAGACATCCAAGCTGAAACACCCGCTCCCGCCTGACGCCGCCTAACTCCGCTAACGCCGCTAACTCCGCTAACGCCGCTAACCCCGCTAACACCGCTGACCAGCTCTCACTGCGCAACACTGGCCAGCAAGCCGCCAGGCAGCGAAGCCGTCACCACAACGCGCTCGTGGTGCTGGGTAACGCTGGCATCTTTCAGCAGTGCCTTGAGTGCGTTGTTGGCGCTGTTGTTGCCCAGCGGCGCTGTAAATCCGCGCGCCAGGGCGACCAGCGCGTTCAGGCTTGCAGCTTGGTTCGCGGCCTCGGTCTCGTTGGGCGCAAACTCCTCCACCTTCAGGCGCAGCACGTCAAGCTTGCCGGGTACAGGCAATGCCGGCGCAAGGCTGGCCACAATGGTGGCATCCGACGGTAGGGGAAGCTCGAAGCCGAAGATGCTGATGGCGCCGCTCTCGTTAAAAGGCAGGCCGATTTGCCCCACTCCCCACGCAACGCTCAACAGAGGCACATCGTGAAAGTGTCGCTCGAGCAGCGACGAGCCGGAGAAGGGCAGAGCCGCCGAGCGATGCCGCTCGATGATGGAGTGAATCTGCTCCGGCGTGGGCGTGTTGCTGATGGCCAGCATGTCGTAGCCAATTTGCGCCACGCGCACAGTGCGTCCCTCAGACGGAATGTTGTAGATGGTTTTGCCTGCGTAGTCTTCGCGCGAAGTGGCATGGCCGTCGAGCCATGTGTTCAGCTTTTGGCCGGTAAGCCGGCCCACCAGCACCATGGAGTAGGCCACCGGGCCGTTGGGCCCATTGGGATTGTCCATGCGGTGCAGGGCAATGGCTGCCTGGTCCAGATCCTGCTCCCAGTCGATGCCGGTTGCATCAATAAATTGCTGGTATTCGGGCACGGGCCTGGGCGGCTTCAGATCTTTGTGCAGGAAGATGCGTACGGGCTTGATGTCGATGTAAATAATGCCATCGGACTCAGGCAAAAGGCGCGCAGCCTCAGGCGGAGCCTTGGAGCGTAGAAAGACCGCCACGGCCAGTGAACCCAGGACCGCGGCGACAATAAGAAGCGTTCTGCGCGTGCGCCGATGCATTAGTGACGGCATAAGCCGTCAACAAATACCGTATCACCTGCGGCAGCGGCGGCAGACCATCAACTGCGCGCCGTAGGCGCAATGAATGTTAGCCCAGCGCTTCAGCGCTGGGAAATCTGCAACCAGGAAGACGCAGTCCCGTAGGGACGATGCCGATGCTCTATTAATCAAACACGTAGCGTTGGGAAAATGAGCAATCCAACAGTCACGCGCCGTAGGCGCAATGGAAGTTAGCCCAGCGCTTCAGCGCTGGGAAAGTTGAGCAACAGTCACGCGCCGTATGCGCAGAGGAAGTTAGCCCAGCGCTTCAGCGCTGGGAAAGTTGAGCAAAAGTCACGCGCCGTAGGCGCAGAGGAAGTTAGCCCAGCGCTTCAGCGCTGGGTACTCTGCAACCAGGATGCAGTCCCGTAGGGACGATGCCGACGCGCTATCAACCAAACACGTAGCGCTCATCGTAGGCAATGCCGCAACTTCGAAGCAAGGTCGTAAACTCCTCTTCGAAATTCTGTTTCCGGTGGTGCTGTTCCTGATTCTGGATGTATTTCTTCACGATTGGGACTTGCGATGGACTGACGCTGAAAGTGCCGTATCCTTGTTGCCATGAGAAACGGTCTCCCATAAATCGTGAGGAGCTGCCTTTTAGTTTTTTACGGCATATGCGAGAGACTGCGTTGCCGGCAAAACGAAGAGCAGGTGAACATGGTTCGCGGTTCCACCGGCAATGATCAGCTCAAAGCCTTCGCCTTTAGCGATGCTGCCAAAAAACGCCAAAAGCTCAGCCATCTTTTCGCCGCGAATTGTGGGCCGGCGGTCCTTGGTGCTGAAGATGCAATGGATGATGTTGCTCGCGTATGTGTGGGCCATGATTGCATCGTCCGTACGGGACTGGCTCCTCTCATATGTTTGCTTGCCCCACGCTGAAGCGCGGGGCTAACATCCACTGCGCCTACGGCGCGGGACGCAGTGGTGATCCTTTCATAGAGTCGGCGGAGCCTATTTCCCCTTCTCTATGTACTCCTTGAGGTGCTTAGCGCAGGCCTCGGCTATGGACTGTTGGCCGCGCGCGCCGAATGTGCCAAAGAGTAAAGCCCCGTGGCTGCTCTTATGGACCTCATAGGCCCAGATCACGTCTTTGGTTTTCGCATCGATCAACATGATGCTTGCTTCAAGTCCTCGCGTAGAACTTGCAGAGGCGCCGGCGGCTCCGCCTGCTCTATTCCAACTGGCGCCAGCCCCGTAAACGAAGCCTTCCCACTCAGTGTTAGTAGAGACGAGGAAATACTGCGCTGAAGCCTTATCGAGAGTCAAAGTGATCGGCACGCTCTTTTCACGAACGGCGGCAGCGAAATAGGTTTCGAATCCGCCCATCGGCGCAATGACTACACGAGACCCGGCTGCGACCGGTCTCGAGCCTCTTGCGGTGCCCAGATCGGCGGGCTCGTCTGCGGTCGCAGTACCGGTGGTTGGAGCAGAAGCAGATTCTGGACTGCCGGGGGGAGCCGTCACCGGCGATGGTGTTACCGGTGGCGGAGTGGGAGGTGTCGCTGGCGCGGCTCCCTTGTTAACGATTGCCCCGATTACTTTGTCGCTAACGCCAGCCTGCTTCAAAGCGATCAGACCGTCGGGGGTCGTGTCGTAAGTTCCCGGTGAGGAACTGATCGTTGACACGACGATTTCGTCAGACAGTCCCGCTTTAACCATCCTGATGACAGTGTCGTTGTTCAAGACCTGCTGAGCAAAAATGGCTGGGCAAAATGCCAAAAGTAGAATCGTGACAAGGAACTTGCGCATAGTTCTTCTCCTGATTTCAGAGCCAGATAACGTTTGTCGGGGGAGCACTTGAATCATCCTCCCGCGGCGTAGTTTCGGCAAGCAGTTTCTTCACGCCACGCAGAATTCGCATCGTGCGTTTAGCGGCGGGAGTCGTGCCTAAAATGCATGCAATTGCGCTGGAGATGGCTCTAATTGCGACTCAGGCGGGATTCTTTTGACGTGTGTGGTGAATTGAGTGCCAGGCAATCGAATTTTCATCACTTTCACCGCCCTCCGCCGTTTGCCCCGCACATCCCAATATGCTAACCTTGATTTCTGTGCCGTATATGCGCGGAGTGGTAGTGTGTCCGCGCGTAATTCGGGCTTCAGGAACGGTTTCCGGTGGTTGGATCGGTTGGGCGGCGGTGTGATTTTGCCCTCGTACAACCGTTAAAAGAGCTGGCGTAGCTCAGCTGGTAGAGCATCTGATTTGTAATCAGAGGGTCGGGGGTTCAAATCCCTTCGCCAGCTCCATAAAACGGAACGGGAGAAGAAGCTTGTAGCGGCAGGGATTAACCGGTATTCGAGGTTCGATTACCGGGCCTGTTCTCCGCAGTGACTCCACTTCAGGTGCAGGCTGCCCAATTCCGGAGGACCATCCGGTGGTTGCGGCGTGCGCGGAAGCGGGTTGTAAACGGGTGCAGGTTGTTTTAGTTGAGTTTTTGGTTTGGGCACAGGTGGCCGAGCGGTTAATGGCAGCAGACTGTAAATCTGCCACTCATTCGAGTTACGGAGGTTCGAATCCTCCCCTGTGCACCATAAATGAGCAGGGAACAAGGGACCGAGGGAACAAGAGGCGCTGAAGGATGGCTAAGGAAGCGCGATTGGATCTTAATCCCGCAAACGAGGCGGGAGTCGATCGAGCAAAGCGCTCTGGAAACGACCTCGAAAAAAAGTACCCGGTAGCCCTGGCGATGTTTGCGATTTTGGCGGTTGTGGCTTGGTTTACGGTTGGCGATGGCAGCGTTTTAGTGCATGGCCGGCCGGTGCAGGTAAGGTTGATTCCGGTTGCGATTCTGGCTCTGTTTGCTTTTCGAACCTACGTGGCGATGCATGCAGACCGGATCAGGCGGGAAAAAGATTAGCGGTAGGCCGAGGTTTTAACCCCGGCGAGCAAAGGTTTAGAGGGCTGATGTAGCTCAGTTGGTAGAGCACTCCCTTGGTAAGGGAGAGGTCACCGGTTCAAACCCGGTCATCAGCTCCAGAAGTACAGCTTTTAGCTGCTAGCTACTAGCTACTAGCTTCTAGCATGCGCGGTGGCGAGGTGAGCCGACGATTTCGGCGCCGGCGGATGAAGCTAGAAGCTAATGGCTGGAAGCTAGAGGCTGCTTTTCGCGGGAGTAACTCAGTGGTAGAGTCACAGCCTTCCAAGCTGTTGGTCGCGAGTTCGATCCTCGTCTCCCGCTCCAGAATTGGCTGAATGCTGTTTTTGAGGATTTTGAATGTTTGAGCAGGTAGCAATCGCAGTCCAGAACGAAGAAGGCTTTAAGAAGCTTCACGCGCTCATCGATTCGGCGTTCGACTCCAGCCAGGTTGAGGTTTTTCTCGATCGGGTGAAGCGGGCCAAATTGAGGGTTCGCGACTACGAGACGATCCTGGAGCGCGGGCTGCTGGGCAAAGAAGCGCAAACGCTGTATGCGGCGCTGCCGGTTTCCGATCAGGGATTGACCCGCGAGCGGTATCTGCGGCTGGTTGAGAAAGTGCCGGTCGATCTGCGGCAGCGGTATTTGAAGGCGTACGCCTACTACTGAGAAAGACGGTGGTCAGTGAACAGCGGTTAGCCGGGATGCGCTGGATTGGACCGCTGAGGCAGCCACGAGCAGGTCAAGACTGATCACTGATCACTGGTTTTGAGCAAGTTTTACGGAGGATTAGAAAGCAATGGCGAAGGAAAAATTTGATCGTTCGAAGCCGCACGTGAACGTTGGAACGATCGGACACATCGATCACGGCAAGACGACGCTGACGGCGGCAATCACCAAGGTTCTGCAGAAGCACAACCCGAAGAATACGTTTCGTTCGTTTGACTCGATCGACAACGCGCCTGAAGAGCGGGAGCGCGGCATTACGATCGCGACGGCGCACGTTGAGTACGAGACGGCCAACCGGCACTACGCGCACGTTGACTGCCCCGGCCACGCCGACTACATCAAGAACATGATCACCGGCGCGGCACAGATGGACGGCGCAATTCTGGTAGTCGCGGCGACTGACGGCCCCATGCCGCAGACCAAGGAGCATGTGCTGCTGGCCCGCCAGGTGGGCGTGCCCTGCATCGTGGTGTTCCTGAACAAGTGCGACGCGGTTGAAGACGAAGAGCTGACCGACCTGGTTGAGATGGAAGTTCGCGAGCTCTTGTCGAAGTACCAGTTCCCGGGCGACGATGTGCCGGTAATTCGCGGGTCTGCCTTGGGCGCGCTGAACGGCGAAGCCAAGTGGGAAGCCAAGATCGACGAGCTGATGGATGCGGTGGACAAGTACGTTCCGCGTCCCGACCGCGCGGTCGACCTGCCCTTCCTGATGCCGATCGAAGATATCTTCTCGATCTCGGGCCGCGGCACCGTTGTTACGGGCCGCATCGAGCGCGGCAAGGTGAAGGTTGGCGAGAACGTTGAGATCGTGGGCTTCCGCGAGACACGCTCGACGGTCTGCACGGGCGTTGAAATGTTCAAGAAGCAGCTTGACGAGGGTCTGGCTGGCGACAACGCAGGCATCCTGCTGCGCGGCACGCCGAAAGAAGACGTGGAGCGCGGAATGGTGCTGGCCAAGCCGGCGTCGATTACCCCGCACACGACCTTCAAGAGCTCGGTGTACGTGCTCTCGAAGGAAGAAGGCGGCCGTCATACGCCGTTCTTCAAGGGCTATCGTCCGCAGTTCTACTTCCGCACGACCGATGTGACGGGTGTTGCGGAGTTGCCGGAAGGCGTGGAGATGGTGATGCCCGGCGACAACGTTGAGCTGACGATTGAGTTGATTACACCGGTGGCCATGGAAAAGGGCTTGCGCTTCGCGATCCGCGAGGGCGGCAGGACCGTGGGCGCAGGCGCGATCAGCGAGATTATTAAGTAAAAGCGAGAGAGAAGAGAGCAGAGAAAAGAGAACAGAGATCAGAAGCGGGTCCGAAGCGGAATAGCAGCGGCGGAAAGCAGCAAGAGAAGAACTGATCTCTTATCTCTTATCTCTGTTCCTCGAAGAGGAACTACAAATGCGGGAAATTGTTACATTGCAGTGCACCGAGTGCAAGGAGCGGAATTACTCGACTACGAAGAACAAAAAGACGACCACTGGCCGTCTCGAGTTCAAGAAGTTCTGTAACCGCTGCCGCAAGCACACGCCGCACAAGGAATCGAAGTAAAGCAGCTACTAGCTGCTAGCTTCTAGCTACTAGCTCTTGCATTGGTGGACCAGACCGTTGGCTCTTCCGCAGACAAGCTAGAAGCTAGAGGCTAGGAGCTAATAGCTGCATTCAGGGGCGTAAGCTCAACGGCTAAACTGTCGGTCTCCAAAACCGAACTTGGGGGTTCGAATCCCTCCGCCCCTGCCAGATTTGGAAAGACAGCCTCTAGCTGCTAGCTTCTAGCTCCCAGCTTAGGCGTAGATGAAATTCGGAGACTAAGTTCCTCCGAGACAAGCTAGTGGCTAGCAGCTAGAAGCTAAAAGCTGCTTCTGAGAAGGAATTGAAGTATGGCGACGAAAACGGCAATCGAGCGAGGCGACGAGAAGTCGGCTAAACGGCAGGCGCCCGGCGCACTCCAGGAGTTTGGAGGCAACGCCATGGGCACATGGACAAACTTCACCCGCTTTTTGAGCGATGTGCGCTCCGAGATGCGCAAGGTTGTGTCTCCGACCTGGATCGAAGTGCGCACGACGACCTTTGTGGTGATCATCACCGTCGTCCTCTTTGGAATCTTCTTCTGGTTGGTAGACATGCTGTTCAGGGTGGGCGTCGACAAGCTGCTCAACAAGCTGGGCGGAAGTTAGTAATTTTCGCAGTTCGGAAACGAGATAAGAATGGCAGAAGAAATGGAACAATCTGCACAACCGCCGGAGCCGCAGCCGGTAGTCAACGAGAACTTTCGCTGGTACATCCTGCACGCCTACTCCGGCTTTGAGCGCAAGGTCAAGGAATCGATCGAGAGCCGTATCCAGGCTTTCGGCCTCAAAGATCGCGTGGGTCGCGTTATGATTCCCACCGAGCCGGTCACTGAGATTGTGAACGGCAAAAAGCGCACTGTCGAACGCGTGTTCCTGCCCGGCTACGTGCTGGTTGAGATGGAACTCGACAACGACCTGTGGCACGTGTTGAAAGACACGCCAAAGGTGACCGGGTTCCTGGGCACGGGCGACAAGCCGGTGGCGCTCAGCAACGAAGAGGTGGGCTCGATCCTGTTCCGCACCGAGACCTCGAAGGACAAGCCCCGTCTCAAAATCAAGTTTGAAAAGAGCGAGCAAGTCAGAATCACCGACGGCCCGTTTGCCAACTTCAATGGCGTGGTGGATGAGATCAACGAAGATCGCGAGACCCTCAAGGTCATGGTCACCATCTTCGGCCGCTCGACACCCGTGGAACTGGAGTTCGGCAAGGTTGAAAAGATTGAGTAGTTGCAGCTTCTAGCTACTAGCTTCTAGCTTCTAGCCGGTGCGCCATCCTAGCGGACACCGGTTTGACGCGAATGCTTAAGCCGCAGCACCAAAATTTGGTAAAGGAATGAACCAGCTAATAGCTAGAAGCTAGGAGCTAGTAGCTGGTTTCCGAAGGAAACATTAATGGCGCCTCCAAAGAAGGTAACAGGACAAGTCAAACTGCAGATCGAGGCCGGCAAGGCCACGCCTGCTCCCCCGGTTGGACCCGCACTGGGTCAGGCCCAGGTCAACATCATGGAGTTCTGCAAGCAGTTCAACGCCCGCACGCAGAACAAGGAGATGGCCGGACTCATCATTCCGGTCGTCATTACCGTTTACGCTGACCGCACCTTCACCTTTATCACCAAGACTCCTCCGGCGGCCATTTTGCTGCTGAAGGCAGCCGGCGTGGCCAAGGGCTCAGGCACACCCAACAAAGAGAAGGTTGGCAAAGTGACTGAGAAGCAGGTGCGCGAAATCGCAACGCAGAAGATGCCCGACCTGAACGCAGCCTCGGTTGAGTCCGCGATCAAGAGCATCAAGGGCACCGCGCGCTCGATGGGCATTGATGTCGTAGCGTAGGCGCAGTACAGCAAGTCAGCAAAAGCCCTTCCCATACGGGGAGGGCTTTTTTGCGTGCGCACGCTGTACTGGCGTGAAATGAGCGCGACAAGCGATCAAATACAAAAGGCCCTCCCGGACAGAAAAGGCCTTTGCGCGCCTTTGAGGGCACGATTGAGAGAGCCTGTGGTTGAACCCGACTCTACTTCGGTGGCGGCGTTGGCGTGAACACTTCACGCTTTTGGCCAGGCGCTGGCTTCGGTTTAGGTTTGGGTGCTTTCTTAACTTCTTTGCGGCCTTTGTCTTTGCTTCCCATGCCGAACAGTGTGCCACGGCAGGCCGCCCTGAGCAAAGGGTTTTAAGCGGGGTGGATTACCGGGCGCATCCAGTCAGCAAACGGGCGGTAGCGCCACTACTTGGCTTTCCCGAACGCCCCGTCTCGGTGCTATTGAACCCATCAAAGTTGATCCCCGGAGTGGTCCCCATTACAACGATCACCAGCGATAGATGGTTAGGTTATCCAGGTACAATTCGGACGATCCAACCGTGCCGATGCCATCCATTTGAATCTGGGTCTGAAGCGCTCCAGGCGCCCATTTCGCTGAGAACGACGAGGGGACAGTTGCGTTGATTACCTGCTCCACGCCATCGAGCCATACGGATTGATAGGTCACATTCCCTGAGTCGTCGCGCGAGTACTCGATCTGAACATGATGCCAGGTGTTTGTCTCCCACGCTGATGGGTCGCAAGCTTGCGAGGACTTTACCCATTTGCCCTCTGAGCCATATTCCCAAAGCTTTGAGTATCCACCGCACTGGAATACGTAGGCTACCGTTACTCCGTTCGCCATGGCCTGATTTGAATCCATTTCAAGATTAGCGATCGAGCTTCCGGCCTCAATCCACACCCAGCCGTCAAGGAGGAAATTCATCGCGGTGCTATCGTTCGCGTAGGACAGGCCGTAGAGTTCTCCACCGGTGTCTGTGTAGCTGGTAGCAAACTGGCGCGCGTTGCCGCTTTGCGATGGCGTGCTTACCAGGCCGGTTTCTCCAACCGATGTGCCGGGAGTGCCTGCGTCATGGTAGAAATGCCAGGTGCTGAGCGTCTGCAGATTGCTTGCGGCAATTGCGTTTGGAGGTACAACAGGCCCCCCTGTCGGTGGCTGAATGACGTAATCCGCCCTCGCCAGGCCGCTGCTTGTATATCCCGCAGCCACAGCAACTGCTTCCACCACTGTGGTGCTGCTGATCGGGATCGCGCTGGAATATATAGCTGAGGCGGACGATGGCGCGGTGCCGTTTGTCGTGTAGTAGACGGTTGCGCCCGCCGTTGCGCTGGATAGAGTAACCGACGTCGCCGTCGCGTATTCGCCGGCGTTCGGCACAAATGTGGGCGTCGCGGCGGAAGGGGATGTCGCCAGAACGACCGTGATATTCAAAAGAACTGCACCGCTCGTGCCCTTGCCCCAACACTTCACGTGCAGGACGTGCGGGCCTGTAGCGGCTTGCACCATCGCTCTGAACGACGTTGGAACGATGGTCGAGGTGCCGTGGTCGATTGAGTAGCCCATTGACACCGCCGGCATCGAACCGCAGGTACTGGTGCTCGCAACCAGGCTGAAGGGCGAGGAGACAATAGCGCCGTTAGCGGGAGTCGTTACGTTGATGGCGAATGCTGGGGCGATTCCAATCGCAAGCGCAAAGATGAAGCAAAAGAGCGTCTTGATGAGTTTGCTTCGGGTAACCATGTAGGAGCGCGCATTAGTGTTGGCCGTGAGTGCCCCTTGCGTTCCCAATTTGAACAGCATGTTAGAGATGGTTACCAAAGTTCTGAGGGAAATCTGCTGGTACGGCTGCATGGTTCTTCGTTTCTCTGCCATCCAACCGGTCAGGCTGAATAGGATAAGTTGAGGGGAATTAGACGCAAGGGTCTTCGAGCGCTGCAAAGTTAGCCAGCGAAGGAGCCCAGGATACTTGATTATCGAGGTGGGTTGGTTTGAGCGACCATAAGGTGGCATGCACCTGGTAAGAACTCAGTAACCCATAGATACAACATGCTTACGGCGATTACAGGGCCCGTGCCTTTGGATGCCCGACCATGTACTGGATCAAGCCGAAAGACGCTGGAGACGTTGCAGGAACTGCCATCTCCATAAAATGCCGCCCGAAGTATTCAAAATGACTTTCTAACCCTACCCGCCAAGGCGACCGATCAAAATAAACGTGAAACCTAATTGGTGTATCAAGAAAACTAACGTAACTTCAATCTGGATTATTGCACTCTTTGGTAACTATTACTACACATCTTTTGGGGGATCATCTGAGCTGAAAGAGACAACGCGGGCAATGCGAAAAACTACTTGACACACGATACCTTGTACTGCATAGTATCGTGTTGTGGAAGAAAACCAGGCAATCAACTCCGAATCCGCCGACAAATGGGAAGTCCAACTCCGCAAGGGCTCGCTGGAACTGGCCATTTTGGCTGCTCTCTGGGCCGGCCGGCTCTATGGGCTTGAGATTCTGCGCCATCTTGAAAGCGGTTCAGACCTGGTGGTGTCCGAAGGAACCGTCTACCCGCTGCTCACACGGCTGCGCACGCTGGGGCTGGTGGAGTCGGAATGGGTGGAGTCTGACTCCGGCCATCCGCGCAAGTACTACAGTTTGACCGCGGCGGGCCGCGAGCGCGCGCTTGAAATGGGCCGCACCTGGGCGCGCTTTGCCGCAAGCCTCAACAATCTGCTGACGCCGCTCAATGGCGCAGTGAAAAAGGAGAAGCCATGACCCTTCCTGAAACTTCACAGAAAGCTATCGACGATTACCTGGCGGCGCTGCGCCGTCAGTTACGCGACCTTATGGAAGAGGACATGAACGACATCGTCGAAGAAATTCGCGCACACATTCTCGACAAGACGACGGCCGGCGCCGATCCCGCGCAGGTTGTGCACACACTGGCCGCGCTGGGTGCTCCCCGTGAGCTGGCCGCGCGCTACTGTACTGAAGAGATGATGCGGCGCGCCGAGGCGCATCGCTCAAACACGCAAAAGGCGCGCATCGCCGGCCGCTGGACAGTCGGCGTCCTCGGCGGACTCGTGCTACTCCTGGTGTCGGCAGTGGGCTACAGCCTCGGCGGCTTCCTTATCATTATTGGCATCGCCAAAATTATGTGGCCTAAAGGCACGGGTCTGTGGGAGACAAATTATCCCGATGGAACCTGGGGCCTTGGCCTTTCTGGCGGCAGCGGCAACACGCCGCCTGCAAATTCTCACGACCTGTTTGGCTGGTGGATTTATCCAATCGCGTTCATCCTTGGACCGGCAATCATCTATGGAACCTACCGGCTAGGCAGATGGACCGCGCGCAAACTATGGCCTGCGCGCAAGAAATTCAACTACGCCGCAACCGAGCCGCAGACTGAGATCTGAGCGACGCCCAATAAAGCGCAAGTGCTACTGTGCCGCAGACGTGTTGCTGAGATAAATAGATTGCGGCGTGGTTATTTTTGCATTAGGCGCAGTCGCCTTGAGTTTGAGCGAGGCCGTAAATGGCTTGCCCTTGAACGGCGCCGAAACCACAAGCGCATATTCGCTGCGCAGACGGCGGCGCAGATCTTCGAAATAGGGATTCAAAGAAACGGGATTGCTATTTCCCTGCCAGTAGCTGTTACCTCCGGTAGCCTGCGTTGCCTGCGACAAATGATTCTGGCCAGTGTCAGTGGATCTCTCAGAATTGCTGGCGCGGCCCTGGTCGTGCCAATACATCGTAAAGATCACGATTCCGGCGCGCAGCGAGTCGTTGATTGCCGATTGTACGTAAGGATCATCTGCATCGAATCGCTGGTCGTACTCATCCACGCCGTCGGTGATCATCACAATCACGCGGCGCGCGCCGGTGGCCTTCGACGGCCAATTCCTGGCCAGGTCTGAAAGGCAGAAGTACGGACTGGCATTCGAGCCCGGTCCACCGCCGGTCATGTGCAGCCCATGCTCAACAGCGGCGGGGTCCGATGAAAGAGGCCCCTCTAATGCCGCGCGCCCGCTTTCCATATAGGCAATCGCCATGGTGGTATTCGACGGAATTTCTTTGGCGAACTCGATAATGTCGCCGGCCTGTCCGTACAGGCTGGCGCGAACGCTGCCGTCGATCAGCAAGACGAGTTCAAGCGGGCTGTTTGCAGAAGTGAGCTGTGTGAGGCTGGCAATTGCAGCCTGTTTGCCGTCGAGCTTCACGGCGAGCTGGCCGGCGCTCAGGCTTGCATCCTGCGTGTCGGGGTGAGCGGGCAGAACTGTGAGGGTAGCGCGGCCTGAAAAATTATCACTCTGCGCCGACGCCGACAAAGCAAAGAGCGCGAGCGCAGCGGCTACGGCAAAATGAGTTTTCATTCAATCAGAGCCTCGATGAATCTAACCAGTTAGACGAGCGTTAGACGCAATGCGGTGGCGTGAGGAACGGTTAGCGTGTGCTTTCCTCCCCGCAGCCGTTCGGCGAGCTTGGAACTGACGATGTGGGTCTCACGGCTTTCGAGCGCTGGAGCGCGCATATTTTCCGTTTGTACCGCACCCGATTGCGGACCGAAGTCGAGGGTCAGGTCAAGATCCTTTTCGGCATCCTTGTTGAGAACAATCACCGAAGTGCGCCCATCGGCAAGTTGCGCGGCGTAGGCGACGGCATTCACGCCGGCTGCCTGCAGCGGTGATGTCAGGTCTTCGCCATGCATGGTTGCACCGGCAAATGAGCCGGCAAAAATAAGTCCGTAAGCCACCGGCTCCAGAACGCACTCCGATCCAAATGTAGCGATCGGCGAATAGAACGGGTGAGGATGTTTCGCGATATCTTCAGCGGAAACACCCTGCGCAGCCAGCATTCCGTCACCGGGCAGCGAACCTCCCAGCCCGTTGGCGACAGCCTGGTAAGTACCGCCGTGCAGGTTCACGCCCGTATAGCGATTCGCCGCCAGCAGCAGAGAGTAGTTGGCAGACCACAAAGCCGAGGCATAGACGTCGCTCACGCCCGGCTTGCCGCCGCGATAACAGGTGTTGCCCTCGGTCATGCGCACGGGCACGCCCATTTTCACCGCGGCCGCATTCGCGAGGTCAGCGGTCTTCTGCACGCGGGCCATGTTTTTAGGCGAAAGCAGGTTGGGGATATTCACATCGGGATTGGTAGCCGGGCCGCCGAAGTAGTGATGATGGCTGAGCGTTGTTACATTGGGCTTGTCTGCAATCCCGGGCCAGGCATCGGCAATCTGCGTAAGCCAATCGATTCTCGAGGCCACGTCGGGCATTCCGAATTTGGCGCCGGGAACGCTCTTTTGGACAGCGCGGGCAATGGCCAGCCACTCGTCGAGATACGGTTTCACTCCCCACGTTTTGGGGTCGCGCAAATGACTGCTGAACAGGTCCGCCTCATTGCCGATCTGGAAATACTGGAGCCTGGGCCCCAGTGTTTTGGCAACATATTCAGCTTCGGCGGCCGCGCGGCCTGGTGCGTTGGTACCCATGCCGATGCCGTAGATGCACTTCCATCCTGATGCTTCGAGAAATGCGTTCAGGTTGCGAATCGATTCAGCCGTTACGGCGTAGTAATTCGGCTTTGGCTCCCCTTCAACAATGCGCGTCACCGGGTGCGGGGGCTCGGGCGAATCGGGGGTGGGCTTCCAGTATTCAAACTCGCTGGTGTTGCCGCCCAGGCGCAACACTCCGTTTGGTGAGATCGCCTTTAACGAGTTCACCAGGCCGGTGTTCGCCGGCGAAAAAAAGCTCAGATCCACGAGCTGTTGCACTTCATACGACAGCCCGATGAAATCCGTCGGCACGCGCGGCCCAGTGGCGTGCGCCGGGATGCTGAGGGTAGCATGCGCGCTGGTACTTTGAGCAGTGAGCCGAGCTGCGGCAATGGTGAAGGCTGCGGACGAGAGAAACTGGCGGCGCGATTGTGTGGTCATGGCAGTTTTTGGTTGCGGGAAGGCGGTCAAGCCCGGACGCGTACCAAGTATAGTGAGTTTGGGCGTGGGCGCCGCAACTCGCTGTTCTCAGATTGCGCTCTCTTGTCAATTGATTGGTCGATCTTCGGCGTTGCGGTTCACGAGGGGAGGCTATGAAACTGGTCGAGAAAATCCGCATGGCCACTCCAAAGACTCGGGCGCGCATCACCGGCGGCGTCTACCTGACTTATTTTCTTTTGGCCATCGCAGGCACGGCATTCGATTCCCATGGCGTAACTGCGCGCACGCTCAATCTGGCGTCAATTGCAATCTACGCGCTGCTCACCGTGCTTCTGTATTTCATGTTCAAGCCGGTCAGCCGCTCGGTTTCGCTGCTTGCTGCGCTGTTCAGTTTTCTTGGCTGCATCTTCTCGGTGATGCAGACGCTGCACCTGAACAAATACGCTGTGAGCCCGCTCATTTTCTTCGGACTCTACTGCCTGTTGCTTGGCCAGCTCGTGGTTCGATCGGGATTCCTGCCGAAGTTTCTCGGCGTGCTGCTGGTGATTGCCGGTGCGGGATGGCTGCTCTTCGTGCTGCCATTTGCCAAGCCGCTAAATATCATTACCGAGATCCTGGGAGTCGTCGCCGAGGGCACGTTTGGCTTGTGGCTGCTAATCACGGGGGTGGGGCCGAGGAAGAAGAAAAAACCGTCTTCCCAGAAGCGGCGTGCCTAAGGCCTATGCCGTGCCCGTGATATTAAGCCAACGGGTCGGTGATGATCGAGGATTGAGGTTCCAAGGTGGGACATCCGAGCGCAAATTGCGGCGACCGGGCGTGAGAGATTATTCCGATTGGAGCTATAATTAGTTATCCCGAGAGGGGTAGGAACTTATCCCGGAAGGGGTAAGAAATCCTCCCGGGAGTTTGGCTACTTCATCAGTAGCGCCAGAGCTAAGATTACGAGAGCGATCACGAGTCGCCAGTCGATGGCTATCGTGATTAGCACTCGCATCCAGGATGACTTATCACCCAACGCCCTCACCTCCTTTGCGTTGGCACGGCCCGCAGGTCGTTGTAGCGGCCTGCGGACCGACGATCCGATCTTCCGGATCGATCTTCTGCCGCCGCTTCCTACACACGCAAAGAAAGTGCGATAAGTCTATCGGTCAATTTGTCTGTCGAGGTGTGGCGGGCATCACGCTGCATCCAAAACGCGAATCGCAGGCCGTTTCTAAGCGACCTGCGATTCACTTGCTTCATGTGCGGCCCAATACCGAACAATGCGCGTCAGAAGCGCACCGATACCGTGCCCGAAACAGGCGGGTAGCTCATCCTCTGTATTTTTCCCGCACCACCACGAATGTAGGTGTCTCATCCTTCCCGGTCGCCGCGGCGACTCCGGGAAGGGCGGGAACCACAAAACTCACGCACCCACAAATCGCCCTATAACATCTGCGGCGCTGGCGGCGGTGGAGGCGCGGGCGCAGCCGGTGCCGCCGGCGCATCTGCCTTCGCTCGCGTCAACGTCAACTCCATCGCCGGAAAATCCCCGGAATCAGTCTTCGTACTCATCTTGATGGTGTCGCCATCCACTGTGCAGTTGTGGTGAATCGTCAGATTGTTGAACGACACATCAAAGGTGAACTTGTCGCCGTCCACTTTGCCGTTGGTGATCTCCATTGGATCGCCCATCGGCCCTGCCACCGTGCCAGTCAGAGTGGCGCCGTCCTGCTTGAAGTTGAAAGTGATCTGCGTGGAATTGCCATCCTGCGTTTGCATGGTGGTAGTCCACGATCCGGTTACGTCGGCGGCCATCGCCTTCCCTGCGAAAAGCGTCATGGCAAGCACAGCACAAATTGCAAGTATCTTTTTCATCCATCCCTCACAGTCTATTTTTTGCGGCGCATTCTTCGGTGTTAGCTCAGTTTGAAGGGTTCGGGCTTCAACCAGTACATAAATCGGTAGTAGCTCAGTTTGAAGGGTACGGGCTTTAGCCCGTACTCAAATCCAGCAAAATTCATTTGGGCTTTAGCCCCTGAGGGATTGCTTTTTCAAACTGACCCTCTACCCTCGCTTGCCCAAAGTTCTGCAAGTATGATGTACCACGCGCTGTTTTTGGCGCTTAAGTTTCGCTCTCAATTTCGCCGAACGATTCCCGCACCCGCCGCCACGTGGTCTCCAAATCCTCTGGCAGCACCCGCGTCTCGGCAATTGTGGTAATAAAACTCGTATCTCCCATCCAGCGAGGCATGGCGTGCAGATGCACATGCCCCGCCACTCCGGCGCCCGCCGACCGGCCCACATTCAACCCGAAGTTGAAACCGTGCGGCCGATAAACCCGCTCCAGAACCCGCTCAGTCCTCTGCGCTAGATCCATCAACTCATGAGCCGCCTCAACTGGCAGCGCGGCCAACCGGTCAAGATGCGCATAGGGCATCACCAGCAAGTGGCCACTAGAGTAAGGGAACGCATTCAGGCAGATAAAACAGTGCGTGCCGCGCAATATAAGCCCGCCAGCCTCTTCGGCCTTGTTTTGCTCCATCCCCTGTGCAATTGCATAATCGATCGAAGCAATCAGATTGCAGAACACGCAGCCCAGGTCACCCGGCCACGCGCTCAGCGCCGCCGGAACTCCCGCCCGCACCGCGCTATCTGCCCCAGTCACATACGCATAACGCCACGGAGTCCATAAATGATCCATCGTTGACATTGTCGCTCAATACCTTGCCGTCTCGCTCCCCAACTTTTCTCCCGCTTTCGGCTTTGCGTCGCCGCCACGTCTCGCCCACCCGGCAATTCCCCGAACAACGCCAACATAAATTTTCTGCGAATGCCGAAGCCGGTCCCGGTTTTGCTCCCACCTTTCGCTCATCGCGTCGCACCGGCTAATACTCCGAAACCCTCTGAAGTCCGCATGGT
>Ga0206872_10194_pt1 | contig 17634 bp, 7 predicted proteins | sample Alteio_BWOrgCont_34_FD_152906 | JGI IMG/M metagenome (GOLD analysis project Ga0206872, IMG submission 152906) | Enriched cells from forest soil in Barre Woods Harvard Forest LTER site, Petersham, Massachusetts, United States -... | ecosystem: Environmental > Terrestrial > Soil > Temperate forest >... | reverse complement strand
CTTGTCGTATCTTTCCATACCCCGGCCCAGAGCGAAGGTAAGCAACTTCTCCGTCAGGCAATGAGTGAATGCCGACTCTCGCTTCTTGAGGATCGACCGCAACTCGGCCGGGCCGTTAAACTTTTGTCCGCCGGGCAAGACACCAGACGCATCGATGTCGCTGGTCCCTTCTTTAGTCCGCCAGGCGCCAATCGCGTCAAAGTTCTCGAAGCCGAAACCAAGCGGATCCATGCGTTGATGGCAAGTTGCGCAGTTTGGGTCGGCCCGATGCTGCTCCATCCGCTGGCGCAGTGTCCCCGATAGCGCCGCCTTGTCCTCCTTCAATTCTGGAACCCCAGGCGGCGGCGGCGGTGGCGGGGTGCCCAGGATGTTTTCCAAAATCCATTTGCCGCGCTTCACCGGCGACGTTCGCGTCGGGTTCGACGTGATGGCCAGTATACTCGCCTGCGTCAGGACGCCGCCACGGCTATTGTCCTTGAATACTACCTCGCGAAAATCGTCACCCTTCACGCCGTCGATGCCGTAATGCCTGGCCAGAGGTTCGTTTACGAAGGTGTAATTGGCGTCCAGGAACTCCAGGACGCTCCGATCTTCCTTGATTATGTGCTCGCAAAATAGCTCCGTTTCCTTTTGCATCGCCGCCCGCAACTCTTCGTTAAACGTCGGAAATTGGTCCGGGTTCGGCGTAAAAGTCTTCAGGCCGCGAATCTGGAGCCACTGATCGAAAAAGTTGTCGACCAGAGCTGCCGCCTTTGGGTCCTTCAGCATTCGCTGGACTTGCTTTTCCAGGTTGCCGTCCTTGCCCAGCGTGCGATCACGGCACAGCGTGAACAGCTCGTCATCAGGCATGCTGCTCCACAAGAAGTACGACAGCCGGGTCGCCAGCTCCCAATCGGTGAGTGGGTAAAATGCGGTCGGCTTCTCGTCCTCGGCTCCCATCTCGATACGGAACAGGAAATGCGGCGACACCAGCACGGCCTGCAAGGCCAGCTGCACGCTCTTTTCGTTGTTGTCTCCGTTTTTCTGGGCGCCGTCGACAAGGCGTTGGAGCCGCTTCATCTCGACGTCGGTCACGGGTCGACGGTAGGCGTGGTCGGCAAAATGCCGCAAAACGGCGCGGGTACCCTTCTCCTTGCTGAACTTTGGATCTAGCGGTGGATTGAGGAGTTTCTTTTTGATCTCCGGCGACTGGAATGCCTTGTCCACGACCTGCTCCGCAGCTGCAAGATATTTCTCCAGGAGCAATGGAGGCATGGAAAGCACGTCGCCAATGTTGTCGAAGCCGTAACCGGCGTCGTCGACCGGGAAATCATTGGCAGGTTTGAAATCGACGCCAACGAGATCGCGAATGGTGTTGTTGTACTCGGCCCGGTTCAGGCGATGAATGGTAACACGGCCCGGATCCTTCATGCCGCTGCCACAATCGACCTTGAAGACCGCCACATCAAAGTAAGTGTTGAGCAGGTCCAGTTCATCGACCGTGGGGCGCGGCCGCGGCTTGTCGTCGGGTGGCATGGTGCCGGAGCGAATGTTGTCGGCGGCTTTTTCCCAAACCTTGAGCTTTTTCTGGACTGATTCTTCATCCTTGTATTTGTCGAGGACAACGCCGCCCAGGGATTTGCCGTTGCCATGGCAGCCGTAGCAATACTTGGCAATGAGCGGCTGCACGTCCTTGCCGAAGGTCGGCGGCAGTGGCTTTATCGCAGCATTCTGAGGGGGCGGCACATCTCCGGCGGCGCACGTGGAGACTGTAATGCTCCCTGGCAGCGCAAACACGACGACGCAGAGCCAGCACGGCAAACGAATCATGAATTTCGCTATCCTCGTCGAGGCAGGAGCAAACGGGGGCGTGGTTGGCGGGCCCCATCGCGGGGAGTTCGTGTCAGGCGGGCGCAGGGTTTTGGCCAAACCCTGCCGACTCGATTATTACCTCAAATGCGGATTAGGTTCAAGCGTTTTGTTATTTCTTCCACTGGAATCAACTCTCCTTGTCCCGAGCCTGGGCAAATGGTGCAAGTGTGTTCCCAGTCTTCAGGGGTCTTGAGGTTGCTTTCCCAAAACGGCCAGGTTCGGCATTGTGCGGGCCGTACCGCGTAAACGGTGCAACCGGTGCCGTGCTCATAGAACACGCAATCGCCGTTGAGCTTCTCACGCAGCGTCCGGCCACGCGCGGACCAGCGCGTGTAAAGTGCCTGAACCTGTTCGACGGTTTCGCCGCGCAATTCAGCGATGGCTGCGAGGTCTGCCTCCTCAACCCACACAAAGCCCGGCTCGCCGGTGCAGCAGTGGCCGCAGCGCGTGCACGTGAATCGGAGGCCATCTTGATACCACGGTTCCGTTGACATTCGCTGCCATTCCTATGGTTGCTGCATCGGCGTCGTGTGGCGATCATCTTAGCATGTAGTTCTACTATGTCGCAGGGCCGACTAGCATAAGTATTTTGCCACGAAGTGGTTACATAACACAGCCCAGGGTTGCCGCGCAGTGGCTAGCCTGGGGGGCCAGGTGGGTTACCCACGACCTACCCTGATGGGTTAATAACAGCCCCGTTGCGTCTCCCCAGGGTAGCCGCTGCGCGGCAACCCTGGGCTGTGTTATGTAACCACTTCGTGGTAAAATACTTATGCTAGTTGGCCCTGCGACATAGGCTAGCGATTCTAGCACAGCACACGCTCACCGCTATCTTACGTCGCACAACTCCTTCATCTTCCGCAGGACGACTCACTGTCCCGTCGCAAACGAATTGTCCACGTCAAAGCCGGCGAATCGCGCTTGGACGGCATCGCCCTGTGACCGATTACAGCAGTGTGAGCCCCGCGCACGCCAGGATGGCACCGGTGATGAAACTCATCTCTCCCTGGAACATCAGCCCGTGCGGCTGGTCGCTCCGCGCACTCTGCATGGTTGTGGTGCTGGCTGCGGGCTGCCAGGCGGGACCGGCACGTCTGACAGGTTGCGAAGCGGAGGATTCGGCACTGGGCCGCAAAGGCGTCCTTGCTCGGCAGCTCGTCGTCGACACGGCGATCGCCGCGGTTTCCCATCCGGTCTGGGGCACCTACACCGTTCTCTCTGAGCTGGGCGTGGACCTTCGTGCGGAGATAGCCGGGGTTTATTACAAATGGGTATTCATGCCGCTTTCGAGGCGTCCCCTGCCGATTGACCCGGACCGGCCAACGTTGGACCCGGCCAAGCTCGAGAACCAGTTGCGGAAATCGGCAGGAAACGATCTGCGAACCGCTGACATTCAACTTTTCGTTGACGGCCCGGAAGCCTTGGCGGCGCTCCACCGCGTGATCGAAGGTGCGGAATGCCGGCTGGATGTGCTGATGTACCTCTGGGATAGCGACCCGCTGGGAGAGGAAATTGCCCGTACCCTGGCGGCACAAGCAGGTCCGAAGCGTCAGGTGCGCGTTCTAGTGGACGGCGGCGGCAATCTGATCGACGGCTTGCCCGCGGACGCCTCCACCACGGCGGTCAACCGGGTCGTTTGCTGGCTTGCCAAGCAGCCCTACGTCGAAGTCCTCCGCACGCGCAATGCCGCAGCCCGTTTCGACCATCGCAAGCTGGTTGTCGCCGACGGCAAGGTCGCCTGGAGCGGCGGCCGCAATTTCACGGCGCCGTCATTTTTCGAATACCACGATCTTTCGTACACCCTCTCGGGTCCGCTGGCCGCCGATATGGCCAGCCTTTTTGACCAATTCTGGCGCCAGCAAGGAGGCCATCCCGTGGCTCCGTTGCCGGGTCCACGTCACCAAGATCAGAGGGAATCGCAGGAAATAGGCTCCCCTCGCCCCATCGGGGGAGAGGGGTTGGGGGTGAGGGGGTTAGACGGAATACCGTCCTCCGGCGAAGCAACAGACTCCGACGCCCTGGCCCGCCTGGTCCGGACCCGGCCACTGCATCGGCAACTGGCCCAGGCCCTCTACGAGGCGGTGGACCAGGCACGGCATCACGTCTACGTCGAGAACCCCTACTTCAGCGACCCGCGCTTGCTCGCAAAGCTGACCGAGGCACGGCAGCGCGGCGCCGACGTCCGCGTGGTGATGACGGTGCAAAGCGATTGTGCGGCCGTCAATCACAGCAACCGGGTGACTGCCAATCGCCTGTTGCACGCCGGCATTCGTGTTTATCTGTATCCAGGCCTGACGCACGTCAAGGCCACGTCGGTGGATGGCTGCTGGGCATATCTCGGCACCGGCAACTTCGATTATCTAAGCTTGCGCCACAATCGAGAGCTGGGCGTCGCCATTGGCGCCGGGCCGGTGCTCAAAGCCCTCGAAGAAATGCTTTTCGTGCCGGACTTTCGCCAGGAATGGGAGTTGACCGACCCGTTGCCGGTGACGGCTTTGGACTACTTCTATGAGGCACTGGCGAGCCTTGTCATGTAGGGGGAAGTTCACGCTCCTCCTCGGCCAATGCCGCATCGAGAACGCCAAGTCCGGCAACACCTTTGCTCCCGATCCTGACCCGAATCTTGTAGTCTGCCATGCACGCTATCGATTAAGATAGTCGGGCGCAGTCACAGCGCTGCGAGATGTCTCCCTGCACGAAGCCTGCCAAGGAAAAAGTATGCATATCCGCTATCTGCATTGGGGCACAGCGCAACTCGGGATTGTAGCTTCATGGGTTCTCACCGCCATGCTAGGGCTCCGAGCCGCTGGACTGGTAGAAGGTCAGGAGAAGGTGGCAGAAGCCCCGGATGCCGTTCATTTTCACGAAAAAGTCGAGCCCATCCTGACCGGCAAGTGTTTGTCCTGCCACGACAGCCTCAAGAAAAAGGGTGGCCTCGACCTGACGCGGCGCGCCGCTGCACTCAAGGGCGGTGACAATGGGACCGCACTGGCGCCGGGCAATTCAACTGATAGCCTGCTTTACAAGCGCGTCGCCGCCGGCGAGATGCCCCCGGGCAATCCGCTATCCCCGGAGCAAGTTGCGGCGTTCAAGAAATGGATCGATGGCGGGGCCGCCTACGCCAGGGAACCGCTGGTGCCTAGCGGCCGGGCTGGGCCGGACTGGTGGTCGCTTCAGAAAATCGTTCGGCCCACACCGCCCGCCGTCAAGAATGAGAAATGGGTGCGAACTCCGATCGATCGCTTCATTCTTGGCAAGCTGGAGAGCAAGGGTTTGGAGCCCGCCCCAGAAGCCGATCGGCGCACGCTGTTGCGCCGCGTCACCTTTGACCTGACCGGCCTGCCGCCGACGCCGGAAGAGGTTGAGGCCTTTCTGAAGGATACATCCCGCGAGGCGTACGAAAAGAAGGTCGATCAACTGCTGGCCTCACCGCGCTACGGCGAGCGCTGGGCGCGACACTGGCTCGACGTGGTCCGTTTCGCCGAAAGCTACGGCTACGAGACCAACACGCTTCGTCCCAATGCCTGGCCTTACCGCGATTATGTCGTGCGTGCGTTTAACGACGATATTCCTTACCCACGCTTCGTGCTGGAGCAACTGGCCGGTGACACAATTGAGGGAGCCGACCCATTCACGCAGGCTGCAGTTGGATTTCTGGTCGGCGGCTCCCATGACATCGTCGGCAACGCCACACCCGAGGGAAGCACGCAGCAGCGTATGGACGATTTGGACGACATGATCGCGGCCACGGCCAGCACCTTCCTCGGCATGACCGTGAATTGTGCCCGCTGCCACGATCACAAGTTCGATCCGATTCCCCAAAAGGACTATTATCGTTTGCAAGCGGTTTTTGCCGGGGTGCGCCATCCCGAAGCTGGTAAGGATCGCGAGTTCGCACCTGCCCTTACCCCGGACAAGCGGCGCGAGGCCGATGCTCTGCGGCAGGAGCTGGTCAAGTGTGATGTGACGCTGGACGAATTTGAGCCGGTGGCACAGCCAGGCAATGCTGGAAAACGACCCGCAGTAAACCCGCGGCGCAATGTGGAGCGATTCGCGGCAGTAGAGACAAAGATCGTGCGTTTTACCGTAAACGCCACCGACGGAAAGTCGGAGCCCTGTATCGACGAGTTGGAGGTTTACACGACCGGCGACCCGACGATCAACGTGGCACTGGCAAGCGAAGGGGCCAAGGCGACGGCATCCTCGGAGTACCCCAACAACGCGTTCCACAAGATCGCGCACATCATCGACGGCAAGTTCGGCAATAGCTGGAGCTGGATATCCAACGAGCGGGGCCGCGGCTGGATCCAAGTTGAATTGCCCAAGCCGATGAAAATCGACCGCGTGGTTTGGGGCCGCGACCGAGACGGCCAATACACGGACCGACTCCCCATCGATTACCGCATTGAAGTGGAAACCGAGCCCGGCCAGTGGCACACCGTTGCATCGTCGCAGGACCGCAACCCGTACCAACCGGGTCAAAAACCAGACCGACTGGCCGGCCTGTCGGGCCAGCCGTTGCGAGATTACAAGGACGCCGTCAAACAACAAGATGAAGTCGCAAAGAAGCTGGCTGCATTGACGCAACCGCTGCGCGTCTATTATCCCGCCTTTGGTCAGCCCGGCCCAACCCACCTGCTGCGGCGAGGCGACCCAATGGCCAGGGGCGTGGAAGTGACGCCGGGTGCCCTTTCTGTGCTCAAGCCGGCGTTGGACCTGGCAGCCGATGCGCCGGAGAAGGAGCGTCGCATCGCGCTGGCCAAGTGGATCGCCGATCCCGATAATCCGCTGCCGGCGCGAGTGATGGTCAATCGCGTTTTTGCCTACCACTTCGGCCAGGGTATCGTCGCGACGCCGAGCGACTTCGGCTACAACGGCGGCCTGCCCTCCCACCCCGAATTGCTCGACTGGCTGGCGAGCGAGTTTAAGGAGAACGGCTGGCGCTTGAAACCGCTGCACCGGCTCATCGTGTTGTCGGCTGCGTACCGGCAGGGTGCCTGCATCGATCCCAAAGCGGCGGCAGTCGACAAGCAAAACACCATGCTCTGGCGGCGAGTCCCGCGGCGACTGGAAGCTGAAGCGGTGCGCGACAGTTTGTTAGCGGTCAGCGGCAAGCTCGACCTCCGCATGGGTGGACCGGGTTATGAGCTCTGGGAAAAAAACACCAACTACGTCACGGTCTTCAAACCGAAAGCCGAGCTGGGTCCGAACGAATTCCGCCGGATGATCTACCAGTTCAAGCCGCGCTCGCAGCAGGACCCTGTTTTCGGCACCTTCGATTGTCCCGACGCGGCACTGGCCCGGCCCAAACGCACCAGTTCGATCACGGTGCTTCAGGCGCTGAACCTCTACAACAGCAAGTTCACCATGGCGCAAGCCGCTTTTTTCGCGGAGCGCCTACAGCGGGAAGCCGGCAACGACCTCGCCGAACAGGTGACCCGCGCTTTTTTGCTGTCGGTTAGCCGCGAGCCAACGGCGAGCGAACGAGCCGCCGCGCTTGTACTGGTCCGCGAACATGGTCTTCCCGCACTCTGCCGCGCCCTGTTCAACTCCAATGAGTTTTTGTTCGTGGATTGACCGAGAAATCCATGCCACCACTTGCCAATATCGATTTGCTTAACCGCCGGGCGTTCCTCGGAAGCTTTAGCCGCGGAGTCGGCGGCATCGCGCTTACGACCCTGCTTGCCAAGCAAGGTTTGCTTGCCGCCGACGCACCCACGTCCACCCGCAAGCCGCACTTTACGCCGAAGGCGAAGCGAGTGCTCCACGTCTTTTGCGTCGGTGCCGTCAGTCATCTCGACACCTGGGATTACAAGCCCGAACTAATCAAACGTCATGGCCAGCCCATGCCCGGTTCGGACAAGCTGCTGACCTTCCAGGGCGAGAATGGCAACCTTGCGCAAAGCCCCTGGAAGTTTCAGCCGCGCGGCAAGTCGGGCAAACAAGTATCGGACCTCATTCCGCATCTCGGCGGCTGTGTGGACGATATGTGTTTCATCCATTCCATGACGTCGAAAACCAACACGCACGGCCCGGGTGAAGTCTTCATGAGCACCGGCTTCACCCAGGAAGGCTACCCCAGCATGGGTTCCTGGGTGACCTACGCACTGGGCACGGCGAACGAGAATCTGCCGGCTTACGTGGCCATTCCCGATCCGCGCGGCGTACCGCAGGCAGGGCCAATCGACTGGAACAATGGTTTTCTTCCCGCCGTATTCCAGGGCACGGCGTTCAACGCGGACAGCCCCATCTCGAACCTGGCTCGGCCCAAGGAAGTCGCCCCTGGCGCGGACCGAGCGACCGCCGATTTCCTCCACCTGCTCAACGACGAGCATCTGAAACGCCATCCGGAAGATGCCGAGTTGAGCGCGCGAATTGCGTCGTACGAACTGGCCGGCAGGATGCAGTTGGCGGCACCTGAAGTCAGCGATCTCGGCGGTGAAAGCCCGGCCACTCGCGAACTGTACGGCCTGGACGACAAAAACACGTTGCTGGCGGGCTTTGGCCGCAATTGCTTGCTGGCTCGGCGCCTGCTCGAGAAGGGCGTCCGCTTCGTCACATTGTTCAACGGGGCTTTCGCCATGGGCGAGGGAGCGCTGAACTGGGATGGCCATCGGCAAATCAAGTCAGATTACGACCGTCATGGCCCAATCCTCGATAAACCGCTTGCCGGATTGCTGAAGGATCTGAAAGCGCGCGGTCTGCTCGACGATACCCTGGTGCTCTGGACGACCGAGTTCGGCCGCATGCCGACCTTCCAAAAAGGCACCAATGGCCGCGATCACAATCCCAAAGGTTTCACGGCCTGGTTGGCGGGAGCGGGCGTCAAACGCGGTTTCAGTTTCGGCGCGACCGACGACTTCGGCTACGAGGCGGTCAAGGATCCCGTCAGCGTTTACGACTTGCACGCCACAGTGCTCCATCTGCTCGGCCTGGATCACGAGAAATTGACCTATTACCACAACGGCAGCCAGCGGCGGTTGACCGATGTGCATGGCATGGTGGTTCGCGGAGTGCTGACTTAGGAGCGTTCGGAAGTAATGAAGAGCGCTAGGACGACAGCTTCGGTGGCACGCTCTGAGCGTAGCGAAGGGCGTGAAGTCCTTGCAGGAGTCTCACGCCCTTCGCTACGCTCAGAGCGTGCCACCCGATACGTTACGCCTTCGTGATTCTTCCGAACGCTCTAGGCCGGGCGACAACAATCCCCTTTGGCGAGGTGCGCTATGAAGCAGAGACTCTTCACTTTGCTCACAGGTATGGTGGTTTTGGCGGCACCGTCCGCCTTGCCGGCACAGGATCGTGCCAGGCCTCCTGAGTTCGTGTCGCCGGAAGTCTCGGCCGAAAAAAAGATCACTTTCCGAATCCATGCCCCGAAAGCCGAAGCCATCAGGCTTTCCAGCAGCGACATTCCCGATCTGGGTCAGGGCAAGGAAATGAAAAAGGGCGAAAATGGCGTATGGGAAGTGACGGTCGGCCCCGTGCCGTCGGGAGCCTTTCGCTACAACTTCAACGTCGATGGCCTGTCCGTAATCGATCCCCGAAATCCTTCCACCAGCGAGTCCAACGCCAACACCTGGAGCCTGGTCGATGTGCCGGGCTCGGCGATTTCGGACACCAAGGAAGTCCCGCATGGAGCAGTGGCGGAGGTCACTTACTATTCGCAAACGCTCAAGCGCTTTCGGCGGATGCACGTCTATACGCCCCCAGGCTATGAGAAGAGCGATGCCAAATTCCCGGTGCTTTATCTGTTGCACGGAGCGAGCGATAGCGACGCATCGTGGAGCACGGTCGGCCGGGCCGGGTTCATCCTCGACAATTTGATCGCTGACGGCAAAGCCAAACCGATGATCATCGTGATGCCGGCCGGTCACACCGGACCGTTCCGTTTTGCGCCCGGCGCGTCGTTGGATCGCCAGATGGAGGAGTTCGGCGACGATTTCGTCAAGGACGTGAGGCCCGATGTGGAAAAGCGCTATCGGGTCCTTGCGGACCGGGCTCACCGCGCGATTGCAGGGCTGTCCATGGGAGGAGCCCAGACCCTGAATATCGCATTTTCCAATCTCAACGAATATGCTTACGTTGGTGTGTTCAGCTCGGGCGTCTTCGGCATTGCCGGCGGGTTTGGGGGAGGGGGCCCGAACACGCAATGGGAAGAAAAGCACAAGGCGACCCTCGACAACGCGGATGCCAAGGCGGGATTGAAGCTCGTGTGGTTTGGCTGCGGCAAGGACGATTTCCTGCGGCAGACCTCCAAGGCGACCGTGGCGATGCTCAAGAGCCACAAATTCGAGGTGGTGGAAAACGAAACAGCCTGCGGTCATACGTGGATCAACTGGCGGGACTATTTGCACGATTTTGCTCCGCTTTTGTTCACGGAGAAGTGAGGACAAATGCTGCAACTTCGGCCCAACTGCGAATGCTGCGACAGCGATCTGCCGGCTGATTCTGCCGACGCCATGATTTGCTCGTTCGAGTGTACTTTTTGCCGCGAATGTGCAATTCAGAAGTTGGGTGGCCGGTGTCCCAACTGTGGCGGCAACCTGGTGCAACGGCCGACGCGGCCGGTCGAAATGCTGGCTCGCCACCCTGCGACAACCGATCGTGTTCACAAGCCGGCAGGTTGCCTTGCTGCGGCTCAATAATCGCGGCCGAGCCGCGACCGTTAGGGGATGAAGGATGAAGGAGACGATCCTTTTTCATCCTTCATCCTTCATAAAATGTCAACGTTCGGGCCAATTCCCAAACCCATTACCGATGCCGTCCCATGACCATCAAGGTAATCTGCCCAGCGTGTGATGCGCCTTACACCTTGGCCGACGACAAGGCCGGCAAGGAGGTGCGCTGCCGCCGTTGCAATGATGTCATTTCCGTCCCCGATCCGGAGGAGGATCGGCTGGATCGCCGAATTCGCAAGCCGGAACGCTCTTCTGGCTATTCGCCGTTGTTTTGGATCCTTGGCATCACGGGTGCCGTTTGCGTCGTGCTCTTTTGCGGCGCCGCGGTTGCCATTGGCGTTGTGGCATACGGTATCGCCAGTGTGGCCAAGCAGGTGTCCGCGGAGATTGAGCAAGCGGCCACCGAAATGCCCGGGGCTGTGCCGAAGGATCTCGACGAGGCGATCCTCTGGCTCGGGCAGCCGGGGTACAAACCGGAAAACGCCGCGGTGTGGCTCGGCCGACAGCCTGTGAACCAGGCCCGCCATGCCGAGGTCATCGTGGCCCTGGATCAGGCGTATCAGGCGCCGGGCACCAACGTGTTCGCTCGCGACAAAATCCTGGACACCCTGGCGGCGTGGGCCGGGCCGAGCGACGTCCCGCTTCTGATCAAGTCGCTGGACAACGGATCCAATCCGGGTCAAACGAATCAAAGAGTGATCGACGCCCTGGTCAAGTTCAGGGATCCACGAGGGGCGGAGGCACTGGCGGCGCGGTTGGGCACGCTCGACCACTTCAAGGCCCAGGATGCGTTGCAGAAAATGGGGCCCGCCGCCGAGGATGCGCTCGGGGGTGTGCTGGTTTCCAGCGGCAATGGCACGGCCAAGATCACGGCCTTGCAAATCCTCGAGAAAGTCGGCACACGAAAGTCTGTGCCAAAAGTGCAGCAGGCGATGGAGCACGATCAAGGCATCAAGTGGCAGGCCGAAAACACGATCAAGGCGATCCAGAAACGGGATTCTGACCGGCGCTGAAAAAACTACTATTTCGTTGCGACGGCCCACTTCAAGACGCCGCCGGAGAAGTCGGGTCGCAATTTTACTTCGAGTTTCAGCTCTTTAGTCGTGACCGGTTCGAAAGAAACGGCGTTAAACTTGTCGAGCTCGGTGCCGTAGGTTTTGCCCTCGGCCAGCTTGACCGGCTTCCATTCTTTTCCGTCCTTCCACAGCAAGCGCCATTGGGCCGGCGCCCGGCAACTACCCACGCCCGTGTCATCGAACCAGTAGACCGAAGCGCCACTGATTTGTTGGTCCTTGGGAAAGCGGTAAGCAATCCACTCCGCGGTGCCCTTGTGGTCCCAAAAAGTCATGCGGCGAATCCCGTGATCGCCGGAGTTTTTCGGCGTCGCACCGTCGTTGAGGTCAGCCAAGGTGTCTGCTGACCAGCAGTGGGATGTGCGGACCCAGACGCCGTTGGCCTTGATCCCTTCCTCGGCCGAGAAGTCTACGCGCTCCGGCGTCTCTGCCAACCATACGACCATTTGGCCTTCGCCACGATTGTCCCAGGTGGAGTAGGGGACGGCCTGGAATTTCTGTTTTCTCGTCGAGAGTTTGCCGTCGTCGTCACGAGTTACTAGCAGTCCTTCACCCCGGATAATGGCGACGCCGTGAAGGAGCGTCTTGTCGAAGCTTGCAGTTAGCTTCGCGTCGTTGGGCAGGCAAAGGTTGCGGACCTTGGCGTCGTTGTCGGCGTCTTCGAGGCAATAGACGATTGGACCGCGTTGGAGAGCAACCTTGCCGACGTCGGCCTTCACGTGCGGATCGGCGTGAACGCGCTCCACCGGCATCGGCAGGCTCAGTTTTACCTGATCGCCGGCCTTCCAGGTGCGGCTGATGGTGACATAGCCCTTGTCGGGAGTGGCGTGGACCTCTTCGCCGTTGACAGTCAGGGTTGGCTGGCCCTTGCACCACCCGGGGATGCGGAGATGGAAGTCGAAAGCCAAAGTCGGCTCTGGTTCGACCGTGAAGTTGATGTCACCGTCCCACGGATAAACAGTTTTTTCGATTAGCTTGACCTTGCCGGCGCCGAGAAGGGTCGTTGCGGTGTTGCTGAAATAGAGGACCGTCCAGATGCCATTGTCGCGGTCGGCATAGGCGCGCTCCCCCATGGCAGGGATGTAGCGGACCAGGTTGGTCGGGCAACACGAGGTGTCGAACCAGGGCACGCGGTGGTGGCCGCCGGTGCTGCCGAGCGGGTTGACATAAAAGAAACGGTCGCCAGTGAGCGAAACGCCGGAGATCAAGCCGTTGTAGACCTCACGTTCCAGGACGTCGGCGTATTTGCCGTCGCCGCTCATGAGGAAGAGGCGGTGGTTCCAAAGGGCCATGCCGATGGCGGCGCAGGTCTCGGCGTAGGCGGTGTCATTGGGCAAATCGTAGGGGACGGTGAAGCCCTCGTTGGAGGCAGACGGCCCGATGCCGCCAGTGATGTACATCTTGCGATCCACCACATCGTGCCAGATCGAATCCATGCTTTTCAACAAGCCGGCATCGCCGGTGAGCTTGGCGGCGTCGGCCATCGCACAGTAAAGGTACATGGCGCGGACGGCATGGCCTTCGACCTCGGTTTGCTCGCGGATCGGTTTGCTGTCCTGCGCGTAGTCTCCGAACAACTTGCGGCCATCTGTCGTGCCGCGCGTATTCAGGAAGAAGAGGGCCAGGTCCAGATACTTCTTCTTGCCCGTGGCCCCGTAGAGCTTGATGAGGGCGAGTTCGATTTCCTCGTGGCCGCTTGTTTCGTGACGCTTATCGGGGCCGAAGACGGTGGCGATGTGGTCGGCCAGTTTGCAGGCGACGTCGATAAGCTTTTTATTGTGAGTAGCCTGCTCGTAGGCCACGGCGGCCTCGATTAAGTGGCCGCTGCAATAAAGCTCGTGGCCGTACTGGATGTTCTTCCAGCGCTTTTCAGGTTCGACGAGAGTGTAGTAAGTGTTGAGGTAGCCGTCGGGCTGCTGGGCGGCGGCGATTTTGTCGATAATGGCGTCCGCGCGGGCTCGCAGGTGAATGTCATCCCGGTTTGCCGCGAGCGTGTAGGCGATGCCCTCGATTACCTTGTAGACATCGCTGTCGTTGTACAGCGCGCCCTCGTGCTTGCCCTTTTCGAGGCCGGCGGCGATGGCGAAATTGCGGATGCGGCCAGTGCGTTCGCACTGAAGCAGGTTTGCCTCGACCGTTACCTTGTGGTTGGTCTCGATGCGGGACGACCAAAAATCGTCGCGGATGCGCACGTCCTGAAAGGGGATGGCCTGTAGTTTGACCGGTTTTTCCACCTTATTTTCCGGCGATTTCTCGCTCGATTTGGGGACGGCCGGTTTCTCCTCCTTGACATCGATCAGACCGACATCGATGTACTGCCCGCCCTTGAACTGATGACAATGGACCGCGAATACGTTCTTGCCCGGTTTCAGCGCGGCCTGAGCGTCGACCATAATTGGAGTGGGCTCGTAGTCGACCTTCCACCCCTTGAGTTTCACCGCCAGCACGCCGTTGATGAACACCTCGACATCGTCATCGTGGTGCAGGTTGAGTTGCAGATCCGTGTATTTGCCCTCCGGCAGGGTGAATTCGCGTCGCAACCAGATGTCGTCGGTCTTCCACTCGGTGCGGACAACGGCGCCGGGTGTGCCCTTGGTGCCGAACCCTCCCTTTCCTTCTTTCCAGCCGTCGTCCTTGAAATCGGACTTGAACCAGTCGTTCGCGGGTTTGTCCAAGGTGTAACGCCACGTCTGGCCCTCGGCTTTTGAGGTCGGGACGACCTCGGTGATCTTGAGCGTCGTCATGTGCGTGAAATCGCCGCGGTTGACGGCCGCGACACGCTCCTCAATTACCTTCAAGATCTTGCGGTCGTAGGTCAACAGGCCGTTGGACTCGGTCTCCACGTCGGTCGTTTGCGTATAAATGGCCGCGCTGAGCCCGGGCTTGTCCCGCAACTCGTAGACGCGCTTCAGCAGCGCCTCGTACCTGCGGGTAAGGTCGGCCTTGTTGGCCGTGCCCTGATAACTCCACTTTTCCTTGCTCCAGGCGTGGCCGTCGATGCCGAGTCCCAGCCCGCCGAATTCACCCAGCACGGCCGCGCGCTTTTCTTCCGGGTCGGGGGATCCGGGGCCAGGATAAACGTGGAAGTCGTGAACGTCGCCAACACCCGCCCGATCCGCCCAGCCGCTGGCACAGTCGACCAGCCGCGTGGGGTCCTGTTTCTTTACCGACTCGACGATGCGCGCGGTGTCGAACTGACCCCAGCCTTCGTTGAAAGGGACCCACATGACGATGCAAGGATGATTGCCCCGGCCAGCGATCATCGCCTTGAGTTCCCGCTCATAGATTTCAGCGGATCGGGCGGTGCGCTTGATGTCGGGGTCCTTCTCGCCAATACTCTTATCGCCACTGGGCATGTCCTGCCAGACAACCATGCCAAGTTTGTCGCACCAGTAATACCAGCGCTCCGGCTCAACCTTGACGTGCTTGCGAATCGTGTTGAAGCCGAGCTTCTTGGAGATCCCGATGTCGTACTTCAAGGCATCATCGGTTGGGGCGGTGTAAATACCGTCGGGCCAGAAGCCCTGGTCGAGCGGCCCGACCTGGAAGTAGGGCTTGCCGTTGAGGCACATGCGCGTGACGCCCTTGTCGTCCTTTTTGACTTCGATTTTACGAAACGCGAAGTAGCCGCTGACAGAGTCGAGCATCTTGGCGTCCTGGAACAGCTCGAGGCGGAAATCGTAAAGTACTGGTGATTCGGGGGACCAGAGCTTGGGCTTGTCCAGCTTGAATTCGAAGTCAGCGTCCGCGGGGAAGGAGTTGGTCCACACGTTGGCGCCGCTTTTGCCGTCCGCCTCGGCAACCCTTAATCCCAGCTTCAATCCTGTGGCCGATCCGCGACAGGCCAGTTTCATGCGAACCTTGCCGCTGTCGGCGTCGGGCGTGATGCGGATGGTTTCGATGCTGCGTTCGGGCACGGGCTCGAGCCAAACCGTCTGCCAGATGCCGGTGCACGGCGTGTAAAAGATGCCGCCCGGCTTGCGCACCTGCTTGCCGCGCGGCTGGGTGCCTGCATCGACGGGATTATGGACGCCGACGATCAGTTCCTGCTCGCCATCTTTTTTGAGAGCATCGGTGAGGTCAAAGGTGAAGCCGTCGTAGCCGCCCTGGTGGCTGCCGAGTTTCTTGCCGTTGAGAAAGACGGTGGCGTCCCAGTTGACGGCGCCGAAGTGCAGCAACAACCGTTGGTCGGCCCACTCCTTGTTCACCTTGAACGTGCGCCGGTACCACACGCGGTCGGAGTGCTTCATGATGCCCGAGAGGGCAGACTCGACGGGGAAGGGCACGAGGATTTGTTTGTCGAGATCCTTGCCGATCGGTGGCTCTTCATCCTCCTTGGCAACGGCAAATTGCCAGAGGCCGTTGAGGTTTTGCCAATCATGGCGAACCATCTGCGGCCGCGGGTATTCCGGCAGCGGATCGCTGGCCTTGACGCGATTGGTCCACGGCGTAGTCAGCGGTCCCTTGGCCGGCTGCCAGTCGGCAGCACGGCATGACGCGAAGACGGCAAAAGCGAGAGCCACGGAGAGATAAAAGCGGTTCATGGGTACGGTTCTCGAAATTGCGAAGTGAATAAGCACATGTCCGAGCTGCGACCGTTAGTGAGCGGGTGGGTGAGTGCCACCCTGACGGTCGCGGTTACAAAAAACGGTCCTCACCTCTCCCGTTGCTTCAGCACCGCCTTCGCCACGATCGTCGGGTGGGCGTCCGGGTGCCCGGTGGCCATGTCTTTGATGATTGCCAACGCTTCGTCCGTACCGATGGCTTCCAAAATGTAGATGGCGGACTCCTCGCGGTCCCACCGCCAGTTCCGGTAAGCATCTGCCAAAGTGTTGCCCAGGTGGGTCGCACTGCCCACGAGGCGGTGTTTCTCCGTGACGCCAGGGCGCTGGACCGCGACGGCGCACCAACCCGGAACCTTGAAGTTATCTGGCTGCTTGCGGAGTTCGAAATCGAGGAACTTGTGATCCTGGTCGTCCACCGGGAAGTCGCCGCTGAGGTCCTCGTACCAGCCCTCCATCGCTCGTACCAGCCGCCCGCGGTGGTCCGGATTCATCGCCCGTGCCCACGCCTCCTGCGTCGTCATCGCCGCCCGGATGTCGGTGTGCTGGAATTCTCGGAACGCCCCCCGGCACTCCTTCGGGTCGTCGCTGAACAGCCGGGCGAGCAACGCCTCCCCTTCCTTCAGTGTCATCTTGAGCGGCCGGAGTTTCGACTTCAGGAACGGCACGGTCTGGTCCGGGTGCGTCAGGATCACGGCGAGAGCGGCCGGGTCGATGGCGGCACCGGCCGGTTGCTGCCAGAAGTGGAGCATTCGCAGTCCGGCCGACATGCGGGATTCCGGGTTCGCGGGCTGACTCACCGCCTTCATTCGCTTGCTGGCTGCCACCGCGTCCTTCGTCGGTAGAGCGTCCGGGTTGCCCGTGGCTACGAGTTCGATCACCGCCCGCGCTTCGCGGCTCCCGATCTGTTCGAGCGTCCGCAGCATCAGCCGCATCCGGACGCAGTCGAATGCGTGCGGATTCTCTTTCTGCCATCCGGCCAGATCGACCGACACACGACCGGCGCTGCGCTGGTTCTCGTCGATGTGGCACAGCTTCCACTCCATCTCCGGCGGCTGCGGCGGGAGGAGCGTGAAGTCGCCGCGCTGGTAAATCCGCCCGAACTCTTCCGCCCACTGTGCGGGCGTGTCGTACCGACCGCCCCAGTAGGACGTGGCGCCGGCGAGCCGCCGCCGCTGCACGGCCGACTTCGTTTCCGCCCATGTTTCCGGCAACGTCATCGCCAGCCGGACGTCTCGGCACCGGAGTTCGCGGTACGCCTCCTTCCACTCTTCTTCCTTCTCGCTGCCGAGTTGGCCGATTAGTCCCTTCGCCTCGGCTTCGCTCAGCTTGAGCGGTCGCAGTTTGCTTTTGAGGTATTCCGGGGCGAGCCGCGGTTCCGCGAGTAGACGGCAGATCAGCCGTACTTCGGAGGCCCCGTTCCCGTTGCCGGTGGCGTACGCCCACAGCTTGTCCCACTCGACCGTCTGCTCT
>Ga0206872_10193_pt1 | contig 17934 bp, 18 predicted proteins | sample Alteio_BWOrgCont_34_FD_152906 | JGI IMG/M metagenome (GOLD analysis project Ga0206872, IMG submission 152906) | Enriched cells from forest soil in Barre Woods Harvard Forest LTER site, Petersham, Massachusetts, United States -... | ecosystem: Environmental > Terrestrial > Soil > Temperate forest >... | reverse complement strand
GCACTTGTTTACCGATAAGAACATCAGCCGAAAGACGATTGAATTTGCAGAACGCTTTGCCGATGGGCAGGCAACGAAGAACGAATTGCATAGGAACGCATGGGGCAAGCCAGGACAGGCACAACCTGTCGTCCAACAAAAGGCGTGGGATGCTGCCGAAGGTTCTGCTGACTATGCTGCGGGCATGATTGCAAAGGCAGTGCTTGGCTTGGACGAGGAGAAGTACAAAGCGTGGCAATCTGCATTTGATTCGGCATGGCTGCAACAAGAGTATCATCTGTCCGAAGCCAAGGACATTGCCGATGCAAACATGCCAGTCGAATGGGTTGCATCGGGAAAATCAGCAAGTAGTGAAGAACGGAAGTACCAGTCCTTTGTCTTTCGAGACATCTTTGCTAACCCGTTCCGGCTTGTGACGGGCGAGCCGTCCTGGGTGACGCCAAACGTGGTTCAACTCGCCCAAGCCATCCACGATGACCGCAGCTTCGCCCGTCTGCCCTTCCTTGCCGACGCCCTGCAAGAAGCCGGCTGCGACAACGCCGACATTTTAGCCCACTGCCGCAGCGACGGGCCGCATGTGCGAGGCTGCTGGGTTTTGGATTTGCTACTCGGCAAAGAGTGAGCACGATGCGAAAGAAATGCAGGCTTCTAAAATAAGGAGGATTTGGGTGTGTGCTGGCGACAAAGGCTTGAAGATGACCAAACCTACGTCCTAGACCTGTTGCAGATGCCAGACGGTCGACGGTTTCTGCAGCCTCGTCTCGCAGATGCAACGACCTGCGAATATGCCGTTCTGTCAAGCAAAGCGTACTGCGGCGGCGAGTTGATGTCGTGGCGGGAATACGGGCGTGTGGATCAGTACGTCGAATTGAAAGATGGCGGGCATTTCGTTCTCGATCCTCACGGCATCTGGCTGACGATGGAAGAAGCCAAGTATTGGAAAGCAAGCCACTCACGAGCAGCGTTGGAGGACCCGGACGCACCGTGGGTTAACCATCTTGCCCCAAAGTTCGCACCGAAGTGATTGCATTGGCGTCGGCTTGGGCCGAGTTCCTATTCCCTCATCAGACGTGTGCCAAATGAACAGCGATGACGCATATATAGAGGTTGTTAGAACTGCTCTTGCGCTGCTGCCTTCGGAAAAGCAGTCTGTGCTTGCCTGCATGGTTGTATTGCATACTTCCGACTTGGTGCTAAGTGACTCGTGCTCCCTGGATGATGTCGCTAGGGAAGTATCAGGCCGTAAGAGAAAACTGTGGGGAGTAACTCAACGCCACGCAGCTCATATTGTGGCAAGCGCCTTGACTAAAGACGGCTTGCAAACCGATAGATCGGCCCAGGATTGCTGGTTTGCAAGTTTCGCTTCTGAAACCCCATATGAACTACTGGAGTGTGTTCCTGCGTCATTTGCGGAGAAGGTAGCAGCGGCAAGAGCTGCGATGTTGTCCTCGCCTTTGTTAGAGGACATCATAAGATCGGAAGATTAAAGGCTGCTTGTTCTCGAAAGGGTCGATGGTGAGTCCTGCCGTTCGCTGTTCGCCTCGACGGTTTTCAGTTGTTCGCCGTTCGCTCGCTCGCCGCCCCTTCCCCGTGGTTCGCCGTTCGCTTCACTGCCTGCTCTTCACACCACACACCACCCGCAAAGCGTTGAACGAAGTAAGCCTCGATTGCCTTACGAGGGGTGTGTTGTGTTGTGGAGATGAGCCGTAAGCGAACCGACCAACAAGCGAACAGCAAACCCCGAACGCTCAAATCACAAAGCGAACAGCGAACAGCGAACGCATTGAGGCGAACACTTCAAGGCAGTAGCGAACGCCAAACGCCTCAGCGAACGAGCGAACAGCGAACATTGCCACACGATTGTTCTCCGTTCGCCTGTTCTCCTATCGCACCTTGCCGAGAGCGTCCCGCATCGTCTGCGACCTTGCCCCGAGGTGAGCGTAATGCTTGTGGAGCATTGCCGTGCCACTGTGCCCCAACAACTCGTCGACATGAGCATCGGGGACGCCGTTGGCAAGAGCGTCGGTTGCGAAAGTGTGCCGGTAGCCGTAAGGAATGCAATGCTTGACGCCAGCCTTGACGCACAGCCGACGAAGCCGACATCCGACCGCTTGCGCCGTCATCACCCCGCCGTTGTTTTCCGACGGGAACAGCAAGCCGTCTTTCCGTTCAAGCCCACGAATGACTGCTACGGCTTCCGACGAAAGGAACAGCACACGGATTTTGCCTAAGTGCGCCATCTTGTGAGCCGACAGCACCACGACGCCGTTTTCAAGGTCAAGGTCTTCCGCCCGAAGCCCAGCGATTTCGCCAGGTCGTGCGCCTGTCAGCCAAAGCAGTTGCAAGAACGCCTTAAAAGGCTTCGGAGCGCAAAGAACAAGCCGAGCGTGGTTGTCTGCCGAAACGATTGCTTTCGCCCCACGGCTTGCCCTTGTCGGCTTCCGCACGCCGTTAAGCGGGCTTCGGGTGATTAAACGCTCACGCTCTGCCCAACGGAACGCCGTAATGAGTGTGCCGAGAACATTCGCCCGATAAGTGGAAGACCATTCGGGCTTGCGAGCGTAGGCTTCGGCATCGCACGCTGTCAGGCTTTCGGCAGAGCGTGAGCCGTAGCGGGAAGCGAACGGCAAGAGGTCAATCCGATAGTTCCGCAGACAGCCGCAAGATACACGGCTCTCGGCATCGGCAAGGAACGCCGTAATGACGCTCTGAACGCTCAACGGTTTCGCTGTGGGTTTGGTTCGGCTTGTGGCGGTTCATGCGGTTCTGGGGGCTTCTGAGGCGTTGCTAACGGCATTCCGCCCATAAGCCGATGCCAAGCCTTCATCGCTTGCTGTTCGTTCGCTGCGCCTTGAACGCCCAGCGATACTTTCTTGCCTTTAAGCGTGATATACCAAGTGTTTGCGGACGAACGAAACCACGGTTTGCTTTGTCGTGCCATCGCAAATTGCCCTTTGCGATGCACTTTGAATGGTGCGCCTGAATGGTGCGCTCACCATCAGGAAAACGAAAAACCCCTACAATAATAGGGGTTTTCGCATTGCCGGAGACAGGACTTGAACCTGCACTGCCAGTTAAGGCAACCAGGCCCTCAACCTGGCTTGCGTGCCAGCTTGTGATCCCGTCGTGGCATTGATCTGACATTGCAAGTTTTGAAAGAGCAATCACTTGTGGCTAGATTCCGCCACGTTTACATTGTACTCGTGTACTGGTCGTACGGCCAGTAACTGCAGAAGAATTGCAGAAAGATGGTCCGGTCTTTAGGGCAGGATACCAGCACTCTTGCTAGCGTGCTTTTTTCTAACAAACAGTGATTGAGGCTGATAAACTTGCGCGAAAAGGAGTGGGACCATATGGCGCTGTTACCTTCAGCCGGTTGAACCTCTGCCAATAAATCGTTGTCTGATCTCTATCCCCGCCAAGATTCCGTCCAATTGACTGGACTCGCACGTGGCGGATGACCCGTTGAACTGATGACGATTTGAGCAATGAACGAGTGATGAAATGGACAAAGGCGCCCGCTTTTACCGTTGCGATTTTCAGGTTCACAGCCCTAGGGACTGCAACTGGAGGGGAGACCGACCCCAGACGGAGGATGATCGGAACGCATACGCGCGCGGTTTCATCGCGGCGTGCCGACAGAAGCGCTTGGATGCCGTCGCCATCACAGACCATCACGACATCTGCTTTTTCCCGTACATCAAAGCCGCGGCGGAAGGGGAAAAAGACAGTCATGGGGCACCGGTTCCTGAGCATCGCCGCATTGTTGTTTTTCCGGGTATGGAGCTGACCTTGACTGTCCCGTGCCAGGCGCTGTTGATCTTCGACGCCGATATTCCCACCGAGCACCTGCCGAGTTTATACACGGTCCTTGGCGTGTCGCAGAACGACCACTCGCTGCCCACCCACGTTCAGACATCCCGACTTGACATCGATTCGTTCGACAAGCTTTGCGAAATGCTGGACCGATTAGACTATCTGGTTGGTCGCTACATCATTCTCCCTAACGTCAGCGAAGGCGGGAACTCAACGATTCTGAGAAGCGGGTTCGCGGCGATTTACAAAACAATGCCCTGCGTCGGCGGTTATCTTGATGGCGCAGTTTCACAAATTGGAAGAGGGAACCAAAGCATCCTCGACGGCACCAACCGGGAATACGGGCAGCGCAAAATCGGGCTTTTCCAAACATCCGACAACCGCAGCGCGGACTTCCAGGATCTGGGGGTACACTCGACCTGGGTGAAGTGGGCGACACCGAAAGCCGAGGCCATTCGGCAAGCCTGCCTGGCGAATGAAACGCGAATCAGTCACGAGCAGCCGGTAATGCCGTCGATCGTGATTACGAAACTGGAGGTGTCGAACAGCAAATTCCTCGGACCGTTCGACATTGAATTCAACCCCCAATACAGCTGCCTGATCGGCGGGCGCGGCACGGGGAAGTCCACGATCCTTGAATACCTGCGCTGGGCATTGTGCGACCAACCGCCCACCTACTCAGAAGAGGACGAGGCGGTCGCCTACCAGGACAAGCGCGCGATCCTCATCGAAAAAACGCTGGTGCCGTTTGAAGGCGTCGTGACTGTTTCCTTCCTGTTGGATTCCGTCCCGCATGTTGTCCGTCGGTCGCCCAAGACGAAAGAAGTCAGCCTGAAAATCGGAGCGGATGATTTCAAGGTCTGTACCGAGGCCGACATTCGCGATCTTCTTCCGTTGCAGGCATACAGCCAGAAGCAATTGAGCGCCGTCGGCATCCGCAGTGATGAGTTGGTGAGGTTTATCCGAACTTCAATCAAAGCCGACCTCGACCGGCTCGGGACAGAGATTGAAGCTCAGAAAACACACGTCAAAAGCGTTTTTAGTTCGCTGATGTCGAAGCGGAGACTCCAGCGTGAACTGGACCGTGAGCAGCTTGAACTGGCCTCGTTGGCTCTGCGGGTGGAAGCCCTGCGCCAGGAGTTGAAGGGAGTCCGAGAAGAAGACCGCATAGTGCTCGCGAATCATGACCAGTTTTTGCAAGAAGAGCAGTTCGTCGAGAAGCTGGACAGGGAGTTGGAAACAGTTCGCGACATGGCGTCTGACTTCAGAAAGAGCCTTGCCAAGTTGCCCAGCAAGATGGTCGAAGATCGAAGCTTGCCGAATTACGCTGTGGTGGAGCAAATACGGTCCGCTCTGGCAGCCGGCGTGAGTGCAGCTGCAGCTCAGGTTGACTCTGTCATTGAGACCCTCGCAGCGACAAGTTCGGAAATTCTCTCTTATTTGACACTTCAGGAGACATGGAAAACTGCATTCGCCGACCACAATGACCACTACCAGAGGGCGAAGCAAGACGCCTCATCCCACCAAAGTCAAATTACGCAAATTGACGAGGCCGAGGCGAAGATCAAAGTTCTGCGCACGGCGGTGGCCGAAAAGCAGGAGGCGATCAACCAATTCGGCCCAATCGAGGAAGGCTTTGCGGATGGTCGTCTGGAATGGGTGGGCTTGTATAAAACGCTCGCCGACATGATGCAGGCGAAGTGCGCCGAGCTGACGTCTCTTTCAGAGCACCGAATTCGTGCGCACATCGCGAGAGGGGTGGGCGTCGAAAAGATCAAGGACCGACTCCTCGCATTACTTGCTGGTACAAAGATTCGGACGAAGAAAGCGGACGACCTCTGCGATATCGTTTCAAAGGCGGCCGATCCGCTTGCAAAATGGTCCGAGGTGGTCGCGGAATTCGAAAAGCTGGTGGATTACTCAGGCAGCGAGGCGGATGAGGCGAAGGTGCGGAATACTCCATTGCTTGCAAGTGCCGGGTTCACTGAGAACGACCTTGATCGACTGGCCCCGAAGATGACTCCCGAGGAATGGGTCGAGCTATCGCTCATCGAACTTGAGGACATCCCTGTATTTGAATACCGCCAAACTATCGGGCAGTACATCCAGTTCTCTGATGCTTCGGCGGGCCAACAAGCAACTGCCCTTCTCCGCGTTCTGCTTAATCAGGCCGGGCCACCGCTTGTCATCGACCAGCCGGAAGAGGATCTTGATAACCAAGTCATCTTGGAGATTGTTCAAGAAATCTGGAAAGCGAAAAAGAGAAGGCAAATCATCTTCAGCAGCCACAACCCTAACATCGTCGTCAACGGCGACGCCGACTTGGTCATCTGTTGCGACTACCGCGCTGCCGGTGACCATTCTGGTGGCCGGATCAAATGCTGCGGGGCGATTGATGTAGATGAAATCAACAAGGAGATTACGGTGGTGATGGAAGGCGGCAGGGCGGCATTTCGACTGCGAAAAGAGAAGTACGGTTTTTAGCGGCCGTCGGAACCTCCGACCTCCTGAACCCCATTTACAGGTCGAGCGCGGTTCCGCTCGACGAATTTCTCAAGTACAAGCCTTCTGAAGACTTACAGATTTCACGCTTTCCACACTCTACAGGGATTGCAGTGGAAAACCAATGATTTGCCCACATTTTCCCTGCCCAAGCCTGCCCATCCCTGTCCCCGTGACCGCCCGTTTTGTCGCCGGCTTTGCCGCAGCGGTTGCAGCCGGCGTGCCGAACGGCCGTAGAATATAGAATAAGGTCGCTCCAAGAATTCAGGGGCGGAATCCAGATGGACAGGAGCACCAACGCGGAGGGCGACTAATGCCTGAGGGACACCACGACGATGACAGGTTCTTCTACTTCGTGGATAACGTGAAGTACGAGACGGACCAAGAGACGGTCACCGGAGCGCTCATCAAAGCGAAAATCCCCAACTTCGATCAGTCTTATGGATTGTATCTGGAGACCACCGATGGCAGTCCCGATCGGTTAATCACCGACGAGACCAGAGTCTCGCTGGAAAAGGAGCACGGCCCGCGACGCTTTATCACGGTCCCACCTGCGGCATTCGGACACTCATGACACCCCTTCAGCAGCAGTTCGATGCTCTGCGGGCAGAATTCCCCTCCGCCACCATCGAGCCGTTACCGAGCGGAGCTGCACTGATTAGTATCCCTGAATTCCAACTGCCGCCTGGCTGGTCGCAGCCGAGAACGACGGTGAGGTTCCTCGCTCCAGTCGGTTATCCGCTGGCGAAGCCAGACAGCTTCTGGGCCTCGCCGCAATTGCGCCTACAAAACGGTGCGATGCCTCAGGCCGCCAACCAGTCGCCGGTCCCTGAAGTCAACGGCGCTCCGCAGCTCATGTTCTCCTGGCACCTTGGCAAGTGGAACCCCAACCGCGACTGCCTGCTCACTTATCTTCGTGTGATCGAGCAGCGTTTGAGGCAAGTTCAGTGAGAGAACTGGTTTTTCCCGGCAATGGCTTCCTCGATCTGGCGTCGGAACTGCTGCGCGCCGACGAGGAAACCGCGGCGGTCCTTTTCGCCAACGTCGTCGGGCGCGGGGAGTACGGCGAGCGCCTCCTCGTGCGGAACGCACAGCAGGCGCCCTCGGACGCATATCAGCAGCGCAGCGCTGTTGCCATCGTGTTATCGCCGTCGTATGTCGCGTGGGTCACCAAACAGGCTTTGAGTCGCAAACAGGCGCTCGTCTTTGTCCACACTCATCCTCGTTGCTACAACCTCCCTGCGTTCTCCCCAGTTGATGATCGCGGTGAGAAAGCTCTAGCCGAGTTCCTTAGGCGGCGCAACCCGGCGGTGCCGCACGGTGCCCTCGTTTTGAGTGAAGGAGGCTGCCGCGCACGAATGCTCGGCAGCGACGAGCCGATGCGCGTCGTCCAGGTGGGAAAGACACTACAGTTCCCGTTTGAGCCGGCGGTTCCCCCTGCTGCGCAATTTGCCTTTGACCGTCAGGTGCGCGCGTTTGGTGAGCAGGGGCAAGTGCGACTGCGGAGTCTGCGAGTGGGCATCGTTGGACTGGGTGGGACCGGCTCAATCGTGGCCGAACAGTTGGCCCACTTGGGCATCGGGAACTTTCTTCTCATCGATCCGGATGTAATCGAAGAATCAAACCTCAACCGCCTTGTCGGGGCGAGCTTAAAGGATGTGGGCAAGGCGAAGGCAGAGGTCGCCGCGCGCCACGTCGAGTCAATCCATGCGGATGTCAAAACCCAGGTGGTTATCGGGAGTGTCTTGCAGGCGTCCACGGCTCGTCGCCTTGCCGATGTCGATTTCTTCTTCTGCTGCACGGACTCCCATGGCAGCCGCGCCGTCCTCAGCCAATTTGCATTCCAGTACCTCGTTCCCTGCATCGACATTGGCGTGAGCATTTCCTCCAAGGATGGCCGTGTCACCCACATCACCGGCCGGGTTCAAATGCTCGCGCCGGGTCTGGGCTGTCTCACATGTGCCGGACTTCTCGACTCTGATGCCATTCGCCGTGATCTGATGACGGACTACGAGCGCCAAGCGGACCCGTACTTCATCGGGGCTCACGAACCACAGCCAGCGGTCATTTCATTGAACGGTGCGGTCGTCTCGCTGGCCGTAACGATGTTTCTTGCCGCCGTGACTCACATCCCTGCCGATGCGAGGTATCAGCTTTACAATGGCATCACGGGTACGGTCCGGGCAGTGGCGCATATTCCGGATCCAACATGCATCGTGTGTTCGCCCGTGGGCGCTCTAGCGCGCGGGAACGAGTGGCCCCTGCTTGCGAGGCAATCATGAAGCGGCCAATTCTCGGAGACCCGCGGCAGAAGGTTCTGTGGTTGGGTCCGCAGGCAGATGCGTCCTTTGAAGATGAGTTTGCGAAACGTGGCTTGATAATCGATCGATGTGCCGAGGAAGCGATGGGTCGGGAGTTTCGGGTATCGGCTGGGATTGTGTTCCGGTTTGAGCCCGCTCGGCCAGACGCATTTGCGACGCAGATAAACTCTTTCGGCCGTGAGGCAGTCAATCACGGCCTGCTCGTGGTGGCGCTGGCCGACAATGATAAAGACTTCCTCGCCATGAATAGCATCCTGCAGGGGGTGCCATTCGACTTCGCGATTCTTAAGAAGGTGGCGTTCCCCACACATGAGATCGCGGAGGAGATCGCCCGCCATGATCCGGGTCCGGGCGAGAAGCAGGTGATAATCACAGGCGAGCGCGTGTCCGATGAGAAGCGGATGTTCTTGTGCCGAGCGTTCTGTGATTGCGAGTCAATTGCCATCAGCCGGCTCCCGGGGGGCTATTCAGCTGACGTGTTCTGCGTCTATGCTATTTTCCGAGACTCCCGCGTTGGCCCGCGCCCTCTGCCACTCTTCGCCAAAGTGGATACGAAAGAAAAGATCCTGCAAGAATGGCAAAACTATCAGAACATCGTCGGCCACTTCATCCCCTTCCATGCCCGGCCAAACCTCGAGCCCGACCGGTGTTTTGTTGGATTGACCCATGGAATCCTCGTCGGCAACTTTGTAGAGCAGTCGGAGAGCCTTTGGGACGTTGCAAAGCGTGGGTCAGCGCAGCCTGTGATTTACTCGCTCTTTGATGAAGCCCTACGCGGGTGGCGGCTTCAGGCATATGCCAAGGAGGAGACCGTCGCCTTTGGGACGTCGTTATTCACGTCACTCGCCCACCTGTTCGATGTGGAAAATGCGATCCTTGTTAAACGCGCGGTCGACGCCACGGCGTTCGGCAAGGTGCAGTCCCCGCAGACGATTGTGAAAACCCTCAAGGCAAATGACAGCATCAAGCACCGTGTGGCGCCCCAGCACGGCGACCTCCACGTAAAGAATGTCCGTGCGCGGCGGGGAGAAGCGATTCTGATCGACTTCAATTTGACCAGGTACACCGGTCCACTCGTTGCCGATCCAGCCTGCCTTGAAGTGAGCCTCGTCTTTGAGGTCGATCCGCCAGACAAGCACGCGGACAAAGCTACCATTGATAACGACAATGAGAGTTGGCGAACGCTAGTCGAGAGTCTCTACAAACTCGAGTACTTACACCGGGCGCCGCCCCCACCGAAGGAGCCAGGACCGCGGGAATGGATGTGGGCCTGCGCGCGGCAGATTCGGCTAATTGCTTTGGAGTCTCAAACCAAAGACAATGAGTATCTGTTTACTATTATATTCTATCTTATGCGAAGAGCGTCATTTAAGGATGACCACGGGCCGGATAAGTACAGAAAAGATTATGCTTATTTCCTGGCGAGCAAGCTGACCGAGGATCTGATGAGCGCCCTTGGGAAATCGAAGGAGGCCAGCGGTGGAGACTGGGCAGAAGCCAGCAAATAGGGTAAGGTGGCGCGGCAGCGTAGCAAACCGCGACGACGCGCGGCCGCTCCTCGTCGCACCGGGAGATGTCGTTCTGGTCGAGCGCGGGTGCCCTCGGTTCTTGGTCATCAAGTGTCCCTGCTGGTGCAGCGAGGAACTCGTCATCAACCTCGATGGCCGTGCTGGCCCCGCCTGGCGCCTTTATCAAGACAAGCGCGGGCTGACGTTGTTCCCTTCTATTTGGCGCGAGAGCGGCTGTCGAAGCCACTTCATCGTTTGGCACGATGCCCTCCTCATGTGTGGCGGCGATTGGACGGCGGAAGAGCCGACGGATCAAGACTTCGAGAAGCGTGTGTTCTCTCAACTTCTGACAGATCGGTGTCGGCCATTCGACGATGTGGCGCATTCCATCGGCGCTATTCCCTGGTCAGTACTTGCAGCTTGTCGAAAACTCGCCCGGCAAGGGCTTGTACGAGAAGCAACGGGCAACCTCCAAGGGTGTTTTCAACGCTTGTCCCTCTGAAACAAAGAGAAGGCGTTGTTAGGCAGGAGCGGAAAGTATCCTTCCGACTGGCCAATCTGGTCACCGCGCGGCAGCGCGGTCATGGTGCGACTCCAGAGAATTTGACGAACGCTTCGGGCCCCTCTGCAATAAAAACCTCCTGACGCCACAAGGGATAGTTTAGGTAGCAAGTTGCGAGACGACCTGTAGAGCTTCGTTTTCGTCGGAGATGATCTGTGTTCCGAAAGAAGTCCCGAAGTTTAGGAGGGTGCTGCTGCAGGCCGTTCTAAGAAACTTCTCAGTCAGGAACACGTCGCAATAGGGGATTGCCGCACACGCATGTCGAATGTCAAAGAAGTCCTGAAACTGGAATGGCCGTCGCCGCTGCCACCGAATGAAGGCGTGCAAGCCAGCCAAGATCCGGATCAGCGGCAAGGCAAGATTCGGCTTTTTGTCAGTAAGGACGCTATAGACAAGGTTCAGGCTCGCCTGTTCAGAAGAGGTCTTGTCCACTGTTTCAGGGTCTGTCCCGTTTGGCAGCTGTGCGGCCATGTAGGGCCGAAATGCTTGAGAGATCTCCGCTCGATGGGCGTCAATCAGTCCGCACTGCTCGTCATCGAGCACCTGAGCGAAGCTTCGCATCTGGGCCGCGTTCCGCGCCGACGATTGCGTTATCTTCACAGCGACTTCCCGAGAATTGTCGTCCCACTCGTCATCTGGAACCGGCGTATCGGTGAGGAGGTCCTGAAGTGACCGTGTCCACATATACGATGAAACGGCTTTGTTGATCGCAAGATCCTCGGCGTCACCCCAGCCGCTGATTCTGGGTGTGCCGAGGAAACTAAAAGGCCGTGTCCAAACGGCACGGCATGGACGCTGTGGAAGCTCCTTTCTCACAATCGCAGCGTCGAATAGATCGGTCACCTCGCAAGCGAACCGGTCTAGCGAGTTCTTGATTACGACTCCGGAGCTGAGCCGATCAATTATTCGGGCGGTTTCCATCCGGCGAACAGTGTCGCCCTGCCGGTCGAGTTCAAAGAAGACGCTTTCCGTTATTGGGCAGACCATTTTGCCCGACTGCACGCCACCAGCCAGTGCATCGAGCAGCTTCAGGTGCACTGGCCGCTGCGGTTTTCCCAAGCTTGCATCGCGGAGGAAGATCCAGTACCGAAGATCGAGGTAAATGCGCACCTTTTCTAACGCATCGCGTGCCGCGGTCTCTTCTAGGGAGGCAAGGTGCTCATCGAATAGAACGGTCGGCTGAGAGCGATGATGCTCCACAAACGCGGTTATGTCGGGGCCGAGTTGTGGATCGAATCGAGGCACAAACATACCCTCCTTTCCGATTCGCGCATTTTAACAGGCTCACGCACAGAACCGCGGGCCTGAGAATTCTCGATGCCAAAGCCACGCGGAAACCGCGTTGCGGGGACCCATCGGTAAGACTGGTCACGGCTGGAATTGGTTCAAGGCCGAGTGGCCAAACCTTTGGCTGACTGCCTGCGACCGAGGCTCCGTCGCGTAACGGCCGCTTGCCTACCTCTTGATCTTAATCTCGCCTTATGCCAGCTGCTGAATCATACTCTCTAGGTGCGGATGCGCTGATCCGGTCGGGACGCCTACCTGCGCTTTCTTGGCGAAGCAGATTGTCGCGATGCGGCGGCCAGGTGATGGCCGTGCCCCATCGGACGTGGGCTCGTGGCTTGGCTGTTGTGGGCATCTGGCTGGTGCATTGCGGCTTTTCCCCGGCACAGAGAGAGGCTAGCCTGGGGTCCGGGGGACGGCAATGAGTACCCCCGGTCGTCGGCATGGATGCGGCGAAATCTTGCAAGGATGCGGAGCGGATTGCGGTACGGCTCACGATTCGTAGTCCGGCAGTATGGGAGTAATAGGGCTGATTTCCTGATCGCGGAACATGCGGGCTGCATCGCGGACAGCTTCGGCACGTTCGCTATTGCCGCCCAGACAAGCGATTAATTGGTCATCTGAGGCTGCCTCGACTGCGGCTGCGGTGTTGAGATTTGCCTTGATGAGTTGCTGGTAATCACCACGCGAAAGCCTCGATCCCGCAAACTGTGCGATCTCAACGGCTGCAGCAGGAACACCAACCTCCAACCGGGTAAGTAGCCGCGTGACGCGGCTGCCGAGATCAATTCCTGTGTGAAGGATGGAGGCAACCCGGGCAACGGAAGGCAGAAGGTCACAGGTCCGGGCCGACACCGAACGGATCGGACCAGCGGCGCCGTCAAACGCCCCGCCGAACTGTGTCATGACCTTCTCTATCTCGGAGATGGGCCGGCCTGAAATCCAAAGCAAACAGGCGGCTGCTTTCTTGGCCCGCGACGTTCCCATGTGCTGGTCCTCCACGAAGCGGGTGAGCGAAGTCAGCACGGGCGAAGGGATAGCCTGCCTCCTAAGTTCGGCGAACCACATCTGCGGTTCCTTTTGCGTGCTTTTCTTGTTTAACGGGAAATAGACCTGGTCGAGTTCGACAGTTAGCTGCGTTGCCGCGATCAGTGTCGGATCGTTGATTGCCGCGGTAGGAAGTGGCGACAGAGCGTCGACCAGCCGGATGATGGATTCGACTTCGACTCCGCCCTCCCCGGCGAACCGTCCGAGTGCGGTTAAATGGTAGCGACTATCGTTTGCCGCTTCAACGAGCTTGTGAGCTGCAAGATTGGCCAAGGCTCCGGCGAGTCGTGGACGGTCCCATATCCAGTTTGATGCGTTTTGCTTTTTCTGGAACGCGCCGAAACTTCCCTCCAGAAAGTCGATAATGTCTTCGCTGGGGACGCCTTTCACCTTAGCCTTGCGCCCTGCGGCGAGCACCCGCAGGATAAGTGTTCGTGGGTCTGTCCCCTCTGCGACAAAGCGCGAGTGCAAATCTTCCGGGACGCCGGTAACGTAACGATTCCAGGCGTAATTTTCCTGATGATAATCAAGCGCGAGAAGGTAGGACGTGCCATGTGCGGTGAAACCGAGCCGACCTGCACGACCCACAATGTTTTTGTATTCCGCCACCGAGTAAGGCTGATTGCCGGGATGCTCCAAGCCGGCAATCACGACGGCCTCCGCTGGTGTGTTGACACCCATTGCAAGCGTTGTCGTCGCCGTAATCACGCGAAGTGCCGTGGCCGGAGTGCGAAACTGCTCCTCGATGACCAGTCGTTCCTCCCGATCAAGGTCAGAGTTATGAAAAGCCACGCCGTGCATGAGCGCGTCCCGCAAAGCTGTGGACGCCAAGGAGGGGTCAGCGGCCGGCAGAGCGTCGAGTGCCGGCTGGGCTGCCGGCAGCCTAATCGCCTCGGCCAGATAGAGGGCACATCCGCGTGCTTCGCCCTTGGTTTCGCGGAAAACGATGACTTGCTTCCCTTCCGCGACGAGTTTGCGCACCAGCGGGACAATCCAGTCCTGGCTAGAGTCCTTGCGGTACTCGCGGGTGATGACCGGGCCGGTGACCTGCTCAACACCTGAAGAATCCAGAAATCGGAATCGGCCGTCTGCCAGTAGAATCCCTTCGTCGAGCGGAACGGGACGCTCAGTGCGCCGAAGCAACCTCGCCCCAAGCCAGCGCTCCAGCCCGTTGGTATCACCGATTACCGCCGAGAGAGCAATGAGCTGCGGCTCGATGCCCATCCGACGACGCATTCGCAGAAGAGTAAGGACAAACTCCAGGTTTGCTCCACGTGATTCGTCGGCGATCATCTGTACTTCGTCCACAACGACAGTGCCGACCTGTTCCAGGATGTGCGGGCATCCGATGACGAGCGAGGCGAATTTCTCATACGTCATCAAGCACAAATCGTACTGTCCGCGCATAAGCGCGGGGATGTCATCGGCGACTTCGCTTGTCGCCCGGATGACGCGCAGGCCGAAAGCCTGGTAGGTCTTCGTGAAGTGACGGTGTTTGTCGTTGACCAGAGCTTTCAGAGGAAGAAGGAAGAACGCTCGTTTGCGCTCCAGCGCTCCTCGCAGGGCGGCAAGCTCGCCAACCATTGTCTTGCCGGAGGAAGTCGGGGCCGAGACAACCAGATGATCGCCTCGCAGAAGGCCGAAGTCATTGATTGCGTCAATCTGAAGCTGGTTGAGTGCCGGGATGGAACCGGCCCAGGCGTGGAGAAGATCCGACGGAAAGCCGTAGGATTCCAGGCTCATCAGATCGGAAGTGACGGGCTTGGGTGACCGTTCGGGGAATGCGGCATGGTAAGTTGTACCTGGCCGGAATACCGGCCATGTCACTTCCCCGTCAAAATGGCCGCGAACAGTCGGGTGTTGCGGTTTGCCAAGTTGGTTGGCTTTGTCGAGTACCCGTTTCGTCACATAGTCCAATAGCCGGTAGACGGAAATCTTGCCTGCGTCCTGGACCTCTTCTGCGCCTGGAGCGCTTCAAGGACGTAAAAGGTGAGCAGGCCGTGACTAACCTTGCCAATTTCCCAGGCTCCCTCAACGGGCGTAGTGGCGGTGAGCACCAGCCGCCCTTCGCCGGAAAGCTGGTCAAAAGGATTGCCTGATGGCTGGCTCGGCGGAGGGTTGGTTGCTGGGATGAAGACTTTGGCACCGATTCCCCCGGAAAAACAAGAGTCGATGATGCACAGAAGTCGGCGGGCTGGTATGCGGGCGAACCATGTGCCCAGCAGGCTCAAGGGATCGCCGTGTTTGCCAGGTTGCTGGGGTCGGCGTCGTATGTGGCAAGTTCGTGAGTCGGTGTACCGTGGCACGAGAAACCGATCACGACAACGTCGTCGGGGCTGCACTGAGCGAGTTTGTCGAAGTGGGCTTCGATGGCGGATTTGGTCGCTTGCTGATCTGTAAGCAGCAGGGCTCCTGGACCGAGAGTGTCAGCAAAAAGCGCGTGGAGGGCGGTGGCATCGCGCTTGGCACAGTGCAGCCAGGTGGCATGAGGAGAAGCATAACGGTCAATTCCGACGAATAATCCGAGAAATGCCATTGTTACTCCTTCATCCTGGCGGTCTCACCGGCAAACATGGCAGGTCCTGTGGGGATTGCCTGCTGACGTAGCTGTCAATTCAGTCATCGCAATCGTCCTCTTCATCCTCGATGCCGTCCTCGCTGAAAAGTACCGTCAACGTCTTTCCGTAACTGCCAAGGCCGACAACATCCTCATTCATCTCGACCTGCGGCGCGCCGTCGAACCAGTCATCCAGCGAGCAGCAGCCATCGTCCTGCCTGGCGTCGTTGATGTTGGCCGGGTTCTTATTGAAGCCCGCGGTTGTGGACCTGGGTGCGATCAGATCGCCTTTTTTCAACCATTCCAGGCCTTTCACGTTCTTAAGCCGCTCGGACAGGAAGCAGTATTCGACACGGTTTCCGCTGCTAACGATAACGGCCACTTGCTCGTCGGTGTATTTCGCAAAGCGGATCGCCGTTGCTGTGATGGAGGTCTTGCACAGGGAGGCCAAGGACTGAATGGCAGGGAAGCCCGTGCCGGCTTTGTCTATGGCCTTGGTGAATAGCCGCTCAGGCATCAACAGCGCGGCGGCGAATTGATCGGCCTGCCGCTCTTCACGCTCCTGCGAAATGAATCCGCTGTTCGATTGATGAATCCCGTCGCCTTTGGGGAAGAGCAGTTGCGGATGGCCGGGCAGAAAAAAATGGCCCAACTCGTGCGCAACGGTGAACCGGATGAAGCCTTCGTTGACGATGTGGCGCGCGTACAGAATCGCAAACGCGCTGCCGACTCGCATCAGGAATCCCGATACGCCTGGTTCGGTCGAGTCTTTGGGCTGAACCGTGATGTCGGCTTTCTTGGCAATGGTGAAGGGACAGACCGGGAGCGACGTGACGCCGTGTTGCCGGATTACGTTCTCGGCTTCGGATTCAACTTCCAGCAAGTCCAGGGTCTTGCTCATAGTCGTTACTTCTGCTCCTTGCTCTGCTTGTCTTTTGCAGCCAGCATCTTCGCGATGTCGGCGACGGTTTCCTGGTCCTTCGTGGACATGCGCGCGAAATCCCGGAATAGCTGCTCGGCGACCGGACCTGCGGTTTTCGGCTCGGTTTCACGGTCCAGTAGGAAATCAATTGTGACGGCCAGCGAATCGGCCAGCCGCCGCAGGTTATCGAAGGAAGGTGAGCGCCGATTGGACTCAAAATGGGCAATTGCAGAGGGTTGGAATCCAGCCTTTTGGGCAAGTTCTGACTGGCTTAACCCTTTGTCTTCCCTTGTCTTACGTAATCGCTCCCCAAAACTCTCAGCCATGTGCTTGACATCTCCTTGACGATTTCGTATAGTTTATAGTGACGAATACGAGCAGGCTGGGGCCTGCTTTTTCTTGGCCCCACGCTTGACGACTTCGTCACATTGTACGTGACGAAATCACTTTTGCAAGGAGTTTTTCAGTGGAACTGAAGCAACACGAAGAAGCGGCGGTTGGCAACATCAATCACCAAGACAAGGAGAACGCCATGAACAGTCATCGCCATATCCATGTGACAGTCAAGTTGCTGCCGGCAGGCAACGAGGCGAAGTTCAGCCTGCCGGAAAACCCTCCCCTTCGGGAGGTCCTGCAGGAGGGTGCCGGGCTGCTTCATCTGGACTTGCTGCCGCCCGCACCGCTGGAACCGCTGGATCGGCTGCACGACATTTTCAAGCATGACGAAGTCGGTCCGGCGATTACGAACCTCGATCAGTCGCTCGGCGCGTACCTGGACGAAAAGGGCACCACACCCAATTTCGGGATCGAGCTAGTGCTGGCGTTCCGCGTGAATACGCGGTGGGCTGTCGCAACCGGTCCGCAAATGACGCCCAAGCAAATCCTGGCACTGCCGTCGATCAACCTCGACTATCAGCAGTACACGCTTTATCTGCCGGGCAGCGCTACGCCGCTGCCGCTGGATCAGGAGATCCCTATCACACGCGGCGAGGCGCTCGAAGCTCAGCGTGACGGCAAGTACGGAGGCCAGGAGAAATGATCCCGCAAAACGCAAAGGACGAAGTCGCGGCTTTGGTCAAACGTGGCCTAGCGGTCGAGTTGGTGCAATTGGACAGCCAGTGCTACCTGCTTGAGCGCGGCGTGCATGCACCCTCGCCACCTTGGGACCGCCAACGATTTGACATCATGGTTGCCATTCCGGCCGCCTACGATGCCTGCTCGCTGGACGCCTTCTATCTGTCCATGCCTTACAAGTTCAATGGTGGTGAACATACACGAGTAAGTGGCGGCACCATTACATACGACGGGCGGCAATTCCGTCTCGTTTCATGGCATTATCCCGATGGCAAACCGTGGACGCGGGGGCAAGACGATCTCGCCAGCCATCTGACGCATTGCAAAGGCTTTTTCTTGCA